>Ga0307510_10011254_pt1 | contig 10637 bp, 11 predicted proteins | sample 12_EM_MG_FD_207224 | JGI IMG/M metagenome (GOLD analysis project Ga0307510, IMG submission 207224) | Populus trichocarpa ectomycorrhiza microbial communities from riparian zone in the Pacific Northwest, United States - 12_EM | ecosystem: Host-associated > Plants > Roots > Unclassified | place... | reverse complement strand
ATCAAATCAAATAAACCAAATATAAATCAACTAAACATAGGAGATCCTGCACTGCCCGCTCCTGTGTACCGTTACCGGAACATGTACACATGTTACAACTGTGGCTACCTACCCATATGGTCGTTACACCACTTCCTTCTTTAGATCTGTCCGCAGATCTTAGCGTCGGCTTTTCTTTCCACGCATACGTGCATCAATAACCCTATGGTCTCTAGGTTTTCATGGGTACCTGTCATGGAAGTTTACTAAGGCCTGCATAGCAGTACCTTCTAACGTTTCGAAATGTTCCCAGGAATGTTCCTCTGCTTTATACCCTTCCCAAGCAACTAAATATTGCACAAGCGGTGAGGAAACTTTGCCTTAGGATTTCCATACCACCGACTGTCTACCACCTCTTTGACAATATAACTGGGCTCACTATATACAATGTCTGGTGCCGGTATCGCCAACTGAGGTCTTCCTATAGGCTCCTCACGGTAAGGCTCCAATAACCAGACATTAAACACCGGATGGATTGTCCATCGGGCAGGCAATTCTAACTCACACGCTCTGGATCCAATTTTCTGCTTCACCACAAATGGTCCAAACATTTTATAGTCCGGTTCGGCTTTTCCATAGGCCTCTTTCTCCGAATGTTTTTTCTGTCCAACATTACCCGGTCTGCTTTCTTTGCCCGGCCCTGGCTGACATCCTCTAGTGTGAGATATTCAGGAGAAGGCTGTCTTTTGTGATCATGCCATTTCCTTTGGCTTTCTTGTGCCCGTTGTAATGTCTCTCGGATTTCTTCCCATGTTCCTTCCCAATCCTGTACTACTAGCTCACTGTCTGGGTGTATTCCTTGAATATCTGACACCATCCTCGACGATTGTATCTGAGGAGCGAATCTGGAATTAATTTCAAAAGGACTTGTCTTAGCGGATTCTGATAGCGAGATGTTATAGGCGTGCTTGGCAAAAGGGAGTAGGGACACCCAATCATCCTGTTGATATGAAGAGTAACTGCGTAAGTACTGTTCCAGTATCTGGTTGACCCGTTCAGTTTGCGCATCAGTTTCAGGATGGAATGCGGTGCAAACATTCAACTTCACTTGCAAGAGTCGCATGAGGCTCATCAAGAACTTTGATGTAAACCCGGTATCCCTGTCAGAGATAATTGTTTCTAGGAGCCCATGAAGGCGTCAGATTTGCTTCAGAAAGATTAAAGCCAGTTCTGTGATGTGCTCTTCTGTCTTGAGGGGGATAAAATGTGCCATCTTTGAGAACCTGTCCACAATGACCCATATTGTCGTATACCGTTCTGATTTGGGTAGCCCCATAATGAGGTCCATGGATATAGAGTTCCACAGTCTAAGAGGAACATCTATAGGCTCCAATAGCCCATCCTTCTTGTGCCAGATGACCTTGTTATGTTGACATATGTCTCATGAGCAAACATATTCTGTGATCTGTTCATCCATCTTTGGCCAGTAGAAGTTTGCCCTAACCCTACCAATTGTCTTGTAGGTTCCGAAGTGTCCAGCCATGCGTGAATCATGTTCACCCTCGATGATTATTCTCTTTCAAGGCCAGGTCCTTGGGGAGGTACTACTTGTTTTTATAACAGAGTAAATCCTTTATGAAACTTAGACTTGTATCAAGATTCTTCTCGCCCTTGAGTACGGACTTGAACGTATCCAAGTAGCTTTGGTCTTGGTCAGCTGCTTGGAGTAGAGCTGTCCTAAAGGCCGACTGCAGCTGAAACCCTTGGCAGGACTGCAACACCTGTGGTCGCAAGATGTCCCGCTCCTGATCAACATACTGATGCGGACGGAAAAATGTTTCAGGATGAGAATTACTCCCCCCTTCAGGGCGGTAGTCCCTACCCCTAGACAATGCATCAGCCCTTTCATTTAGCCTTCCCTCGCGGTAAATAACCTTGAAATTGAACGATTATAGAAATTCAACCCAGCGGTGCTGTCTTCCCCTTGAGAATCTTGGTAGTATTAAAGGACTCCAAATTCTTATGATCGGCATAAACAGTTATCTGTTCTTCAACAGATCTCAACATCTATTCCCATTCGCGAAATGCAGCAACTATAGCTGTCATTTCCTTATCGTGAACATCATAGTTTACGTCAGCAGGAGCGAACTTTCGGCTATGAAAGGCTATTGGGTGCCATGGCTCATCTACACATAGCTGCGATAGAACGGCTCCCAGGGCAATGTCACTAGCATCGGTTTCCAACTTCGTTGAACGAGTTTCATCAAAGTGAGTCAATATTGGCCCTGTTGTGAAAGCTCTCTTGAGCTCATCCAATGCCGCTTGACAAGCATTAGTCCAATTTCACCTGATGCCCTCCTTTGTTAGGTCGGTTAAAGGTTTTGCTATGTTCCTAAATCCCTTAATAAACCGATAGTAAAAATTGGCAAAGCCCATAAAGCTTTGCACATCAACGATCTTTGGGGCAGTAACCACGCCATAATCTGCTCAACCTTCTTGGTTGTCATTGATATTCCATGGTCCGAGATCTTGTATCCAAGGAATTGTACTTCTCTCGCATGGAAGGTTGACTTTTTTATGCCGACACATAGGCCTGCCTTCCGCAGCCTGTTCATTACTTTCCTTACCATAGCAAAATGTTCTTCTATAATCTCAGAATAGATTAGGATGGCATCCATATAGGCGATGACCCCTACATCCAACATGTCACGGAACACATCATTGATCATTCCTTGAAAGGTTGACGCGTCCCAAAGTCCAACAGACATGACCGTACATTCGTATAAGCCATACCGACTTTTAAAAGCCGTCTTCCATTCTTCTCCTTCCGCCATGCGGATGAGCTAAGAGCCATTCTTCAGGTCCATTTTGGTGAACACTGTGGCTTTCCCGCGCCTACTACGTAGCTCGTTCATCAGGGGTAGTAATGGATACTTATTCTTAATAGTAATCGTATTTAACTAAGGGTAATCAACACATAACCGAAGTGTTCCATCAGGATTCGGTAGGAACAGGATGGGACCACCTATCGGTGAGGATGATCTCCGGATGTTGCCGGACTGTTCCATCTCCTTGACTCACTCCTTTAATACCTGTAGCTCCCGAATGGTGAGCGGGTATATGTGGTTTTTGGGCAAGTCAGAGGCCAGGACAAAGTGAATGTGGTGGTCATACTCGGTATGCTTTGGCAAGTTGTTGATCGTTTCTTCGCCGAATATATCAACGTAATCCTGGTTATCTGGCAGCAGCTTAAGACTTATGTCTTCTCCAATCTTCACAAGTCCAACGGCGCATCCCACATATAAACATGTTGTTGGGATCCTCGGCTAAGAGTTCCTCGCAGCTAATAAACTCTATTCGACACTTGCTTCCGAGACAATGGGTCTTACAACAGTCTGAGCGCCACTTCAGACTTTCCCTTTCCCAGTTTATATCTGGGTTGTGGTCCTTCAACCATGCCATTGGCAGATAACTATCCAGGTATCCTGAAGGCATATCGGCAAGCTCAAATCTAATCTTATTGGTATGGTCTTCTATTGACATATCAACTGGCTTCGTATAGTGGAGACCTGAACCAGGGATGTGATTCCCGCTTGCATCAGAAATAGGTGTCGGAGTCAGCCGATGTATACATGGTATCTGGGCATTGCTAACCCAAGCGCTACGAAATACTGCGCCCGTAGCACCACTATCCAACAATAATACAGCCTATTGGCTCTGTTTCTTCCCTTTGTGGCTCCACTAAAGTTTTACATTCACATGAAGAGACCTCGCGTGTGACTGACGGCCTGCAAGCCTCAGCCGCTTAGCCGGTCTCTCGTCCTTAAACATTGTTGGTTAGTATCAGGTATGTGGTGGTGCTTTCTAGGGATTACTGCTCAATATCTCTTGCCTTCCGATACAAGAGCGGGCACAGCGGGTCGTGAGTAGTTATTAAATGGGTACAATTACGGTATTTCAAATAGCTTGCGGGTTTACTATCACGCCAGCATGATTTCGGGTCCTTAACCCTCCTTACGTGAACTTGCAGAATAACATCAATTGCTATGCCAAGTCCAGCCTGACGAAATCAAAACGATAACCCTTATAACTCGAAACCTAAACCCAACATGATTTTCTTCCTTATGAAAATAAAGCAACTTTCACAAAATTAGATAAGAAATGAAATCAACATAAGCACCAAAGAAGGAGGTGTAACCATTTCCAAAACCTCCGAAAGAAAACCAATCCACGCAGTCGTTCCTGTAGTCCATGTTGGTTTCAGCTTGTAGGTAGTGTTCGTTATGGGACGGGGCGGGGCGGGTTTTCACTCCTCAGGCCCCGCTCTTACACGGGGCCAGGGGGGAACTTTTTCCAGAAATTCCCGCAACGCCCCCGTCCGGGGCCTACCCACACTCATTCCCTGGACTGTCCTCGTTTGTTACCACCGATTTTTAACGGGAACCCGTCTTGGGTATGGGTGGGGCAGGGGCCTGAGCGGGGATAGGGGTAGGGAATGCTGAATAGGACACACTGCCCCAGGCCATTCAGGGGGGTGGGGCGGGGAAATGGGTTGAGAGCCCGCGTTTTTTGGGGCCCAGTCCACCCCATAACGAATTCTACTTGTAGGTTGTTTGGGGGTGGAACATCCGGTCCACATCTTTCGTCTCCGTCCTTCGTGCCATCTGGGCTTGGACCCGGAGTCAGTGTTTTTTTAAAACCAGAGGACAGAGGTGGGACTTGCCTAGTCCGACGCATTCATATCGACTTCTAGTATTTGCGGAGCCGATCCACGAATCTCGGCCTCTACTCTTTTAACAGCAGGCGGAGGAGCCTCAATCTGTCTTGCTTTCGGGATCGAAGCATGGTCCTGGTATCCTGCCTCATTAATATTCTGCTTATGATTAAGCTTGGCTGAGGCGACAACGCGAGTGGCAACAGGACATTTGTGCCAGAAGTGATTCGGATCTCCACAGCAGGAGCATTCGTTCAACCTTTTGCCACGAGCGATCAGAGTTTGCGCTATATCTTCATGCGCTTTTGCATGCTCTGATTGTGGTGATCGGAAAGACCGCTGTGCAGGGTTGGTAGGTTTGAGATTGCAAGGGCCAGAACCCTTTCTCTCCTTTCTCTGTTTCTTAGTGGAGGTATGCCTATCGTCGCTCTTGTCATGATGAGAGGAGTCTTTTGCTCTGACAACAGTAAGGTTGAAAGGAGCAACATCATCTAGCTGGTGACCTCTGTTACGCAGAAGGTTGAGGTAGGCAACAGAGTCTTCGGGGTGTGGAGTCTTCACTGCCCCCGTATTATGGAGATCCGTTGTCATCCCCACACGATCCTTATTCTTCACATAGTCCCCACCATATTTCAACTCATTTGCCAGCCGGATTAGTTCATCTATGAACAGATCAATCTTTCCTGCCTGCATGGATAAACCATTCAATTCACGAAGAGTACAATCTCGATCCGAGTGTCAACCAAAACTGCATACCAAACCCTTGCGAAAGGATTCCCATGTTCGAAGCACATTATTTTGGTCAAATAGCCTCTTGTCATGGATGGCTGCATCCTCATTGATATAGATATTGATGCTATGGTACCATTCTTTGGCTCCAGTACGAAGGAGGGGAATGACGAAGCTAATTTTATCCATATCATCCACAAGGAATTCTCGGAAATAGCTTAGCTTAATCTCGATATCTTGTATGAAACGTTGGGTGTCCTTAGGGTCACCATCGAAAGGGTCTACCCCAAGGCGCTCAGGCTTTTTGAGGAGATGAGCGGATCCCTTGCTATTCCGTTGCCTCTTGCGAAGCTTCAGAAGTTGCCTTAACCATTTGTGATAGTTCCCCTTCCTTGGCTCATCCCAGTCACGGTGGTCCTTACGACTACCAAGGATTTTGCGCAGATCGAAAGGTGGGCAGTCGGAGTTGTCACTATCGGAAGAGGGGTCGGAATCACCATGGTCTCCTCCCCGAGCAACATTACCACCGCTTGGTGGAATTCTACCTCCCTCTCCTCCAGTACCTTCGGTAATTCTACCTCGGGTAGACCTAGGCCTATCATACCCAGTAAACCTCCAACCGTCCTCACTAGATTCATCCATTCTATCGGAACGGGGTATTGGCATAGTCGAAGATATAGGAGGTCCGTTGGTGGTATTCTGTGGGGGTGGGAATTTCTTATTGAAATCCCGACAATCGTCCAACGCTATATATCTTGATGCATAACAATAGGGGCAACAGATCTTTTTCAACTTCGAAGGTCGTGGCTCAGGACTTGGAGGAAGTACAATAGGTTCACCCTTGCTTCGTAGAAAAGGTACCCGATGAGTCCAAGTGAGTTCACTTTCTTCTCCCTCGATCATACAACCAGCAGACCAATAAGCCGTAGCCAACTGCGCCACTGGCCCTGGAAATCTGCCTCATCCCGCATTACCGGCAGGTTTTGCCGGAGATGCAGGCACTCTTGCCGGAGCAAAGGCCATTGGGTTGTCAGTTGTCGCTGGCAAAGAAGTCAACTCAGTGAGTGTCACAAATTGTGACTAAGAAAGGCAGATTTCACATGACTCATACTTATGAATCATAAGGTATGTTGGATTTTACACTATGACATCACTTGACTCATAGTTCTCACATGACTACGCACTTGCGAGTCATTGTTATATTATGATTGGTTGAATGTTTCATGACTCACGATTGTGACGTCATATGATGTAATGACTTTCGCGCATGACTCACATTATGAGTCATGGGTTTCATGCATGTGACTCGTTTGAGCACATGACTTGGTTTATGAGTTTTGATTAGATAACGGAATGTTGTGCGATGACTCATATGAGTCATCAATGCATTTCGCGCTATGACTCACTACGAGTCATAGAGGTTTATGTATCATAGCGCGAGGTGATGAGTCACCAGGGATAGGGCTGTGAGAAGATGCCTATATAAGGCGCTTGGTTCTGACCAAGGGATTGGACACGAACCATTGCAACAACACCTCCAGCGATTGAAATCTCAACACCACGAGAAATCATCGTCACTTTTCCCCACCCACCTCTCTTCACCCAAGATGGCTACTGCCTAGGGGCTGACTTAAGCCATCTACCCTCCTCTCCTGGGGCCTGCATGCCTTCCCTCCTTGGGGTTCTTGTTTCCATTCTTGGTTGACACCCGCTCATGAAGTTCGGTTCTCCCCCTTACCCCGCACTTGCGTTGCACCTCGCATAGCATCTTGCACGGTCGGAAAGCTTCTCGCTTCGTTCACGGTCGGCGTGACGGTGCCGGACTCGCGGTCGAAGGAGGCGTCGGCTTGCCGGGCTTGTACCTCTGATGGGGAAAGCCTCGGTTAGTAACATCATGGTCTCGCTCGGTTTCGTCGTCTTCCCAAAAGCCCTTGCTATGGCCCGTTTGTCGGCAGCGGCTAGCTTGCTCGCGATCCTTCCTCTCTCCCCCTCCCGGTTCTGTCCGCTTGCCCTGTACTGCTACCATCCTCTCCCCGGCTGGCATCCTACTGGTCATCACTGGCTGGCACCCTACTGCTACTCTCCGGCTGGCACCCTACTGGTCATCGTCGTTGCCTGGCATCCCCTCTGCCTGGTGGCTCCGCTCGCCGTCTACCCTTGCGATCGGTTGGCCCCTCCGCGGTTACACCTAGTCGTGGTATAGCACTGCCTACGTGGCTTTGTTCAATGCATTGGATCGATGTAATGACCTGCCTGACCGTACATCATGGTTGCGGTGGGCCCTCTACTGGAGTTTTCCTATGTCGCCGATCATCAATCCTCTCCATCACGCCCGGAAAGGGCCTTAGCGCAGCCATCGTTTCTTTTGTTAGGGGGAGCCTGCGGACGGGTTTGGGTCTTTCTACCTGTACATTTCTATCTATTGTTTCCTTACGTGTCTGGGGTATATTATCTTAGGTGCTAGGCGGGGGGGACTTTTCCTATGGACTCGGGGTGTTTGATTTTTCCCATGAAGAGGTGAAGCGGGCAGTGGGATTGCATTTATAGGTTTTTTTCTCTTCATAGCTAGCGCTGCATAAGGCTTTTTGTACCTAGAAACAAATAACGCATGATTACAAAAAAAAAGAAAAAAAAGAAAAAAAACCAACCAAGGGATAGGATCTTCACGCAACCATCTCAGTACTTTTCTATACTTCACGATATTGCAATACGATTATATTTTACACTCTTTACCTACACTCCTCCTCTACGAGCGCCTACGCTCTAAGAACCCGGAGACTATTGTGATAGTCTCGACAGGCCACTCGAACATAGAACTGTTGTGATAGTTCTATCAAGCATGACAATCCACCCATCTTAATATCTGACGAGATAGTATCCTTCGACGGATCGCTCAGACAAGCAAGCCAGTTCTGCACTATCTGAAGAGATAGTATTTCCCTACGCCCTATCCTAGCCAAGAAGACTTGCTCACCCTAGGAAACGACTGTCGATGCCTGTTGCCTAACTACCTAACAATAGGCTTGTTCCAGCGACGTCAAAAGGACATTCGTCTTCTATTACAGTCAGAGGGGTTCTGGGTTCGACTACGGTGAGGGCAGCGACAAGGGGATTGGTAGTAGAGGTTGCCGGTTGAGGTGAAACACGACCAGAACCAGCGGCACTCCTCCGTTCCTTGGTAACCTTTCATCGCTCCCGTGGTTTACCAAGGCCAGTAACGGCGGCAGGGGTTTGGCCTCTCGAACTGAGGGCTTGTGCGATTGTGGTTTCGAACGGGGATAGCCGTGATGCGGACAGAGCAACCTGGTGTTCTTGCTCCCTAAACTACGGCTGTTGGGTATCTAGCTGCATTTGCTGTCACATGTTTCGCGATGCAAGCTCGGTCAGAAAGGACTTGTATCTTTCATCCACCATATACTTTGTCAATTCTGCAGCGTGGTGAACAGGGGGTGCTTGCACCAACGGCAACGCGGGAGCTGCTCTCATCACAACATCATTCTCAAGGTCAATGTCATAGTTTTTGCGTGGGGCATGTTTGAGGGCTGCTACTGTTCCCTTTAACATCTGCACCGACATGGCTTGCCGACGGAGCGCATTCTGCTGTTCTCGCATCCATGCATTCCCACTATTAAGCATTTCTTCTTGGAATATCAATTGTTTCTCTACGACGAAATTTTCTAACTGCGCATGGGCCTCTTAAAAATGTTTGCCCACTTCCTTCACAAGATTGGGCTCCAATATGTCTCGAACAAACGTTTGAAATGTGACATTGCTCCTTCGCTGTGCCGGCACTCTTTGCCTCACCGTGTTATCTCCGGTCAGGGTAGCCAAGAGGCCACATGGGTCCTCAATAACTACTTCGACCTAGTCCTGTACAATAGGAGTGCGTTCGTATTCCAAGAAACCAGCCACCGGGCTCCAACCTAAGCCCATCAAGTCCGCACAGGCATTGAACATCCAGAGGTCTTGGAAAACCTGGTTTGAGCTTTGATTGGAACGGGAACGGTGCATAGGCACTGAGGTACACATTCGTCTTTCTACCCGATGCTTCTTGTACCAGACATGCGACTTGTATTCAAACAATGTCAACAGTAGGCGTTTGCAATCAACAATTCTCAGAAGAGAGTTAAGCGAGTGCGCTTAACGATATACTGTAACGGGGGCACTCTGCAGGAAGACAGATCCTAAGATCGCGACCACACGGAACATTTAAAGTAGAAGTAAGGATCAAAATAAAGATAAAGATTATTCAAAGTAGAATCAAGCGGTAAAACTTAATAATGTTTAGCCTGAAAGCTTCACTCAATAGGTTCTCTCGAGAATCGTTGGTTATCATATTAGGGTGTCTCTCGCTTTAGTTAAGTAGAATAATGTAAAGCCAGAGGACACCTGTCAACCATTCTGACCTTTTGCGAGCACCCTGCTAAGCTCAGGTCTGTCCAACTCACCCGCCTGGAGTGAGGTAACACGCGGAGGCAGTTGGACCCCTTGGATATTAACTATCTCAACAAATAGGAAGTTCTTCTGCTGAGGTCTCTCCAACTACATTTGCATGAGCGAAAACTCTTTCCTATCCGTAGCATATCAGTGGCCGACCGAGATGCCGACCGTAGAGATAATATTCATTGGGACTCACTGGCCCAGCGGCGGTTTCGTCTATACAAGCTATGCAGTCCATCGGCTAATCTACATGGCTCTTGTAAGCTTCAAAACCTGACTGCATGCTCCCACCATAAGAAATCTCCTGCTGCCTGACTGCATGGGTGCTCCCCACAGTCAACCATGCGGGACCCTCTTAAATCGTGACAAGACTCACACCTCTAGAGTCTACTAATAACCCATGGTAATCCTACAGTTCACGGGGTAGCCTGGGACTGGCTTTGGGGTGGGTGTCCTGAATGCTTGGCAGCTTTTCCGGTCAGCCCCAAGGCCTCTACTGTTCACCATACAACTACCCGGAGGTCAAAGTATGCCCGTAGGTGGTTCCTAGGTGTTATCCAGGTGGCGCCCGAGGAGGCGGTCACCCTCACACCCCTTATATATCCTGCGAACAGCTTCTGGTTGCTTCGACGGCCACAACTCATACGGTGTTGGGGGAGCGTTCCTCTGGATGTCTCTTTACTAGGAAGCCCACTACTACACAGCCGTACCGTGCCGTCACACAATACCAACACTGGGGCAGCATGGGGGTGTTAGGAATATCCCCTCACAGTTG
>Ga0307510_10011253_pt1 | contig 10637 bp, 4 predicted proteins | sample 12_EM_MG_FD_207224 | JGI IMG/M metagenome (GOLD analysis project Ga0307510, IMG submission 207224) | Populus trichocarpa ectomycorrhiza microbial communities from riparian zone in the Pacific Northwest, United States - 12_EM | ecosystem: Host-associated > Plants > Roots > Unclassified | place... | reverse complement strand
CATGTTATGTGAGCCTAATTTTTTTTTTTATCTCTTTTCACACAAGAAAAATATATACAATTTTTTTAAAAAAATAAATTAAAAATATATTTAATTATTGTTTTGTTAGATTCTCAAACTAACTAATTATATATTTAGATATTATTTTATTTGACATCTTTTATTTTTTATTATGTTCTTGGGTGAATCAAAGAAATATTTTTTATATTAGAAGTTCTTTTTGCGCAACCCATCATGGTTTTTTTTATTTGATTTCTTTGCTATAAGTGTCAATATTTGCTATCAATATATATATAATTTAAGTCGTTTAGGTCCATGAACAAGGTCAAGAATTTGACATGTTAATCCGGGTTAGTCTAGTCATGCTGAGATGTCATCATTTCAATATTAAAAAAATATAGCATCTTGAAATTTTTTTTTAAGACAGACCGAGTTTTGATTAGTCATTCAACCCATCTTCGGATTGAGTATCTTTATATATGTTTGTTTCTCAACTTCATGACTTATCTACAATTAATGTTAGAATCTCTTTATAGTAATTGTTTGTATATAAATCTCAAACTATTTTATTAATTGTATGCATTAGATTTTGAGTTCATAATCAAATTTATCTTGTTTACTAGATTGGTACATTTACAATTCTAGGATATTTTTTATTTGTGTTAATTTTTTGTTTTTTGATATGATATGTAGCATAACGCAAATCTAGTTCAAGCTTTATTTGAAAGCCAAAATTCATTTGAAAAAATCTCACTATTAACAAAAACTGAATGAGGAGGGAAATTTAATGTTCTCATCCTCACAAAGTATTATTTATTTTTTTCTCAATCTTATCATTCAATATTATATTTTTTTTATCATTATCTCATGACTTGAGTCTCGAATTTAATAAAGTAACTCGGGTTGTATTTGTCTTTTTTTTTTTAACTCTTCTTCAATTTTATCTTTTAACATTTAGTTTATTTGGAGTTAGGCTTCATAATTGTTTTTGTGATTTGCTTACTATAAGATTATCCCGGTCTCCTTACCCTATCCACGAGTTTGGAGGGTTAAATCAGGTTGACTTGGATCTTTTCTTTTTCCTTTTCTTTTTCAATTGATTTTTTTTTTCAATTTCATCCTTCAAGATTGAGTTGAATGGAAATTGAGTTTCATAAATTTTTTTTATATTGTTCTCAATGGGGTTATCCTGGTCAAATGACTCGGGTTGCGGGTTTGGTGGGTTAATTAGGTTTGCTTAATTTTTTTGGTTTTTTTTTTAAAATTTTTTTTACTAATTTCATCCTTTAAAATTGGGTTGATTGAAAATTAGTTTTCATAATTTGTTTCGATTTGCTTTATAAGGGGTTATCCTTGTCTAATGACCCGAGTCACAAAAATTGACAGGTTAATCTGGGTTAATTCTGGTCAATTCAATATATTTTCATCTCAATATTAAAAAATAAAAGATGTCTTGAGATTGTTTTTAGTCAAATTACATTTTTAATAGTTGTTCGAGTTTATTTTTGGACCTGTCAAGTTAACCATATCACATTGAGTCAACTCTCATACAATTTATTTTTTTTATTACTAGAAACATGTTAGCATTTAGCAGCACCTAAATATTTTTTTTATATGAAAAAATTCTAATAAAAATTCTAATAGTTCACATTGTTAACAATTAACAATAAAACACTAATAATTCACATTATTAACAAATTATAATATTAATAAAAAATACAAAAATGATGGTGCTTTACTATTCATTCATTATTCACCAATAAACAAATCACAATTCATATCGCAGATTTAAAAAAAAAGCATAGAAAATTAAGAAATAAAATATTAAATACATAATTGAATTATATATTTAAGAAATTTATTTTTTTAATATCAAACACCAACTTATGAATCTATAAAAAATGTAAAAAAAACTTTCTACTTTTCTTCATCAAAAGTAATTTATTGGTAATTTTTAATAATAAAAAAATGAAGATATATAACAATAAGCACACCTTTTATTTATTTTTATATATTTATTTATAATTTTTCTCATTAATCATATTTATTATGCATTAAAATATATGAGATTTGATTCAAATTTCATTCTAGGAATTCAAATTCTTGATTTTTTGTATTATCTTAGAATTAGGTTTAACAATTTTATTCTACTGGATACACATGCAATAAAAAATACTAGTACTATTTAAAAAAAAAAATACTAGTACTATGAATAGATGTGAAGGCAATGTTGCAGGTGAGATTAGATTGGATTTTATTTTTTAAACAATATTAAGTAAAAATCCAAAAAGCATGGAATTTTGACTGTAGAGCCGGCATTCTTCACCAACCCATAAAACATTGCAGATCTATTGTGTATTTTTTAATAATTTATTTTGCTCTTTAAAATTTAATTTTGGGAAATTTAATCCTATTTAAAAGCCAAATACTTTTGATTTCTTAATCAAGGGTAGAATTGAAAGAACAAGGACCATAATAAAAAAGATATCAAACATGAGTGGTGTGCTAGAAGTTTCAGGAAAGATACACTTTGGTCCTCACACTTTAAAAATAACACAAATTATATATTTTTAGCACCTCAATATTTTTTCAATTCAATTATGGTATAAAAATTTATTTTTTGTTATTTTTAGTCTCTGGTTGAGAGAGGAGAGAGGGGTCGCTGGTTCTGGTGGTAGAGAGAGAAAAATATAGTTGACACCGATTTAAACCACCAAAATAATCGATATTTGTGTCAAATGATTCTATTTTGATGAGGAGAGCTCATATTAGATGTTTTTTTTATCTTTAAAATTCATGAAAAACATATCTGAACTTGAGTTGATTTTTTATTTCGGGATGATTTTTTAGTATTTTTAGATCATAGATAGGTTCATCACGATTTCTAAGGTGTTTTTTAATTATTTTGGGTTAAAAATGGATTGACAAACAAGTTTTTGAATATAAAAACTTCAAGTCTTAATTTTCTAGCCACCATAGTTGCTGGAATTTTAGCAACATCATATAGCATATCATCTGATTTTTTTCCCACTGCTTTTATACATAGTTTTTTTAAAAAAACAAGAAATCGAGAATAGATGGACGAAATGTGACATTCACCCCACTATTAATTAAGAATGAAAAATGTTATATGCAAAACAAAACAAAAAACTAAATATTTGAGTTCTGATTTAAATATTCAAATTTATTACTTTATCGATCCATTGTTCTAACCGTACGTATACAATCTCTTGTAACAATCCGTATTCTCTTTAATGAAATTCAGTTTGTAATGTTTTTTTACCTTTAAAATTCGTGAAAAAACAGATTTGAGCTTGAGTTGATTTTTTATTTCAGGTTGATTTTGGTTTATATGATGATTTTTTAGTTTTTTTGAGGTCATAGATAGGTTTATCATGATTTCTAAGATGTTTTTAATTATTTTGGGTTAAAAATGAGTTGACAAACAAGTTTTTGGATAAAAAACTTGAAGTTTCAATTTTTTAGCAATCATATTTACTGAAATTTAAATATCTTTTTTTAACAAGAAATCGAGAATAGATGGACAAAATATGACATTCACCCCACTATTTAAGAATGAAAAATGTTATATGTAAAGAAAAAAACTAAATATCTAAGTTCTGATTTAAATATTCAAATTTATTACTTTATCGATCCATTGTTCTAACCATACGTATACAATTTCTTGTAAGAATCCGTATTCTCTTTAATGAAATTCAGTTAATTTTCGTAGCTTTAAATTCTTATTGATGGTGGAAGAACACATATCACTCAATGAACAATCTATAAATATCAAAATATGTAGAACTAATTATATGATCAAAGGTAATGTAACAAAAGACATTACCTTCAATGGGGATTTCGACATCAAAAAAATAATAATAAAGAAAAGAGGGCAAATAATACTAGAATGAAATTTGCAATACCTCATGGAAACTCTGGTAAAAAAAAAAAAAAAACAGAAAATAAGAAGAGAAATGCATCAATTTCTAACCAAGTTATCAAGAGCCAATGGCAACTTCTACTCCATTGACCTTGTAAATATTGACCCCATAACGCCTCCTCGTGTTTTTGTTGGCCTCTATAATGGTAGTAAATTCTATCAAGACCCTAATGAAAATTAAAGCCAACCCCTCTCTCTCTCTCTCTCTCTCTCCCCTCTCTTTTTGGATTTATGTCTTCGTCTGATCTAGCTCTTTTATATATATCTCTCACTGTACAATCTATCCCACACTTTGATCAATAAGACTGCCTGACCGAACAAGCTACAGCTTGTGCCCAGTGCCTTAACTTAGTCTTAACTTGCTTTGGATCATCACCTGCATGCAGAGAATCAGAAAAATCCAAGTTAATATGATTCTGAACTCAAATATGAGAAGGGAATCTTTCTTTGTTTTGAATCAAGTATATGAAATGTATTAAAAAGCCAACAATGTCAAGTACTAACAACATGCAATGTAGTCATGGAAACTTTCTTTACCTGGGCTACATATCTTCCAATCTGGATCGCCCTTGGGGCTTCCAAATGAAGATGAACGTGTGCCCATTGCTGATGAAGATGGTGATTCTCCACTATGAGGTGTGGACACCGGGCTTGGCGATAGTTGCCGGTTAACGGCAAAATAAAGATCCAGTGCTGGTAACGTATTGGCCAATTGTTGCCCCTCTTCCTCTTTAAATCCAAATCCAAGCTCTATGCACCCTTTGAGCTCATTCAAGTCTTCATCTGTCAAGTCATCAGAATCTAGGAGCTTGTTTTTTCTCCCCTCCTGCATTAGTATTTGGCGGCGACGTCTCTCCCATGCTCTGTCACGTTGAGTTTCGCACATTGAAAGTTGCTTGGACAGGCGTTTCTTGTTCTTCCATATCAGGGGCGCCAATGGCATGCGCTCCAAATCTTCAGAATCCGAGGAGTTCAATGATGGTAATGACGACGACGAAGACGATAACAATGTCTGGTTTTTAGCCTTAATCTCATTGCCGTTGATCATCTTACAAGTTACAAATGACAGCGAAGGAGTCCAGGCACAACAACTATATCATAGGGGCTAAGATATTGAGGTAGCAGCGACAGGAAACGCTGTCTGTCGCGCCACCAAAATGGGAACAGTGTGGGACAGGGGCACCTCTGAAAAGCTTTCTCAACAAGGAACGAAAGGCACCAGCCCAACCAGGTCAGGCTGGAATAGATTGAGAATTGGCTTTAATGGGGAAGAGAGGAAAATGGGATGCGGCTGTCAACGCCTCTGTAGGAAGGATTTGTCAGCCATTCATTTATAAGTGTCAATTCGGAGACTTCTTGTTAAATTTGGAAAGGGCAATAGCCAATTCTGGTCATTTTGTTTCTATTTTTGAGAAATTAATATGACAAACAGAAGAATATAAGATTTCTGTTATATGGACACTTCTTCTTCTTCTTCTTCTCCTTCTTTTGTAATGTTTGTTATTTGAAACTTGGAGAGCTTCTTCTTTCTTTTTTTGGATTTGTTCTGGAATTTAAACTATATTGCTGCCACCTATTTCGGATTAAGCTAGATTGGATGTTTGTTATCTGAGTTTTTTTAAAAATAAAAAAAATAAAAAAATTCATCTTTTTCTAGAAGCTAGAGTTTGGGTAGTTAACAATACTAATATTAACCAACGGCTAATCCTTACCACAGAAATAAAATCTAACCCAGCCTACATGTTGATCTAAGATAGCTTACTTGACTTTTTATTCAAGCTGAGTTTCAAAGAAAAGTCAACCCAAAGTTAAATGGGCTTGACCTAATCGACTATAACGGTCAATCTAGAATTGACTTGGCTTAAATAGATTCACTAGAAAGGCGAACTCATGACATGGTGAATTTAATTTGATTTTTTTAAAAAAAATAAAATAATATTATTTTAATTTTTTTTTCAAAAATAAAATGATGTTGTTCAGGTTAATTAGTTCAACACATGATTCAGATCATAAATTAGATTGAGTTTAATAACTTTAATCATGAGAGGTACACATTATTGACATGTGAGTTAGACTTTTTTTTGTATTGTTTATTAGATCATTTACCCGCACTATGTTGCAAGTCAAATTATTAAAAAAATACATTAAAGAAATATCCAGGCATCCTAACGGGTTTTCAAGAAAGAAAAAAATTTGAACCATGTAGGATTGACATGATTTGACTCGGTCGACTTGACAAGTTTAAAGGTAATCTGGACAACATGAAAAAAAACATAATTTGACTAAAAAAATCTCAAAATGACATCTTTTTATAAAAATTATTAAGATGACAACATATTGGATCGACTCAAATCAACCAAGATTAAAATGTCGAATTCATGACATTGGTTATGAGATCGTGATAACCTCATAAAAGACAAATTAAAAATCATATTGAAACTCAATTTTCAATCAATCTAATATTAAAAAATAAAATTAAAAAAAAACCCGAGTCAACCTGCTAAACCTAGATTATGAGATCATGATAATTCAATAGAAAGAAAAAAAATTCAATTTTTAAGGATAAAATTGAAGGAAAAAAAATAAAAAAAGAGTCCGAGTAAACCCGTCAAACCCTTGACTCAGGTCATGAAACTATGATAACCTTATAGAAAATAAACAGAAATAAACTATGAAGTTTAATTCTAAATCAACTTAAATATTGAAGAATGAAATTAAAAAAAAAATCAATTACAAAAAAGAACTAAAAAAACCTCGAGTCAACCAATTTAACTTATAAAACCCACGACACAGATCATAAGACTAAAATAACCTTATAAAAAACAAACTAAAATAAGTTACGAAGATTAATCCACACTATCTAAATCTAATATTAAAAAATAAAAGAAAAAATTAAAAGAAAAAATCGTTCCATTAACTGTGCTTTTGTGAGGAGAGTAACAATGATTTCTACTTTTCAATTAGTTGTTCTTAATAGTAATAATGTTCTTTTTATTTTGTAGATTATAGTAACCTTCAACAAATTGAATTTCATTGTCTAAACTATCAACCAAGATGCATGGCTACTTTTGAATTTCTCTTTAATGGTAATTTTGGTAAAAAGAAGATTTTAAATTTCTCTATCCATCTTAACAAAACTGTTTCTCCATTGTAACTTTATCCTAATTTTGATATTGAAATTTTGAATAAGATACAAAGCAATTAAGGATGGCTAATTATCAGTAGACTTGCCACAGCCCAACATACTGCCTTACACCATTTCTTTCACAGCATTAGAGGGCTTTGATGATGGAGTTACCGGACTCCCAGGTGCTTAGGAACATATTAGGCCATGTTCCACCTGCTCAGGTCAGAAGCTCCTCTCTATCGGTGGCACTATCAAATCCGGCAGAGGCAAGCTTGGTTGTTGATTTAACTGCAAGAGTATATCATAAAAAAAAAATAGATTTTCGTCTAGTTATCAACCCTTGCAATGACAAAAATTATGAGTTAAGAGTCATGTACATCCATTTCCACGCTTCATAACTTTAAGCACAAGACATAGTCAGCTGCACTAGCATTGCACTTCACCTGTGCAATGTGGAAGACGTTAATTCCTATTAATTAGATCGAGAGCTCTTTAATTTGCAACATATGTTCTTGCTGTGCTATGTTGTTAAATCTTGAGACCTGCTGGAAGGCTAGAGTTTTGTAATATATCTGCACGGACACGCTTTTTTGGCAATCCAGCAGGTTCTTATGCGGCATGAAAATCTGAGGACTTATCAGCTAGACAAGCCAGTTATTTTTATTCAATTTCAGTGGCTCTTTTGACAACCTGTAACAACTGTCCAAGAACTTCATTAAGCCATAGACAACTGAAGGAAACAAATGCTAAATTTAGCATGTTTTTTAGGCCCTTTAGAACCAATCAAAGCAATAGGATTTACGATTCTTGCTCCCCTTCATCAATTTCCAACTACCTGCCAGTTCCCAACAATGGGTGTTTAGCCAAACAAAACTTGCTCAATAAAATAACAGGGAAAGTTTCATCACCTCTTTTTGCCTGGTTTGATACCCTGATTTGATCCCGGCATGAGTCTCCCTGGAAGATTAAAGATGGCTTAGGCTGGTTAACTCTCCATAAAAGATAATCAAGTAGTCCCGGCGTACAGGAAAAATTCGTTTTTCCTTTCCTGTACGCCCTTTTGCATTCCCTCGCTGTCCATTTCTCTTTAGCCATGCATACTAATATCCATGCTTTGCTTTCTCTAGCTTGTTTTGCTCTTGTTTTCAATGCCCTTTATGTGTCAGGTATAGGGTCACAGCCACGGAGTTTGTCTTTGGACTGTGGATCAGAAAATGGTGGCACTGATGGTGATGGGCGAAAATGGGAATCAGATGTCAAATACATTGCTGGAAATTATCCACACGCCAGAGCTCAATACCAAGACTCTTCAATTGTCTCTGAGGTTCCATACATGGATGCCAGGATTTTCACATCCGAAGTAACCTATAACCTCCCCATCATGTTGAAAACGCGCTATTGGCTCAGGCTCCATTTCTATCCTTCAGAATATTCTGGTCTCAATATCGCAAACTCCTATTTCTCTGTGGTCGCAGGAGGGGTTACTCTCCTGAACAATTTTAGTGCTTCGATCACAGCTCAGGCTCTCACCCAAGCTTACCTCATCAAAGAGTATTCTCTAGCTCCCATGAATCATCAGATTCTCAATGTCACCTTTAAGCCAGCAGATAGGCCTGATGCTTTTGCTTTTATCAATGCCATAGAGCTGGTTCCAATGACTGACCTCTTTGGTTCGGGGACAATGGTGGGGTTTGCAGACCAAAATTTTGACGCAGTGAGTGCAAATTTGGAGACAATGTATAGATTGAATGTAGCAGGGCAGTATATTTCACCCACTAAAGACTCCGGTAATCTTACAAGAACCTGGTATAATGACGCGCCTTATTTATTTGGTGCGGCAACTGGGGTTAATTTGCAGACTAATGAAAGTTATAAAGTCCAGTACGGAGAATTGACAGAGTCTGTAGCACCTCCTGATGTTTACAGAACGGCAAGAGGCATGGGATACCACAAGGACCTCAACTTGGCTTTCAACTTGACATGGCTGTTTCAGGCTGATGCCAATTTCACGTATGTTGTGAGGCTGCATTTCTGTGAGTTCCAATTAACTAAAGTCAATCAGAAAGTCTTCAACATATACATCAACAATCAAACTGCCCAGGTTGAGCCTAATGCAGCTGATATTATCGGGTGGACAGGAGAAATTGGAGTGCCAACATATAAAGACTATGCAGTTTTTGTGAAGGACAGGCCAGGCGATGAAGAAATTCGGGTGGACTTGCACCCAGCAACCTATTCGAAGCCTGAGTTTTATGATGCAACACTCAATGGAATAGAGGTATTCAAGATGAGTGATAGGAATAATAACTTGGCAGGACCTAACCCTGTGTTATCAGAGATGCAAGCTCAACATATAGCTAAAGCTAGCCACAAGAAATTTCAGACAGATCACAAAACATTAACGATTGTAGGAACTGCTGGTGGAGTTGGCTTCTTTTTTGTTGCAGCGGCTTGCATTGCTGCTTATAGAAGGAAGAAGATAATTCCTGGCTTTGATTCACATACATCTAGCTGGCTACCAGTCTATGGAAACTCCCATACTGGAACCAAATCAACTATCTCTGGCAAGAGTACTCAAAGCGGTCACCTCTCTTCACTGGCTCAAGGTCTTTCTCGCCATTTCACGCTTCCAGAGATACTAAGGGCAACCAAAAATTTTGATGATTCTAATGTCATTGGTGTTGGAGGCTTCGGGAAAGTGTACAAAGGTGTTATTGATCAAACAACCAAAGTGGCCATCAAAAGATCAAATCCGCAATCAGAACAGGGAGTTAATGAGTTCATGACTGAGATTGAGATGCTTTCGAAGTTGAGACACAAGCATTTGGTCTCGTTGATTGGTTTCTGCGATGAAGATGGTGAGATGTGCCTGGTTTATGACTACATGGCACTTGGGACTATGAGGGAGCATCTTTACAATACCAAGAAACCTCGTCTGTCATGGAAGCAAAGGTTGGAGGTTTGTGTTGGAGCAGCAAGGGGACTTCACTACCTTCACACTGGGGCTAAGTACACAATCATTCACAGGGATGTCAAGAGCACAAACATTCTGTTGGACGAGAATTGGGTTGCCAAGGTTTCAGATTTCGGGCTCTCAAAAACTGGTCCTGACATGGATAAGGGCCATGTTAGTACTGTGGTCAAGGGCAGCTTCGGCTACTTGGATCCTGAATACTTTAGGAGGCAACAACTAACTGAAAAGTCTGATGTCTACTCGTTTGGAGTTGTCCTTTTCGAGGCTCTATGTGGAAGGCCTGCCCTCAATCCGAACCTACCAAAGGAACAAGTTAGTCTCGCTGACTGGGCTCTTCATTGTCAAAGAAAAGGAATTATTGAGGACATCATTGATCCTCACGTCAAGGGAAAAATCACCACTGAATGCCTGAAGAAGTTCGCAGATACAGCTGAGAAATGCTTGGCTGAATCAGGACCCGAACGCCCTAACATGGGTGATGTCCTATGGAATCTTGAATTGGCCCTCCAACTGCAGGACAACCCTGAAGGTTCAAAGCGTAGCTCAAAAGGTGAGGGAAGTGAAACTTCTGAAGAGAGTATAAGAAACCGCAA
>Ga0307510_10011252_pt1 | contig 10639 bp, 4 predicted proteins | sample 12_EM_MG_FD_207224 | JGI IMG/M metagenome (GOLD analysis project Ga0307510, IMG submission 207224) | Populus trichocarpa ectomycorrhiza microbial communities from riparian zone in the Pacific Northwest, United States - 12_EM | ecosystem: Host-associated > Plants > Roots > Unclassified | place... | reverse complement strand
CAACCGAAAAATCTTCGTATTTTTTCGCCTATACAGGCCACCCGAAAAATCTTTGTATTTTTCAATTGGGTAAGTAATTCATTACAATGAAATCAATGTTGAAAAACTTTCAAGTTCTTTACTAACAGGCAAGTTGCTCACGAGAATTAGACCACTTTTGAAAAACCTTTGAATTTTTCACACCAAACAAGCAAGTCGTCTGAAATAATTAGACCATTTTTAAGAAATTCTTTTATATATTTTTCACCAACAGGCAAATTACTTGGAATAATTAGATTATTTCTGAAAAAAATTAGACTTTCTACCAACAGGCAAGTCGACTAGACGATTAGACAATTTCTGAAAAATTTTAGAATTTTCAATAACAAGATAGGTTGCCTTTCAAATGACTAACTTCTAGATTTCATTATCTCAAGGAAGGTTATCTATCAATCTACTACTTTCAAAATATTCAAATTTATGAAAGAAGTAAAAGTTATTTTCAATGATGTCTCAAGTGAATCCACAAGTCACTTCTTTCTCTTGAACATTTGTGGTAGCGCAATTGGCAACCACATTAGCAGGACGATACTTGAGACATCATTTGGCTATATTGGCCAGTTTGGTCACAAAGTTGACAAGCTGGTGTTGGTGATTACTGCGCTGTTGGGATTTTTTGTTAGGAGTTCTGTAGTTGTTGGTTTTCTGAGAAGAATTACCTTTGTGATAAGAGTAATTAGTCGTGGCCACCAAGGTGGAGGATATTTCCAAATGCTTGAGAGATAGGTTAATTTCATAAAATATATTGTTAATTAATTTTGATTTAAAAAATTAAAATCTAGTACCACTCTCTTGCTTATGACTCCATAATTTCTTAGAAAATATCGTAGTGAAATTAATTACCCAAAAAAAAAAAACAATCATACTGAAATTTCTTATATATAATTTAGTTTTATTATTGTTAAGTTCATAATTGACTATTATTATTATCATCATTAAGAATTATCATGCGATCCTAACTAATGAGGTAGAATCACCCTCTAATTATTGATCCAATTCTAAATATTTCACCTTCGCATTGACAGGATATGAGAGAATTTGTTCTTGATCACATATATTTACCTGTTCAGATTTTCAGAATCCAATCAATTATTATTAACAAGCATGCATGCATGCATAAACATGGGACTACTATGCTCTTTATGAGCCATTATTGCTTCCATTTTTGTCGGCCTCCGACTATTGACTCCTCCGTCTCAGGACGGTCACCGCCCACATCCTTCCATAAATTGCTCGGTAAACTGTCACCACCTTTCATAAATTACTTAAATTCTACATAAATCTCCATTTTTTTTTAAAAAAAAAAAGAGAAATAACGAGGGTAGTTCTTTCTCAATTACAAAAACCTTAATTACCTCGATAATATTTCTTCGAACATAGTTTTTTTTTTTTTTTTTGCAAAATCTGAAATCTTAATGCCGGGAATTAATGTCGTTTTAGGATAATCTCTAATTCTTAAGAAGAAAGGTCAATGAGAAAAACTAGACTGGTCATGGTACAAAGACAAAGAATGCTCAACGAACGGGTCTCTATCATATGCAAAATTGAAACACCTCCTCCCATAAAAAAAAACAAAAACAAAGAAATATGTCGTTTAATTAGTTAGTTAATTAATTAATTAATTTTTTGAAACTCAAATTGCCAAAAAGAATGAGATATTCCACTCTAAAATTACCAAGTCAAATGCTTGAGGCTTTGAATAGAAAGTGGGGATTAAGATAACTACCTATATAATATAGTAGTAATACATATATAATATAAATATATTTTTTGGATTAAGTTTGGATTGATTTTTAAGTGGGTCAAAGTTTGATAATATTTAAACCTTATTTATTATTTCATTAAATAAGATAACTTAAAAAAAAAACTCATTCAAATTAATATTCATCATATAATAATCGTAAGTCGTAAGTTAAATTATCATGAAATTAACAAAAGGAAAGGATAGATTGCTTTTCATATAATAATGATAGTCGTAAGTTTGACTTTATATCATTTGTAAATTACGCAAAACAATCCAACTACTGTTAACAGTTAATAAAAATCCATTTGCTATATATGTCAAAACTTTATAAGTAATAAAATATAACCATGTGGCACATATTTTTAATAATTTTTTTAAAATTTTTTTATATATTTTTAATTAATTGTTTTTATGTGTTGATGTCAAAAACAATTAAAAAATTATTTTAATATATTTTTAAATAAAAAATATTTTTAAAAGCAATTAAAGTTAATAAAATTATTTGATTGAATTGCCTAATAAATATAACAAGTGTATAGTGGAATGCATAAAATTATCCACACAAAGTTTAATATATGGATTTGATAAAAAATAAAATATCGAAATGGAATTTTCCCAAAAAGATTGGTCATGCACTTTTGCAATATAGTCGGTTTTTATTATATTTCCATGGAGTTTACACCATTTGACCCAACTAAACCTTAAGTTATAAATAAATAATCTATAAACTATGATATACCCTCTATATCATATTTTATACATAAAAAACTAAGCAACAACAATTCAGGTTGAATTATTAGAAATGATTTTTAGATTAAAAAAAGAGTAAAGTTGTATTAGGTTAATGTAAGATAAAAAAAATATCAAAAAAATTGATTTTGGTATCAACGAATTCTATTTAATAAGAGAAGTTTAATGATGATTGTTTTGAATTTTAATATTGTCTGAAAAAAAACAGATTAAAATCAAGAAAGATAATATTTACCCAGTTTGATTTTATATTTTTATAACATTGTTTTGGTTTTTAAGTGTGGTGAATTGGTTCTTGAATGTTATGAGGGTGTTGTTTAGGTTAAAATATGTTTAAAATGAGTTTTTAGAATAAAAAAAATACTTATCTTGATTTTTCAGCCATCACAATAATAGGTGGAATTTGGACAAACAGATAATTTATTGTTTGTCTTTCCAAATTCTATCATCTATTATATTTGTTTTGATTTGTTTTTTATAAGGTTATTCTAATTTTAGAGTGGTGATTTTACTAGGTTAACCTGAATTGATCTAAATTGATTTAATATATCATCATCAATATTTTTTTAAAATATCATATTAATTTTTCTTCCATTCACCTTTTATTTTTTATGTTTTTATTGTATATTTAGATAAAAAAATAATAATTTATTAAAACAATAAAGCCTATTACTTGATTTACAGGCTTGCTCAAATAAACATAATTGACATGGGTCAAATTAATATATTATTGCGTCAAAAATTCATTTGAATCTATATGTGCTTGATTTATTTTTTCTGTCATCTACTTTTTTTTTTATTTGATATTATTTTTATATTCAAGAAAAAGTTTAATTCGGCCCGCCAATAACACGGATAGCAACCTACTCTTCTCTGTATCTTTTTATTTTAACTATTTGTTTTTTTAATTTTAAAACAGTAATTAAAATGAGACATATAGCTAGAAGAACCGGAGAGAGAGAGAGAGAGAGAGAGAGAGAGAGAGGGAGAGTTAGAGAGCAACTCTCGTTTCTCGGGCCATCAGTTCACGAATACCAAGGAAATATTTCTTTCCTGTTTTACCCTTCGATGATTTTTTTTTAATTTATAATTTATTTGTGCACATTGTATTTTCTCTTAATTATTTTTATTTTTATTTTATTTTCTCCTTCTGTTGTACTGTCGTTGTAGTTTCCTTGCTTTCTTCACATATATGAGAAAGACTAAAACGTTTACAAATTTTAATGGATGCTTTGACCTTTGCCCTCTTCATTTTCAGAAAAATCTCTTAAACAAAACAAAACAAACCCATGTAAGCATTTCCTTTTATTTTTATTTTTTTTGAAAATTTTGTTAAAAAAATATTGAAACTTTTTTGTTTGTTTAATGGGAATACGCAACTCATAATTCTGTTTTATTTCTACTAATGCAATCACATGATCTTCTACTTCATGTTGATGGGTTTTTATTTTTGTGTGGTGAGATTATGTTATGAATGCTAAAGTTTGGTTCTTTTGAGTGAAAGATGAATTTTTTTTGAAGTTTCAATTTTGATAGTTTTGTTATTTTAAGTATCGAGCTTCTTTTTTATTTAATTTATTGAGAGGACCAGGTTCGATGGGTTTGAATTGGAATCCATGTTTGATCTCTTAGTTTTTATTTTATTGTTAATGTTGTCATTGCTGTTTGATTTATTAAGTTTTTTGTATGGAAACTAGAGGCTGATCTTGGTTTTTGTGTTTCTGATTTGTTTTTGTTTTTCTAGCTATTTTGGGATTGCTTGTGTTGAGGGATAGAGTTTTTAGCATAGCTTAAAAAAGGTTCCTTGAGAAGGGGTTTCATGGGTTGAACTCAAAGAATAATGGGAAGTTTGAGTGAAGAAGAACACCGATTTTTTGATGCCTATGAAGACATTGCATCAATTTCTGATGCAAAGTCTGATAGCTTTGAGATATTTGATTCTCATTCTAGTTTTGACAACTCTGTTTCGATTAGTCTTCACCATGAACTATGGATTAAGAGCCTTGGAAGTGTTCAGGAGCAGCGGAGTAAGTTCTTTGATTGGATGGGAATTGGTTTAAATGAAAATGGGAATAGGAATTTAGAAGCATTTAATCCAGAAGGAGAGAGTGATAGGATTACAGAAAGCAGTGGGGCTGTACTGAGAAAGTCATGTTTCGAAGATGAATTTTGCTCTACTCGGTCCATGATGTCATGTTGGTCTAATGGTGAATCTAGTTTGTCAGCGGAGTTGGGTTTGATGGGGAATTTTGTTTGCAGAGAAGGGGATTCAGGCGGGGGAATGGTGTGCAAAGTAGATGAATTGGGGCAAGATGTGAAAGCAAATGAAGGTTGTGAAGTGGACTCAGAACAGTCAGTAGCAGCAGAGGAATCTGAGAACATTTCTGAGTCATCTCCCTCATTTCAGAAACCTATGCAGAATGAAGTTGGGGAACCAAATACTTTGGTGGATACTCCAAGAAGGCTTAAGAAGGGGTGGTTGAGTAGAATACGTTCCATTTCATGCATTGTGTATAGCCTACGGGAAGCTGACAAATTGAGACACGATGATGATGATGATGATGATGCACTTCTGCGGTACAGGGTACAAAGAGTTAAGGTTCACCGATATGGGAAGCGAATAAAGGAACTCTCGGCTCTTTATAAAGGACAAGATATCCAGGCCCATGAGGGTTCAATTTTGACCATGAAATTTAGTCCTGATGGGCAGTACCTTGCAAGTGCTGGCGAGGATGGGGTTGTGCGTGTCTGGCAGGTCCTGGAGAGTGAGAGATCAAATGAACTTGACATTCCAGAAATAGATCCATCCTGCATATACTTCACGGTGAACCAACTATCCGAGTTGAAACCCCTCTTGGTTGAAAAAGAAAGGACGGCTAAAATGAGGAGCATGAGGAAAACATCAGACTCTGCATGTGTCATTTTCCCTCCAAAAGTTTTCCGGATTTTGGAGAAACCATTGCACGAGTTCCATGGGCACAGGGAAGAGATCTTGGATCTCTCATGGTCCAAAAATAATGTAAGTTGCTTCATACTGGATGCATTTCTCTAACAAACTGAAGAAAACAAAGCATAATATTTACAGATTTTTTTTTTTTAAAAGCAGCATTTACTATCAGCTTCAGTGGACAAAACTGTCTGTCTATGGCAAGTGGGACGTGACAGTTGCCTCAGAGTTTTCTTACACAGCAATTATGGTGTGCTTCTGGCTAATTTTAAGTTTCTCCCAACATATGTTCTGTTAGTTTACCTGTTAGTCAAGTTGAATGACCTTTCTCTTTATTTTGGTTATTTATTTATTTATTCTGTATGTGATGCAGTAACCTGTGTTCAGTTTAACCCTGTGGATGATAATCACTTCATGAGTGGTTCAATTGATGGAAAAGTCCGCATATGGGCAGTTAATAGTTGCCAAGTTGTTGATTGGACTGATATAAAAGATATCGTTACGGCAGTGTGTTATCGTCCAGATGGGCAGGTTTGACAAATTTCCCTCAACTCTTTTCTCTTAAAGAATTGAGGATCTGGGGGTGTATTTTCCCATGTTAAGTGACCTCATGGAAAAACTTCTCTTCATGTAGGGAGGGATCGTTGGCTCTCTGACAGGAAACTGTCGCTTTTATAACATGTCAGGTATGCATATTCAGATAGTTAGCACCTACTGCATTCTTTAGGTGTTAGGACATAAGTAAGTCAAAATGCTGTTACTTTTCATTTGTAGAAGTAGTTCTTTTGACAGTCTGTTATATCCTGGTTGAATTACATGTCATAGGGGCAGTCCGTCATGTAGGGAGGGATCGTTTTATGGATTTTATGCGTGAATTTACTGGTTTAAATGGGTTGTATCTCTGAAAAGGTTCATAATAATTTAGGTTCCATGGTAATAAAGATCTAGTTTTGCCTCAGATTAACCTTGAGTTTTGTGCATTTAAAGAAGAAATGCATATTCACTAAATGAGCTATAGTTTCACCAGGTTCAGACAGTTACTTGCAACTTGATGCTCAGATCTGCTTACCTGGTAAAAAGAAGTCACCTTGCAAAAGAATAACTGGCTTCCAGGTATTTGCCTCCTGCCTTCCAATGTTGCTTTTGCTGCCTTTTCTCAGTTCATGTTGTTTACTATTTTACTTCATTATATGCCTTTAACTCCAGTTTTCCCCACAAGACTCAACCAAAGTAATGGTGAGTTGTGCTGATTCACAAGTCAGAATTCTTCAAGGACTTGATGTGATAGGCAAATATAAAAGTACGTATCTTTAGCTTCCATTTTGTTATCTTTTTCTCAATGTCATCTATTAATGCTGTTTCAGACAAGTCAGAAGTTTTTGTGTTAAACATTAATTGCTTGTAGATTTCATATCGTGAAACCCAAATGGGTGTGCTGCCTGTAATTTTATGAAATGTGTGAAATATAAGACTGTTTTATTATCTTAGTTATCTAAACTGATTAATTTTTAATCCTGATTTTCTTAAATTTCTCCTTGCTCTTTAGGCAATACAGCAAACCAGATATCTGCATCTTTTACTTTGGATGGAAAGCATATTATCTCGGCTTGTGAGGATTCCAATGTACATTTGTGGAATTACATTGATCAGGAACAACATGCTACTCCTCAATCAAAAAACTCCAGGTCTTATGAGCATTTCTCTGCCAATGCATCTGTTGCTATACCTTGGTGTGGATTGAAATGTGGGAGCTTAGATAATGGATGGGGTTTTCGTGTCTCTGACAATAATTCACAGGAAGTTCTACCTCTTTCTTCTCCGGCTCATTTTTCTCTGAGTCAAGAATATTTCTCAGAATCCTTTCCCAAGGGTTGCGCTACTTGGCCAGAGGAAAAGCTTTCTTCGAGCCCATTATCTACATCATCAGCAATGCACAAATCCCAATACAAGTTTCTGAAAACTTCATGCCAGAGCACAGACAGTTCTCACGCTTGGGGTCTAGTCATTGTGACTGCAGGGTGGGATGGAAGAATAAAATCATTCCACAATTATGGGTTACCAGTTTCTGATTAACCTATGGTGGTATTGCAGTGCTTCCAAGAATCAAGATTGATCCTATCTGTTGGGATTTTTAGTGCTCCCTTTGATGGATTACCTGCCGCAAAATCTGATTTTGCGTAGCTGACCAATTAGCATTGAGTTTGACATCATAAAAAGTCGCCAGCTTCATCAACTTTTGCTGAGAATATGCAGTGTAGATGAATGTTTGAGACTTCGGGATGGGCCCTTCTTGTTTCACGGGTGTACTGTAAAAGAAGCATATATGACAAGTGGCAACAGTTCTTTGGTTGTGATGATTATGCAGCTTGGGAAGAGCTAGAGGCTGAGGTTAGCCTATCTAGATTCCCAGCTTAATTATACAATTTGTTGATAATTTTTGCACGAGAAATTTGTCTGCTCAGCCCAGTAAAAGATGTGCAAGTCATGTGTTATGAGAGACCAATTTGAGATTCTCTCTCTTTATAATAGAGTTATAGAGGTGCTTGTGGGACCTATGTTTAACCTCTTTCTTTGGCTTGCTAAGATGGGAGGAGGGAATCCAGAGCTGGTGGTTGCAGTTTATTTGGGAGAAAAATGGTAGGGAACTCTGCCATTATAACTTGTTGGGCAATCTGAATGATTGAATTGTTTGTCTGCCATTTCATGCTTCATGGTAGGGTCGATTTCACCTGAGCTTGACGGTGGGGTTGTTTTAAGCTTCATCTTCAGTTGAATGATTTGTTTGATTAGCCGAGTGCTTATGTATGCTGAGTATCTGATTTGCTTGGTTGGGTCGATGTCACCTGAGCTTGATGGTGGGATTGTATTAAGCCTCATTTTCAGCTGAATGACTTGTTTGATTAGCCCAGTGCTTATGTATGCTGATTCCCCGATTTGCATGGTGATTGGATTTCCAGATGAAAGCTTCTGCCTTTATTATTTCATGGATGCTGGCAGGCAGTTGACTAACTTTGATCATTGCTTGAGTGGTGATCATCCTCTCTTTTTTCCCCACTAACAGAATTTTGTATACTGTATCTCATAATTTTATTCTAACATCACATAGATTAGTTTTGAGGCTATTTATCTTCAGAAAATCTAGAAGAAATGCCCTCTGAGTTTAGCATATGCAATTGTGGTTATGTAAATGAACATATTCAGAGGTTAATTTCCTTGTAAACTGTTGGGGGAAGTGGCCTGGAAAATGAAAATTGATGAGCATTTGTGCTCGGCTTGTATGCCTGATAATTGTGTCTCTATCCAAGTACTATGGCTATCTCAGAGAGAGATTTATTACCAAATAATTTCCCATCTTTTCTCTCTCAATCTGTTCTGAAACACTGTAACAATCTAAGATTCTGTTTTTTTCCCCATCAGATGCTGATGGCACAATAAATTATTACCTGTTAGCCCATTCCAGTACTCGGCTAAAAAGTCAAAAGAACAGAGCAAATACACGAAAACTAGGGGTTTTTTCTCATCAGAATCTGATGGTACAATAAATTATGCATCAACAAGGAAATACAGAAACATGGATTTAAATCTCGTTGCTCTGTTTTTGGTTAAGCCGTGATCTGTTCTGGTGGGCCAAGCTGGGGCAGGAAGGTGACGCCACTGCCAATTATTAACACTAAAATTTCATCCTCTTCAGACAAGAACTTCTCTTAAATCATTTCAAGGGAGCTACAGATTTATCATGGGAGGCTGGTGATGGGGATTTCAACTTCTAAACTTCGGCTTCAAGTTGATAAAATCATTATAAGAAAGAATAACGTAACTTCGTGCCTATTCTATTCTTCTTTAATGTGAAACATCCACATGGGTGGGTGCCATATAATGGGTTAGTGACCTTGGATTCCTCTTCGCATGTATTTCTGCATTTGATTAAAAAAAAAACAAAGATTAAACACCCATATATTGCACCGCATTAACAAGCTTACCCTTAATCCAACATCTTTTATGGTAGATTAGTTAGTTTTCTACCTGCTGCTGCGGATAATGTTTTTATAGTATTATTAAACGTAGGGTCTGTTTGGAAATGCAATTCAACCCGTGTTTTTTTTAAAAAAAATTAATTTTTGTTTAAAATTAATATTTTTTTAGTATTTTTGGATCATTTTAATGTGCTGATATCCAAAATGATTTTTAAAAAATAAAAAAGTATCATCTTGATGTATTTTTAAGTGAAAAACACTTTGAACCGCAACCGCTATCACAATCTCAAACAAGCCGTTAGCCTAGCCTAGTATAGTTTTTGAATTAAATTAGATGAAAGTTAACCCTGTATAATTTAATTGATTTAATAAATTTATTTATAACTTAATCAATCCGATCAAAACTCGTTTGATTTAGAAAAAAAAAGAAACTATTAAAACAAGAATTTTTTAAATCAATTCTATTCATCTTAGGACTCAAATCATGTCTCCACCGAGTTTAATAATTAAAGACCGACATGCTTCTTTGCATCATAATCCAATACCTTTTAGGGTAAATAAGACAGAAACAAAGGCATTAATTTGACGTGGTTTACAGAATTAAAGCACTAATGGGCCATATTATGCTCTTAATACCATGCAATTAGCACTTTATGATGATATCTGAGGTCCCTTAATTAGGAGACACAAAATAATGACTTGGGTTTCAAGGGACAAAACCTAAGTAGCATCATATATATAAACTTTGAGCTTTAAACCTAAGTGGACATCCTTTTGATCTGGGAGATTAGTGGGGTTATTTTTGTATTAACTTGAGTAAAACTTTTCTGATAGATCCAATCACAGAAACCCGACAAAGAAACAGCATTTGTTGCCAATCCCTACTCTACGCACTACCTAGGGTTTTGCTTTGTACTTATGATTAACGAACCTGTTTACTCCACTAATTGAACTACTTGTTAATTACACATGTTTCTGTTCTCTTTTGTACTCTTGTGTCACCAACTCTTTGGCACTCAAGAGAAAAGAATCCTCTTTCTCTGCGATTATGTTATTAAAAGCTTTCAATACATCTAATTTAACTATCAATAACATAGTAATTAAACTCTATTTTATATATATATATATAAGTCATAATGATATGGTTTTTTTTTTAAAAAAATAAAGTAAACGGTTTCAGATAGG
>Ga0307510_10011251_pt1 | contig 10639 bp, 5 predicted proteins | sample 12_EM_MG_FD_207224 | JGI IMG/M metagenome (GOLD analysis project Ga0307510, IMG submission 207224) | Populus trichocarpa ectomycorrhiza microbial communities from riparian zone in the Pacific Northwest, United States - 12_EM | ecosystem: Host-associated > Plants > Roots > Unclassified | place... | reverse complement strand
AACTAAAGTTCAATGATCAAAGTGTAAAGAAAGAATTTCAGAGATCAAAAAGGAAAAAAACTGGCTATGACAATAAAATAAGTGTGAGTGATCTGTGTTTCGCTTAGTAAAAATCTGTGTTTTAGTTCATTTTGTATTGTGTATGGAGTTGTGATGTGATGAATTGGTCAATTTGGTTAGCCAACTCTAAAATTTCTTTAACCAAAATTCTTTTTAAATAGTCTTTCAAAATCCAAAGAATCGAACAAAATTGACCAAGGCAAGTTGTTTCTTAGTTTGAAAATTCAGTTAAACTGAATTATGCTCACCTCTAGATATGGTAGAGGTGAATTTCATCATACAAGCGAGTGATTTCTTCTTTTCTATATTGGAACAAAAAGCTGAAAATATTAATATTAAATATATTAAAGTATAAATAAATTTTTAAAATGATTTTTTTCATGGGAGTGTGCATAAAAAAATATATTTATAATATTCAAAAAGCTATATCAACAATTTGACTTTTCTAAATTACCTTCAAAGCACAGTTCAGTTAATTAACGATATTTTTCATATAGTCGTCACAAAATGATCTCTTAATATGGATCATATACATAATCATAATTTATTGCAAGAACTAATCATAGCAACAAGCAACCACAACAGCATTCCACTGCCCTAAACGGGAAAAAAAATCTAAGTAAAGGGCTTCTGATTTTCACAATCTAAGTTAGGCCCAGTACTTACATTAAACAATGCTGCGTATCTCTGAAAAAACCCAATCCGATCATTAACTCGCGCATCGTTAGGTATTCCACATTCAAGACCACCGTTGATGATGTTAGTCACCAACCCGTAGCCGGCAGTCCGATTAGCTGCCACACTAGCTGCTGTTGGCTTATATTTTCCAATCATGACGTTGTGGCAAGATGGTTTTGGGCTCTGCTTAGTCATCCAAAACCAAAGAGCTGTCTTGAAGGCGATTAAGGAGTTGTTAGACACTATATCTGGGTTGTTAAGCCCATCAAATCCTAATGCCTTGCCTGCTGGTCCATAATTGTAATTCCTGCCCAACGTCATCAAAATAAGTATAAGTAGCCTTGTTAATATTGAAACCAAATTGAAATCAACATGGATCCTGAATGCAATGCTTGTTTAACGAATGAATATTACCATGATAGTTGAATAGGCCCTCTTCCTTTGTAGGATTTCCCAGGGGAGCATGGCCATCGAGTGTTGCTTGAGTTACAGTAATTACCTTGTGGACTCACTTCTTCCTTGAAGCACAAACCCCATGCAAATGGTCCATCGGGTGCGGTAGGCCACCCACCTGTGGTCTCATGGGATATCTGAGCAAGAAAAGCTGCAATTTCTCGCTTCCTCTTTATAGAACTACCTGTCCTGCCGAACCGAGGAAAAGATCTAGATGCTTGAATGAAGGAGCTGTACGTGTAAAAATCTTTAGCAGGGCATGCGTTGTTGTCCTTGTGTAGAAATATGGAATCAAAGAGGCCTTTACTAACAAGAGAAGAGATGTCATTGAATCTCCTAGCTTCAGCTTTATATGATCCAGACGAGAGGAAGATGGTGTAAAAAGTGAATGACAATAAAGTATAAGCAGAAGATGCCATCTTGTCTTTGCTAAAATGGGATGTAATTAAAGAGGCGAGCAAGGCTTCTTATACATAATACATGTGTTAAGCATAGTTCTGTTTATGTATTTTAGTTCCAAAAACTCCATAAAGAAAGTCAGATACGTGCGATTCTTTTTCCGACGGTGCTATGCATGTATTATACATATAAAAAAGATTCAAGAGATCCCTTGTTCGAATGGTTTGCAGTTGACTAACTAGATATCACATTCTCCCATTAATGATCTCCTCTATAGTCTTTACCTAAGCGGAAATGTCGAAAACAATCACAATAGTTTATTTTTAGTCGCTACTGAAACCCAGCTTGTCATTTCTTAATGCCATCCAATTCCAGCGAGTCGTTTAATGCTTAATTATATACGTTGATTTCTGACTGAGCAGTTTCTTCCCATAGGCCACAGAGCACCACTTTAGGCTCAGAAGTCAAACAAAGAGCATGTGATGTGCGATCTTATTGCATATGCCTACGTTACCGGACCCTCTTTTTGGGTGCATCATCACCATGCTCTCCGGGTTCAACTCGCATTTACTAGTACTGGTCTTAAGAATCTCTGCTAACATAAAATACATTGTTCCTAAGGCAACGCTCATCTCTCTAGTGGGTATTGGGCTGTTAGCCGTTAATAATTCATACAATATCCTAAAAATACTCCCGGCCTCTTAAGAAGTGAATCAACATATGTCATTAATATTCCGGTTATAAGAAAAAATATATATGTAAAAAGAAGTCACAGTGTGAAAACGGAATAGGGCTCGATAAAAGGCTTTGACCCAGTGTTATCAATGCTCGACAATTATGGGCAACTAGCCGAGATATCATAATGGGCTCGGACTTACCTAGAAAATCCACGGGCTAGAGGGAGATATCCATGATTTATCTTTTCATCTATATATTTATTTTTTGAAAAGGATGATTTTCATTTAAATTGAAGACTAAAGAAAAGTTCATAACATAGCTCACCATTTGCGACGCGAGGCGGAGGCAAGACATTGAGTTATTTTGAGTTGAAAAATAAAATTTTGAGTTATTTTAAAGAATCAAAGGGGTATATATAAACCCTTTGAATTTTTTTTTTTAAAAATTAAATTTCAAATAAAATTCAATATCTAAAAATTATACAAAAGGAAATCAAAAGTTAACTCCTTTGATTTACAATTTCAAAAAAAAAAATTCATATTGAAACTAACTTTTCTAAAATATCCATATATTCATTTTTTGTTTTAGAGATTTAAATAAATAAGATAAAAGTAATATAGGAAATAAAATGAATTAAACTTTATTTTTTAAAAACATATAAATTCAACTAATTTATTAATTAAATTTAAATTAAATATTATAATTAAATTTAATTACAGTTAAGAATTAATTCCAAACAGGCTATAGTTTATCATTGGACACATTCTTTGACATTTGTGAACCATGCATAATAGAGTTGGATGTTCACAAAAGAAATAACTCGGTCAAACATAGGTGAAAGGGATTTATGCATAAATTTCATTTTAACGAAAGGTATTTAATTGTTTCCTGTAGTAGGTTTCATTTTTTTTTTTATTAACGTGAGTGTCTGGATCAGCTTGTACGCACCTCAACTAATCCTACATGCCCTGAAGTTAACGACCATGTAACCTTCCAGTGACCCTAAGGTTTGTGGGACCCGAACCGGTAATCTCTATGGAGCAAACCTAGAATCTGACCAATTAAACTATACCCTTCAGATTTAGTAGATTCCATTATTATCACTAGTTGTTATGGTGAGTGCTTGTAATAGATTAATTTGATCAACATAATCGGGTTCATGTAATCAATTTTTGGGAATAAATTGCTTTGATTCATTGCATATTGAACGTAAATGAATAAAGGGGATCGAGGCGATCTGAAACATGAAAAAGAAAAAGAAAAGAAGAGAGGATTAGAAAACAATGCTAATTTCTTCCTTCTCGTAAACTAACCAAAAACTCTTTTTTTTTTCTTTTGAGAAATACAATTGTTTTTTTCTCAAAAAATAAAATAAGATAAAGTCACTCATCAAATAAATAAATATAAATTATTTCTTACTACATGAAAGTCTATTATATTTTGACGTTTGAAGATTTCCTTTGTACCTATATATTTGTTTAGCTAGGGCCAGCCATTCCATAGAATTTTCACAAAGTTTCCGTGTCAAGACCGCCAAGTGAGGTATGGAAACGAAGAGGATCCCATCAATTCACAGGCTGCAAGGGTGGCTGTGAAAAGAAAAGACCGTAAAGAGCAGGTTATGTGTAGATCAAGTCATCGATCGTTCAAAGAACCTTCGGACGGAGAGATGGAAGGAGGAGAGAGAGGTCTTCCCTGGAAAGAAGTGGTATAAGCTGCTAAATGACAATGAGGGGCGGCGGCCTCTGTTGACAAATTCGCTTACAATCCCTTGTATGCATGAGGTCCTTCCGTCCCCATCCAAAACCATTATTCTTCAACGTCTTTTCTAAGCTAAAACAACCCACCTGTACTCTTGTGTTTAAATGCTTAAGTTAATCACTTTGAAAAGATGTTGCTAATCCCACAATTAAGTCTAGAACAAAAGTAACGCTGACTTAAAAATATTCTTTCTAGGGACATATCTTTTCATGGAAAATCTTTTCAGAGTGATTACTCTTTATTATTCAAATGTAATAAAAAAAATATTTTTATTTACAAAATAAGTTGTTCTTGTACTAAGATGAGAGTTATAATGTTTATAACAGAAATAATAATAATAGTGATGATAATTATAATAATAATATATAATACTGATAATAATAAAAGTTTTCGTATAATAACAATTGTTATAGTTGTTGTGGTGATAACAATGATAATAAGAAGATTATTGTTTTGATTATTAAAAATTTTATAATAAGGTTATAATAAAATGATAATTATATTAATATTAAAATTGTGGTTGTAATAATATGGTCGGTAACGGTAGGGTGAGGGTAGGTGATAGTGGTTGTTGTTGTAGTGTTGATGGTGATAGTATCAATAATTAAAGTAATTAAATGAGGGTGTCCCGTAAATTAATAGTATCAAGAAAATATTTTTCTCTTTTTCAATAAGTTCAATTTTTTTAAAATTGGTATTGTTCAGGAATTAATTATAAATTGGTGATGGATATTTTTTCAATAAGTTGAAATGATTCTGTTGAAATTTCATAGCACTTGAAATTTTAAGTTATGGCCAGGGGGTAGGTTGAGTCAACCTCACCCAAATATCCCATTCCACACACATAAATTAACCAGGAAAAGGACAAAATAGCCCCATTGAAATTTAATTAAACAACCAAGAAATTTAAGAGAGGCTTTAACATAAAGTCTACAACCTTGAAAATGAGAATACCACTTGACATCCTACCTGGCTCTCCCATTCTATCGTTTTCCATTTCAAATTTTAGAGGTGTTGGGATAGTAATAAATATTATTTTTAAAGTTTTTTTTATCTAAAAGTAAATTAAAATATTATTATTATTTAAAATTTATTTTTACTATCATCAAAATGATTAAAATACATAAAAAAATAATTTAAAACAAAGAATAATTTTTTTTGAAAAGCGCTATCCAATCCCAATGCCAAACACCCTCGGAAAGGAATGATCCATTTGCTAGCTGATATCACTTGAATTTGTATCTTATTGTAAATCTAAAACTCTAAAACTCAATTTTTTTATTTAAATTTATTTTTTTATGTTTTCGGATCGTTTTGATGTGCTGGTGTAAAAAATAATTATTTTGATGCATTTTTGAGCAAAAATCACTTCGAAAAGTAACTGTTACCACACTTCCAAACACCTTAACCTAACCGACTTAATTGAAAAGTTTGAAATTTAGAATTTAACCCTTATGTTGCTACTTAAATCAATTAATACTTTTGACTTAATAGAACCAATTGAACCCAAGTATGTATTGGGTCTCATTACTTATTAGCCAAAAAGAAATTTCATATCTTCATCTTCCTTAATTTGAACGAATCAATAAAAAATTCAAACCCAAACATCAACAATTAATAAAGAGTAAAAACAGCACCCACAACTTCCTTCTATTGCAGATTGTAAAATGAATAACCTAATCGGATCGCAAAACTCAGTAAATCACCCCTATGCGAACCTTTCACCACCCTTAAAATCCATGACACCAGTCCTTACAAACCCCAACACAGAGCCCATAATCGTTGGTGGTCGAATGAAACCTAAACCACGAACAAATTTATAGTCAAATATCAATTACTAAACAAATTTCTTTTGGTGGGAAAAGATTTTACACTACCAGAAATTCACCTAAAACCAACGGAATAATTCTTTAGGTAACTTGTAGTGATAATTACCGATGGAATAGATAGAATTTGAAAAAAAAAAAGCGATTCGATGATGTAGAAGTTTTTGTGGGTGATTTTACCGATGGACTCACCGAGGGATTTAAAACAGGATCTTCATACAGTGATGTGACCAATTCACTGTCAGAATGCCTGACGAAACCACCGACATAATAAGTCCGTCGGTGATTCCATCAGCAAAAGTTAATATATCACCACTCTGCCGACTGTTTACTCCACTATTTCTCCTTCTTCTTTCCCATCCCAACTCTCCTCTCCCAAACTGCAAACAACCACCCCTCCAAAAAAATCCATCTCTTCTCAACACAAGTCATATTTCTTTAAGTTTTGTGGTCACAACATCCGTGTTTTGATTTATTGTGGATTTTATCATTTTTTGTAAGTAAATCTATCTTTTTTAATTTTAACATTTAAATGTCAATTTTATTATTTTTTTAGTATATGTATTTTGTTAGTGTATATATGTACATATTTTATTGTTATTTCTCAAACAAACTTGTAGTATGAATGTATAATGTTGTACTTGTTATGGTTTGTTTTAGATTTTGTAAAATTGTATTTGTTTGTAAATTGTTGAAACTTTGTTGAATTACCGAATTACATGTGTTGTGGTGAAATAATTAATAGCTTGTTTAACAGCTTCATTTTAATTTTTATCAATGCTATTACGGAGTTGTAATTTCTGTAAATTGATATGTATAAATTTATAAATAGCTTGATAATTGATAATGAATATTTATGAGAAGTTTTAATTAGTTTGTTGGATAATCTTGAGGTAAACTAATATTTTTGCAAATTTATTTACCTAACATAGTTAATTAATATATGTTGTCATCATAATTTTATAGAGGTTCGATAGAAGTCATGGATGATCGTTCATGGATGTATCGAGATTCACCCTAAGGATTGTGAAGGATGAATTATTGTAACGGGGTTTAGGGTTTTATTAATTTCACACATCAATTCCCAGAAATTTTACTGGAGGCAGTATTAGGTGTTCATGCAGGAAGTGTTAAAATAAAAAGTATCTGCATCCAGATATTGTAATGATGCATCTTCTATACAAAGGGTTCATGGAGGATTACATGTGTTGGTATGCATACAGAGAATTATTTGTTTGTAATAAGAGCATGTGAGAAAGGGTTGTTGGTTCAACTTTTAGTCCTGGCAACGTGCATGAAGTTGCAAATGAGAACAGTAATCTTTATGTGCACGTTTGTCGGCATTTCGCAGAGAGATGCATAAATATTTACTGGAAATGCCACAATCACCGACGACTCTATAGACGGATACAGCCTGTCAGCATTTCACAGAGAGTTGCAAAAATATTTACTAGAAATGCCACAATCACCGACGAATCTACAGACGGATACATTCTGTCGGCATTATACAGAGAGTTGCAAAAATATTTACTGTAAATGCCATTATCATCGACGTCCCTACAGACGAATATCGTCTGTCGGTATTTGTCGGCGCAATTCACAATTATCGATAAAACTTACCGACGGATAGTGCAAATTTCAAAGGGCGGGTATTAATGCATCTATGACCGCATGCATTTGCCGACGGACTGTGAAAATTCTGGAGGGTCATCTAAAATTTTTAGTGCGAAATTCAAAATTTACCAACGGATTTTGGAAATTACACCGACGGAATAATTAAAAATAATATTATTTAAATAGTCCATCGGTAAGTCCGTCGGTAAAATTGCACTATAAATCCCAGCAACCGCCCCTTTAGTTTATTTTTTATCTGCTTCGTTTGAGAGAGAGTTCTCTCATTTTCGTTTTTTTCCTCTCATTTCTTTCAAAGCTTTTGTTTTTCTAGCTTGTAATCTCTAGTTCAATCTTCATCAAATTAAAAGGTATGTATTTCTATTTAATATGTTTAATGATTTTATTTATTTATTTATTTTCTTTGTTTTAGTTATTGTTGTATTTTTATTGTGTTTTTTGTTTTGGTGTATTTTTATAATGTAGATAAAGTCTTGAAATACACACATTATTAAGGTAAGAATTTTTTTATTCCTAACGTCTATAGTTTTTTTTTTAATTTGTTCAATATATTTTATTAGTTGTATTGCCATATTAATTGAATACTTTGTTGAATTTTAATTGTTATTGTTGAATTTTCCTTGTAAATAGTAATTGAATATATAGGATTCAATTTAATTATTTTATCTCAATTTACTCTATTATTGCATGGTATGTGTTTAATTATTTGCATTAATTTTAATTGTTATTTGTATAGATGTTAGGTTATATATAAAATTTTTGAATGTGGTCAATTGGTTGTGGCTATTGTTAATATTTGCAGGTTTGAAAACTTTGGGTAGTCTCCAGTATGGGGGAGGTGCTGCCGAATATTTTTTTAATAATCGAATTTAATTGTGCAATTATTTGTATAAAATTGTGTAGATGCGTAGAATGAAATCAACAGCTTGTCGCTCACATATGGTCGCAACTAGTTCTTCTAGCAGTGAGGATGATATGTCCTTAGGTGTCGATCAAGAAGAGGCACCTGCGCCAACTCGCGATGCTACCTCTTCCAGCGCGGTTTCACAGCGCAGAGGCGGTGTGCCTTCACAACGAAATCAAATCACCACAAGTACGAGACACATTTGAAGGACGACCTTTCAATGTAAGTTTGTTTTTGTTTTAGTTTTTTTTAATTATAATATAATTTATGAACAACTAATCAATATTTCATGAATTTAATTTATTTTCAGGTTCACAAACATTGAGGTTGCCCGAGTAATATCATTGGCGTTTAAATTGTCGATGGAGATTCCATCATTTCAATGGAGGCAGGTTTCCAGACATCCTGAATGAAGACCTTATATCGATGCATGGTTTGACAAATTTGAGGTTGGTGTTTATTTCTAATTTCTAGCTTATTTTTAATAAATTATTATTATAATTATAAATAAATTATTATTATTATTTTTAATAAATTATTTATACACAACACAAATTCGACTGAGACAGCGCGTTTGACAATGCTGTGAGGAGGGTGTGGGAAAATCACGTGGCAACTAGGTAGCATCGAAAACAATACGATATTTTATTTTTAATTTGTCACTATGGAAGTAGGTTGCGTGATTTTTGGTATGAAGCACAAAAAAAGGCACAAAAAAAAAACGCGAGAGATAACGGTCTCCAAGGCTGGAATAACATGGCGAGTTGGAGGGATTTCAAACCGCTATACATCCTGGGAGATATATGGTTGCAATATATTGAGCACATGATGTTTGAATGGTTCACACGACGCTCATAGTCCAGTGCTGGCAGCCGGAATCGGTAAATTCATGGTTCGGTGACAACGCACACCGGCGGCTCTGTTCTGTTTGCTGCACATGTGAAACGGATAGTAAGATTAATTTAAATAAAATATATCATTAATTAATTTGTTGTTACTTAATTAATTTTTTTTCTTAGAGGCTACGTCTCTTGGACGTGAGTCGAGCCCAATGGAGCTGTTTGTAGAGACGCACGTGTAGAGTGAAGACCACCAAGAGGGAGTGCAACACTTCATGGTATGTTCGTTCAACCATTTTATTTCGTAAGTTATTATTTTTCTTGAATTGAATATGATGATTTCTTTTTTTATTTTCAAGAGACCTATAATAGCCGGTTGAGGGAGGGATATGGGGACGATCCTTCAACCCATCCGGATTTCGATCTGGATTTGTGAATGAAGGTAGGATCGTCCGGTGGACCCGATAAAAATCAGGTGTACGAACTCTCCAACACTACGACCGAGAACTTACAGGCGACCCGTAATGTCTCAACCGTCGGGAGATTCCAATTAATATCGAGCACCTAGTCTGAGGAGTTCATGGCCTTGAAACAACAATACGGTCAACTCTCGACGGATTATCAACACCTCCACCAAATGATCATAGACATTAGATCAAAGATGGGTGATGATATATGTACGCCTCTTTTTTGGCCGTTTCGTCCCGGAAACGACCAGCCTCCACCACCCTCCTCCTCCCGCTCCCGTTCCCGCTCCCGCTCCGCCATTGTTCTAGTTTAATTTTTTTTGGAAACACATTAAATTTGTTATGAATATTATTTAACTTTGTTTTTATATTTTTGATGTTTTATACAATTTTATTTACATAATTGGTTTTTTTACTATTAATTTATATTATTTATTCTAATTTAAAAAAAAAAACATCATTGATAGATTTTCGGACGGAGTGTTTCCGTCGGTATTTTACAGAGAGTTGAAAAATATTTACTGCAAATGCTATAATCACCGACGTTTTCATCGACGGATGCCATCCGTCGATATTTCACCGAGAGTTGAAAAATATTTACTTTGTATGCCACTATCACCGACATAATATTTCCAGCGGGAATTTTTTTTTTGTGCGCATTTTCCGTTTGGAAAACCATCGGTGAATTTTTTTTCCGACAGTCTTACCGACGGAATGGAAAATTACCGATGAAAGACATGCTGACGTACACTTTCTGTTGGTGATGTAGTCGGTAACAAATTTACCGACGATGTCTGAAACTCATACGATGAATTTGGTCTGTCGGTAAAACTATGTAATCTTACAATTGCCATTTTTAATTATTAGCATGTTGACAAACTAAGAATTTTCTGAAAATGCAATGAAACAAGAGGAATAAAAGGTATCTTTTTGTTATGAGAA
>Ga0307510_10011250_pt1 | contig 10639 bp, 7 predicted proteins | sample 12_EM_MG_FD_207224 | JGI IMG/M metagenome (GOLD analysis project Ga0307510, IMG submission 207224) | Populus trichocarpa ectomycorrhiza microbial communities from riparian zone in the Pacific Northwest, United States - 12_EM | ecosystem: Host-associated > Plants > Roots > Unclassified | place... | reverse complement strand
CCGGTTGCGCCGCATACAGATCGTCGAGATCGCCCCCCGCGAAATCGACCACCATTTTGCGCACATTGGGCAGGGCTTGCCCATTCGGTCCAGCAAGAATCCCGCCCGTGCGGGTCGCGATCGCGCGCCCGCCCGGCGGTCGCTGGTTGGAATGCGAGTACGCGGACAACAAGTACGAGAATGGAATGGGCTTTTTCGGCTCGACCTTCGCCTCCGGAACCCAGTAGGCGACGATATTGTCGTGGATTTCCTCATCCGTCGGAATCTCCACCAGCTCGACACCCCCCTTGCCCCAGTCACCCAGCGGCTCGATCCAATAGGTGGGACGGAGGTGGAAATAGGATTCGGCATCCTGGTAGTGATTGGGATCGCGATCGCGTTGCACCAACCCGTAGCCCCGCGGGTGCTCGTCCATGAAGCGATTCACCCGCAACGTATGCGGATTCACCAGCGGCCGCCACGACCACTCGCCAGTGCCCAATTGCGTCTGCAAACCGTCACTGTCGTGCACTTCGGGCCGGAAATCATCGAAGCGCCGGCCGTTTGAATTCTCGCCATAGAGGTACATGGACGTCAGCGCGCCGATGCCGATCTTCTCGATGGCACGCCGCGGATAAAGCTCACCGGAAACCTGTACCTGGGTGGTCGAGCCCGGCCGCACTTCAAACTGATAAGCGCCGGCAACACTCGGACTGTCGAGCACGGCATAGATCGTCAGCGAGCGCTGCTGTGGCTCCGGACGAACCAGCCAGAAGTCGGTGAAATATGGAAACTCTTCGCCACCTTCGCTCGCCGTGTTGATCGCGAGGCCGCGCGCCGACATTCCATAGAGCTGGTTGCGGCCGAGCACGCGGAAATAGGAGGCGCCGAGAAACACCAGCAGCTCGTCCTTGTAGGCGGGCGTATTCAGCGGATAGTGAATCCGGAAACCGGCGAATCCCAGCTCCGCGGGCAGCTTGACCGGGGGCACCTGCTTGCCGAACTCAAACATCGCAGGGTTGTACGGTACCGCCCGCACCTGGTTGTTCACGAGCTCATAAATATTGACCCGGCGATCGAACTGGAAGCCGCGATGGAAGAACTGCACTTCGAACATCGCGTGGTCGTACCAGAGCGCGCTCGTACGGCGGAAACGGATGTCGCGATATTGATCGTAACCGAGTTTCGCCAGCACATCGGGCAATGGGGACGAGCGCTCCCGGTAGGGCTTGGAGGCGCGATCCTGTGCAATCTTCTGCACCGACTCGAAGGTGAAGGGCTCAGCCGGTCGCGGGGCGGCCGGAGGATGCTGGACAGCAGGCTTCGGAGCCTGCTCGGGCACTGGCTGAGGTTTGGGTGCCATGGGCTTGGGCGGCTGCACACGCGGCGCCACCACGCGGGGCGCGGTGGGTGGATTGGCCGGTGCTGGAGTCGATTCCTGACCTGCGACAACCGTTGTGACCAGCGCCGCCAGGACCGCAAACATGTTCAGACGATATCGACTCAGCACCCAGTTCTCCGCCAAAAGCAATCAACAAGAGCAACCAACAAGGTTGCCCGGCTCACTACAAAAAGAAAGCATGTCGCCCTTTGGCGACAGACGCCCACGCAAAGACAGACAGCGGCCGGACAGGCAACCGCAGTCCAAAGCGGATTGTCGCAGCGCGCCGCTGCGGCAGTATCCGAAAATACTGTCAGACAATTCCTTACAACGTATGACTTTCAGTCGGCCTGCAGCGCGAATCCAACAACCACCGCCGGCACCTGTACGACGGCATGCGTAGATCTTTCGTCACGCGTTGCCACCACGCACCGCGATAGTGTCTACCCCTGGTGCAGGCGCACCAGTGTAGTGCGTAACGCGACCTCCGGCACCCTCCGATTCGTGTTAATGCTCTAATTCTTAACATGAATTTAACTTGGCATGCTTGATGCTTGTGCACCCAGGCCCGAGCAGCGTCCAGGGCGACGGAGGGGTCCGTGACGCATGCCTGTGTTGCAAAAACTCTACATCAATGAGACCCAGGAGACATTCATGCGCCGATATCGACATTCAGCTGCAGTCGCAGTGGCCATCATTCTCAGTGGAGCATCCGCTGCCGCGCTGGCAGAAGACACGCCGGCCAAGGCAGCCATGACGAAATTCGACGAGCTGCTCGACTCAGCAGGCCTCACGGTCTCCGGCTATGTCGCCGCGTCCTACTACGCGTCCAACGGCTACCCGGGGAACATTCACCAGTTCGACGTCGATCACAACACCTTTCAGCTCGACCAGGCCGGCCTCCAGGTGGCCTATCAGCCGAAGGAAGGCTTCGGTGCCCTGGTCGATGTGATCGCCGGCGAGGACGCCAAGATCCTGCACCAGGCGGAATCCGGCAATATCAACGCCACGAGCCAGTTCGACGTTCGCCAGGCCTGGGTGCAATACGCCACGGGCAACCTCACCGTCATGGCCGGTAAGTTCGTGACCCTCGCAGGCGCCGAAGTGATCAATCCGACGCTCAACACGAACTTCTCCCGCTCCCTCCTGTTCTTCGACTCGGAGCCGCTGACGCACACTGGCGTCCGAGCGGCCTATGCACTGGGTGAGTTCACCCTGACGGGTGGTGTCAACAACGGTTGGAACACTACCTCAACGAACTACGGCTCGAAGACTGGCGAGGCAGGTATCGCCTGGGCGCCCGCGAGCAAGCTGTTCGCGGTGTCTGTCAATGCGTACTTCGGCAAGAACGAGGCGTTCGACGCCGAGAAGACCCTGCTCGATGTCGTTGCGACTTACAACGTCACCTCACAACTGTCCCTGGTCCTGAACTTCGACTGGGATCAACAGGATGACGGGCTGGTCGACGATGCCGGCGGCCTGCACGATGCCTCGTGGAATGCGGCTGCCCTGTATGTGAACTATGCAATCAACGACCAGTTCCGGGTCTCTGTGCGTGGCGAGTACCTCGACGACACCGACGGATTCGTCACAGGCGCGAAACAGACACTGAAGGAAGGTACGGTCACCCTGGGGTACGCGCCGGTCAAGAACTTCGAGCTGCGTGCGGAATTCCGTTACGACAAATCCGGATCCGACACCCCGTCGTTCTACCGGACCCGCGAAGCCATCGCGGTCGGTACGCCTGACAGTGACAACCTCAGCCAGTTCGCGCTGCAGGCGGTCTACAAGTTCTCGGCACCGCCGCCGGCGCCCTGAGCCTGAGTGTGTGCTTTTCGCGGGCGCCGGCTCAACCGGTGCCCGCGGGGCGCAGCTCCCCGCGAATGCAGTTGAGATACAACTGCTCGAAATCCTTCTCGGTCATGGGCACCGGATTGCCGCCGGTCGACGGGTCCGCCAGCGCCTGACCAGCAAACTCGCGGGCATGCTCCACCCGCACGCCGATGTCCGCCAGCGTGTTGGGAATTCCGATCTGCTTGCGCAGCTCCAGCACCCATTTCAACACCGCGTCGAAGCCCGGGTTCGGCAGTGCCAGCCAGGCCGCGAGGCGCTGCATCTTGTCCGCGAGCGCTGCGCGATTCCACATCAATACGTACGGCATCACCACGGCATTGGTGAGCCCATGATGGGTGTTGAGATTGGCGCCACACGGATGACTCAGACTGTGCATCGCGCCCAGTCCCTTCTGGAATGCCGTGGCTCCCATTGATGAAGCAATCAACATGTGGGATCGGGCTTCGAGATTGCGCCCGTTCTCCACGGCAGCCGGCAACCATTCCTTCACCAGGCGCATACCCTCGACAGCCACGCCTTCCGCCAACGGGTGATAGAACGGCGAGCAGAACGCCTCCAGACAGTGGGACAGCGCGTCCATTCCAGTGGCCGCGGTGATGTTGGGCGGCAAGCCGAACGTCAGCTCAGGATCTTCAATCACCGCTCCCGGCATCATGCGCGGATGAAATATGATTTTCTTGATGTGATCGGCAGGGTCGGTAATCACTGATGCGCGCCCCACTTCGGAGCCCGTGCCCGCGGTGGTCGGCACGGCCAGCACAGGGGCCATGCCCTGTACGTTGACGCGCAGATACCAGTCTTCACGGTCCTCGAAATCAAACAGAGGGCGTACCTGGCCGACCATCAATCCGACCGCCTTGCCAACATCCAACGCACTGCCGCCACCGAACGCAATGACGCCGTCGTGGCCGCCGGCCTGGTAGGTGGCGACGCCAAATAGGACGTTGTCGGCTACCGGGTTGGCCTGGATGCGCGAATAGGCCACACAGCTCAAACCCACCTCGGTGCAATGTTTGATTACATCGGTCACGATCGGCAGCTTGGCGAGCCCCGGATCGGTAACCAACAGGGGGCGCGACATTCCGAGCGAGCGACACAGCTCCGGCAGCTCGCGGATGCGGCCCGCGCCGAAGCGGATCGCGGTCGGATAGTTCCAGTTGCCTTTCAGTTGCATGGCAGGCCTCCTGTTTTCTAAACGCGGCGCAAGTGGAACGACTTGGGCCGGGTCAGATGCTCGTACCCGACCTGTGACAGTGTGCAGCCACGGCCGGAATCCTTGACTCCCACCCAGGCGAGCGCGGGATCGAGGTAATCGCAGCGATTCATGAACCAGGTGCCGGTCTGCACGCGATCACCGAGCGCACGCGCCGCCTCCACATCCTGCGTCCAGACGGCTGCGGTCAGGCCAAAATCGCTGTCATTCATCAGCCGCACGGCCTCGTCGTCGCCGCTGACTTTCATCACGCCCGCCACGGGCCCGAAGATTTCCTCGCGCATCACGCTCATTCCATGATCGACATCGAGCAGCAGTTGCGGTGCCACGTAGGCTGTACCGGCGCGACTCGCGGAAAAACGGCGCTCATCAATGGCGGCGCGCGCGCCTTTGGAAACGCTGGCCGCAACCTGCTTACGGACCTGGTCAGCGGCGGCCGGGCGCACGAGCGGACCCAGTGTCGTCGTGGGATCTGTTGGATTGCCGAGAAGGTATTCTTGCGTCAGAGCGATCGCGCCCGCGACAAAGTCATCGTACAACCGCTCGTGCACGTAGATTCGCTGGATGCCGCAGCAGGATTGGCCGCTGTTGAAGAAGGCACCGTCGACGAGATTCTCGACTGCATGTGCGAGATCCGCATCGTGACGCACGTACGCCGGATCGCACCCACCCAGCTCGAGGCCCGTCCCCACGAAGCGGGCAACGGCGGCACGTTGGATGGCATGTCCGCCTTCAACAGACCCCGTGAACGCAACGAAAGCAACTCGCGGATCGCCCACGATCCGCTCAGTGTCCTCGTGACTCACATGCAGGAACTGAAAGACGCCCTCGGGCAACCCGGCCGCGCGAAAACACTCCGCGAACCGTTCAGCGCACAATGGAGTCTGCGCCGAGTGTTTGAGAACGACGGCATTGCCCGCCATGATAGCTGGAATCACGCTGTTCACAGCAATCAGGTACGGGTAGTTCCAGGCGGCCACCGTGAAAACAACACCCAACGGCTCCCGGCGAACGAAGCGGATAAAGCCCTCCTTCGGGGACTGGCCGCCGCCCGGCTCCACATCCGCAAGCGTTTCGGCCGCGATGCGGATCATGTAACGCGCGCGGTCGAGGGTCCCGTTGATTTCGCTCGCTGCGTAACGGATGGGACGGCCCATCTGCCACGTCAGCTCGAGGGCCTGGCTGTCGCGACGCGATTCAAACTGGTCACAGAAGCGAGTGCAGATGGCGGCGCGCTCGGCGATGGGTACATTGCGCCAGGCGCGCTGTGCGTGTGCGGCGCGCCCGAGGATCGCGTTGATTTCATCGGAGCGGGCCAGGGCGCGCTCGCAATACAGCGAGCCGTCCACCGGGCTAATGGTTTTTTGAGCAGCGGGCATGTGATTACCGAAAAAGGGTCAGATGATTTCAAAATAACGTGACAGTTCCCAGTCGGTCACATGCCGGCGGAACTCACGCTCTTCCCACTCGCGACTGGCGGCGAAGTGCTCGACAAACTCGTCCCCGAAGCAGGCACGCGCCGCCGCGGACGCTTTCAGGCGTTGCGCTGCCTCCCAGAGAGTGCGCGGCAACGCCAGCTCGGGCGGCAGTTTGCGGTCATACGCATTGCCTTCGATCATGGGCTCGGGCTCGATCCTGTGCTCGATGCCCCACAGTCCCGAAGCAACCGCCGCCGCAAGACTGATATAAGGGTTGGCGTCAGCCGCGGCAACGCGGAACTCGACACGTTGTGATTTCGGGCTTCCCGAAATCACACGCAGTGCGGTGGTACGGTTATCAACACTCCACGCGGAATCCGTCGGCGCCCAGAAGCCCGGAATCAACCGCGTGTAGGAATTGACCGTGGGCGAGATCATCGCCAGGAGCTCGGGCATGAGCCTCTGCTGGCCGCCCACGAACCAACGCATCACATCGCTCATGCCGTGCGGCGCGTGCTCCTGGTGAAACACCGGCTTGCCGGCCGCATCGCGCAGCGACATGTGGATGTGGCCGCTCTGGCCCGGCCAGTCCATGGACCACTTCGCCATGAAGGTGGCCATGAGTCCCTGCTTCTGTGCCACAACCTTGCAGAACGTTTTGAACAGGGCGGCCTTGTCGGCCGCGCTCAGCGCGGAGTCCACGCCGATCGCTGCCTCGATGACGCCGGGCCCCGTTTCCTCGTGCAGGCTCTCGAGCGGCAGGTCCATGCGCTCGCAGGTATCGAGCAATGAGCGGTAGAAGTCGCTCCACACGCTGTTGCGAATGACGCTGTAACCGAAGTTGCCGGGCGCAATGGGCTTCAGATTCCGGTAGCCCTTGTCGCGAATGGAGTCGGGCGTTTCATTGAATACAAAAAACTCGTATTCGAACCCGGCGAATACCTGGTAGCCGAGCCCCCGAGCGCGCTCCAACACGCGGCGCAGCAGGGCGCGTGGACAGATCTTCTCGGCGGCGCCAGTGAATTCGGCGAGGAAGAAAACAACAGGGTCTTCCCAGGGAAGTGCGCGGCAGCTTTCCGGAATGATGCGCACCATGGCATCCGGATACCCGGTGTGCCATCCCGTGTAGCGCACATTATCGTAGAGCTGGTCGCGACTGTCCCAGCCGAGGACAACATCGCAAAAGCCGAAACCGCTGTCGAGCGATGAGTCGAATTTCGCGCGCGACATGTATTTGCCACGCAGGATGCCGTCGATATCGAACGCGCCCACCTTCACGTGGGAGAGCTTCAGCTCATCCACGATCGCGCGCGCGTCGGCGGGAGTCCGGACTTCTCTGGGGTGGATCACCGCCCCAGTATAGCCGGTAGGCGCTGGAATCAGGCGCCCGGAGTGGCTGGCGTCAGCTCCAGCAGGGGAATCTGGTAGCCGGTGAGAATCTGGTTGATCTGCTCGTGGTGGCTGCCAATCCACTGATCGAGCGCGTCCTTCCATTCCTTCTCGCCCTGGCGCAGACCCATGGCCATCTCGTAGTCGAACTTGATCTTCGCGTCCGGCTTGAAGGCCACTGCAGTCCAGGAAGCGTGATCGCGAGTCAGTTGCCCCGCGATGGGGCCCCATACGACGGCCACGTCGATTTTCCCGGCAGCCAGGTCGCGCGCGACAATCGTATTGGCGGTCTCCTTCGGATCGCCACTTTGCGGTGCGTACATTTCCGCACGCTCCATCAAATTGTTCGCCAGCAACCAGTCGGCCGCGGGTGAATGCCCGAAAATTCCGATGCGCAGCTTCTGGAGTTTCTCCGCCGGCAGCGCCAGCAGATCCTCCGGGGCCTTGAAGGACTTGAACTCGGGATGCTTCTGCGTGAACACCAGCGCGAACGTCGAGCGCATGTACGGCCGGGTCGTGGCCGTCAGGTCATAACCCTTCGGCACGCCGATGATCACATCGCATTTGAATTTCAGCGTGGTCTCATCGCGCGCGCGCAATGTCATGCGCACGAAACCCATGCGCTGCGGGAAGAAGGTGTACTCCACCTTCTTGCCCAGATCCTTGGCCAGCGCTTCGGCAATCTTGTTCTCGTAGCCTTCGCCACGGTCGTTCGACTGCGGCAGGCCGCTGGGATCGGCACACACGTGCAGCACCGGATCGCCCTTCTCATCGGGCGGCGGCGCCTGCGCGGCGGCCGGCTGCAACCAACTCAACATCGCGACCAGCGCGCCGGCGGCGACGCTGTTCGCAATGTTTGAATGTCGATTGCCCATCAGGACCTGGCCCATCATGACTTGGGCTTGTTCCAACCGGCCGGCGGCGGCGGCGCATCAGCCTGGCTCACCGGGTACAGATGGCCGGGCGCAATCTTGCCGTCCGAACGGCCCTTCAGATAGTTGTAGAGATTTTCCCAGTTCTTTTGCACGAGGGCCACGCCGCCGAAGTTGGGCATGCCCTTTTCGGGACGACCATTCTGAATGGTCGCGTGGAAATCGTCTTTCGACAATGTCTTCAGCGAGTTCACGAGCGAGGGACCCACGAGCCCTTCCTGCTCAGGTCCATGGCAACGCTCGCACGCCATGGCACGCCAGGTTTTCCAGCCTTCCAGGGTCTTGTCATCGACCTTGTTGCCATCCTTGACGGTGTAGACACCCGGCGGCTGATCGGCGCTCGCAGGTCCTGAAGTCAACATAATCATCGTGGCGCTGATCGATAACGCAATCGCCGCTGAGATGCTCTTCCGCATAATTTCCTCGTGTTTGGACGTGATTGCGCCACGCCCCGAAAAGGCGGCGTGGCGCAATCTTCAGGCTCTAACGATTAGACGATCGAAGTAGTCCTCAGGTTCCTTCGGGGAGCGAGAACACGAACAGCGAACCACCGAGGGTCGTGTACTTCGCCAGGTCCTTGTAACCACCGACCGCGCCCAGGCCCGCGGTGGACTCGGTGAGACCGGCAGCCATGCCGATACCCGCCCATCCGCCAATGCCCGAGTACACGCCGACGTACTGCTTGCTGCCGTACGAGTACGTGAACACGTTGCCGATGATTCCCGAGGGCGTCTTGAACTTCCACAGTTCCTTGCCGTCCTTGGTGCTCACAGCCTTGATGTAGCCTTCCAACGTGCCGTAGAAAATAACATCGCCGGCAGTTGTCAGAGCTCCCGACCAGACCGAGAACTTCTCAGCCTTCGACCAGACGATCTTGCCCTGAGCCGCATCCCACGCAATGAAGTTGCCCATGCCGCCATGGCTGTTCGGAGTGGGGAACATGGTCAGCGTGGCGCCGACGTACGGCTGACCCGCTGTGTACTCCACCTGGAACGGCTCATACGTCATGCAGACGTGGTTGGTTGGAACAAAGAACAGGCCCGACTTCGGATCGTAGCTGGAGGGCTGCTGGTCCTTGGAACCCAACGCTGCCGGACAGATGTCCTTCACATTGACATCAGGACCCGTCGTACCCGGCGAGAACTTCTTGTCAACGATTGGACGGCCCGTCTTCATGTCAACCTTGGTCGCCCAGTTGACTTGCGGATCATACTTCTCGGCAACCAACAGCTCGCCGGTCTGGCGATTCATTGTGTAGCCGAAGCCGTTACGATCGAAGTGCACGAGCGCGGGAACGGCCTTGCCGCCCTTGTTGACGTCGGCGAGTATCATCTCGTTGACACCGTCAAAGTCCCACTCGTCGTGCGGCGTCATCTGGTACACCCACTTCGCGACACCCGTGTCGAGGTCGCGTGCCCAGATCGTCATCGACCACTTGTTGTCGCCGGGACGCTGGGCGGGATTCCAGGTGCTCGGGTTGCCCGATCCGTAATACACCAGGTTGAGCTTCGGATCGTAGGCATACCAGCCCCAGGTGGTGCCGCCGCCCAGTTTCCACTGCTCGCCCTGCCAGGACTTCAAGGATGAGTCCTTGCCGACCGGAGCCATCTTGCCGTTGGTCCAGGTCATGGTCTTGGCCGGATCCATCAGCATCTCGGCATCGGGACCTGTGCTGTAGCCTTTCCAGACCTGCTTGCCGGTCTTGATGTCATAGGCCACGACACGGCCACGCACACCGAACTCGCCACCGGAAATACCGGTCAGCACCTTGTCCTTGAAGACGTGCGGTGCGTTGGTGTTGGTTTCGCCGATCTTCGGGTTGCCGTTCTTGGCGGTCCAGACCACCTTGCCGCTCTTGGCATCGAGCGCCACGAGGGTGGTGTCCGCCTGTTGCAGAAAGATCTTGCCGTCGCCGTATGCCAGACCACGATTGACCGTGTCGCAGCACATGACCGGAACGACGTCAGCATCCTGCTTCGGCTCGTACTTCCACTTGTAGGTTTGATCTTTCAGGTTGATGGCATACACATTGTTTGGAAATGGCGTGTGTATGAACATCGTGTCGCCGATCACCAGCGGCGAACCTTCGTGGCCACGCAGCACGCCGGTGGACATGGTCCACGCAACCTGCAGCTTGCCGACGTTGCTCGCGTTGACCTGGTTCAGCGTGCTGTAGCGGTGATTCGCATAATCACCCGCCTGCGCGGCCCAATTGGATGAATCGGAAATCTTCGAATCCAGGTCCGCGTCCGCGAGGGCTGAAGTCGATGTTGCCGCCGCTGCGGCCAGCACGGCTCCCCTCACTAGTATGGAACGAAACTCGTATCTCATATCTCCTCCAGCTTATGGTTCTCGAGCAATACGACGGACCCCCTGCAGGCAAACAAGTACGAGTGATAGCAGGTGAACCCATCCGTGGCACTACACGCTGGCGGGCGCGCGTGTGACACGTTCTATTTTCGGCGCATATCAA
>Ga0307510_10011249_pt1 | contig 10640 bp, 13 predicted proteins | sample 12_EM_MG_FD_207224 | JGI IMG/M metagenome (GOLD analysis project Ga0307510, IMG submission 207224) | Populus trichocarpa ectomycorrhiza microbial communities from riparian zone in the Pacific Northwest, United States - 12_EM | ecosystem: Host-associated > Plants > Roots > Unclassified | place... | reverse complement strand
TTTCATAGTAGGTACCAAGCCTTGCGGTTGGGCATGGCTACATTCTCAGGGTCAACATTGCGCAAGATGCCTGGCATCAATGTCAACGACTGGGCTTCGATGATCGCACCCACACATATGGCAGCTGTCTACTCATCAGGTCCCTCAGGTCCTGAGCTGCGGCGCGTTATGATGTATCCTGTCCACCAATCCATCTTATCTCTCTACTGTGCCAACCTCCCCATGCTTCCAACCTTGGTACCTCCACCGACAACGCCAGAAGCCCCTCACGAAGTCCCTGTCATGTCAATCCCCCTCCCAAATCCAGAGTCATTCCCCTTCCTGATGTAGTTCTTGTATCTCAAGAACATTCACCAACTTTCTGACACACTCCACCCTGGCGAACAGCATCCCTGATGACCTCAGAAAGTGTTCTTATTTATTTGATAGGATCAACACGTGGACAATGAAGTCCAGGTGACCCCATGCCACATACTGTATGTGGAATGACCATGATCCAACTGTGATCTGACCCTTTCAACAGATTTGCAAATTCACATCTCAAGACGCCGTCTCCCATCTTTTCCTTCCACCATTCTGCCTTTCCTTGTAACTACCACCATTACCTCCACCAATATCAAAACATCACCATCACTGCAACATGAAACCGTCCCCTAGTTTCATCTTCTTCCAAATCCCGCATCATCACCTCCTATTCATACCCTCCCTCTTCGCTTGTGTCCCTGCCTACTCAAATGGCATTGCTTAGGTAGTGGTCACTATCCAGCAGTGGTATGACTCTGTCCTTGACCCTTTCTCTGGTCCTAATTTTTCCTAGCTTGCATCACCTTGTCTTTTACAGTGTATATACTGTTATCATCACCCCCATTTACTTCCAGCACCTGCTGTCATCGCCTCCTGCCTCCTGATGGTGCTGACATCACCTCTTTGGTGTCATCCCACATTGCCTTCTTCACTTTGCATTTGCATTTGCATTTGCAGCATCTTCACAATACCCTCACTTTAGTATGGACTTGGTAGGTATTGTGTTATATATAAGACATGTCTCCTCCTTTGTACACCTCAATCCTATTTTTTCTCTGCTTATCTTCTGTGCATCATCATAAGACTGTTGCCTGCCATTTTCTCATCTCATATCCATCATTTCTCACCCATTTCAGCCTCTCACACAGAACTGCCATCCACCTGCCTGTGCTTGGCCTGATAGAACTATCATCTGTGATCACACTTGTCTTTTCACCCTGCTTTGTGCTCCCAGGCCCCTCCCCTCTCTTATCACAGCCACCATAACTACACCCATATGTTACACTGTTTGATCTTGTTAAAAATATATTCTTACCGCTATCAGAAGAGCATAGCTATTGACAATGCGAAAGTCTCCTTGTAAGAAACCCACTACCACTGTCTTTCTGAATGGGTCAATGGAGACTTCATTCTGTATAGAAGGTCAGTTATCTACCTGAAAATAAGGCCATGGGCTTATTATGATTGCTGTAGGTGCCCAAATTCCGAAGCAATTACCAAAGCCATGTCCATTGAAGAATTCTAGACAAGCTGCCACAGTGCCACCCACCGCTGAGCCTTCCCAAGTAAGCGGCAGGGCTGTAGCAACTGAGCCATCACTATTTCAGCAAAGTACCTGCCATCGCCACCATGTGTTGTGGATGAAGTCCACGCCATCTAGAAACCCAGTCCAAACCCCTACGAGTCCTACAAGAACTTCCCCTAAACCAAGCTATAGCCAAGTGGCTATCCGACGCCCTCCTGAGCCTGCGATAAAGCCTGGTCAACAACCAGCAACCAAAGAGAATCTTCGACCACGTGACCCTGGGAAATCCCCACCACATGACCTAACACGTGACTCATCACGTGACTTACGAGCCCTCAAGCAAGCATGTGACTTAACAGCACGTGACTGTGGGAACCTAACACATGACCTACCAAGGGATTGGTCATCTACACGATCACCTGATCGTGCGCACTTTCTACGCGCGTCTCATCCATTGATCCACATGTGGAAGATCGTGGGAACGATCAACGGTTGATCAAGGATCAATGAAGTCACAAGACCTACTGCAGAACTGCGGCTCAGTCCACAGTTCATCTATTATTAGTTCGTGTCTATTCTTAGTTCAAGTCTCACCCGTCTCTTGTATTATTACCTGCCCTAAAGGGGCATGTGTCCACCCATCTCTTGATATTATGCCTACCCTTAACTACGCACAGACCACCCTGTATTAGTATATAAGACCTGTGAATTTGTATGAACAGTCCTCAGACTGTTCTCTTGTCTACCCCTACACTGGAGCCTCACAAAGCTCCCTCATTGTCAGCAGCCCGCCCCCCATTCTATACTGTCCCGCCTCTTCTTGCTTTCTGCCTCTTCCTCCTCAACATCTCCTTGCTGCTCCTTTGGATCAGTCACCTTCAACTTTGCGCCATCGTCAAGTCTCGCTACCTATAAGTAGTGAGTGCCTGACACTAGAACAGTCTCTTATTGAAGCTGACTGTTGTCGGAAGTGTCCTCTCCCACTTTCTCTGTTGCCTCCTGGTCCACCCTTGACAACGTATACCAGTACAACGTCCAAGCCACTGGACAAGCTATCAAAGACTTCTTGACCTCCCCCTGCAATACCTGGAACTATCCATCACCACGTAGCCCCACCTCATCCTTTGGGGATCACAATCCCGCCTTCATCGCCACCGTCACCACCCTGCAGTCTCCCATCCTCTTCTCCCCCGTCCTCCAGTATCCAGGGTACACCAACGCCGTTTCACCTGGCATCTTGTTGATCAACCCATTGACCAACTCTCCTGTCATCCCGCAGTCCCCCACCTACCACGTTCGGTCCCCGTCCCCCGATTTCCCCACTCCCGAAGGCTTTCTCAGTCTCATCAACAAGGCCATCGCCCAACTTGAGGAGCAAGAGAACCGACCACTGGTTCCCACCACTCAAGATGCCTTTGTCCACGCCCACCTTGGTCACGACCTCCACAACCATATCCCCCTTGATGACATTACTGTCAAGGAATTACCGAAGCCAGTTGTCTTCGCCCCCATCCACCGAGTACCGTCACCCCATCCCCCCACTCCACAGCCACCCGCTCCTCTCCCATCTCTTCCCGTCAAACTGCCGTCTGACTCTGTTGCCGCCGCCCTCTTTCCTCAACTCTTTGCCGCCCCCGTCTGTACCACCACCACCAACCACCACCCGCACCAATACACAGTCGTCTACCAAAATGACCAGAAGCTTTGGTACCCCCAGGAAGAATTCATAGATAAGGACTTCCTCTGCCTCATTCTGCTCCACAGTGATATCGTCAACTATCCTGCTGCCTACGTCACTCCCTTCTGAGCTCCCGTCTACCACAACGTCCTTGTCCATCCCTTCAGTACCCTACTTCCCCCCATCCATGTGTGCGCCAAGGTCGGCCACCACCCTCACTCCACTCACTTCCCCTTTGGATATTTGGAGTCATCCTTTTTAGACTCCATCAAGTTCCTTTTCTCATGTTTTCCCCCCACGTGGCTACAAGAGTTTGAAGGCTGCCAAGTCCCATTGGTCGCTTACGACTTTTTAGACAGACGCATTGCTCTCCTTTGTGGACACTTACATTTCACAGAAGAGGGTATTTTCTTTTTGAACCGTATGACTTGTATTGAGGACTTGTTACGTACACAGCCTCGATTCGCTCGGTTCACTTGTCTTTCTCAGGTGCCTGTTAACCCCTTTGACTTTATTTTGCCTCCTGTAGAAACTCCTTTGTAATACTTAGTAAGTTTTACAAAGGTCTTAGAAGTGAAATACAGGGGTTTTAAGTTTTCTTTATCAGTGGAAAACTTAAGTGAAGTTCAAACTCAAGTTCAAAGTCAACTCCCTTCTCTTGTTGATTTAAGAGATCAAGTTCAACTTATGTATTGGAGCGAACACCATTTTATTGTTCAAACTTTACTTGATCAATTACCCTTTGGAGAAATTCTTGGAAGCTACCGCTTCTATCAATACGTTGATTACCAACTCCCAAGTCTTCTTGAAGCAGCAAGAAGAAACCTCCTTTATTGGATTCTTGCCAATATCCGTCAATATAACAGAAATCCTGCTGACCAAATCAGCCTCTTCTACAACGAAACCTTCCTCTGGCACTACAGCGCGCCAGCATTTTGGGAAGAAATCATTACACAAATTCGACAAGGGAATAGAGTTAGATTTCTATCCTGGTTTCTCCTGTCGCAAACCCAAGTTCAAGTGGAATTTAACGAAATTCAACTTCTCACAACAGGACCTATCGGATACCAATTCATTTACACTGATAGTAAAGAATACTCTTATTCGTTCAACACCACTCTCTGGGAAACTACTATCCAGAACCACAAATTTGCGCTTGTCAACCCCACTCAGTACACCCTTCCCATTACCCAGCCCAACGCCCAGGGATGAGAAATTGAGTACCAGGCCCAACTCACCAGAATTCAGGCTCTGCCAAATAATATCCATGTTCAAGATCATTACTGGAACAGCATTGATACCACTCCAGACATTACCTTGGAAGGAACCACTCGAGCTAGTACCCCTTTATCCAAATACCAACGATCCAGAGAGTTCCAGTTCACTTCCCCAAATACCGCCATCAATTGTGGTTGTGGAATCGATATTTGTCACTGTGATAACAACCAACAACCAGGAACTCCTCCTACTCCATCCTATTTCCTTCTCTGGGATCCACAAGTCACTAGTCAACCCCTAGATGGTGTTCATTACAACCGATGAACTGGCACATAGAAACCACTCAGCACCAGCCCAAGATCCCCAAACATTTGTACCCTCTAACGAAAGAGGAAGAACACGTCTCCATCACACAACCCCATTACTTAATAGGACACCAAATAATCCAGTACCCCCTGTGCCGGTGTATCCAAATATCAGTACTCCAAGTCAACAAATTGTCTCAGAAGAAGATATTCGTCCAAGACAATTTGACCATCTAGTAGGAACGCCATTTCAACTGTTCCTCCCTGAAGAGACATACCTTGCAAAGGCAACTCCTACAAGGAATTCAGAAGAATTACGTATCTTCAGGAACCATTGCCTTTACCTCCTCCAACACCACCCAGATGTCCATATCAATCACCTCTTTACGGACCTCTTCAAAGTTACTCCCCACCCCATCATGTTCAACGGTTTCTTGTGGAAATATCGAACTTCCATTACTAACGAAGGTATATTGGAGGACTATAGGCTCATTGACTCAGAACACCCTACTGAGTCTACTTGCCTATCGAAACAGTGTACTGTTTTTTATAGTTGGGAAGGCAATTCATATACAGTCACTCTTATATGAATCTGTGGGAACAGTGCAAATCACAATTTGCTACTAAGTTCCTACTAACTAAAGAAGAACAAGAACACGTACCAACCATCTACTACAATGCCTTTGCTGCAAACGACAAAGGAAATTGAGTCCTCTTTGGGGCATTTTCTACTTACGCCACCTATAGTGAGGGACCAGGACACTCTTGGAGATACCTGGACAACGGAGAGAAAGTCACCGCCAACGTACTTGCGGTTATTTTCTCACATAAAGACCAAATTGAGGAATTTGATGTGTTCCAAGGAACAGTGTTATATCAAGATAGATTCATCAAGTGGCACCAATCCGAGAACAAGTGGATTTATCTCAACCATCAGACAGTTCATTTCGAAAGTCCAAGCACTTCTGACACTGAAACCCAAGCAAAGACCACTTCAGAAGGATCAGACGATGACCAGTCAGAGGACGAAGCGGAACAAATTATACTTAAAGAAACTGATGAAGACGACACCGCGCGAGTGGAATCCCTCTTACAGCGAGCAGAGACCACTGTTACTTCGGCAATCCAGAAACTCCAGACCAGACCAAGCACGCCGCAACCTAGTACCCCACGTTCCCAAACAAGTCTGTTTCCTAGTAGTTCCGGACTACTCCCAGTCGCGACCACCCAGATCCCCATGCCACCAGTATCAAAGGGAAAACAATGTGCTCCCACCCCGCCGACACCTAGAACCAAAGCATCGGGTTCGTCTCAACCCACACCAAGTGCTCAGCCACAACCAACCCAACTCCCATTGAACCCACCGACCAGAAACACCCCAGGAGCTGCACCGCCGGTTATACATCACCCACCTGCACCAGGTCCACCAGCAGCACCACCTCCAGCACCGCCACCACCTCCACCCATCATTGCAGCACCAATGGTGCAAGCAAACACACCCCATCTCATCGGCACCGCGCCCGAATTATATGATGGCCAGGGAAACAAGGGGCTAGCCTTCTGGAACATCCTTGAGAACTATTTTACAGTGAATGAGGATACGTTCAATACCAATCATAAGAAAGTAGCATCTGCTTTGACCTACTTTAAACAAGACACTCAGGCTGGCAAATGGGCCAGTGACCGAATGGCTACTGCCATTGCGGCACAACCCACCAATTATGGAACATGGCAAGCCTTTAAAGATGCCTTCAAAGTGCAATTCATTCCACCTCAAACGGAGCTGGAAGCGCTCTCCAAGTTACATGCTACTCCACAAGGGAATAGAGAATTCAATGAATGGTACCAAGAATGGAGCCAACATGCATGTCGCACCAATGTCGACAAGAACACCAAGATGTTCACCTTTTGCAATGCTATCAATAGCGCTATTAGCAATAAGATTGCTTCTCAGTCACCCCAACCAGCTACCTTAGCCGAACCGGTTGAATGTGCTCAAGACCTCAACCGAAACTGGCGCATGTACACCAAACCACTGGGCAATCAAGGAACCCAACGTCAAGGACGTAACCCTTATGTTCGCGAATTATCTGCAGAAAACAGTAATGCCGAAATTAACGCTACCCAAGGACAACACTGTACCCCGTTCAAGAAACGTGGGAAGCTCACTCCCGAGCAATGACAATACTGCTTTGACAATAATCTTTGCATGTATTGCAGTAAACAAGGACACAAGGCCATCGATTGCAAGGCCCCTGGACAGAAGAGACCGGGAACTTCCTTTATGCTGAAAGTCCGACAAATGGACACTGTTCTAGAAGAGGATCTGGACAAACTCAGTCTGAGTGATAGTGGAAGTAGAGTTACTTGTGCTTTCCATAACTCCTTCACTCCCCTTGAAGACCTGGACGAAACTGGTGACACAACTGCACCATCTTTTGCTGGTTCTCTTCTGTAGTGGCATCTTACAGAAGAGATGTATTTGTATCCTGTTGTACTCCTAGCAAGATTGAACATCTCCAATCCCCCAAGATTCTTCATGTACCACCACATATGATTCAGAATATAAAGTCCCCTGCTTTCCAATTGAAAGTCCGAATCAACCTCAACGGAAGACAATTCAATGCCCATGTGTTACTGGACAGTGGAGCTGAAGGCGTCTACTGTAACACCAGTTTTATCAAGAAATATTCAATACCCACACATGCCATCGATTGCCCTGTGTACCCAATTAATGTTGATGGAACATTAAACAAACAAGGAGCGATGCGCTATGCCGCCATTCTGCAAATGGGGATGAGCATTGATCCAGATCACTGGGAAACCGTCAAAGTTGCCATTACAAATATTGGTCAAAATGAGATACTCTTAGGCACGGACTGGCTAAGAGCACATAACCCAAGCATAGATTGGGGAGCAAAAACAATCAAATTTGATCGCTGCCCCCCTCATTGTCATCCCAGCAACATCGAAGAACAAGATCATCATACCCGAGACCCTGCCCTATGGCAACTACTTCCCCAAGACGAATGGGAAACCCAAGATGACGATATCCTGGATATTACAAGTCACGGTCTAGATGTGTCACAGCACATTAGAACCCATCTGGAACAATTCATGCCAGACCTTGATGTCACTGTGTCACGTCACAGGACAGTCAAGGAACAAGTCGGTCACAGTCTGACTACTCAAGACGTATCCAGGTCTAACAACCAAGTCGGTCACAGCCCGACTATCAAGACTCAAGTTGGTCACAGTCCAACTACATGAAGCGGTTCCAGTCCGTCACTACAGATGGTAAACCATCAAGTCAACCCCATGGTTGCGAGGACTACAGTGTCCACAAACCTTGCTAAAAAAGAGCAAGTGAGGACCAAGGAAATCCCTCTGGAATTTCAGAAATATGCAAAAGTCTTCTCTGACGATGAAGCACAAAGATTGCCGAAGCACCAACCATGGGACCACAAGATCGACCTTATTCCAGGACAAACAATGAAGAAAACTTCGGTGTACAGATTGACACCACCCGAGAAGGTCGCCCTACAGGAATACATTACTGATGGCCTGAAGTGAGGCACTCTAAGGAGATCTGAAGCAGCTGATGCGTGCTCCTTCTTCTTCATCGATAAGAAAGACGGGAACCTATGACCCGTTCAAGACTACAGACCACTGAACGCAATAACCAAAAAGAATGTGGCTCCAATACCCTTGATCCCAGAACTTGTCGATAAACTTTTGGGAGCGCGATTCTTTACCAAGCTTGACGTACAGTGGGGATACAACAATATCTGTATATGCGAAGGCGACGAATACAAGATGGCCTTCAAGACACCCTTGGGCCTTTTCGAATCCCTAGTTATGATGTTTGGTCTATGCAATGCTCCGGCCACTTTTCAAACCTTCATGGACACTGAACTTGCAAATCTAATTGATACAGGTCACATTGTTGTCTATCTTGACGACATTTTGATCTTCACACATACCATTTACGAAGTCATCAAATACACACATATGGTATTACAGCACCTCTTGGACCTGGATCTCTATCTGCGACCTGCAAAATGCTCTTTTAACCAGACATCCATCGAATATCTGGGTTTGATCATTTCAGAAGGAGAATTACACATGGATCCTGTCAAACTCAAGGCCGTTTCAAATTGGCCTACACTGACCAAAGTCAAGAACATACAGGAATTCCTTGGCTTCTGCAATTTCTATCGCCGCTTTGTCAAAACTTACTCTGCCCTAGCCTGTCCTTTGTTCAATCTCATGAAAAAGGACACGCTGTTCCTATAGGGCACCACTCAAGCCAACGCTTTCGCCGCATTGCAGAACGCACTTACAACGTCCCCTGTACTCCTCCTGCCTGATTATGGCAAACCATTTACGCTTATCACGGATGCCAGCGACTACGCCACAGGGGCAATCCTTGAACAAGATGATACCTTTGGCCGGTCTCACCCAGTGGCATACTACTCAAAGTCTCTACAACCCGCAGAACAGAACTATGAAATCCATGACAAAGAACTCTTGGCCATTGTCCAAGCTTTGAAACACTTCCGCCATTACCTACAGGGTAATGTTCACCAAATGCGAATTTTTTCGGACCACACAAACCTCAAATATTTCACCATGAAACAAACGCTTACACGTCGCCAAGCGTGGTGGTCCATCCTTTTGGGAACCTATGACTATGTCATCATTCCTAAGCTGGGCAAGCTTAATCAAGCAGATGGGCTGTCCAGGTGTCCAGACTATAAAGAGGGGATAGCATCTGAGAATGCAGAACAAGTCCTGCTTGACCCTGGAAAATTCTTGCTAAAACCAGAGCAATTCCACATGCAAGCCCTACATAATATGGCAATCCCCACAGGAATGGATGAAGAACTACATGCAGCACTTATGGAAGCTATCAAAATTGATAATTCCACGGGAATGGGAGAAAAGCTTAAAAAGCTCATCACTAGTGGACCGCAACAAGTCACCAAAGGATTAGAAGATTGGAACTATGAAAATGGATTGTTCCTCTACAAGGGCTTGGTGTTTGTACCAAACAATGAAAATGTGAAATGGAAGATAACACAGCAGTTCCATGACAATATAATGGGACACCCAGGACAGTGGAAAACCGTCGAACTCATCACACGGGAATATTGGTGGCCTGGAATCACAGAATTCGTAAAAGCTTACATCAAGGGATGCGCTACTTGTCAAACCACCAAAATCAAACCTCCAGTCAAAGTTCCACTAAAACCAAATGAAATCCCCTTGGGAATATGGGAAACAATCACTATGGATTTCATCATCGATCTTCCAATGTCAAATGGATATGACAGTATTTTTACAGTTGTCGATTGTCATAGCAAAGCTATCATCCTAGCCCCTTGTCACAAAACAATCACAGCCACGCAAACAAGCCAATTACTATTGGACTATGTATGGAAACGCACAGGTTTCCCCTTGACAATAATCTTGGACCGAGGACCACAATTTGTGGCACAAGTAACACAAGAACTTTGGAGAAAACTGGGAATCAAACAGAAATTGTCAACTGCGTTTCATCCACAGACGGATGGAGAATCCAAACAAGTTAACCAAGAAATCGAGCAATACCTTTGTATTTGTGGAAACTTCCAACAAAACAATTGGGCCATGTTACTTCCCATCATCGAATTCACACATAACATGTTACGATCCTGGACTCTTACCCCAATTTTCCGCTATTTTTCCACCATTTATTTTGCGCTCTCGGTCACTCGTTCCCCACTCGTTCCCCACTCGTTCCCTCACGCGCCGCTCGGACCGTCACCAAATCACCTGACAAGTCACCTGATAGACCATATGACTAATCCGCAGTCAACTATCACATGCCATCACTCCGCAGTCCGCA
>Ga0307510_10011248_pt1 | contig 10640 bp, 7 predicted proteins | sample 12_EM_MG_FD_207224 | JGI IMG/M metagenome (GOLD analysis project Ga0307510, IMG submission 207224) | Populus trichocarpa ectomycorrhiza microbial communities from riparian zone in the Pacific Northwest, United States - 12_EM | ecosystem: Host-associated > Plants > Roots > Unclassified | place... | reverse complement strand
GACGAACGCGCCGAGCAGCGCCACGCCCACCGCCATCCCGATCTGCCGTGCCGTGTTCAGCACGCCGGAACCGAGGCCGGTGAAGTTCGGGTCGATCGACAGCAGGGCGGCCGCGTTCAGGCTCGGCGAGAACACGCCGCAGCCGAGGCCCACGAAAGCCGTGCCCACTGCCAGCAGCGGCCATGACGACTCGTCGGAAATCCCCAGCACCAGCAGTGCGCCGATCAGCGACGACGTCGCGCCGGTCCACAGCAGCCAGCGCGGCCCACGCCCGACAAGCTGCCGCGCCAAGACGATCGTGCCGAACACCCAGCTGATCGAGAACGGCAGGAACAGCAGCCCGGTCTGCGCTGCGGTCAGGTGCCAGTGTTCCTGGACGAAGATCGCCAGCATGAACTGCATGCCGTAACCGCCGAACTGGAATGCGAAGCCGTTCGTGATGGACGCCGTGAACGCGTGACGGCGGAAGATCGCCAGCGGCAGCATCGGGTGGCTGCTGCGCTTCTCGATCACGAAGAACGTCACGATCCCGGCCACGGCTGCCGCCGAAAGCAGAAGCGTCAGCGGCGACGTCCAGCCGACCGCGCCGCCCTCGATCAGCGCCGCCACCAAAGCGCTCAACGCCACCACACCCACGATCTGCCCGGCCAGGTCGAGCGACTTCGCCGCCCGGGTCTGGGTTTCGCTCGCGTACCGGATGGTCAGGAAGATCGTCACCAGCCCGACCGGGACGTTGATCAGGAAGATCGAGCGCCAGCCGAGTACCTCGGTCAGCACCCCGCCGCCGATCGGCCCGGCGACCAGCGCGAGCCCGCCGGTCGCGCCCCACAGCGTGATCGCTTTCGCGCGCTCGATCGGGTTCGGGTAGGTGCGCGCGATGATCGCCAGCGTCGTCGGCAGCAGGCCGCCCGCCGCGACGCCCTGCAGTCCGCGCGCGGCGACCAGGACGCCCAGCGACGAGCTCAGCGCACACAGCAGCGAAGCGCCGGTGAAGAAGATCAGCGACCAGATGAACAGCCGCCGCGCGCCCCAGCGGTCGCTGATGTTGCCCGCCGTGAGCAGCACGCTGGCCAGCGGGATCGTGTAGATGTTGACGACCCACTGCAGGGCGCTGATCGAACCGTGCATCTCCTGCTGGACGGCGGGCAGCGCGATGTTCAGCGCACTGCCGTCGAGCAGGATCATGAAGAAACCGAGGCAGACGGCGGCGAGCGCGAGGCCCGGCCGTCCCTGCCGCGCCGCGGGTCCTGCGGGCGCGGCCGTGGTGGTCGCCTGATTCACAGTGCGCTCCTAGTCGTGGAAGTGCGAACCCGGCGGACGGGCCGGTGAGCAGGGGGTTGTCCTCACCGGGCCGTCCGCTCGAGCTGAGTGTACATACTAGTAGGTACAGAACCTATGCGATGGGTGAACCGTTCACCTGATGGACGGCGTTCTCGACAGCTGCGGCCAGCGCGCCCCGGGCGATCACGTCGCCTTGCAGCAGCGTCCGCGAGTTCACGTGCGGCCGGGCGCCGATCGCGGTCACCCACTGCACGGACTCCACCGGGGGGCCGTAGCTGAACCGGCCGCGGTGCGCCTCGCCGCCGGCGTCCACCAGCCGGTGGGTGAACTCGGCGATGTCCAGCCCGCCGGTCTCGGTGTAGCCGCCGCCGGGGTCGGGGATCCGGTGCGCCCGGCACTGGCCGCTCTCCCGCAGGGACCGCAGCAGCGGATCGGTCGCCCGCCGGACGTCGGTGACCGGCAGGTGCGCCTCGATCAGCGTCGTCACGCGCACCGGCGCCTCGTCGACCGCGGGCGAGTCGATGACGAACGCGCCGTCGGCCGGGGTGATTCGCATGCGCGGCCCGACGAACCGGATGACCCCGGCCTCGACCAGCGCGCGCAGCTCTTCGACGCGGGACGCGGGCGGCCCGGACGCGACGAAGTTGTTCAGCCCACTGAACCAGCGCTCGATGTCCCGGACGTACGAAACACCGCTGAGCCCTTGGTGCGAGATCACCTGCCGCACCTCGTCACGCAGGTCTCGCATCATCGCCGCGGTGGCTTTGAGTGCGCTGCCCGCCGGGCCGAGTTTCGAGTGCGTGTAGTCGTACTCCAGTCGCCCTTTGATCCAGTTCAGGTATGCGTCGCGGGTCGCGAACCGGATCCCGTCGGCTGGCTTGTCGAGTTTCGCCCAGTCCCAGTGCGCCGAGGTGTCCGGCACGAGCTCGCGCACCAGCGCCTTCATCTCCGGGGTGCCCCAGTCCAGGCTTGGGTACTCGGCCAGGAAGCGTTCCAGCGCAACGGGGTTCGCGTGCTCCCCGTGGGTGAGCAGGTGCCGGTAGTAGACCCAGCCCGCCTCCTTGGCAACGTAGGGCCAAAGGTGCGTCATGAAGTCGTTGCGCCCGGTGTGTGCGTGCTCGCGCAGCCCCGCGATGACGTCGGCGGACAGGAATGTGGCGACGTACCGCGGCACGATCTCCTGCTGGATCTCGGCTCGCGCGGTGTAGGGCACGCCGCGCCCGGATCCGGTGTACAGCAAGGGTTCCCGGCCAGACGGCCGGTACACCAGCCGTTCGGTGTCGCGGACGAACTCGCCGCCGCGGCCGGTGGTCAGCAGGATCATGTAGTCGAAGAAGTTCAGCCCGAGCCCGCGCAGCAGCACCGGCTCGCCGGCGGCGATGCCGTCCAGATCGACCTCGCCGGGGCTCGCGGGTGGGAGGTAGCGCAGCCCGTGCTCGGCGGCGAACGCCCCCAGTTCCCGCTCGGACTCCGAGATCGCGATGTCGAAGTGCCCCTGCGACAGCACGACAGCGTCGACGAGCAGCTCGTCCCCGTTCTCCAGCGACAGGATCTGCCGCCCGCCGGGGATGTCGACGAGTCCGGTCGCGCGGGTCCGGTGGAACACCACCGACACCTCGGGCGGCGCCATCTCGGCGATGTGTCGGATCGCCCAGCCGAGGTAGGCGCCGTTGAACGCACGGGAGCCGTAGGACCACGGCTTCATCGACGCGGCCTCGTCGACCGCGCGCGGATCGACGCCGGTGATCTCCCCGGCCGCGACCATCCGGGCCCACTGGAACTGCGTCGGGCCGTGCCGTAGCGGGCCTTCGCAGGTCACGGTGTCGTCGGTGAACACCGTGATGTCACCGGCGACGGTGTTCATCAGCAGGCCGCGGTCCTGGTCCTCGCGCCAGACCCGCCCGCCGCCCGGCGGGTACGGGTCGACCAGGTGGACCTCGACGCGCTCGCCGGGCGCGAGCACGCCGGCGTTGGCGCAGATCCGCTCCAGCATCACCGTGCCACGCGGTCCGACGCCGACGACGGCAATACGCAGGGGTGCCTCGGGCATGTCGTGCCTTCCTAGGTGGTGGGGGCTTCCTCGCCGAACAACCGGAGGAAGTAGTTGATGTCGTCGTTGAGCCCGGACATCAGCACGGCCAGGTCGTCCGGTGTGGACAGTTCGAGCCGGTTCCGGTTGCGGCGCAGGGTCTGCCGCGACAGCGGGAGCGCGCCTGCGGAGTGGTACCGGATCGCGCCGCCGGGCTCGCGGCGCGGGATGATGTCGGAGCGGGCGTACTTGCTGGCGCTGAACGGGATGTCGAGACGACCGGCGTCGAACGCGCCGATGATCGCACTGTCCAGATTGGACTCGGCGAGGACCGGCTCGATGATTTCGCCGACCTCTTCGAGGATCCAGTCGAGTTCCTCGTCGACACGCGAGGTGTCGATGGAGACGAAGTCGAGCAGTCGCGAGTTCGCGACCGCCGCCAGCCGCATCCCGTCCACATTGGCCTGGGTGGTCGGGATGCCGTACGCCTCGTGGTAGGTCTTGGTGATGATCTTCGCCGCACCACCGAGCCGGGCCGCCATGGCGCCGTAGAAGATCAGCTCCTCGGCGTTGCGCTTGCCCTTCGGGAAAACGCCCATGAACTCGTGCAGCACTCCGAAGACCTCGACCTCGGCGGGCAGGTAGCGCGCCGCCAACCGGGGTATGGCCCGCAGGGCGGCCACGTCCTGGAAGAGGTGGCCGCTCTGCGGGTAGGAGATCGAGATGCAGCGAACTCCTTGCTGTGCGGCGGAAATCGCTTCGAGCACGCCGATCGCGAGGCTGATCGACGGCGGCACGAGCACCGCGGTGAGCGTGCCGAACAGCTCCCGGTCGATCACCAGCCCGTCGCGGGCCAGTTCGCCCGCCACCGCGTCGACGTCCCGCCACGCCGCCAACGATTCGGCGAGCGGCACGGCCTTCGAGTACGGCAGGTTGTACGAAATCCCGCCGCCCTCGAACGAGGTGATCCCGGAGGCGACCGAGACGTCGAACAGGATCCGCGCGTCAGGCGAGCCGTGCCGGATCTCGATCGGCGCCCGCACCGAGCTGTTCAGCTCGCGCCCGCGCTGCCACCCGTGCGTCACCAGCGGGTAACCATTGAGATCGGCGGGGTTGAGGTTGAGCGAGCGCAGCGCGTTGTCGAACCGCTTGAGCCGGGTGTGCGAGTCGATGGTGATCGTCAGGATGTCCGGCTCGGCCTCGGCTTCGAGGTCACGCAGCAGCGCGAGCATCTCGTCGTGACCACCGACCCCGCACCGGGGCTGCACCGCCACCTTCCCGTTCTCCCGCGACCGCCGCAGCACGTCCGCGGCGGTCGGCTTGCCGAGCGAGCGCACGTACGCGATCGAGTCGGCGTGCGGAGGCAGCGTCATGACGCGGCGACCGCCACCGGAACCGCCTCGATCGCACGCTCGGCCGCGATTCGTGCCAACAGCGGTGGAAGCTGGTCCGGCTGCGAGAGGATGTGGTCGACACCCAGCGCGTACAGCCGGTCGAGGGCGGAGGCGTCCTTCTGGCTGCCCACCGAGAGGTTGCCGCCGACGATCACCGGGCACTCGATCGCTGCCTCGCGCAGGTCACGCAGGTCTTCGTGAACGTGCCCGTTGAGGCTGCCGATGATGACGGCCAGGGTCTCCGGCCGCTCCTGGACCGCCGCCGCGAACTCCGACACCGGCGTGCAGGTGCCGAGGTTGACGACGTCGTAGCCGGCGGCCCGCAGCGAGTAGGCGATGAGGTGGTTGGCCACCGCGTGCGCGTCGCTGGCCGCGACTCCGAGCACGACGGTTCCCTTGCTGTGACTCATGATTTACCTTTCAGTCGTCGAAGGCGGCGAACAGTTCGCGCTTCGACACGGACCGGATGCGGGTGACGTCGAATTCGTCGGGGTCAGCTGCGGAAAGCGAGTCGAAGACCAGGTCGATCGCCGCGCCGAGCCCCCACGCCTCGTGGTAGGCGGGCCAGCCGGGCGCGCCCTTGTCGACGTCGGCCTGGCGCGCGAACAGGTAGTTGGCCCAGTTGCGGGTGCTCGGGTGGCGGTGGTGGAAGTCGTGCACCACGGTGTCGCCGGTCAGCACCAGGTAGCGCGCCGGGAAGTGCACGAACACCATCCGCGCCGACCAGCGCAGCCAGGCGAACACACCGCGCCCTGGCACCCGTTCGCCGAGGAAGATCGCGTTGGTGAGACTGGCGAAGTAGTCCTTGCCCTTCCGTAAGGTCAGCGACGGGTCCGGGAACGTGTGCTTGACGCACAGGCGCAGCGTGTTGCTGATCTGGAAGAGCGGGAACAGCGGTACCAGCCAGCCGACGACGAGGATCTGCCACTGTCCCGTGAGGACGGATGCGGCAATTGCCAAGCCGTACAAGGAAAGCCCGGTGACCTTCTCCGAAGTGGCCGAGCCGTGCCAGAACGACCGGACCCGCGCGATCGCGAAGCCGAGGTGGAACTTCGGCGAGCACAGCTTGCCCAGCAGCCGACGCCACATCTGCCGCCGCGTCATCCCCGGGTGCAGGTCGAGGCTGATCAGGAACGCCTGCACGGTCGGGTCGCGCAGGGTCATGTGGTGCGCCGCATGGTGGTCGCCGACGTGTTCGTGGCTGTACCGCGCGAAATTCTGGACCACGAGCAGGCTGGACGCCATCCGGCCGACGGCCGCGTCGAGCCGGCGCCGGTTGTACATGTTCCGGTGCGCGCACTGGTGGTAGACCATCATCCGCAGGTTGCGCATCCCGTGCAGGCTGACCGCCCAGCCGACCGGCAACGCGGCGAGCCACCAGCCGCCCGGGACGAGGGTGAACCCGCTGATCAGCAGGCCCGCCAGCATGTTCAGCAGGGCCGCGGCGAGATGGAACGTCGGCGTCCAGCGCACCGCCCGCTGCCCGCGGTAGGCCTTGCCGGTCAGCAGGGTCAACGGCAGTTGCAGCGGCTGCGGCAGCACGCGCATCGAGTCGCGCTGGTCCGGCAGCACGGCTTGGGCCGTTTCGTCGATGAGGGACAACGTCTTTCCTTTCTCCTCAGGCGAATGCCGGGGTTTCGGCGAGCAGCGAACGCATCGCGCGGACGTCGACCTTGCCCGCGGTGTTGTAGGGGATCCGTGGCACGACGAGCACCGAATGCCGTTGCGCGCCCATGAGTTCGCCGAGCCGGGCTTCGACCGGTCCGGTGTCCTCGGTGGACAGCCGAACCACGGCGACGACCTCCGCGGAGTCGCCGGCGGGCTTGCGCACGACCGCCGCGTCCAGCACCCCGGGGAGGTCCTTGAGCTCGCTCTCCAGCGCGACGAAGTCGACCGTCCCGTCGCCGGGCAGCGAGTCCGAGCGTCCGACGATGATCAGCTCGCCCTCGGCGGTCAGGTGGCCGTAATCGCTGGTCAGCACGAACCGCTCGGTACCGCGGACGACGAAGTCCGCGTTCCCGCTGGCGTAGTTGTCCATGATCAGCGGACTGGTGATGGCGATCAGCCCGACCTGCCCGGCCGGGCGGTCTTGGCGGGTGTCCGGGTCGACGATCAGCAGCCGTACGCCCGGCATCGGCAGGCCGGTGGTCCGCGGCGACGCCGCGAGCTGCACCGGGCAGGCGAAGGTGTTGATGCCGGTTTCGGTGGTCGCGTAGTAGACGTGCAGGACGTCGCCGAGGCGCTGCTTCGCCGTGCGAATCGCCCGTGCGCTGGTCTGGCGGCCTCCGGTCAGCACCGCGCGGAGGCTGCTCAGGTCGAGGTCCGGCCGGGCCTGCGCGGCGGCGAGGAACTCGTCGAGCACCGGCGGGACGAAGAAGGCCGCGCCGGCCCGGTGCTCCGCGGCGAGCTCGACCATCCGTGCCGGGGCGAACGAGCCGAGCACAACTTTTGCGCCCAGGGTCAGTGCCGCGTTGACCCAGACGTGGCCGGACGCGTGCGCCATCGGCGACGTCGCCAGGTAGACGTCTCCGGGGCCGAACCCGAAGTGGTCGCGCAGGTAGGCCAGCCGCTGGTTCTCGCTCTTGGTGCGGCGCAGGAACAACTTCGGTGTCCCGGTCGAACCGCTGGTGAAGCCCAGCGCGAGGAACGGTTGTTTCCGCCACTCGCGGGTCGGGCCGGTGTAGCCCACGGCGGTGCGAAAGGAATCCCCGGAAAGGTTGAAGACCAGCGCGCCGGATTCGCTCGCCGCTTCGACCGCCGCCACGGCGCCGGGCAGATCCATGTCGACCAGCACCATGGTCGGTTGCACCGCTCGCACCTGCTCGCGCACCGTGACGCTGTCGCGGGCCGGATCGACGCCGACCCAAGGGATTCCCAGACTGGCGCACGCCGCCGTGGCGACCACCAGCCGGGAAGTGTTGCCGGCGAACGCGACGACGCGGTTTTCGGCGCTCGGGTTCAGCGCGACGGTGAGCCAGCCGCACAGGGCGTCGACCTCGGCGTAGAGCTCTCGCCAGGTGAGGAGCCGCTCGTCATCGGCGACGGCGACCCGCTGCGGAAATTCGGCGACATGGCGCGCGACCGAATCCAGGACAATCACGGTGTCTCCCGATCTGGTGCCGTTCCCGCATTCCGGACATCCGCCGGGGGAACCGTCTTCGAGCCTGCAAAGCGATCGGGACCGCGTCGACCTCAGAAACCGGCATGGCCGAAAGCGGACGTCGCCCGGACGGTCTAGTGGCGGCTGCTCGGGAGCGTTTTGAACAGGCCTTTTCCCGCTCCGGTCGCGCTTGGCGTGACGCTGCTCACTCAGCGGTACATCCACAGTGGACGGTTATTCGGCTGGCCGCTACCGGCATGGCCACTTCATGACATGGCGCCGGAGTAATCCATTGCTGCACGCTGGAAACCGGCGGCACGCAACCCGCGTCGCCGCGTACTTCCAGCAGGAGGATCCCGCAATGTCGCCGCACCAAGGTCGTTGTCCGTCCGCGAACCGGGAGGACACAGGATGGGGCACTTCGTCCCGTAGTTGAAGCCAACGTAAAGGAAATGCCAAGAAAGGAGTCCGCTGTCATGCGGCTGGAGGTCGACTACACCCGTTGTACCGGTCTGGGCGTCTGCGAGGCGATCGCGCCCGACGTGTTCACGATCGCCGACGACGGGACGATGCGGATCGTCGAATCCTGTCCGGCCGACCGGTTGCGGAGCATGCTCGAGGAAGCCGTGAGCGGCTGCCCGACCGAAGCAATTTCTATCGTTGAATAGAATTACCGCGAAAGGACGAAAAAGGTGTCGAAGCACAGGCTCGTCGTCGTTGGTGGTTCCCTGGCGGGCCTGCGTGCGGCCGAAACCGCCCGCAAACTCGGGTTCGCCGGGCAGGTGACGATGATCAGCGCCGAGCCGGGCTTGCCGTACGACCGGCCACCGCTGTCCAAGGCGTACCTGACCGCCGGCGGCGTGGACGTCACCTTCCGCGACCGGGATGCCTTGCGGGGCTTGGAGATCGACCTGCGCGCCGGGGTTCGTGCCACCTCCCTCGACGTGGCCGCCCGCACAGTATTCACCGATCACGGGGCCTTCCCGTACGACGGCCTCGTCATCGCGACCGGGGTGTCCGCGCGTCGGCCGCCGATCCCCGGTGACCTCGAAGGCGTGCACACGCTTCGGACGGAAGCCGACGCGCGGGCGATCCGCACCGCTTTCGATGCGGGTGCACGGGTTCTGGTCGTCGGCGCGGGGTTCATCGGGTCGGAGGTGGCGTCGTCGGCGCGGGCTCGCGGGCTCGAGGTCACCATCGTCGAGCACCTCGGCACGCCGCTGGTCCGCTCGGTCGGCAGCGACATCGGTGCCGCGCTGAGCTCGCTGCACACCGGCCACGGCACCGGGCTGCGGCTGGGCACCAAGGTCGTTTCCTTGGAGGGCAAGGGAAAGGTCGAACGCGCTCGGCTCAGCGACGGCACGGTCCTCGACGTCGACCTCGTCGTGCTCGGAGTGGGTGCTTCGCCGAACACGCGCTGGCTCACCTCGTCCGGGCTCAAGCTCGACGACGGCGTGGTCTGCGACGAGTACCTGCGTGTGGCGCCCGGCATCTACGCCGCGGGTGACGTCGCGCGCTGGCCCAACGGGCTGTTCGGCGGTGCGCCGATGCGGTTGGAGCACTGGACGAACGCGACCGAGCAAGCCACCGCGGCGGTCCGGCACTGGCTGCGTCCGGAGACCGTCCAGCCGCACGAGCCGGTGCCCTACTTCTGGTCGGACTGGTACGACTCGCGGATCCAGTTCGCCGGTTCGCCTGCCGGCGACCAGGTGCGAATGGTGAGCGGTTCGCCGGAGGAGGGGCGCTTCGCCGCGCTGTACCGGCGCGGTGACCGGGTGATCGGCGCGCTGACGCTGAACCGGCCGTCCCTGATCATGAAGCTCCGGATGCTGGTGGCGCGCCGGACGAACTGGGCGGACGCGGTCAGGTTCGCGACCGGCCGCTAAGAGCGTGGACGTCCTCCCGGTGGGTACCGACGCCGTTGTCGGTGCCCACCGGGAGAACGTTTACTCGGGATGGCCGACGAGCCCGATGGTCGCCGCGGCCACCCCCGCCTGGAACCTGCTGGCCGCACTCAGTTCGCTCATCAGCCGGGAGATGTGCCGGCGGCAGGTGCGGGCCGACATGCCGAGCCGGCGCGCGATCACCTCGTCCTTGAGACCCGAGGCCAGCAGTTCCAGGATCGTCGCCCGCACTTCGTCGAACGTCTCGCCGTAGGCCGCTTCCTTCGGGTCGAACACCGAAGCCGAACGCCAGACGTGCTCGTGGATCCGGAGCAGCAGCCCGACCATCGCCGGTTCGTGCATCACCGCCGCGCCGATGGAGCCGTCGGGCATCTCGTGCGGCACGAAGGCCACCCGTCGATCGAAGATGATCATCCGGTCGAAGATCTCGTTCGACGTCCGTACGTGCGCCCCGCGCGCGGCCACTTTGCGGACATAGCCCCGGGTTGGCACGTCGTTGCGCGCGGTGTGCTGATAGATCACCTTCATGTCGACACCGCGTTCGAGCATCTCGAGGTCGCGGGTCAGGGCGTCGCGCAGCTCGTCCTCGGCGCGCCCGCCACCGGGCTGCATGGTGAGCACCTCCGTCTCGCACAGGCGCGAGGCGTCCGCGAGCTGCAGCCGGATCTGCTCGACGTCGTCGAGCACGTTCACGGCGTCCAGGCTCTGGCGGGTGCGCCGGGACTTACGGAAGGTGTCGGAGAACGACCGCAGCTGCCCGCGGATATCGGAGACCACCCGGTGCTGGTGGTGGATGGCCTGTTCGAGCGGCGCGACGAGCTCGGCTTCGGCGATCTCCGGGCTGACCGCGACGAACTGGCGGCAGCCGTCGCGGGCGGGCCTGGCGAGCTTCAGCTCGACCAGCGTGCGCAGCGCGAGGCGGACGTCGACCG
>Ga0307510_10011247_pt1 | contig 10640 bp, 3 predicted proteins | sample 12_EM_MG_FD_207224 | JGI IMG/M metagenome (GOLD analysis project Ga0307510, IMG submission 207224) | Populus trichocarpa ectomycorrhiza microbial communities from riparian zone in the Pacific Northwest, United States - 12_EM | ecosystem: Host-associated > Plants > Roots > Unclassified | place... | reverse complement strand
GAGGTACGCGCAAGCTGATCCGGACACCCACGTTAATCAAAAAAAAATTATACATACTTATATAAGCTAATCATAACCCTTATATTTTAAATAATATGGGTCAGAGATTGTTGTGTGTGTGTGTGTGTGTGTGTATATATATATATATATATGTTTTTTTATAAAATTATAATAAAAATACTAAAAATTGCCTTGGGATTTTAGTAAAACCCAAGAGTTAAGATTTCTTTATCAAAATATCTGAAATATTTGTTACTTATGGAATATTAATAATAGGTAACTTAATTCCGTCGGAAGAATCAAGTACTTTAATCATGCTCTAAAAATTCTTTAATTTACTTTGACTCAAATCACATTATTTTATATAGAAAAAAAACTTTAATTTTCTATTCTAACATTCGAGTTTTAGAAGCTTGTTAGGATTGCGTGTAACCTGTGTTTTATGATCATTTAATTTTTTTTAATTATTTTTTTATATTTTTATGTTGATATTAAAAATATTAAAAATATATATATATTTTTAATATATTTTTATAAAAAATACTTTAATAAAAAAAAAAAAAAAACAATCAACCATCACAACCATCCACGTTCTTTAGCTCATTCCTATTCAAACCGGCTTTTCAACTTGTAAAAATATACCTCTCCATCTACTTCTTCAATTCTTCTGTCCTCTCTCTCTCTCCCGCTGAAAACATTTTCACGTCTTCTTGTCTTCCTTCGTGTCTTAACTTTCTCTCTTTTGATATTCCTCAATGTCCCCCTTTTCTCTGTCTTGAAGCCATTTAACTTCACCTTCGATAAATTATCTTTTGATATCTTACCCAACTCCATCTCTTTCCTTGTACATAGCAAGAAGAACAGAGCAACCATCCATGGCAGGTAACAAGTTTGCAACCATGCTGAACAGAAACACCAACAAGATCACTCTTATCCTAGTCTATGCAATCCTTGAATGGATTCTGATCATTCTACTCCTCTTAAATTCTCTGTTTTCTTATTTAATCATCAAATTTGCTGATTACTTTGGCCTTAAGAGACCCTGTCTCTGGTGTTCTAGGCTTGATCACTTCTTTGAGCCTACAAATTTCCAGAATTCTTATAGATCTCTTGTGTGTGATGATCATGCTAAAGAGATTTCCAAATTGGGGTATTGTTCGAATCATAGAAAACTAGCTGAATCGCAAGATATGTGTGAGGACTGCTCATCCTCATCACATAGCGAATCCTTGAACAAGTTTGCTTTCTTTCCTTGGATGAAGCAACTTCGTGACCTTCAAGATTTAGGGGGTGGTAAGCTAAGTGAAAATGGTGAGGATGATTTGAAGTGTTCTTGTTGTGGTGTTTGCTTGGACACAAAATTATTTTGTGATGATTACTGTCTAATCAACCCTTCCTGGGGTGACTCGGTATTTACCCAGAAAGGAAATTTGGTTTTGGATCATCAAGTTGATGATAAAGTTGGTGTGGAGGATCATCCTGATAGAGAAAGCTCGGATTTTGTGAGTGATTTCTGTGGAGTTGAACAGGGGATTGTTGAAAACAGGGGACTTGAGATTGGAAACAGAGAAGAGGAAGTGGGGCAGAATTGTTCAGGCCCTGTTTCTAATTCTGATCGCAAGGAAGTGGCTGCTGATGATTGTGAAAAAGAAGATGTGTTTCTTGAAGAACAGGAAGAACCAGTCAAGAAGGATGATTTGAATGGGCAAATGGATAATCCAGCTTGTGTTCAACCTGTGATGGTTCAAGCCAGTAGCAGTAAGGACAAGGCTTCTGAAATTCAACCTTGGCATCTAGAGTTTTACATTGATCAAGATGATTGCCACTTGATTCCAGTTGAACTAATCGATTCCGATGCGACAGAGAAGCAAATTCGAAAGAGGCACGGAAAGGGAGTGGAGGAGAATAGTGGTAGTGAAGATTTTGTTTTGGAGTTTGATAAGCAAGTTGGAGCACAATATGAATTGATTGTGGAGGATAGGAGCAATTTAGAAGAGGAAATGCCATTGATTTCAGTCGATGATAATGCGGAGGAACCTAAGATTGCAGTGGTTAGGTTCATGGAAATACTCGAGAAAGAGAGTTCCTCGGGAGTGCATGCGGATTTGGATTTGGTGGAGGAGGAATTTGAGCTAGTTGCCACTGCTCAACCAACTCAAACCCCTTCTAGTGATGGCAATGATGCTCAAGAAAGTTCACTGGCCGTAGGAGAGTTCATGGATTCAGATTACAATCAAGGTACGCTTTCAACCTTGTTTGATCTAATTTGTACTCAATGTTCCATCTTGAATTCCCATTTGATAAATTTGATAAAATTTGCAGTGTCTGAAGAAGCACTGCAAATGCTTAGTGACGAAATAGAAGCGGATGTCTCGATAGGAACTGAAATTCCTGATCAGGGACAAATTGATGATATTCATTATGGTGAAGAAGTTTCTCCTTCATATTCATCCAAACAAGAAGACCCTTCAACTAGTGATGTCAATAAACATGCATGTGAAGATCATGGTAACCTTTCCTTTGTTATACTGCTGTATTAGAATTTATTGTTACTGTATGTGTATATGATTTGATTTGAAAAAAACTGAATTGTTGGTTGCATTAGGTTCTAAGCAAGCTGAGGAAGATGCGATAGAATTTAGGACCATAACTGTGGAGACTGGCGAGCCATCATTGCATACAGAGGGCAATGAGCTTGAGGAAGATAAAATTCCTGATACACCAACTTCTATGGATAGTCTTCATCACCTACACAAGAAACTGCTACTACTTGAAAGAAAAGAATCGGCCACAGAAGAGTCTTTGGACGGAAGTATCATTAGTGACGTAGAAGCAGGTGAAGGAGTTTTGACTACGGAGAAGTTGAAATCAGCTTTGAGAGCTGAAAGGAAGGCTTTAAGTGCTTTATATGCAGAACTAGAAGAAGAAAGAAGTGCCTCTGCTGTGGCAGCTAACCAGACAATGGCAATGATAAATAGACTTCAAGAAGAGAAGGCTGCGATGCAGATGGAAGCTTTGCAGTATCAGAGAATGATGGAAGAGCAATCAGAGTATGACCAAGAAGCTTTGCAGCTTCTGAACGAACTTATGGTAAAGAGAGAAAAAGAGAAAGCGGAGCTGGAAAAGGAGCTGGAAATATATCGAAAGAAGGTACAGGATTATGAGATGAAAGAGAAATTGATGGTGTTGAAAAGAAGGAGAGATGGTAGCACGAGAAGTGGAACTGCCTCGCCTTCTTGTAGCAATGCCGAGGATAGCGACGGACGATCTGCTGACTTGAATCATGAAGGGAGAGAAGTAGCTGAAAGCTTCGATAACCATCAAGAAAGTAGTAATCAGAACACCCCGGTAGACGCAGTTATATATTTGGAGTCGTCGTTGGCTAATTTTGAGGAGGAGAGGCTATCAATTCTAGAGCAACTCAAGGTCTTGGAAGAGAAGCTTTTTATGCTGAGCGATGATGAAGAGCAACAATTTGAGGACATAAAACCGATTGAGCATCTATATCAAGAGAATGGCAATGACTACAATGAGATTTATGATCATAGCAGTGAATCAAATGGAGTTGCAAATGGTCACTACAAGGAAATGAATGGAAAGCATCAGCAAGGAAGAAGAAACATTGATGCAAAGGCAAAGAGACTTCTCCCGCTTTTTGATGCCATTGATACAGAAAGTGAAGATGGGATACTAAATGGGCACTCAAAAGGGTTTGATTCTGTTGCTTTCCAAATGTCAGTTAACAAATCTGACATGGATAGGAAGAAGCTTGCAGTTGAGGAGGAGGTGGACCATTTCTACGAGAGGCTACTAGCACTTGAGGCTGATAGAGAATTTCTCAAGCATTGCATCACCTCCTTGAGGAAAGGAGATAAGGGGATAGAACTGCTGCAAGATATTCTACAACATCTTCGAGATCTAAGAAACGTGGAGCAACGTGCAAGGAACTTGGAAGATGGTGCTCTATAGTCACGCTGTCCTCAACCATGCATATCAAAGAAGATAATTGGTAACTTCAGTTAAATTCTTCTGTTGCGTCCTCTTAAATATTATAATGTTAACTTAAAGTAGCTAAAAAGATTTATCGATTTACTATCTTTTTCGCGGAAATGCAGATTGCATTTTGGATGCTAATTAGCAGCTGCAATTTGAAGATGGATGATCACTGACATTGTTGTCCAAGGAACACGAGACCAAATGCATTGCCACCTTTTCAGGAAAATATTCATACGGGAAGTCCCTCGATGGAGGGGGGAGGCTCCTGCTATGGTCCTTTAGGCGAGCCTTGATGGACTGTATAATTGAAAGTCTGCCCTCTTCTTTCTTTTTTTTCCTCGTTCTTTCTTTCTTTTAATCTTATTAACAGTTTTTGGTGTCCAAGTAAGCCCAATTTTTTGGTGGGTTCAGCTTATCATCCCCTCTTGAGGGGGAGGGGGAGGATGGTGAGTGCATGTGTGTGTAGGCTAGTGAAGCGAAGCCAAGCTGTCGTTTGTATGTTGTGAGAAAGGGCCTGGCCAGCGAAACTGGAGTGATCAAGCAGAGATTCCAGTGCGCCAGGTGCGTAGGCGTTAGTTTATCAAGACAGATAGGACTAGAACACTCTTTTTGTCATTTTTTAAATGTCGCCGAGAAGGAAAGAGAAAGGGTAAGTAACCCCAGCCTCTTGTCTTTCTCATGTTTGCATCATTTCATCATATGGGGTTTGTTTATTATTTGTAAGGGCAAAGTTGAGTTATTTGTATACTAAATGTATCCATTTGTAAAGTATATAAAGTGAGTGAGTGTGTGTTTATTCTGTTCTGGAGTTCCTGTATATTCTGTGTCATGAGGACTGACAGAGATGTGATGATGTGGAAATACAATAGATGGTTAGAAAAGGAAGCAAAGATTGCTTCGCGTTCGATGATGCTTCAAGTATTTGACAACTCCTGGTAGGTACAAACCAACAAAACGCAAGCAAACAAGATTGTTATTACTTTCTTAAAATTTTGCAATAGGCTTTTGAGTTTCTATTCTCTTGACGTTACGGGAGCTCTAAGATCCCATCTGTGCATGGAAGAACAAGGCTTTTAATTTTCTACAGGAAGATGTCTGTGCCTTTAAATTTTGTTTGGAATTACAGTTGGGACTAGAAAAATTATTCCCAATTATTTGTGGGGATGTTGAAGATGGAGATAGAGATTGTGTTTTTTTATTTGGAAATATATTAAAATAATATTTTTTTATTTTTTAAAATTTATTTTTAACATATCACATCAAAATAATATAAAAATATAAAAAAAAATTAAAGCGAAAAAATTCAAAATTCAACAAAACAATGGTTGATTTGCTATGCCAAACATACCCGCTTGCCCCCGTAAATAAAGAAAATGTATTATGGTAGTTTCTGTTTTTTTATTTAATTATAGAGAAAAAATATTTAATTAATCAAATAACTTTTGTATTTTTTCACATTAAATTTCATGGATATATTTACATTTCAAACTTTGATCTTATATAAATTAAAATAAATAGTTTTTTATTCATGAAGATACATTTATCATGAAAAAAATTATCTCACATCAATTTTAATTAAATTTATTTTTTAAAAACTACAACCTTAAAAGCTATAAAAATACCTGTCATATTAATTGGTGTGTTTGTTTACATTGCATCGTGCTTTTTTAAAAAATAATTTTTTATTTTAAATAATTTTTTATATTATTATTTATAATAACAAAAAAAAATTAAAAAATAAAAAATAATAATTTTACATATTTTTAAATAAAAAAAATTTAAAATATAATCTCAACCGCCGCACGGCAGTTCAATGACTATAAAAATAAAAAGAATTCGGTGACAGTGGAAAGCCCTAGATACTGGTGCCTGGAAGCCATCATTATTGTCGGATTTAGGGGAAAGCTTAAATGATTACTTGGATCACTCGCCAGGGACATAATTTATTCAAATGCTCAGCAAGCAAGAGCAGCAACCATGACAATCCTCCAACATGTTGAATCATCTAGCTGCAGCTGCCCTAGCTGCTGCTGCTGCTGTTAAAATAGATATCGAAATTCCTATATATTCCCTTTTCTAGTCATATTCGAAGAGCTTATTTTACATGGTGGTTGCAGGTGCTTTTCAAATAACTTTTTGTATTAAAATACATGCCAATAATGTTTTTTCATTTTTTAAAAATTATTTTTGACATTAGCACATCAAAACGATCCAAAACATACAAATCATATTAAATTTTAATATAAAAAAAATTTTAAATTTTTTAGGAACACAGCCGCAGCCGCGTTCCCAAACGAGCTCTAAGAGCGCACCAAAACAAATGCATGGTTTTAACAGCTATATTTAATATGTTACTGTCCATTAATTAGGAATCAATAGTTTATATAGTTGTGATGGGAGCTTTTAAATGTTTATAATATTTCAAAAGTTGATATGATAGTTTATTCTATGTGTTATTTTTAAAAGCTATAGTTTGTAGCTTTTTAAAAATCAATAGTTTAGTCGTAATTCTTCTTTATTTTAAAATGATTTTTTGAATATTATAAATGCTTTAAAAATTCACGTAGATAATTAACATAACTCTTTATATCTAAAAGAAGGGTCGATGAAGATAATGTAATATCAACCTAATTGTTTGCACCCGTATTGTGAAGTGGTTCATTTTTTTTATCATCCATTTGTTTAAAAAATTAATTTGATTATAACAATATCTTGTTTCATGATATAATCAATGTATCATGCTGAATAATATAATTTCTTTCGTGACTCATAATGAATTTTATCTGTATCTTTTAGGCACTTAGACCTATTACCTACCAAAAAAATTTATTTATATTGTTGGTGATGATTTATTTATTTCTTTTGTATTTTAAATTTTTTATTTTTAATGTACTTTAAAAAAAATAAAAATATTAATTTAATATTTTTTAAAACTAAAATATACATATATTTAAAATGCACTACGTAATTCCAAACACAAAACGGTGCCTCAATCGTTTTTATCACTATGGTTGAATAACTTTCGGCGGTGTTTAACAACAAAAGGTCAAGGCTAGGTGGCTTTTTTAAAGTGTATTTGGGAATAGGTGGCTTTTTTAAAGTGTATTTGGGAATTTGAATGGAGTTTTGGTTTAAAGTGTTTTTTGTTTAGAAATATATTAAAATAATATTTTTTTATTTTTAAAAAAATTATTTTTAACATCAATATATTAAAACGATCTAAAAATATAAAAAAAAATTTAAACAAACAAAATTAAAATTTAATAAAACATGGTTTGAACCGTGTTCTCAAATAAGACTAATGTCTCAATGTTCATGTACCAAGCTAAATTTGATTTGAGAAACTGAGGCCATGTTCCTAGGATTAAAAGAGTGAATTCTTGTATTTTTATTATAAAAACTATTTATTATAAAAGTGTTTTGAATTTTTTTTTCAATTTAATCATTTACTAACCCTTTTTTTAGGTTTTTAAAATTTTATAGTTTAATATTATGTTATTTTGGTAATTATGATTCATAATTCTTTTTTTTTTTTCTTTTAGGTCATTTATCAGCATCATGGATTTAATTTTTTTTTTTGTTGATTTCAACCTTCAATATTAGATCTATTAGAACTAGAGCTTCGTAATTTTTTTTATTGCTTTCTATAAATTTATCCCAATTTTATGAGTCAGGTCACGGGTTTAACAAGTTAACCCGAGTTAATTCAAGTAGTTTTTTGGGTTGTTTTTTCTATTTTTTTAAATTTTATTATTTAACACTAGGTTGATTGAGAATCAAGCTTTATATTTTTTAATTTTTTTATGACGTTTTCCCGATCTGATAACTCATATCGCAAGTTTGACGAGTTAATTATGTTTATTTTTTAGTTTTTTTAACTGAATATTTCTTGATTAGGCTTCATATTGTTTTTTTTTGCTTTTCAATGGGTTGTTCCGATATCATAACATAAATCACGAGTTTGACAGGTTGACTTGAATTGACTCAATTTATTTTTTTATCATTTTTTAATTGAGTTTTTTTTTCAATCTCATCATCTAACAACTCAATCTTCTTTTTTTATTTAGTTTTTTAAAAAAATTTATCATTTAATATTCGATTGTTTGGAAGTTGAGCTTCATAAATTTTTTTTCAATTTGCTTTTTATAGAGTTATCTTAGTCTCATGGATTTATTTATTTTTTCTCGATTTCAACCTTCAACATTTGATTTATTATAAATAGAGTTTTATATTTTTTTTACTTTCTTTTTATGAAGTTATTTTGATCTCATTATTAGAGGTCACATGTTTAATAGATTAACCTAAACTAACTTTAGTTGTTTTTTTTCAATTTCATTGTTTAGTATTGAATTAATAAAAAATTAAGTTCTATAATTTTTTATGATTTGTTTTATATGGCATTACCTTGATCTCATAACTTTTGTTTGTAAATGTTTTTTTTTCTATTTATTAGCATACTACACACAAATTACTCATATGGTGTACTAATATTAGAGGCACTTGTGTGCAAGGTCAGGTATAGACTTTTAATTATGACCAGTCATTTAATTCGTGCTTCGCTATGAATTATAATTATTTTTAAAAAAATATCAAGTATACAGGTTACTTTTAAAAAAATTACATAAGAAATTTAGTGTGAAAAATAAAAGGTTTATGTAATTATCTAACTAAATAAATTAATAACCATTCATATAAATAAATAAAAAATTGTTAACAATAACTAAGAAACAAACTGTAAAAATAAGACATTCATCTTATTGTATTTACTAAATTTATTTATTTAAATAAATAAAAATAAATTCATCCTAAAAACTTTATAACTTAAATGATAAATTGAATGAATAAACCCATGTCTTGAGAAAAATATTCGGTTTGACCTTTAGGGAAACTAACTTATATACACGTGAAAGTCCTTTTTTATTTGAATCTGACGCATTGTAAACACGTGAGTATTTATCATTGTCTTTTAGGGAAACTAACTTATAGACACCGCATGCTAATAAGGAGTGAGTTTTTCTCGCAACTACTATTCATCCTCTCACATGTTATTATAGATGAACTATATAATTTTTTTTGTTTTTTCAATTTGATTTTTAATTTTTTTTTTGACGATTTAGTCTTAATTGAAAGCCAATTAATTTTGATTTTTTGTAAAATAGTGAGATTATAAGATGAGAGATCTAAATAAATAAAAACATCAAACATGGATGACGTGCTATAAGTTTTAAAAAAGATGTACTTTCATTTTCGAACTTAAAAAATAACATAAATTATACAATTTTAGTATTTCAATACTTTTCAAATTCAATTTTGGTAAAAAGTTCATTTTTGTTATTTTTTAGTCCATGATTGAGAGAGTAAAAAAACAATTTTTTTGAGGTCATAGATAGGTTTATTGTGGTTCTTGACGTGTTTTATAGGTATTTTGAATCAATATAAGTTGAAAAACAAGTTTTTGAGTAAAAAACGTTAAGAAAAATTAGACAACATCTAATTTTGTTTAAAAATTTTGAGGCGGATGACGGTGCAACAAAAATAGATATAGGCCCAGTCATGCGGGCCCTAACAAAATAGGTCAAGCTGGTTGGCCTGGCTTTACCAAGCCTAACAACGTATAACCTTTTCTTTCTTTCTTTTTCCTATTTTTTTTCAACAAATGCTTTTTTTTATAAATAAATATATGATTATTTAGAAAAACCTTCTAAAAAATTAAAAAATAATCATAATTTCAAATAGGTTTTCTAAATAACATAAAAAAGAGAATGGATATTAATCTAAATATAAATAAATATATGATTGTGATTTTTTTTTAAATAGAAAAAAAAAATATTTTTTCTTAAACAAAAAAAAAGTGGACAGTGTCGTCTACAACAAAACTTGTGGGGTGAATCCGGATCACGAATTCAACCGGGTTTAATATTTTTTCCCCTTAAATTTATAGCAAACCTAAAAAAAAGTAAACAGTGTCGTCTACGGTAAAACATAAGATGGTGAACAGTGCAATTATATAATATTCATCTCACATATTTTTCCCTTAAATTTATAGCAAAACCTTAAAAAAAACCAATGACCAGTATCGTCCACGGTAAAACGTGAGGGGGTGAACAATGTGTCTACACAGTGTTCACCCCACGCACTTTAGTTTATTTAGGATGAATCTGGATCATGAACTCAATCAAGTTTAATATTTTTCCCCCTTAAATTTATAACAAACTTAAAAAAAAGTGAAAAATATGTCTACATTAAAATATGAGGGGGTCAACATTGCGATTGCACAAATTCACCTTATATATTTTCTCTTTAAATTTATAATAAAAAAACAATAAACTATGCATTCACAATAAAACGAGGGGATGAACAATGTTGCTTTACAGTATTCATCCCACACACTTTAAATTATAAACGAGATGACATGCCCGCGCGCTGCCGCGGGCTTATAAAACAAATGTATTTGATAGTGTTATAATTGTGAACCAGCGCTAGATAAGTAATAGAAATTAAAGGCATGATGGAACAAATATTTCATGACGAAAAAAAAAGTTGTGTTGGTGATCCAAAACTTAGAGATTGAACAAAATGATTTGTAGTAATTCACAGTGTTTTATGAGGAAAGATACAGTGCTTTCGCCACATGATTTAGCTTT
>Ga0307510_10011246_pt1 | contig 10640 bp, 17 predicted proteins | sample 12_EM_MG_FD_207224 | JGI IMG/M metagenome (GOLD analysis project Ga0307510, IMG submission 207224) | Populus trichocarpa ectomycorrhiza microbial communities from riparian zone in the Pacific Northwest, United States - 12_EM | ecosystem: Host-associated > Plants > Roots > Unclassified | place... | reverse complement strand
AGAGGACCCCTACGTGCCATTGATGAGAGGGTGCGCAGACGAAGGGAAGCCCGCTGTTGGACAGGCGGGGAAGCCACGCTGCAAACAAATTCCGCGGCGCAGTGGACCTATCGTAAAAGAACGACGAGGGTGCCGTAAAATTCGTGAGTGAAGAAGGTGGGGAGAACAACAAAGCTGATAGGACGACATGCTCCACCAATTGGTAACCATCGTACCCCGCTTCTAGCGTCTTCACGGTCGGGGCTTTTAGTCCGCGGGCGTGCACGACGCACGGTCGTCGGGGAAGCAACTCTCATGGCTGCGCCCCACGTTTACATCTACATCTACTGACGTACTACGATAGGTGCACTGTAGCATATCATACTGTACCGTTACCGCAGTTCTAGAGAACCCCCGCGCCGTAATCATCGCGACCTCCTTCGGTCGGGAAGTAGTAACATATCGCGTCTACAATCCTCATTTAGTGTGCATCTACAATCCACATCTACATCTACTGACGTACATGTACATGTATCATACCGTCATAATGCACGGCACCGTACCCCACTGCTGATCTGGAGGCGCCCCCTTATCGTTGTGTCCCGTCCTGGCTCGGCAGCGCCGCCACCGCCGCGGCGAGTCGCGGTTAGGGGTAGGTCAGTTGCACACGCGCGCCGACCTTTCCATATAAAGTTGGGTCGAGCGCGATCTATCGTCGAAGTTCTGCCCCCCTGTCCAGGGAACGAGGCTGCCCTCGAAGCGAAGCTGCTAGGGGCGGGGCGTGTAAATTCCGTCGCCTTGTGGGTCGGATGTGTTGTGTTACGGCCCATCTCGGGTTGTTCTGTGGGTCGTGCCTTGCCCGTCGATGCTCGCTCACAAAGCGAGGTTCATGGCCCGGTCATAATCTGGGGAGGTGTCGAACCGCATAAGCTCGGATGCATTGTAGCACATGGGTTTGACACCGCAGAGAACGCGGGGATCGTTTTTTTTTTGGTTTGTTTGTTTGATGCGACCTACGTGCGCGAGAAGCGCGTAATGATATGGCAAGCGTATATCCAAAAATATAAGCCATGTCAAACATAGGGGGACAGAGACGTCCCCGCAATTAACAGCCCTACGACCCCATTTTTACAACATGTAGTCCGGATCCGAGTACCGGACTGGTGGATTGAAGTTGGATGGCAAAGACATTTCCCCCGAGATCGGGATTTCCCATGTTGGATGGGACTTTTGGGAATGTAGTTGGCGAAAGACGAGCTGGCAAGAAAGACGAAGGACGGGTTCGCGTGGCTTCCCGAGGCATTAACATCGGTGGGGTGCTTGGCAAGGACGCGAGGGAGGCGCCGAAGAAGGCGCAAGGATGGGGAGCGTTCCAGTGAGGTCTCGACCACGACGACTGGAGCGTGTAGCAACTAGTACTAGCGTTGTATGCGCATGGGTCGGGTGCGCCGTCATTCTAGAAAATGTCTAATAGGATTTCTGATCGTGACAGCTTTCCATGCGAAATGTCCCTGGCGCTAAAAGGGATGGGAAGAGAGCAGGCCAAATGAAGGCGAGGGATGATCACATGACCTTGTGGAGGAAAAGAGATAATTTTCGATCGAAGAGGTGGAGTGTCTGCAGCTTATTATGTCCCTAAACATGCAGCTCTCCACTCTTCGGTTTCATATTCAGTCTGCGCCCTCCACCTTTTCTCCGAGGCTGGGAACAGTAGCGCTTTCCAGGCTCTCCGAGAACACCTCCATCGAGCTGCCCACACCCGGCCTCATCACCTCCACCTCGCGGGGTGTCGTCCCACACCTGTCCGGTGATCACACCGCCCTTTCGGAGGCCATCACATGGGTACACGTGCCCTTTGAGTCTTTGTGAGTGTGAGTGTTCTTTTCCTCTCAGCCTACAGACTCGTATCGGGTCATCTCAGCTTGGAGCTCTCCCCCCCGCTTCCGACCCTTCATCCCGGCCCATTTCCGTCCCACGCATGCCTCGGTTTCCGCGCAAAGCAGCACATCCTCTCCATGTCACTCAGGGACCCCGCGGACGATAGAGACATGCCCACGAATGGTAATGACTTTGTCTCCGCTCTCTGTTTGCACGGCGTACGCAAGGTCGACCCGACTTCCTTAATCTCACCCCCCCCTTTTGTTCTTCTCGCGCGGGCTCATCACCGTTCTTTTTTTTTTTCTCCGTAGGTGACACCGAACGAATGGAGGGATTATCTCTTGGCCGCACAACCTGATGTCCTTGTGACACTCTCCGATACTCCTCTCACGCCCGGCCCTCATTCGCAAAAGCGCATGACCAAGAGCATCGAGCGCTCCGCATCCTGGTTGGCAAACCTCCTTCGACCTCTCCCAGACCGACACGTTTCCGCCGCCGGCGCCTCCCACCCTCTCAATGTCCTGGTGCATATGGCTGGCGGCGTCACACCCTCCGCGAGGCAATCATTTTCTCGATCTCTACTCGAGCCTCTCTCCGATAAGGAGGCAGAAGCCATCAAGCCTTTGGACAACCTCGATCAAGGCGTGGCAGGCTACACATTCGATCTCGCGCCCTTGCACAAGTCTCTTTCTCCGAACGTTCCTGATGCTGATACCACAACCACAACGAAGAACGGACTCGTGGCACCGATCGATCTCTTCTCCACGCCACCTGGACCCTCCGTGATCGCGCAGATTGTATCTTTGATCCACACGTCCCTCGAGCCACTCTCTCCCACCAAACCACGCGTCGTACACTCTGCGGGCTCTCCGCACGAGATCCTCGCGCTCATCCGGGACATCGGCGTCGATCTCTTCGACGCTCACTGGGCCCAACGTGCCGCCGACCTCGGCGTGGCCCTCGACTTTGCTTTCCCACCTCCGGCGGTCGCACCCGGCGCTGGCGCAAGCCCCCGCGAGATTGGGCACAACCTTTACGACAAACGGTATTCCCACGATTTTTCTCCCTTTGCCGACGCGTTGCGGAGTTGTGCCGCAGAAGAGGGTGACAAGCGGCCCGCGTGCGTCTGCATGGCTTGTGCCCCCTCGCGGCCTTCTGGCGAGCCCCTGAAACTTAGCCGAGTCGACGAAGCACCCCCGATGCACGCGCCCGTGCCTTACACGCGGGCATATGTGCACCATCTTCTGCACACGCACGAAATGTCCGCCCATGCGCTCATCGCGTTGCACAACCTCGCCGTGCTCGACGCGTTTTTCGCAGGCGTGCGACGTGTTCTCTCTGAACAACCCGAGACGTTTTCCCAGGAGACCACGCGATTTGAGCAGATCTATGATGGGAAACTCGGTGTGCTCGCCGAAGCAAGGAAGGATTGGAATGAGGTTACACTCGCACGCGGCAAGGGCAGGATAGCGCGGGAAAGAGAAAAACAAAAGCAGGATACGCTCGGGACAGCAGTGGAACTAAATTAACAGTTGATACAAGTACACAAAAAGGGGTGTTCGAAGATGCCGCTCTAGTGTTCCGTTGTAATTAATTTGACGTATGAGGGGATAACATAAGAGCATCTCTCCCTGCTTGAGCTCAATTCTTCCCTAGGGTGCCGACGATGGCGACTGCAATAAAGAGCCCGACGAGCTGTACTGCCCTCCCGAGCCCAGAGACGTGATTGACGCGGTCCAACTCCGTCTCCTTCCAGCCCGTGCGTGGGGGGCGATGGTAAAGCGCATCAGCCATACGGCCGACGTGGGGACCACCTGCCACAGAGGACGACGGGTGCGAACGGGGATGATGTGCCGTGTGTGGCTGAGGGCCCGGAGGCGGACGACGTCGGCGCTCCCAGGCGTAGTTCGCGCTATGGCGTCGCGCCTCGTTCGCCGTCGCGTAGTGCGAGTAGGCTTTAGGTGGTTGATAATGATGATGGTGTTGATGAACGCCGCCTGACGCTACTAGAGAGCGGTCATACGCCCGTCTGTCGCGACGTCGTGAGACATGGATTTGGAGGGGAAAGCGGGAGGAGAATGGGTGAGTGTGTTGGGAAGGAGTTCGAACACACCGTTGTCTATCGTTTCCGAGAACAGCGTACGCCTCGCTGAATGCTACAAACTTCTCCCTGGCTTGTGGATCTTTGTTTATGTCCGGATGGAACTGCTTGCTCAACTAGCGAATATGTAACGAAAGGAAGAACATGGAGAAGGGGTTTGTTCATATTAGCCGCTTGATGCTCCCATCAAACCAAAGAACGAAAAAAGAAAGAAAAAGAAAAACAGTGGGGGTTTTGGTATTTTGTTGATGGAGTTGCGTGCGTACCTTGTAATAGGCAGACTAGGGGGCGCATGAGGCACAGAGGCGAATTTGGGGAGAAATGCTGACCTTGATCTGACTCTTACTAGCGTTCCCCGGGATGGACAGGGTCTCATAATGAGTCGCGTGTTGCGCCCGCGTCGCTGAGAAAGTCCGCCGAGGATGACATGGTAGCGATCCGGTGGCGCCCGCACGTTTTCTGATAAAGGCACCCAAGGGGGTGACTCGACAGAGCATAGGAGCGGAGACGGAGACAATCGCCAATGAGAGCCCTGCCTTGGTTGATGGGAATCAGGAATGTGGTTCACACCGGTCATCGCCACGACACCGTGAGCACGATTAGATAAGATCGTCGGCGTAAGTCAACTCCATGTTACTCCCACGCTGAGCTGGTCACATTTCTCCGTTAATCTGCCTTTAATTTAATTTGTCTGTCATGAGATGTTTTGAGAGAAAAACAAATACAGATCATCTCCGGAGTATATATTTGTGATGGGCCACGAAAGCGTGTTAGCGTCGTTTTGTGACTGTGAAAATGAAAAAAAAGACGACACAAAACAAGTTCCGAAACAGACCATCACGTGATAATGGGCTGACAAATCTCGAGTCCAAGGCAATGGCAGAAAAGCCGGACTTGCCCCAGCTGCAGTGCCCACACCCTCTTCACCCGTAACCACTGTCATGGTCAGTTTTGATCTGCCCCATTCTTTCGTAGACTTGATGCCGATGACCCGTTTTTTCACAGTCAACGAACTGCAGGAGACGCCTTATTCGTGATTTCAAGCGGCTGTCGAGCGACCCGCCAGGGGGAATCTCCGGCAGCCCATGCCCCGACAATATCATGCTATGGAACGCAGTCATCTTCGGCCCAGGTGCGTCACGCAGATACGTTCAAATGCGGATTCATCCCTTTCTCATGCCGCCTCCCCTCGAGCAGCGGACACACCGTTCGAAGATGGCACTTTCAAACTCTTGTTGACCTTTGACGAGTCTTACCCGAACAAGCCCCCGACGGTGAAATTCCTCTCGCGGATGTTCCATCCGAACGTGTACGCGAACGGGGAGCTCTGCCTCGACATTCTCCAGAACCGATGGTCGCCGACGTACGACGTCGCGGCGATCCTCACCTCGATCCAGAGCCTGCTGCATGATCCGAACCCGAACAGCCCCGCGAATGCCGAGGCGGCGCAACTCTATCGTGAGAACATGAAGGAGTACGTGCGGCGGGTGCGAGCGACGGTCGAGGATAGCTGGCTGGAGGACGACGAGAAGGATGGCGTCGGTGAGGTGGAAGCCCAGTGAGGTGAGGAATCTACGCCGGCGTACGCATTCCTCATCGATCGAGAGTTTCACTCTTGGGGAGCTTGTGGCGAAGGTTTCTTTGTGTGAAAATGATGTGGGCGAGGTATTCGCAACTGCATTCATTGGTTGTTTCTGATCTTTTGCATGGCTTGTGAGTCATGTTCTTGTGAGCATCGCTCAGGGACACTTATACATAACTTTTGTTTTTTGACAGCCTTGTCTTTCCCTCCTGCTCTTTTTCTCTTCTTTTTCTCTTTCTTTCATTTTGAGAATAGTGTCAATAATAATAATCTCTTGCTGTTGTTATCATGACCATCAATCACTGCACTGCCAGCAGCGAACCAGCGAACAACCCAATTGTGCCTGAGTCTATCACGTGATGTGAACACGTCAAATTGTTCACGCGCCGTGTCACGCACTCGAGCGGGATTCCCTGTCTGAGCTTAGCCCTGCCCTCGCCTCTGCCCGAGGGCTTTCCTCGAACCTGTCCCTGGCCGCTAACAAATGGTTGCCACAACCTCAATAGCGGCTGATCATGATGCGAAACGACAGAGGCTGTCTTTTGAAAAGGCCAAGGTCGTGAACGTGAGCATTATCGTCGCTGCCTCTCATACGCCCTCTTCCCTGATACACGGCTCCTTCACAATCGACCCTTCGTCTCTCATCTGCCCCCGCTCATAGCTCTCAAAACAACTTCAGATACGGTTACAGTATGCTCGTCTCAAAGTAGAGCACGGATGGGTGCGTTCTCGCTGCTATCGAGCTAAATCGAGTCCCCGCCCATGCTCATTTATCACTCTCCGTGCATAGCAACGGCAGTCTTTAAACGAGGTCGAGAACCTGTATTTTCACCACTCTACGCTCAAGGGAAAATCGAAAGCGTCGGGACCGTCATCGTCCTCTGCTCGTGCGGCATCTGCTTTGGGCGCCACCACGGCATCGCCGTCGCCGGCTAGCGCTTCATCGTCGAGGACCGTATCGGGGTCCTCACGGGCGACGAAAAGCTGGAAGGCGACTCAGGAAGCTGCAAACACCGCATCTGTCGTGTCGTCTCCCCGTGCCGTCGTCATCTCTTCGTCGCCACCACCACTGCCGCCTGCCACCGTCACATCCCCCACCAACGAGGCCCCGCCTTCGCAAGCGCAGTCTCTAACGTCGACCCCTGCGAAAAGTTCCGTGACGTACACGGACAATGGCACGCCGACACCGAGCGGACCACAGACATTACTGACGCAGACGCAAGCGTCCGACGACGCTGCGAGGTCGACGACGACGACGACGACGGCATCGCTCGCTCTTCCGCCGTCCGTCCTCTCCGCCTTCATGCAGAACGACGGCGTCACAGAGCAGCAGCCGCTTTCGCGCGCGGCGACGATGGACTTCTCGTCGCTCTCCCCATTCGTGACGTCCTCCTCGTTCTCCAGCCCCACCCCCTCCATCACGGCCCCCTCCTCATTTGTCTCGTCCGTACCGCCCTCACCTTTCGCCGCGCAGACGCTCCCCTACCTCCCTTCGCCGTTCGCACCTCCTCCTTCATCTTCGTCCGTGCCCACCGTACCTCCCACCCCGCCCCTGCCCATGTCCCAGTTCGCGGCGGACCCTTACACCCCGGCGATAATGCAAACATCTGACCTGTCTGTGTCACTTTCGACCTTCCCTCCGACCCCCCAGAATAACTTTTCCACCGCTCCCACATCTAGTCCCGTATCTACTCCCACACCCGTACCACCACCGTCGACCGCACCTCCGTCCGCATCCAAACAACCACATTCACCCGCTCCCGCTCCTCCACAAAAGCCTCCACCAGCAACGTCCACGCACCCGCCAAAAGCACCGCTCACATCCTCGTCCTTTCGCCAGTCCTCATCATCAGCGACATCAGCGACATCATCATCCAACAAGACGTTCGACATTCCCACCGCGCCGGGGCCTGTCACGTCGGTGGGCACGGCCTCGCAGAACACCACCTTGCTCACGTACGACTCGTTCTGGAGCTCCCATTCCTCCGCTGCGGGTAGCTGGCGCAGAGCGATCGGTGGCGGCGGCGGCAGTGGCAGTGGCAGCAGCAGTGTCGCCACTTTGAGCAGCGTCACGGGGAGCGCACCAGCATCGTCTGCGGCCAGCGGGAGCGGACTTGGACTTGGACTTGGAGGCAGCAGCGCCAAGGCGTGAACTAGTTCCATATTGGATATATGCACGGTGGTCATTCTCTGCTGTGACTTTTGCGATATATTTTCAATTCAATGTTATTCTACGCGCTAGTATTCTCATTTGTCATGGGGTAATGAAAAAAAAAATCTAGTGATTACGGGGAACAACTTTACTTGGGGGATCATGCTTGAATGAAGAGGCATTTATTTGGTGGGACGATTTTGTGAATTATTTCAGAGCTCTACATACACATACCTGTGACTAGAATCCATGATACACAGTCGGTAACCTACGGTCATCGTCCCGCTCCAGGTTCAAGAGATGCGGACGCTCCAGTGACTATCCAAAGCAGAAAATAACATACACGTGGGGATCGTTCCGGTCGTCATATCCTAAAAGAAAGCGTATGGCAGAACCAAGAGTGAAAAATTGAACAAAAATACGTGGTGTAGTGATGTGGGCAAAAAGAAAAACTCAAACGGGATATGGAGTGTAAGATGGGTGTTTAAAGTATGTCTATATAAATCGCAAGTGTAAATGATGAAGCAAAGGAGGAAAAAAACACGGCATCGAGCCACAAAAATATTCAAGAGCTAAACCAACTAAAAAGTTTAAGGAATCCCCAGATACACCCCCCGGAGAGGATGGGTAATGTCAAGTTATCATCGAGATTGCCAAGATCTGACCATTTTGTCCATGGTTAGTTCCAGACTGGATATAGCATACAACAGAAGGAAAATAAAAATAACGCACCTAATGCCTCCGCAATACCAGTTACGAGGCCAGAAACAACGCTCACGACGGCTAAACCTAGCCATCCACTGGTAGGCATACCCGAGAAGCCGGCATCGTGTAGAATAGCCTTCACACCCTGCCCAAAGGGGCTACGGTCGACACCCGGACCGGATACTCCGTGCGTCCAATCCCAGGTCGGGTCAACGCCCCCGACCGCAGGTACAACCCAGCTCCAAAAGGAGAAGACAATTGCGGCACCAGTAAGAGACGCCGCAAGGAAACCGGCAACGGACTTTCGTGGGGCCAGCGGTAGACCAAGGATGGGGACGCGTGGAGGAAGCGGTGGGGTGAGAGAGCCCCACATGCGCCCAAATGTGGAAGCGGCGGTGTCCGCCCAAGAAAGGCTGTTGGGGTCATGTAAGGGGAGCACTGGAGGGCGGTCGAATGGATGAGAACTCACATCAGGATAGACAATACAGCGATATCTAGAGGGTATAGCGAGAGCACAAAGACCACGCCAATGATGTACCATATCACACCATTTGATTGTTTCTGCGGACCAAACCGGAGGGAAGATGTCAACAGAGGTTTGGTTCGGAACAGAAGCGGGGTCGCGCAATGCGTGCGATATTAACGTACCTTTTCGCTCTCGCGCATAAGGAAGCCGAGTACCCTTTCATAGGTGCGCTCGAAAGGGGGATAATTAAGTCGGAGGATATCGGCAGGAATTATGATGAGCATAGCGCTCGAAAGCATAATCACAACACGTTCCGGTGAACCATGGGAAGCATAGAGATAGAGTGTCACAAAACCTGGAATGAGGCCGTCAGCCAGCAGGAAAAAAGGAGGTCGTGCCACCAGGACACCACACGATCGAGTCACGCGACTTACCGATGGATGAATGGAGGGCCTTGCGGGGGATCTCCCAGTCAACCTTTTTCGCTTGCGCGGTAGGGGCTATCGTTTTATCGGGGTGAGCGATACCGTTGGCATGGCCGTTGTTATTGAGGGCACGCTCAAGGGCTTCGTCCACGTCTGCAAGCTTCACAGAATCCGACACGAAGCCACTTGGCTTGCGTTGACGACGGCCAGGGCGGCGCTTTGGATCGCCATTGGAAGCAGCGTGTTGCGAGGTTGTGAAAGCTATCTTAGGGGATGGGGAGCGCGTGAGGGAACGGGAGCGCGATGGACGAAGTGAGGGGGTGGAGTCGGAGTGCGAGGTAAGGGTAAAGGCGTCGTTCGGAGGAATAGTCATTGGTGAGATCGCAGTTCAGGCGATGTTGCCGTTTTTTTTTTCGTTGATGGGCAACCGTCGTGAGTAGGTTAGGGGGGGAGGAGAAGGGAGACAATGTGGAGGCGAGCAAAATGAATCGAGGGTCGTGGGACAAAGTCGGACAAATCAACACTGCCGACAAATGCTGATGTAATCATTTTGACGCATCGCAATCGTATCGTTATGCACTGCATACTGTCTATGCATTTGCATGGGTGTATCTTTCACGTGTGAAGGTAGGACCGGAATCCATGTTGGTTATTGACCCCAGTGGCAAACAGGCATACCGAGGGTTTGTATACAGCGATTACAAAACGGGAGGAAATGCAAGCCCACGCTCATATGATTTTTTTTGTGTGAAAAAAAGAGTACATGGCATGGGTAGGCTCGGGAAATGGCTAGATGCATACAAGTAGTCGTCAAACTCATGCGCGGCCAGCACCAGGGACCGTCCGCCGCTCCCTCCGAGGACCGCGTTCAGGTACAACAATAACGGGATTCTCAACCGTGACTGGGATCGACTCAAAGTTCAGCGACCTGAGAAGATCCTAAAAACACGTGAGTCAGGAATTGCTACATCCGAGATGGCCGTGAGTGAGAGACATACCTTGGTGTCCGGGTCGACGACAAGACCGCCTGATGCAGTAGTGTCGAGGGCAGAGACTTCTGGGACGTAGTTATCCTTCCTTTCACGCTCCTCTTCTTGGAGCTTGAACGAAATTCCGCGAACGGGGCCGCGCTGAATACGCTTCATCAAATGGGTGGTGAACCCAGAGATCTTATTGCGCAAGCGTTTTGAAGGAACGACAGCCTAGGGTACATCTCATCAACATATTAGAGGGTAGTCATTAATGGCTGGACTGACAACTTCATCGATGATACGCTTGTTTGTATGGAAGTCGAGAGTAAGGCGGGGGTAACTGAAAGCAATACATGAGCATCGTCTCACCAGATAGACGGA
>Ga0307510_10011244_pt1 | contig 10641 bp, 4 predicted proteins | sample 12_EM_MG_FD_207224 | JGI IMG/M metagenome (GOLD analysis project Ga0307510, IMG submission 207224) | Populus trichocarpa ectomycorrhiza microbial communities from riparian zone in the Pacific Northwest, United States - 12_EM | ecosystem: Host-associated > Plants > Roots > Unclassified | place... | reverse complement strand
ACTTTCACTTAAATCATTAGCTTGCTTGTATGATATAGTTCCAACAAAGGTAGCCTTCAATTTCATAGTTTTTTTTTGGTGTATATATAATAAAATAAAAAACCAAACAAGATGGAATGTCCATAAATGCCAAAGTATTATAACCTTGTATGATTTTTGTTTCAATCGATCTAATTCATTTTTGACCCACGGAGGACATCATAGACATGGCCCTGTTTGTTTTTGCGTTTCAAAAACGTTTTTGAAAAAAATTAAAAAAGTAATCCTTTTCTTTACTTTGAATTAATATTTTTTGGTGTTTTCAAATTATTTTGATATGCTGATGTTAAAAATAATTTTTTAAAAATAAAAAAATATTATTTAGATATATTTTCAAATGAAAAACACTTTGAAAAACAACCACAGACACATATAAATAATTCCTATATATAACATTGTCATGCAAAATGTGAAATAAATTTAAAATATATTAATAAGATTTGTTATGGTGCATGGAGGCTCGGAGGAAAAAAAACGTTTATCCGTTGTGTTCAACTCTTTTGTCAATATGTAGCTCTCCTTTTTCTATGTTTTCTTTTTTTTTCGATTCCTTGGATCATATAATAAAGAACAAGAGGATTCTTTTGACAATCATGCCCTTTCCAAGCATGCCCAAATCCACTAAATAATATATATAGTACCTTAATTAATACGTGTACAAAAACTAAATATAAAATTACAAAAAGAGTGAAAGCATAACCCTATCTATCTCGCTATCTTTTTGCCTCTTCTGTCCCAACCCGTCATGCTTTTAAGCGTGTTGGTGGCATAGAAAGCCTCATTGCCGGCCGTCCCATTAACATTAAAATAATATTTTTCACTTGCTGACGTGTTGATCCATAATTAATAAGGTAATTATCTTAAATCACGTCTTCACACGAACAAAGAAAAAGATCGCAACGAGCTTTTGGCCTCTCCACACGTGTCAGTTCTGTAGAAAATCTCCATTTGCCAGGAAAAAGCTGAGCCACTAGAAATGGAATCTTTCTGGAACCCCTGGTGGATGCTTCACACGTGTGATAACTGGGAGCGCGTGTGGTAATAGTAAGGAAATTCAGTGCATGTTTAGTACAGTGGTTTAAGTGTTTTTGTAAGATATTTTTTATTTAAAAATAAATTTTTTTATATTTTATATTTTTTATATTATCACATTAAAATCATTAAAAAAACAGCAAGAAATAATGTTAATTTAATCATTTTTCATGCCACATATACTTCAATACAATTTCAAATTGGAATGGGAGAATTAGAAAAAGTGGGTATTTTTCACTTTTATTTTTTATGGTGGACACTACTTGGAATATGTTCTGACGTGGCAGAAAGCTATTTGTATTCAGTAGGTGCTTGTTAGTTTTGTGGAGTCCAACTCTCGTGAGATGCGTAGCATCAGTTTTTTGACGGATTAACAAACTTAGAATGGTTGGAATTAAATTTAAATACAAAAATATATTTGATTAAAAAACAGAAATAAATACATAAAATAATATTTTCATTTAAATAGTTTTATAATGAATTTTTATTCTTCCAAAACAACATAAATATGGAAACATAATATTGATATTTTTTTTCTTGAAATAATCTATATAATTGTTATTATTATAAATATATATTTTATATGATTTAGAAATATTCTAAAGTGTAAAATTTATTTGGTTACTATTATTATTAAAAAAAACTTTATATGTGATTATTCAAATTTTTGTTCACTTAAGTCTCTTTAATAATAAAAATAAATGGTTATTGATTAACTGATTTCTTTAATAATAAAAATAAATGGTTATTGATTAACTTTATATGTGATAATACCTAATTAACATTGTAGCTTATACTTAACCATTACCATATCTATTCACGAATAATGGTGTTATTCTCAATTAATAATTTTATTATTATCATTTGATAATTATCTTTTTCAAATATAATTTCTTTGACAAATTTTTGGTCATCCTACATCTTTTTTTCTTGTCAAGAATTTTATTTTATGATTCCAAATGTTATTAGCTAATAAGATTTTCATTTTAGAAATATAAGAATAGTTAAAATTTCCAATATATTTATTACTATTATTATTATTATTATTATTATTTTAATTTCTTTTAAATTTTGATAATTAGAAAGTAATATTTCAATCATATTTAGTTATTTGAGAATAAGACAATCTGTAATTAAATTGCTATTATTAAAACTAGTTTTCTTTTTAAGAGTGTATATTCCAACTATATATTGAATATTTCTGTTAATATTTAATCAATAGTATTAACTATAATTAACAAATATTAAATATTAAATTTTATTGAAAATTTGACATTGTACATTTAAATAGTTTTACATAAAGTATGAAAATTCACTATAAAAATACATATTTCTTTTATTATTAAAATTAAAAATGTAAAGCTTAATTTTCATTCAATATATTGTTAATATGATTATTATTAGAAAATTTCATATTTTATTATTAACATATAATGAAATAAAAAAAAAATTGTGAATAGCTTCCAATGACACAAGATTAGATATCATGATCTATATTTATTTCTTAACTTCCTAATATAATCTTTGATTTGTGTCGCATCTCGGTGGATATTGATCAAGACTAAAATATATTATGAAAAATTAAAAGCCGCCACCTAGTAATTAGAGTAAACTAGAGATCTTGAAAATTAGCACTGATTCTAGAGATTTAGGTAAATAGTTAGTTATGGTTAAGGAAAGAATAATATTACCCTTACAACATCATTTCTTACAAAGAATTGCTTTTACTATGTGTATTTCTCCTAGATTTGTTAGTATGCTATGATATCCTGAGCTTGTTCGCAATTTATTTTCAAGGTTGACATCGGTCTTTAGACATGTTAAAAATGACAATAGTCTCTAAAAAAAGGATACTCATGAAAAACAATTAACACGCATCCTTAAAAAATTAAGATTATATTGAAATGGTTAAAAATGAGTGTTGGATCTGTATAAATGATAAAAAAAAAAAAAAAATGCTTTGGACCCTTATAAATGGCAAAAATAAACTTAACTTTTTTGTTAAAAAACATGTTATTTAACCATTTTCATTATTGTTTATTTAGGTGGAGAAAAAGATGAATTGTTCTTGGGTTTTTTTTTTTTTTTTTATGTAGACACAATAGGGCATGTTATTTTGGCCAAGCTTTTAATGGGCTTGATAAACTTGTAATCAAGCCCAAAAATACATGCAAAAACAATATTTTTAAAAAATACTATAAAAACATAAGCAAATTTTTTTTACAATGCTAAAACATCCAAGATAATTTTATTCTTTTATTTTTTTATGCTAATCATGATTTGTTTTAGAAAACTAAATTATTTCAAAAGAGATTTTGATGTTTTTTATATTTATTTATGATTGGCAATGATGCAAGTTAAAATCAATGTATAATTTCTATCCTTTTTTTACCATTTATTTAATCCATGGCAAAAAAGCAAAACATGCAACACACATTATATCAATTTTCCACACACAACCAACAATGACAAATTTACAAATAAACACAATTTAACATATCAAATGATCCAAAATTTGCAAGGACAAGATCAAGATAATCAATCATAAGAAACCACTAAAATTGCAAGGAGTGTATGAACAGTGGTGGCACGTGGTTCCATACGCCGCCACTGTTTTCGGTACGTGAACTCAACGCTGCCACTCGTGAAGGGCCAAAACCAGGTGGATCGGAAGCATCGTCCCCTCTTCTTTATTCATGTGCTAGCTTTGAGTGTTACCATTATCTACAAAACAAAAAAACCAATACAAACACATTTGGTTTTATTGTCTTCTTTTTTTCACTATCTTCTTGGTTTCTTTTTTAGCTGGATTCACCACCATTGATTGTTGTTATAGGTGAGATAGGTTGTTAGTGTTGTCCAGATCTCATGGTTTGAAAAGTAAGAGGGTCAAGTTTATTTGTTTTACGAGGAGAATCTCGATTAAATTGTGTTGGGTTACACGAAATTAAATAAAAAGTCAATTGGTTCCCTTAATATTTTATCGTTTCATTATAGTCCTTGATTTTTTTATTTTTCATTTTAATTCAATTAAGATATTTAATATTAAAATTTCTTTCAATTTAAACCCTAAATTGAATTAATCCATCTTTCCAATTTCAATTTAGTCTTTAGTTTATCAAAATTCCTAAATCATATTTTTTTTTTCTTTTGATTGTGCCCCTAACTAAATCAATTTATTCCTCTAGATTTAATTATTTGTTGTAAATTCACTATTAGTTTCTAAAATCATATAATTTGACCAATCTTACTCTGAAATTTAATTTTCTTCTTCAATTAAACTCTCTATTGATTTCTAACTTGGCTATTTGCTTAAAGAGTTATCATTAAACTTCAAACTTCTTTCATTCTTAGCCAAATTAAATCAAATTAACCTCATTTCTCAATCTCCTCTTCAATTTAACCCTCAATTGTTACCAAAAAATTCTCAAACTTCATTTTGCTTGTGATGCTTAATTATTGGTCTAATTTCAACCCCAACTGTATTTTTTTATTTTGTATTTTGTATTCTTTTATGATTTTTCATGATTTTGTTTACGCACAAAAAAATTTAAATAAAATGAATAAAATAATTAAATGATTAAAATTAACAAAATTAATTTTTTTAAAAATATATATATATATATTTTGAATTTGTTTTCTAATTTTTGAAACATGTACAAAAATAGGGGTTGAAAATTGAGTTACAACAATTTGTATACTGTCAAATAATCATCTTAACTCAAAAGTTTAAGTTATTAGGCAAGGTCTTAATATATGATTACTAGCTTGTACTTAATTATATCAAATAGAATATGGTTGGTGAGTTTTGAATTCGTAACTGCTCAGTCAATTTAATTTTCATACTGTCAAAGAATCATCTCAACCTAAAAGTTTAAGATGTTATGTAAGGTCTCAAGATGTTATTATTAACTTGTACTTAATTATATCAAATTGAATAGAGGTGGTAAGTTTCGAACTCGTGACCGTTTAATCAATTTGATTTATATATTGTCAAAGAATCATTTGAACCAAAAAAATTTAAGTTGTTAGTTGAGATCCCAAAATATAATTTATATTACTCTTTAATATACCGTAAGATAAAAACCTTTTAGATTTAAAACTTGTATATATTCATTACTATCATGTGCTTAATTTTATCAAATAAAATAGGAGCGGTGAGTTTTAAACCTATGAATACTTAATTAACAAGATTTTAATATTATATTAATTATTTCAATTTAAAAATTTAAATTTTTAGAATAATATATAATGATATAATTTATATTATCGTGGAATATATACAACTCGCTGTAACATTTATATAATATAATATATACAACTCGCTGTTTATTTATTTGTACATATAAGTTTTGAGATATTTGATTAAATATATACGTGGACTTTTTTTTGTTTACAATAAAAAAGTTTTCTTCAACATAGAAATGGCGCGTGGACAGTAATCATTTGTGTTAGTTAGTTTTTTTTTTTTATATATATATATAAAGAATCAACCCGGTCGACCCGGTGGGTCAACCCGTAACCCGGGCGAATCCGGGTGAGACCCCGCGTATATATACATTAACTTTCCTTTGAGTCGCTGGCAGCAAAACGATGCCCTAATTTCCTAAGAAGAGCAGCCCACCCCCAATTTCCTTCTCTGTTATCTTTTGCAGAACAAATATTTGGTTGAGATTTCATCGGAGAAATTAGTGTTTATTTCTACAGGTGCTCTATTTTCCTTACGCTGCTTACTTTTTTTTTTTTTGTTGAGATTTCTTATTGCAAACAATTGCTGCAAATTTTGAATGATTCCCTCTTTTTTCCATGCTTTTTAAGCTCTTCTTTGGATTGGAACAAATAATTGAAAAAAGTACTCATTTGACAACCATCATTTAGTCACCCATGAAGAGAAACATCTGATATGATTTGCAAACATGAACTTTGTTGTTGTCGGTTTCATTCTTCATCTACATAACTGGTTTTTAATGAGACTACAAGTTGTTCAACTTTTTCAGTTACTCTGATAGCTACCACAGCTCCGGGCATACTGCATAATCCATCGGCTAACAGCATCAAACACAGTTCGAGCACATCCTCTTGCTCATGACCAAGAACTTTGCCTCTCATGTCATATTCACATTGAGCACTGACTGTGAAGGCATTTCCTCCATGTTGCTTGTATTATTAGTTTTTGATCTTCTTGTTGATTGTTAGTTTTTGATCTTCTTGTTGATTGATTAGCTTTGCAACAGTGAACATATGGGAAATGAATCGAGTGAGCTTTAGTTTTTTTTTCTTCTTATGTTTTATGATTTATTGCGATTTTTAAGGAATCTTTTGGATTTGTTGGAAGCTAATACCATTTTATTTTTGTTCTACTGCTTAAATTTTAGTTACACAAGTATTTTCTTCTTCATTCGGATGCTTATGCTAAAAATGGGTAGGAAAAGGTAAGCAATTCATCACTGGGTTATGCGGTTTAGGGATGATGTAGCAGTTTGATTTCTTTATATTTAAGGAGAGGGGTTGACCCACAAGACCTGTGACCCGGTCATTTTACCGGGTCAACTACCGGGTCGGGTTTTATAACTATGATGCACATAACATGAAAATCATCCCTGGATTTATGCTCAACATCCTAACTCAAATTTGCCTTTGCCATTATTACTCAAGTGTGAACACAAAGAAACCATCTATTGGGCTTTTCTAAGTTGACCCGGCAACCCTAACAAAGGCCCAAATAAGTCTGTTCAGTGTTCACAAAGATATTTATAGCATCTTATCATTTCTTCAAACCTGGTTAAGAATTTAAGAGCCGACCCTCAAGGCTTTTATACTTTCTCTTCACAAAAAAGAAAATAATAAAATCTTCGTTTTCATTTGGATCTTCAATCAATCAAAGGTAAAGACTTGATCTTGTTTTCATTATCGTTGCTTATTTTTCTGGCTGTTTCCCGAGAAATTTTTAGGAAAACAGTAGAGGAATTACAAAATTTGACTGCTGGCTTCTTGCTTTTTTGTTATTTTTTGCTGTTTATTGGCGGTTGGGTTTTGGTTTAGTTTAGTTTAGTTTTTTGCTTTTCTGGTGCTTTTGTTAAGTTGCTTATAAACTTATTAAGGAAATTTTGACAAGACATGTTTAAGTAAGTTTGATAAAGTTAGGAACTTGGTGGAGATTTTGAATCTTAAGTCGAAGAAACTGAGGTTGTCACCTGGGGTTTTGAAATACTTGTAGTTTTAGCTGTTTATGAGGTTGTTTGGTGTGTGTAGCTGGTATATTAGATTAAAGAAGCATTGCAGTGATTTATATTGTTTAGTTCTCTGGATTTGGATTGTAAATTTTATCTTTTGATGGAATTATAGTCTGTCAAGTTAATATAAGGGAGAAAAGCAAATCTTGATATATGTTTGTTTGCTATGTGGATGCTAAATTGTCCGTGTTCTTATTCTTTGTGTTATACTTGCCAGATATGGCCGAAGAAGCAGGCATGTTTATGGTTCATCAAACAATTGGAAGTGTTTTGTGTTGCAAATGTGGTATTCCTATGCAACCAAATGCTGCTAATATGTGTGTTAAGTGTTTGCGCTCTGAAGTTGACATCACTGAAGGTCTAAAGAAGAATGTAATTCTTTTACATTGCCCAGAGTGTGATACCTACTTGGATCCACCTAGTACGCGGATTAGGGCCCAACTGGAATCGAGGGAGTTGATGGCATTTTGTCTGAAGAAGTTGAAATTGAAGTCCACAGGAGTTATTTTGGTAAATGCGGAATTTATTTGGACTGAACCACATTCCAAGAGGATCAAGCTCCGAGTGAGAGTTCAGAAGGAGGTCCTTCATGGTGCAATACTCGAACAAGCATATGTTATTGAGTATGTTCAGCAGGACCAAATGTGTGATTCTTGCACAAGAGTTCAGGCCAACCCTGATCAGTGGGTTGCTGGTGTCCAGCTCCGGCAACATGTTGCTCATAGAAGAACTTTCTTTTACTTGGAGCAGCTGATTTTGAAGCATGATGCTGCTGCCCGTGCCATTAAAATAAAGCAAATGGATCATGGTATTGATTTTTTCTTTGCAAATCGTAGCCATGGTGTTAAATTTGTTGACTTTGTGGGTAAAGTAGCTCCAGTAAAGAGTCGCAATGACAAGCAACTTGTTTCCCATGATACTAAGAGCAACAACTATAATTACAAACATACTTTCTCTGTTGAAATCTCTCCAATTTGCCGTGAGGATTTAGTCTGCTTGCCTCCAAGGGTTGCTGTTAGCTTGGGGAATCTAGGTCCTCTTGTGATCTGCTCGAAAGTGACAAATAGCATTGCTTTGTTAGATCCTTTCACCCTGAGACACTGCTTCTTGGATGCTGACCAGTACTGGAGAACACCCTTTAAGTCTCTTCTCACTAGCAGGCAACTTGTAGAGTATATTGTATTTGATGTGGACTTTGTTTCCCCTGAAGTTAATATTGGTGGGTCTAGATATGCTCTCGCTGATGCCACTGTTGCTCGCATGTCAGATTTTGGGAAGAATGATACCATGTTCAACATAAAAACGCACCTGGGGCATATTTTGAAACCTGGTGATTATGCTCTTGGTTATGATTTACATGGAGCTAACAGTAATGACATGGAGCTTGACAAGTACAAAAATCTAGTCATTCCAGAAGCAATTTTGGTAAAGAAAAGCTATGAAGAGAAGCGCCAGAGGAAACGAGGGAAGCCTCGTTCCTGGAAGCTAAAGTCCCTCAATATGGAGGTTGATGACACGAGAGCTAGAGGTGACCAAGAGAAGATGAACTCAGAGTATGAACAGTTCCTGAGAGATCTGGAAGAGAACCCGGAGTTGAGGTTCAATGTATCATTGTATCGTAACAAAGAATATCAGCCTTCTGAGATGGCATCTATGACTGATGGGGAAGATATACCTTCCATTCCTCTAGAGGAGTTGCTTGCTGATCTTGAGATAAATGACGCCGAAGATGAGGACGAAGGCATGAGGGAATGAATATTAAGTTGTTTATTTTTCTGGTTGGCTTGAAATCATCTTTTCATCAAGTAGCTTTATTCTGTGCTTGGCATGTCTTTGCTTTCGCGTAATGCAGTTCTTTCAACAAATGATGCTTGTAATTTGTTGTGTTTGTTAATTAGGGAATTTTTTGCTGTATTGACGATGCTTATGCTGAAATGATAGCAGAGAGGAGAATTTTTGGCTGTATTAACCTTTATTGTTTGAATTAGCCGATGATGCAAAACTGTTGCCTGATTTCTATTATTTTTAGTGGCAAATGGCTTAACCACATCTCGATAACCTGCTAAATAAAGAAACCAGCTTCACACTTGACAGAATGATCACTGACCAGCATTTTTGAGAAAATATTGGTGTTGTACTATTTCAGAGCATGAATTGTTGACAAATATAGGAGGATTTCTTTCAAAAAATGCAATGGAATCATGCAAAACATCTCTTTTTACTTTCAACTGAGCTAGAACTCACAAGATCAGTCCAAAAAGGAAAGTCTAAGAAGAAATTCACTAAGAAATGTAAATGCATTTGGTAAAGCACAAAGGCTTCTTTTGCCAATAATCTCAAAGAAGAAACAAGTAAACATACCTTTGCCACATTGAGTCTTTCACGATGGAACTGCATTGTTTTGCCTAGAGCAGAAACAGCAGCACCATTGACCATTACACATTCTCTGTCCAACGCCTTAGGATACCCTATCACCAAACTTTTAAACCAGGAACAGCCCCTGCCAAAAGAACTCAAGCATTGAAGGACAGTATAGGAAATAACTCATATAGCAGTAAGCAGAATAACAAAGCTACCTCGAATAAGAGGCTTGAATACCGACCCACCAGGCCACCATCTTCTGCAAATATACCAATTTCCTGTGGAACATTAATGAAGTGTGCCATCATGAGAGGCCTGAGTCAGAGATAATCCTCCTGAACTTCGGGGATCTCATCCTTGCAAGGTCTAAGCTGGTCTGGAAGACTATTCCTGAAGTACCATTCTGTTCAAATTGAATAAAAAAACATTCAAGCAACATATTCAATAAACAAAAACATATTTCCCCTTGCATTGCGAAACTGATACTGTTGGCAACACACACTGGCTTGCAGCTCTTCTATTTACATTGCTAACTAAAATCAGTACAGTGCTCAATAAAAGAGTTTCATATTTCTAAGGATCTAGATGGCCTTGGGGTGAACTTTGCAGAGGGATTAGGAGAAAGCCTGTTACCCTTTTTCTTCGTTGGTGGTGCTGGTTGTGGACACAAACATGCTTGGAGAATCTGTGTTTCTTGTTGAGACTTTCTTTGGAGATTGGTGGTGAGCGTGATCTCTACTTCAAGGTTTGTATAAAAATATAAAATATACATGATTGCTTGGTCAAAGTGAAGTGAAGAATTTTTATTGTTTTGGGATCACTCAAGCAAATAAACAGGCATTAGGTTGGCATGGCCACGGTTTGCACACAATAGTATACAAATTGCTTTTTTCTCTGGCTAGACGCGTCATTGTGAATTCTATGAAGCTTTTCCACCAGTCTCATGGCTATATAGGCATCCTTTTGCTGGATAGGG
>Ga0307510_10011243_pt1 | contig 10642 bp, 9 predicted proteins | sample 12_EM_MG_FD_207224 | JGI IMG/M metagenome (GOLD analysis project Ga0307510, IMG submission 207224) | Populus trichocarpa ectomycorrhiza microbial communities from riparian zone in the Pacific Northwest, United States - 12_EM | ecosystem: Host-associated > Plants > Roots > Unclassified | place... | reverse complement strand
GAGAATCTCTATGGCTATGAGGCGATCTCCGGTTTTCGCGCCGGCCGCTCGCCGGTCGGTCTCAATCGCCGCACCGCCAAGACCGTCATATCGAGCTATGGCCGCGATACGGCGGTCGCCTCCACCTTGTTCTATCGCGACACGGCTCCCGGCAAGGTCGGCCGGCAGATGCAGACCTGGATTCGCTTCCCGGAGGGCTGGCGCGTCGTCGCTGCCCATGTCAGCATCATCGACGAGTCGAAAGAGACCTGACCGTATGACGCTTGACGATCTTCCGCAGGGGACACTGCCGGCCGAGCCGGTGGTGCCGCGCGTCGACCGGGCGCTGCCCAGCGTGCACAAGGTCACGCGCGCCGAGGAATTGCGCCTTCAGCTCGCCGACGAAATCGTGCGCGGAACCTTGGCGCCCGGTGCGCCGCTGGACGAGACCGACATCGCGCGGCGTTTCAACGTCTCGCGCACGCCCGTGCGCGAGGCGTTGCGCCAGCTCGTCGCGAGCGGTCTCGTGGAATCGCGCGCCCATCGTGGCGCGGTGGTGGCGCAGCCCTCGTTCGAGCGGTTGACGAGCATGTTCGAGGCGATGGCGGAGCTCGAGGCGATGTGCGCCGGCCTCGCCGCCGAGCGCATGACCGCCGCTGAGCGTCACGGCCTCGAGGCCGTCCACGAAGAGCTGCGGGTGTTGAGCTACGCCGGCAACCCCGATCGCTTCCACGAGGTCAACGAGCGCTTCCACAATGCGATCTATGCCGGCTCGCAGAACGGCTACATCGCCGAGATCACGCTGGCGACGCGCGTGCGCGTGCAGCCGTTCCGCCGTGCCCAATTCCGCAATCTCGGCCGTCTCGCCAAGTCGCAAGCCGAGCACGACCGCGTCGTCGTCGCCATCATGCGCGGCGACAAGCAGGGCGCAGCGGCGGCCATGCGCGCGCATATCGAGCTGGTGCGCGGGGAGTATGAGATCTACGCGGTGTCGGTGTAGGTCCGCGCACTCGGTGCCGTAGGGTGGGCAAAGGCGCAAAGCGCCGTGCCCACCATCCATCCAATCTAATGGTGATGGTGGGCACGCTTCGCGTTGCCCACCCTACGAATTCACGCCGTCGCAGCTTCCGCCATAAACTTCCGCCAGCCGCCATACGCCGTGATATCGCGCGCCTCGCCCAGCACTTCCGGCTCGACAAGAAACCCCTTCACGCTCCGGCCATCCGCCAGCCGCACCGTGCCAATCGCCATCGGCGCCGGAATCGCATTCACGAACTTGCCGAAGGCCGACGACGACAGCGACCACAACTCCAGCTCGATCGACGCGCCCTTGCCGGCTTCGACGCGCAGCATGCCCGGCTTCGGCGGCGTGGTCCGGAGCGCATAGAGTTTGTAGTCCGGCGCAGTTTTGGTTGCCTCGATCAGCCGCCCGTTCAACGCGGTCAATTCGCCGTTCAGCGCCATGCCGGAGAGATGCGCGCCGACCACAGCGATCGGGATCTCATCGCTGCTATCAGCGGCAAGCGGCGCGAGCGGTGCCTGTGCCGTGCCCTTCGCGCCAACCGTCAGCTTGGTGTCCGCATGGAATACGCGGCCGATGCTCGCAAGCATCGCATCGCGGCCGGTCGGCGCCAGCAGGGTGATGCCGAACGGAATGCCGTCCGCACGCATCGCCGCCGGCACTGCGAGGCCGCAGAGATCGAGCAGATTCACAAAGTTGGTATAGGTGCCGAGTCGGCTGTTGAGCTCGATCGGATTGGCCAGCACCTGCGCGCTCGTATAGGCCGTCGGCGCCGTCGGCAGCACCAGCGCGTCGATATTGGTGAAGGTGCGCTCGGCGATCTTGCGCAGGCCCTGCAGGCGGTAGAGCGCGGAGAAGGTGTCGGCTGCTGTCAGCCGCGCGCCGGCCGCGGTGATCTCGCGCGTCACCGGATGAATTGAATCAGGTGCGGACGCCAGCAGGTTCTTGATCACGAGGTAGCGCTCGGCAACCCAGGGACCCTCATAGAGCAGCCGCGCTGTCTCGTAGAATGGCTCGAGGTCGAACTCGACCAGCGTTGCGCCGAGCGCGGTCCAGCGCTTCAGTGCATCGCCGTAAGCCGCTTCCGACTTCTTGTCACCGAAGAAGATCAATTGCCCATTGCGAGGCACGCCCAGGCGCATGTTGGCCGGGAACGGCGTGATGGCGCCAAGCGGCCGGTCGCGCGAGAACGGATCGGCCTGGTCAGGGCCGGCCATCACCGACAGCGCCAGCGCGGCGTCGTCGACCGTCAATGCAAACACCGAGATGCAGTCGAGCGTACGGCAGGCCGGCACGAGGCCCGCGGTCGAGATCATGCCGAGGCTCGGCTTCAGCCCGACGATGTTGTTGAGCATCGCCGGCACGCGGCCGCTGCCGGCGGTGTCGGTTCCCAGCGATAGCGGCACGAGGCCCGCGCCGACTGCGGTCGCGGAGCCCGAGCTCGATCCGCCGGGAATGAGATCCTCGCGGATCGAATTCTTGGGAATGCCGTAGGGCGAGCGCACGCCGACGAGGCCGGTTGCGAACTGGTCGAGATTGGTCTTGCCGATGATGATCGCGCCGGCCGCACGCAGCCGCTGCACCGCGGTCGAGTCGTGCGTCGGTGTGTAGGAGAAGGCCGGGCAGGCTGCGGTGGTCGGAAAACCGAGCGCGTCGATATTGTCCTTCACCGCGACTGGAATGCCGTAGAGCGGCAGGCTTGCGGCATCCTTCGTCGCCAGCTTCTCGGCTTCGGCGATGGCGTCCTTCTCGTCGCGCAGGCTGATGAAGACGGCGGGATCGTTGTGGTCGCGGATGCGCTGATAGGTCCGCGCGACCGTCTGCGCAGGCGTGATCGTGCCCGCGCGATGCGCGGCCACAATCGCGGCGATCGTTTCAGGCTGCTCAGCCCCCATGGCGACAAAACTCCGGCAACAGGTCCCACCCGGATTGAAGCAAGCGATGTGCCATTGTGTACAGAATCCGGGCAGGGCCAGTGCCCAGGATATTACCGAAGGATCAGTGGGTTGGGTGATATTTCGACGGACGCGCGAGGGATTGTGTCAGCGCCCCGTTATGGGCATTTGCCCAAATCGCGGGCAGTCAGGATCAGGTGAAGCAGGCGAGGATCTGAAGTAGCCGCTCCCGGTTCGCCTTGCCGATCTTGTCCTCGACGTGCCGCTCGTGCTCGGCGGCGAGCCGCTTGAACTTGGCCAGCGCCGTCTCGCCCTGCACGGTGAGGTGCAGCGCATGGGAACGCCGGTCCGTCTTCGACTTGATCCGCTTCACCAGCTTGCGCTGTTCGAGGCTGTCGAGCAGATGCACCAGCCGGGCGCGCTCGATGCCGAGGCGCTTGGCCACGGCCATCTGCGACAGGCCGGGATTGGCACCGATCACCGTCAGCACCGAATATTGCGTCGGCCTGATGCCGACATCGCCGAGCGTCTTGATGAAATCCTGGAAAATCCAGATCTGGAAGCGCCGCACCGCGTAGCCAGCGTGGCCGACCAGCGCGTCGAGGCCGATCTCGTCCGCGTCGATCCGCCGCGCGGCGCCGTTGCCGGCGCGTTTGCGTGGGGAGGTCTGGGCTGCGCTGGCTGTCACATCGCGTCTCCTGCCGCGCAAGCTTAGCGCCCCGAAGGCTCAAGCGGAAGATTGTTGTTGACGACAACAATTGTCCTGCCCAACATTATGGCCAAAGCAGCCCGGAACGAGGCTGCAGCCGATCCCTGATACGGGCGAGGAGGAAACCATGACAACCGCCGCACGCGGTGACGCTGCAAGCCTGTTCGCAACACCCAAGACCGTCGCCGAGTATCGCGCGGACGGCAGCATCGTGCTGCGCTCGCTCGAGCCTCTTGGCGAGAGTGCGCGCTGCATCGGCGACTGGCTGGAGCATTTTGCGCGGCAGACGCCCGACACGATCTTCCTCGCTGAGCGTGATAGCGCCGATACGCCCTGGGCCACCATGACCTACGCAGGTGCCCTGCGGCGTGTACGCGCGGCGGCGTCCTGATTCTCTCCGACAACAGCATCGATCACGCGCTGCTCGCGCTGGCCGCCCAGCATGTCGGGGTTCCCTCGGCCGCGATCTCGCCGGCCTATTCGCTGATGTCGAAAGATTTCGACAAGCTCAAGAGCATGATCTCGCTGCTTCAGCCGGGCGCGATCTATGTCTCGGCGACAAGGCCGTTTGCCGGGGCGCTGGACGCGATCAAGCCGCTGCACAAAGCGCAGATCATCAGCGGCAATGCTGGCGATGCCGATGCGCTCGCCTTCCGTGATATCGCGGCAACGCCTGAAGCGGGCGATGTCGCAAAGGCCTTCGCCGCGGTGACGCCGGATACAATCGCAAAATTCCTGTTCACGTCAGGCTCGACCGGTACGCCCAAGGCCGTCATCAACACCCAGCGCATGCTAACGTCGAGCCAGCAGGCCAAGGCGCAGACCTGGACGTTTCTGGAGCAAGAGCGCGGTGATCTCGTCATTCTCGATTGGCTGCCCTGGAGCCATACTTTCGGCGCCAACCACAATTTCAATCTCGTGCTGCGCAATGGCGGCTCGCTCTATATCGACGGCGGCAAGCCCGCACCCGGGCTTTTTGCGACGTCGCTGGCCAATTTGAAAAGCGTGATGCCGACGGTCTATTTCAACGTACCGCGCGGCTTCGACATGTTGATCGCGGCGCTGCGCGGTGACGAGGACCTCTGTCGCCGTTTCTTCAGCGACGTGAAATTCGCCTTCTATGCCGGCGCCGCGCTGCCGCAGAATCTCTGGGATGCGCTGGAAGAACTTTCGATCGAGACTGTCGGCCGTGCGCTGCCGATGGTCTCGGCCTGGGGCTCGACCGAAACGTCGCCGCTGGCAACCGACTGTCATTTCCTCGCCGACCGTTCCGGCAATATCGGTGTGCCGATCCCCGGCACCGAATTGAAGCTCGTCACCTCCGGCGACAAGCTGGAGGTGCGGGTGCGCGGCCCCAACGTCACGCCCGGCTATTGGAAGGCGCCGGAGCTGACCAGGCAGGCTTTTGACGACGAGGGCTTCTATCTCATCGGCGACGCCGTGAAGCTTGCCGATGCCGAACGGCCGGAGCGCGGCTTGTTCTTCGACGGCCGTGTTGCCGAAGACTTCAAGCTGAACTCCGGCACCTGGGTCAGCGTCGGCACGCTCCGCGTTGCCGGCATCGCCGCGCTGGCGCCGCTCGCGCAGGACATCGTCGTCACCGGTCATGGCGGCGACGAGGTGCGGTTTCTGGTGTTCCCGAACGTTGCGGCGTGCCGGGTACATGCCGGGCTGCCTGAGACGGCTGGCGTGAATGATGTGCTGGCACATGACAAGGTCAGGGCCGCGATTGCGCAGGGGCTCGCAAGGTTGAAGCAGCAAGGCTCAAACTCCTCCGGCCACGCCACGCGAGCACTCCTGCTAGCCGAGCCGCCGTCGGTCGATGGCGGCGAGATCACCGACAAGGGCTACATCAACCAGCGCGCCGTTCTGACGCGGCGGGCGGATGCAGTGGTGCGGTTGGATGATGATGCGTCGGGCGAGTGGATCGGCCTGTAGCAAGCAAGGGTCTCTTCACCCGGGGCCCATCTTGCTTAGTGCGCGCGGTCGCATGGGTCCCGGCTCTGCGCAGCAGCGTTTCACGCTGCAGCGCGTCCGGTACACGAGAGCTGGCGAGCCCAATACGCCAGCCATTCTGCCGCAATATCCTGCATGATTCTTTTGTTGCCGAAGCAACTAATCTGTGCGAACCGTTCCAGACAAGGATGACGGCGGGGGAACCGCCGCGCCTGATCTCGGAGGAAACGATGCTCGGCAGAGAGGGGGCCGCGGGCAATTGCCAGCGTATGCCTGGAAGCGACAGGGGACTGCGCCCGGCGCGCGGCCTGTCAGCTCGCGGTGCCGCCCGTCACCGCGCCGAGATTTTCGTGCAGCCGGCGCAGCAGATCGATCAGCACCTCGCGTTCGTCCTTGCTCAAGCACGACAACAAACGCCGCTCACGCTCGAACGCCGCGACGATCACCTTGTCATGGGTGGCGCGCCCCCTTGCGGTCAGCGAGATCGAATGGGTGCGGCCGTCGTTCGGGTCGGTGCGGATCGACACCAGTCCGCGCTTCTCCAGGCCCGCGAGCGTGCGGCTCACCGGGCCCTTGTCGAAACCGATGACGTGGCAGATGCGGGAGGCCGGAATGCCGGGCTCGATCGCGAGCAGCGACATGATCCGCCATTCCGTGACGTTGACGCCGAATTGCTTCTGATAGAACGCGGTCGCGCTGTTCGAAAGCTTGTTGGCGATGAAGGTGATGAAGGCGGGGACGTAACGGTCGAGATCGAGTGTCGGCCCGGTCTCAGCGGGCGCGGGCTTCTGGCGGGCTCTGGTCGAAGACGGCGGCATATCGGGTTTCTGACTCGCGGCGTGCCGGAAGACCTAAGGGCAAGCGCTGCCCTTTCACAAGATCAAAATGAGGGAGGATTTTCATGAGCGCACCCGGCTCCCACGTCTCAGGCGTCCCGCATCTCGACGTCGATCCCTTCGACATGAATTTTTTTGCCGACCCGTATCCCACGCATGAGCTGCTGCGCGAGACAGGGCCGGTCGTCTATCTCGACAAATGGAAGCTCTATGGCGTGGCGCGCTATGCCGAGGTCCATGCCGTCCTGAACGATCCCGCGACCTTCTGCTCCAGCCGCGGCGTTGGTCTTTCCGACTTCAAGAAAGAGACGCCGTGGCGGCCGCCGAGCCTGATCCTCGAGGCCGACCCTCCCGAGCACAGCCGTACCCGCGCCGTGCTGTCAAAGGTGCTGTCACCGACGGTGATGAAGGGGCTCCGCGACCGCTTTGCGGCTGCGGCCGAGGAACGGGTCGACGTGCTGCTCGAAAAGCGCAGCTTTGATGCCATCACGGATCTCGCGGAAGCCTATCCGCTCTCGATCTTTCCGGACGCGCTTGGGCTGAAGCCGGAGGGCCGCGAGCATCTCATTCCCTATGCGAGCCTGGTGTTCAACGCCTTCGGGCCGCCGAACGATTTGCGCAAGGAAGCGATTGCCCGCTCGGCGCCGCACCAGGCATACGTCACCGATCAGTGCCAGCGCGACAATCTCACGCCCGGCGGCATCGGCGCCTGCATTCACGCCCATGTCGACGAGGGGGCGATCACCGCGACCGAGGCGCCACTCCTGGTGCGCTCGCTCCTGTCGGCTGGCCTCGACACCACCGTCAACGGAATCGGTGCCGCGGTTTATTGCCTTGCGCGCTTCCCGGAGCAATGGCAGCGCCTGCGCGGCGATCTCACGCTGGCGCGTAACGCTTTCGAGGAGGCCGTGCGGTTCGAAAGCCCGGTGCAGACATTCTTCCGCACCACGACGCGCGAGGTCGAGCTGTCAGGCGCGACCATCGGCGAGGGCGAAAAAGTCCTGATGTTCCTTGCCGCGGCCAATCGCGATCCGCGCCGCTGGGACAAGGCGGACAGTTACGACATCACCCGCCGCACCTCCGGCCATGTCGGCTATGGCTCAGGCATTCACATGTGCGTCGGTCAGCTCGTCGCGCGGCTCGAAGGCGAGACCATGCTTTCGGCGTTGGCCCGCCGTGTCGCCAGCATCGAGATCACGGGCGAACCGAAGCGCCGCTTCAACAACACACTGCGCGGGCTCGACAGTCTGCCCGTGACGATCACGCCGGCCTGACGCGAACGACGTCGAAACAACAAGCAGGGGAGGGAACAATGAAGAACCTGAAATGGACGCTCGCGCTGGCGGCGAGCTTGATGAGCGGCGCGGCGAGTGCCGAGATCTCGGACAATGTCGTGCGCGTCGGCGTGCTGAACGACATCTCCGGTATTTTCCAGGACACTAATGGCATGGGCTCGGTCGAGGCCGCGCGCATGGCGGCCGAGGATTTTAACGGCGGGGCCAAGGGCATTAAGGTCGAGATCGTCTATGCCGATCACCAGAACAAGGCGGATGTCGGCAACGCGATCGCGCGCAAATGGCTCGACGTCGAAGGCGTCGATGCCATCGTCGACGTACCGAATTCGGCCGTGGGCCTCTCCATCAACACGCTGCTGCGCGACAGCCGCATGACGTTCCTGGCGTCATCGACGGCAAGCTCGGATCTCACCGGCAAGGCCTGCTCGCCCAACACCATCCAATGGGTCAACGACGCCTGGGCGACCGGCAACACCACGGCGGCCGCGATGATGTCACGCGGCGGCAAGGACTGGTACTTCCTCACGGTCGACTATGCGCTCGGCAAGGGCATCGAGGCGGAAGCGCAGAAATACATCGAAGGGCACGGCGGCAAGGTGCTGGGCTCGTCAAAGCATCCGCTCGGTACCTCCGATTTCGCCTCGTTCCTGCTGCAGGCGCAGGGCTCGAAGGCCCAGGTGATCGGACTTGCGAACGCCGGTGGCGATACCATCAACGCGGTGAAGCAGGCGTCCGAGTTTGGCATCCAGCAGGGCGGGCAGAAGCTCGTCGCCTTCCTGCTCTTCATCAACGACGTCCACGGCATGGGCATCAAGGTCGCGCAGGGCCTCCAGCTCATGGAAGCCTTTTATTGGGACATGAACGACGACACCCGCGCCTTTGCCAAACGCTTCGCCGCGCGGCCCGGCATGAACGGCAAGATGCCGAGCGGCAACCAGGCCGGCGTCTATGCGTCCACGCTCGCCTATCTCAACGCGGTAGCTGCGACCGGCAGCGACCATGCCAGGGATGCCGTGCCGGAGATGAAGAAATTCAAGGGCAAGGACAAGCTGTTCGGCGACACCGCCATCCGCCAGGACGGGCGCGTCGTGCATCCGATGTATCTGTTCGAGGTGAAGAAGCCGGAGGAGTCGAAGTATCCGTACGACTATTACAAGCTGGTTTCGACGATTCCCGCGGAGCAAGCGTTTCGGCCGATGGCGGAGGGCGGGTGTGAGCTGGTGAAGTAGGCAATCTCGTGCCCCGGACGCAGTGCGGCGCGTAGCGCTGCGCTGCAGAGCCGGGGCCCACAATTCTGGGTCCCGGCTCTGCGTCGCGTCATTTCATGCCGCGCCGCGTCCGGGACATGAGGCTCACCCCACCACCTTGCTGCTGCCCTGCGTGATCAACCTCGCCGCTCGCTGATCACGCGCGTAGATCCAGAGCCAGCTCAGTGCGACGCTGAGGCGATGGCGCAGGCCGATCAGGAAGTAGATGTGGGCGATGCCCCAGATCCACCACGCGATGGTGCCGCGCAGTTTGATCTTGCCGAAGTCGATCACGGCGAGCCGCTTGCCGATCTGTGCGAGGCTGCCAGAGTGCTTGTAGCGGAATGCACCTTTGTTCTCGCCACGCAGCCGCGCTTTGATGGTGTCGGCGACGTGCCAGCCCTGCTGCTTGGCGGCCGGTGCGATGCCGGGCACCGGCTTGCCCTCCCAGGCGTTGATCAAGACCGTGTCGCCGATCGCAAAGATCTCCGGATGACCGGGGATCGTGAGATCGTCTTCGACCTGCACGCGCCCGGCGCGATCGGCCGGCGCGCCCAGCCATTCGGCGGCGGGCGAGGCGCGCACGCCCGCGGCCCAGATTCGTGTCTTTGCCTCGAGCAGCTTGCCGCCGAACACGACGCCCTCGCGATTGATCTCGGTGACGGCCTGCCCGAGCACCACCTCGACGCCGATCTTTTCCAGCGAGGCCTGCGCATAGGCCGAGAGGTCGTCGGGAAAGCCGGCCAGCACGCGCGGCCCTGCCTCGATCAGTACGACGCGGGCCTTGTGGGTGTCGATGTTGCGGAAATCCGCGGGCAGGGTGTGATGCGCCATCTCCGCGATGGTGCCGGCGAGTTCGACGCCGGTCGGGCCGGCGCCGACGATGACGAAGGTCAGCCGCGCCGCGCGCTTGGCCGGATCGGTCTCGCGCTCGGCGCGCTCGAACGCTACCAATATGTGCCGACGCAGTGTGGTCGCGTCTTCCAGCGTCTTGAGGCCCGGCGCGAACTGCTCCCATTCGTCGTGGCCGAAATACGCGTGCCGCGCGCCGGTCGCGAGCACCAGCGTGTCGTAGGGCACCTCGCTGCCGTCGTCGATCAGCACGCAGCGCCGCTCGGCATCCACGCCGCTCACGGTGGCAAACAGCGTCGTCACCTCGCGCCGCTCGCGCATGAGATGCCGCACCGGCCAGGCGATCTCGCTGGTCGCCAGCGAAGCGGTCGCGACCTGGTAGAGCAGCGGCTGGAACAGATGATGGTTGCGGCGGTCGATCAGCGTGATCTCGACCGGCGCCCCCGCCAGCCGGTGGGTCGCCTCCAGCCCGCCGAAGCCGGCTCCGACGATGACGACGCGATGGGGGTTAGCGGCCATGATGTGTCCTCGAATCTCGCTGCTGCTCTCCTTTATCTAAGTGCGCATTGGGCGCCGCAGTCCAATAGCCGTCATTAATCGCGGCATAGGCCTGAAGTATCGATCTGGCGTGCAAAAGCGCCGCAGCCCTCGTCGAAGTGAGTAGAATTATATTTCTTGCCTTCCCCGATTGCGGCGAAATATGGTGCAGGGGCGGGCGCTGAGCCATTGGCGGCGCGACAGATTTTGCGTTCAATAGAGACAGACCCGAAGGCGGCGATCACCCCGTTTCCGGGATCAATAATAAGGAGGGGAGTGGTTATGAAGACAGCATTCTGGCTGGGGGGTGCGGCT
>Ga0307510_10011241_pt1 | contig 10642 bp, 10 predicted proteins | sample 12_EM_MG_FD_207224 | JGI IMG/M metagenome (GOLD analysis project Ga0307510, IMG submission 207224) | Populus trichocarpa ectomycorrhiza microbial communities from riparian zone in the Pacific Northwest, United States - 12_EM | ecosystem: Host-associated > Plants > Roots > Unclassified | place... | reverse complement strand
TGAGGCCGCGCTGGCGTGACGCGTCGGCGTTGGTGGCACCCAGGCCCTTGAGGTCCTTCATCAGCCCGGTGGGGTCGGCATAGGTCAGGGTGTAGCGCTCCACGCTGAGCACCGGATCCTTGAATCCAGCCGAAAGCATGGCATCGCCGATGTCGTGCATGTCCAGGAAGCGGGCCACGTGAGGTTGCCCGTCGCTTTCGGCCCAGGCCTGGCGCAATTCCTTCAGGGTGTCCGGACCGAACGTGGTGAAGGCGAAGAAACCGCCCGGACGCAGCACGCGCACGCATTCAGTGAAAAGGCGCGAAAGATCTTCGCACCACTGGAAGCACAGGTTCGAATGCAGCAAGTCGACGCTGCGATCATGCACGGGCAGTGCGTAGGCATCGGCGCAGACGCGGCCGAAGGGCTTGAGCCATCCGGAGTGGGCCTTCGCCTGCCGCAGCATCGGCAGTGACAGGTCCATCGCCACCACCTGGGCCTTGCTGTAGGTTTTCTTCAGCAGCGCCGTGCCGCGACCGGTGCCCGCGCCGACATCGACGATGCGCTCAGGTGTTTCGGTGAAGAATTCCAGCCGCTCGAGCAGGCCCTGCTGTACCTCGCGCTGCAGTACATCGTGCTCTTCATAGGTGGCCGCCGCACGCGAGAAACTGCGCTGCACCTGGCGGTGGTCGAAGTGGAAGTCGCTCATGGAAGGGTGTCGATGAAGGTCGTGATGGCCGAGGTAACGACATCGGCGTGGCCGATGAAGGGAGCGTGCCCCGCGTGGGGAATATCGATGAAGCTGCCGTCGCACAGCGTGGCGGCAGCCTGCATGGCGGCAGGATGGACCACGCGGTCGCGGTGGCCGGCAAGCCAGAGGCTGGGTAGCCTGAGCGCGGGCAGGCGCTCGCGCAAGTCCGTGTTTTCAAGCAGGGTGATGCCTTCCATCAGCACGCGGGCATCGGGATCGCCGCGCGAGAACACGCGCTCTCGCATGTGCCGTGCCTCGCCACGCGGATCACCACTGCCCATGGCCTCCAGGGCGATGAACCGCTCAAGCGTGGCGTGATAGTCGGCAGCCAGGTCGCTGGCCAACTGGCGCACGAGCTGTGGATCGCTGCCGTTCGGCCAGTCGTCGGCGCGCACGAAGCGAGGCGAAGCGTCCATCATGACCAGGGCGTTCACGCGCCCAGGCAGGTCAAGCGCGGCGGTGAGCGCCACCAGGCCGCCCAGCGACCAGCCCAGCCACGCGGCCGGCGGCGTGACCGACGCCACCACGCGCGCGATCGCCAGCGGCTCAAGCGGCAGCGTGGAGGCGCGTGAGTGGCCGTGGCCGGGGAGATCCACCAGATACATCGTGAAGCGGTCGCGCAAACGTTCGACTAGCGGATCGAACACGCCGCCGTGCATCGCCCATCCGTGCAACATCACCAGCGGCGTTGGCCCAAAGCCCTGGACATCGATGGAAAGCTTGTTCACGCCTTGGCTGCCGGACGGAGCGATGGATCCAGCGCGATGCGGTCGTCGAAGACGAAACACTCGCCCTGGAAATGCGCGCTGCCGACTTCCTCGAAATACTTAAGGATGCCGCCTTCGAGCTGGTAGACATGGTCGATGCCGATGTCCTGCATGTGGATGGCCGCTTTCTCGCAGCGGATGCCGCCGGTGCAGAACGATACGACCGTCTTGCCGGCGAAACGCTCGCGGTCGGCGGCAACGGCTTCGGGGAAATCGCCGAAGCTCGCCAGCCGGTAATCGACCACCTTGCTGAAGCTGCCCTGGTCCACTTCGAAATCGTTGCGGGTATCGAGCATCACCACTTCGCGACCTTCGTCGTCGCACCCGGTATCGAGCCAGCGGGCGAGCGTTGCCGGGGGCACCGAGGGTGCGCGCCCGAGCTCGGGCCGCACCAGCGGGTGGCGCATGGTGATGATTTCCTTCTTCAGGCGCACGCGCATGCGCCTGAAGGGAGGCAGTTCCGAATGGCTTTCCTTGGGCGCGATATCGGCAAAGCGCGGATCGGCGCGCAGGAAGTCCATGAACGTGTCGATCGCCCCGCGGGGGCCGGCCAGGAACAGGTTGATGCCTTCCGGGGCCACCAGGATCGTGCCCATGAGCGCCAGCGCCGTGCATTGCTCGAGCAGGCGTTCGCGCAAGGCAGGTGCATCGTCGATGCCGACGAACTTGTAGGCGGAGATATTGAGCGTGGACATGACCGCCTATTGTACCGCGCGGTTCCTAACCGTCCCCGGTATTGCCCGGTCCAGGGCGTCGAGCAGGCGATCGATGTCCGACGGCTCATGCAGGGCCGAAAAAGTCAGGCGCAGCCGGGACTTGCCCACGGGGACGGTGGGTGGCCGGATGGCCGTGACCAGGATGCCGTCCGCCTCGAGCGCGGCGGCCACGGCGATGGCAAGGCTCGCCTCGCCCAGGATCAGCGGCTGGATCGGCGTGGATGAGGGCAGCAGCGCCAGACCCAACTGGGCGGCGCCGGCGCGAAATCGCGAAACGTGGCTCGCAAGCCTGGCCCGGCGATCATCGGCGGCCTGGACCAGACAGACCGCGACCCGGGTGGCCGCGGCCAGCGCCGGCGGCATGGCCGTGGTGTAGATATAGCCACGCGCGAACTGCACGAGCCCCTCGATCAGGCTGGCGCTTCCGGCCACGAATGCGCCCGAGGTGCCCAGCGCCTTGCCCAGCGTGCCCATCAACACCGGGACCTCGGCCACATCCAGGTTCGCCGCCGCCACGCTGCCGGCGCCGTGTTTGCCGATCACGCCCAGGCCATGCGCGTCGTCCACATGCAACAGGGCACCCTCGCGACGGCAAATACCAGCCAGTTCCACCAGCGGCGCGATGTCGCCGTCCATGCTGAATACGCCGTCGGTGGACACCATCGCCGCGTGGCCGGGGCGCAGGGCCAGTTGCCGCGCCGCGCCGTCGGCATCGCCGTGGGGATAACGACGGAGGTCGGCGCCTGCGGCGCGTGCGCCGTCGATCAGGCTGGCATGGTTCAGGCGGTCCTGGATCGATATCGATCCGGCCACCGAACCCAGCAACACCTGCATCACGCCGGCGTTGGCCATCATGCCGGTGGAAAACAGCAAGGCCTTCTCGCGTCCGGTCCAGGCGGCCAGGGCTTCCTCGAGGGCTGCGTGTTCACGGGTGTGCCCGTTGACCAGATGCGCGGCGCCCGATCCCGCCTGGACCGCACGACCGAGCGCGGCGACCACATCCGGGTGATGGGCCAGCCCCAGGTAGTCGTTGCTACCGAATACCAGGTAGCGGCGGCCGTCGACCGTGGCGTGCCGCCCGTCGCCCGCATCGACTGTGCGTAGGCGCCGATACAGGCCATCAGCTTCCCTTCTGCTGGCCGCCGCCGCCAATGCGGCCAGCAGCGAGGGCCTCACGCTGCGCAGGGCTCGATGATGTCGGCGTGCACGGTGCCAGTATCGCCCGTGATTTCCATCGCATGGATACCCAACCGCCGGAACAGCTCGCGGTCATGTTCGACATCGGGGTTGCCGGTGGTCAGCAGTTTCTCGCCATAGAAGATCGAATTCGCACCGGCGTGGAAACAAAGCGCCTGCACGGCATCGTCCATTTGCTGGCGCCCGGCCGACAGACGCACCATCGAGGCCGGCATCAGGATCCGCGCCACTGCGATGGTGCGCACGAAGTCGAACGGATCCAGCGGCGCGGCATCGGCCAACGGCGTACCCGGAACCCGCACCAGCTGGTTGATCGGCACCGACTCGGGGTGCTGGGGCAGGTTGGCCAGCGCCTGCAGCAGGCCGGACCGGCCGTCGGGCGATTCGCCCATGCCGACAATGCCGCCGCAACAGGTGCGAAGGCCCGCGTCGCGCACGTGGGTGAGCGTATCCAGGCGGTCCTGGTAGTCGCGCGTGTGGATGATCTGGCCGTAGAACTCCGGCGCGGTGTCCAGGTTGTGGTTGTAGTAGTCGAGTCCCGCATCCTTCAACGTGGACGCTTGCGGCCCGGTGAGCATGCCCAGCGTGGCGCAGGTCTCAAGGCCCAGCGCCTTCACCGCGGTGACGATCTGCGCCACCTTCTCCACGTCACGATCCTTCGGTGCACGCCAGGCAGCGCCCATGCAGAAGCGGCTGGCACCGGCATCGCGGGCAGCTTTCGCCCTCGCCACCACGGCATCGACGCTCATCAGTTTTTCGGCCTTCACCCCCGTGTCGTAACGCTGGGCCTGCGGACAATAGGCGCAGTCCTCCGGGCAACCGCCGGTCTTGATCGACAGCAGGGTGGACACCTGTACCGCCTGCGGGTCGTGATGTTCGCGGTGAACGGTATGCGCGCGATACAGCAGCTCGCCGAAGGGAAGATCGAATAGCGCCTGGATTTCCTCGCGGGACCAGTCGTGGCGGAGGGTGGCAGGCATCGGCGGCTCCGGGATGGGGAAAGGCGAAGTGTGGAAAGGACATCCCGTTGTGTCAACCAAACTAATCACAAGAAGGTTTACAGCGCTACTCGACCGCCTGATTCCGGCCCGCTGCGTGCTTTGCCATGCATCGGGCGACGGCATGGACCTTTGCATGGCGTGCCTGGCCGACATGGGTACCAACCACCACGCCTGCCAACGTTGCGGCCTGCCGCTCCCACCCAGCCTGTCGGTTTGCAGCGGCTGTGTCCGCCAGCCGCCCCCCTGGTCCGCCGCCTGGGTGCCGTTCCGCTACGCATGGCCGCTGGATCTACTGGAGGCGCGGTTCAAGTTCCACGGCGACCTGGCCTGTGGAAAGGTGCTGGCATGGATGTGGTGCGCCGCCGAGCCGCCGCGGCAGTTGCCCGACGCGATCATGCCGGTACCCCTGCATCGTTCCCGGCTTCGGACCCGTGGCTACAACCAGGCACTGGAACTGGCGCGGCCATTGGCGCGGCATCTGGAACTGCCCTTGCTTGATTGCCTGCGGCGCTCACGGCGAACCACGGCGCAGACCGAACTCGACGCCCAGGCGCGGCGCGGCAACCTGCGCAATGCGTTTTCCGTCACGGACGCGGTGCCGCCGCACGTGGCCATCCTGGACGACGTCATGACCACCGGCGCCACCATGGAGGCTTGTACGCGGGCCTTGTTGGCCGCCGGTGCAACGACCGTCGATGCCTGGGCCCTGGCGCGTGCCTGAAGTGCCTACTTCAGGGCCAACGCCAGCACGATGCCTATCCACAACACCAGGCCCACCCAGTTGTTGTGGCGGAAGGCGGCCAGGCACGCCATGCGTTCGCGGCCGCGGATGAGCCACTGCTGCCAGCCGAACAGGCAGCTTGTGGCAACGATAGACAGCCAGTACGGCCAGCCCAGCGAGGCGCGCGTGCCCACCATCACCATCGCCAGCACGAAAGTACCCATCAAGATCCACAGGATGGCCAGGTCCGCATCGCCGAACAGGATGGCGGTGGATTTCGCGCCCATCTTCAGGTCGTCCTCGCGGTCGACCATGGCGTATTGGGTGTCGTACATCGTCGACCACACGATGTTGGCCAGGAACAACAACCATGCCACCGGCGGCACCGCATTGGATACCGCGGCGAAGGCCATCGGGATCGACCAGCCGAAGGCTGCGCCCAGCACCACCTGGGGCAGGTTGGTATAGCGCTTGGTGAAAGGGTAGATCGCCGCCAGCGCGGCGCCGGCAAAGGACAGGTAAATCGTCAGCCGGTTGGTGAACAGCACCAGCACGAACGAGGCCAGCAGCAGCACGCCGAACACGGCCAGCGCTTCGCGTGGCGTTACCCGGCCCGTGGCCAGCGGGCGCCCGGCGGTGCGCGCCACGTGTGGATCGAGCTTGCGATCGGCGAAGTCGTTGATGGCGCAGCCCGCCGCGCGCATGAAGAACACGCCCAGGGTGAAGATCACCCACGGTCCGAAGGGCGGAAAATCACCCGCGGCAATCCAGAGCGCCCACCACGTAGGCCAAAGCAGCAGCAGCGCGCCGATCGGCCGGTCCATCCGGGTGAGTACCAGGTAGTCCCGGGCCTTGCCGCGCCATGCGGGAGGCAGGCGGGCAAGCAGCCAGTCGACCACCTTCGATGCCCCGGCGGTCGCGTCCGCGGGGCGTGCAGGGCTGGGCGACGCCTTGGCTGGCGCCTTGCGGACGGGGGTCTTCGAGGTGGCGGCGGTCGCTAAGCGACGGCGCGGTTTGCGCGGCGGACTCATCGGCATGAGTCTAGCGCCGCGCGATGTCACGGTTAAGCGTCAGATCTCATCTTCGTCCACTTCTTCATCGCCGACGTCTGGATCGGCGTCGTGCTCGGGCTTGTAGTGGCCCGGTTCCCGCATGTCGCCGTCGGGACGTTCCTTGCCGGGTTCGGCGATGGGTGGCTGGGGGTTCATGGGGTTGTTGGGCATGGTGATTTCCTCGTGTGGGGAAGTGGATACCATCCCGGGTGCGGCGTGAAGTGGTTGGAAGGCATTCGTGATACCGCGGTAAGGCAAGTGCTTCCCACACGATTCAGGGCGGCGCCAACCTTGCCAAAGGCCGGCGCGGCATAGCGGGCACTCCCGGCAAGCAAGAGATAGGCGGAGAACAATATGCCCACGCGTGCCAATTCCGCGCTCCCCTCAGGGATCCCCCGGGTGTCGCTGTGAATGGCCTCCTGGATGGCATCCATGGTCTTCACCGCCGCTGGCACGAATGCGGCGAGCGTGGCCACCGTGACGACACCCACCGGTGTGGCGAGCTTGCGCAAGCCTGCAGGTACATCCAGGACGGCACGTAGCGCTGCCCAACCAGCCTGCCTGGCAAGGCTGCCCGTGTGCGCCGCGCGCCCATCGCGAAGTTGTGCGATGACGGAAACCAGATCGTCACGCATCAATACCCCGCGATGGCGTTCGCGTTCGCCGGGAAGGGAAAGCCGCTCCATCGCATGGCCCGTCGTCATGGTGGCAAGCAAGCCGCCGATGATTTCAATGCCATTGTCGATATCGGCCACGAGTTCCGGTTTGCCGGCTAAGACCAGGGACACGTGGGCGAGTGCACGCACGATGTTGCGGAACGTCAACGGAAGCGTCGTGGCCGTGAGATAGGGCACCATGGGTACGGCCGAGGCCAGCTCTGCCGGTGTGTATGTCATCCCTTCGAACATGTGCCGGAACATTTCATCGAGCACGACGATCGCCGCACCGAGGCTGGCGCCGTACAGGGCGGCGGCTTCCGTGGTATCGCCTGTGAGCTGGGCAAATCCTTCGAAGCCCCAGAGATTAAGCGCCAGCGTCACCAGGCCTGATGGAAAACCGTCGCGTAGCGCATAGCGTGCAAAGTTGGTCCAGGCATCGCGGCTCATGGCGCGGCCAAGCAGGGATGTCAGTTCCTCGGCAGAGACTCCTGCCCCGGCAAGTTCGAAGGCAATGCGATCAGCGGATTTATCCTGATCACCCAGGATCGCCGCCACTGCTTTCCGGAGCAATGGATTGGGTAGATTGGCGACCGCTTCCATCGATGCCGATGGACCCTCAAAGCGATTGCCATCCCGGATACAGGAGGTTTCGTCGGTCCCTTCAGGCGAGGCCTTGATGTTGATCAGGATGCAGGGCGAAGGACTGCCGGGAACAGTTGAGGGAGGCATGCAAAGAATCCGTAGGTTTGTTGGGGAGCCCAACGCTACGCATGCATCCAAACCGCTGCGACCAGGAATCGTCCGGCAGCGGCAGCATAACTGTCGGAAAAAAGTCCTAGGAAGCGAGCGCAGCCAACCCACTGCGCGCCACGTCGTGCACCGTGGCCCGGGTAGCCAGCTGGGCGAGGAACTCATCCACATCGTCGGCATGGCCGCTGAATTCGGCCACGCAATGATCGCCGCCGCTGGCAAGGACACGGGCGTGGCTGTTGGCCCAGGACAACCCCGAGGCTGCGAAGCGCACCACCACCAGTTCGCGCTCCACGTGTTGGCGGGTGGTGAGTTCCTCGATGCTGATCACGTCCACCAGCTTGCGCGACTGCTTAACGATCTGATCGACCACCGCGTCGTCGCCATACACCACCAATGAAAGCCGCGAGGCTTCCTCATCGCCGGTGGCCGCCACGGTGAGCGATTCGATGTTGTAGCCGCGCGCGGCGAAGAGGCCCGCCACGCGCGCCAGTGCGCCGGCTTCATTCTGCAGCAGGATCGAAATCAGGTGCCTCATGCTCAAAACATTCCCGTGGGGCTGGCGACTGTGGGCGATGGCGCGGCAGGCGGCGCCTCACGGCTGGCGATGAAGTCGCCGGTAACCATCTGGGCATAGCAGGCGCCGGGGCCGACCATGGGGTAAACGCCGGCATCGGGGTCGATCATCACTTCAAGGAATGCCGGGCCTTCGAAGGCGAGGAACTGGGCGATGGTGGATTCGATGGCCGCCGGGTCGTCCAGGCGCCGCGCCCAGCCGAAGCCATCGGCCTCGGCGGCCTTGACGAAATCCTTCTTGTGCAAGCTTTTGTCGGAAGCGGAGAACCTTCCCTTGAAGAAGAGTTTCTGCCATTGCCGAACCATGCCGTCGCCGACGTTGTTCAGCACCACCACCTTCACCGGCAGGTTATAGGTGGTAACGGTTTCCAGTTCCCCCAGGTTCATGCGGATCGATGCATCGCCGTCGACGTCGATCACCACCAGGTCCGGCCGCGCGAACTGCGCGCCGATGGCCGCGGGCAGGCCGAAGCCCATCGTTCCCATGGACCCGGAGGTGAGCCAACGGCGGGGTTCGCGGAAATCGAAGTACTGCGCCGACCACATCTGGTGCTGGCCCACGCCCGTGCTGATGATGGCGTGCCCCTGGGTGATGCGGTTGATCGCCTCGATCACCGCATAGGGCTGGATCAGCGGGCTTTGCCGGTCGTAGTCGAGGCGATGATGCGCCTTCAGCTGCGCGATATGTTCATGCCAGGCGGCATAGTCGGCGTGGAATCCATGGGCAATACCCCAGGCGCGCAGGCGTTCGAGCGACGTGCGCAAGGTGCCGGCGTGATACCAATCGGCCTGCTTGACCTTGCCGATCTCCGCCGGGTCGATGTCGATCTGGGCAATCGTCCTGGCACAAGGCGCGAACTTGTCGGGCACACCAACCACTCGATCGTCGAAGCGAGCGCCGAGCGCCAAGATGAAATCGCAGTCGTCCACCGCATAGTTGGCGTAGGCCGTGCCGTGCATGCCCAGCATGTGCAGGGCCAGCGGATCGGTGGTGTCGTAGCCGCCGATGCCCATCAGCGTGGTGGTCACGGGCAGTCCGAAGCTGTGCGCGAAATCGCGTAAGGCATCGCGTGCCCCGTCGGCGATGATGCCACCGCCGGCATAGATCAGCGGCCGGCTCGATGCTTTGAGCGCGGCAAAGAATTCCGCGCAGCGGGCGTCGCTGAGCGGTGCCTTCTCGATGGCGCGCTGGCGCGCGCGATAACCAGGCACTGGCAGCTGTCCTTCGCCCAGGAAGGTAACGACGGTGTTTTGCACGTCCTTGGGAATATCCACCACCACCGGACCAGGGCGCCCGCTGCGGGCGATATAGAACGCGGTACGCAAGGTGGCTTCCAGCGCGTTGGCATCGGTCACCAGGAACACGTGCTTGGCGCAGGCTCCCATGATGGTGCTGATCGGCGCCTCCTGGAAGGCATCGGTACCGATGGCCGCGGTGGGCACCTGGCCGCTGATCACCACCAGCGGAATGGAATCGGCGGTGCAGTCGCGCACCGGCGTCACCGCGTTGGTGGCGCCGGGGCCGGAGGTGACCAGGGCCGCGCCCACCTTGCCCGAGGCGCGTGCATAACCTGCGGCCATGAAGCACGCGCCCTGTTCGTTGGCAGGGACGATGAGCGGCAGCGGCTCGCTGCCGTCCTCCCGGAGGTTTTCAAGGTTGTGACGGAAGATCGCGTCGTACACCGGCAGGATGGCGCCGCCGGAATAACCAAACAGTACATCCAGGCCTTCGTCGGCCAGTACCTGCACCACGACGTCGGCGCCGGTCAGTGCCTCCCCTGCGCGGGGATGGGTCTTGGGGCTAATGTCGCCCGGGGTATCCAGTTGCGCGTTCACATGAGTCCTTTGGGGAAAGCTTTCGTCAAGGAGATCCAGTGCTTCCTGGCGAACGCCATACGCGCCGGCGTGCATGCATGCCGGCGCGGGTGCGTCATGGTGTTGCAGCGGGTGCCGCCGGGGTCGGGTCTTTCGAACCCTGCAGCCACGGCATGCGGGCACGGAGCGCCGCGCCTACCTTCTCGATCGGATGATCAAGGTCGGCCTGCTTGAACTTCTTGTAGTTGGGAAGGCCGGCCTGGTATTCGGCGGTCCATTCCCTGGCGAAGGTGCCGTCCTGGATGTCCTTCAATACTTCCTTCATGCGTTCCTTGGTGCTGGCGTCGATCACCCGCGGACCGCGCGTGTAGTCGCCGTACTGGGCGGTTTCGGAGACGAATTCCAGCATCCGCTTGATGCCGCCCTCATAGAACAGGTCGACGATCAGCTTCAGTTCGTGCATCACCTCGTAGTAGGCGATTTCCGGGCGGTAGCCTGCCTCGGTGAGGGTTTCAAAGCCCTTGATCACCAGCTCCGTGGCGCCGCCGCAAAGCACGGCCTGTTCGCCGAAGAGGTCGGTCTCGGTTTCTTCCTTGAAGTCGGTCTCGATCAGCATGGCGCGCGCGCCGCCGATACCCGCGGCATACGACTGGGCCTT
>Ga0307510_10011240_pt1 | contig 10643 bp, 14 predicted proteins | sample 12_EM_MG_FD_207224 | JGI IMG/M metagenome (GOLD analysis project Ga0307510, IMG submission 207224) | Populus trichocarpa ectomycorrhiza microbial communities from riparian zone in the Pacific Northwest, United States - 12_EM | ecosystem: Host-associated > Plants > Roots > Unclassified | place... | reverse complement strand
GTTTCTCACGCTTGTCGTATCACGGCAGGCACAAGTGGATCAAATAAACGCCCAATATACAGTACAGTACTATCGCATTCCGTAACTCTGGCCCGACTCTATGTTAGTTACTCTCGGGCTGTTCACATCAAAGCTTGGCGTAACACCTAGCTCTTATCGCTAGTAGAGGCGCATCTGGGTACCGCAACATCGTCGAGGTCGTGCTTGTACACCTACTGGCTCGGCACCCGCGCGATTCGTCATGCCATGGCCCTCAGCTCAACGACCACAGCCACGTGGGCATGGTGTGCCCACGACTTGTACATCCACAGCGATCGGATGGAAAGCAGAGTGTGCATGACGATTAACTCTCAAGAGATATTTACTATCACCCCTGCTTTCTTTCCCAGGGATACGCAGATACAGGGCGACCAGAGAGCTCGCGCGCATCAGAACTCAATGACCGGAACATCTACGAAAATACTTCGTGGTGCAGGTAACTGTCTGTTACTCGATCCCCGGCGAGCTCTTGCAGGAATACTGTGAAAGGGGTGACCAAAGGCTGGTCTGAGTCCGGACTAGATCCCCCACAGAGGTGAAAGGGAGTAAAAATTCTAGCCGTAGCGTGGCCAAGTTTGGCTCTCGTAGGCGTCGAGGTGTCAATTGTTTCAAAGTAGGAAGAGGGGAGGCAATAACAAGCTACAAACCTGCGTAAGTGACGAAAGCTGCCAGTCCGAAGCATGGCACGAGACGCACAAATCTAGCACTCTCTGATCAAAGCCCCTCCCCATCTCGCCGAAAAAACTTGATCTCAGCATAGTTACCGGAAGGCCACGTATCTGGGTTTATTTCAGAGTATGCCCCGAATGTTTCTGTGCGACTGATGAAATCGCGAAGGGGTGGAGTGATCGATACCGATAGAGATATGAAACCGATGGTGATGAGGGCGAGCAGAGGGGTATCAATTCGGGACACGAAATCCCCTAGGTACTCTTTGTCACCATAGAAGTAAATGTCAGTGAGGCTCGGGAAGACAGCGCGTGCAAACGGGAGCGGATTTCCACTTGCTTGCAGTGACTGAGATCGAGGGGTTGTCTTGAGAAATGTAAGATGAAGTGATTTTAGCCTCATCAGTATGGACAGGTTGTTGACCATCGCCTCTGGTGAAGTATATCCGCGTCCGGAGCGGGGAATGGAGTCAAGGCGAAGGAAGACAAGGTCAGGGGCAGAAAAGAGTAGTTTCCCTATTTCAGGACATGGAAATGCAATAGAATTCAAGTGATTGTAGACGTGGGGCGAATCCACCCAGGAAGGAATCGGGAATCATTAACCCTTGTATTACATCTGACGTGAGTACCAAATTGACCAGTGACGGGAAAGGTTTCTTCATCACAGAGACTATTTTCGACAACCAATTTCCCCCCTCGAGACAGATCTCGCACACTCGATCGTGCTGCTCGAGCGCGGCAATGACGTTGATCACAAGGGCTTGCGTACGAGGTCGCAACCGTCCATAGTAAAGGTCCCGTATGGCAATGGGCAACTCAGGCCAGACGTCCAGAGCCTCCTTGACTGGACTTTTGTCCGTACAAAGAAGTCGCAGATGCAAGTGGCGTGGTGACGCAAACACGAGACATCGCCATCGTCGACACACGTGCACTAGAGCATGCCATGCACCTTCATTGCCACGTTGATGACCCAGATAGAAGCTGAATATTTCAAGAAGGAATCGTCGGGGAGTTCGCTGATAGTCACCCGTGGGCATAGTCGCTGGTTTGCTGTGAACGTCCAAGGTTCAGAAATTAACCAAGAGGATCCCGCGGATCATCACTCACCTCGAGTTTCTTCGACCAACAACTCAGACAAATTTCGTCTACGTACAACACGCTCTCCTGTCTTTGGACCCTTGATAGTCGTCATGAGGTATGTGTTTGGGCGGATATCTGGCGATAGCACGGGGATTTGGGGCTTCGAGCAAATGGAAACAGCAGTTGGTAAATGACGGACAAGGTCTGTTTGCAATAGAGTTGGGCTGTGGCTTATCAGGAGTGATGATCGCAAGGGAAAATCAAGTTAGAGACTGGAAGAGTGAGTGACCAGAGTCGCCTCATGCCGTATCAGGTAAAGCCTTTTTCATCATTGACATTAGGTAATGAGTACGACATACAACGCCACCTGCCAAGTAGGCTGAGGCGGATACCGCGCCGTCGTTCCGGTCACGTATCCCATCCCCAGCGATGTGTGTTTCACCTTTCTTCCCTTCTCTAAGCCTTTTCACGTCCTTTTGGGGGCCTTGAGGCTCATACATTTCGTGTGTTGGTGTTCCTGATGCTGACGAAAATCAGGGCCCCGTGGGTGAGCTCCTTCTGACACTGGGACAACACAACCTCCGCCCGAATCACCTGGTCGTGGTGATTGACGCCCATGGATTCCACAACCTCACGACGGCACTGTGTCCAGAAGGCGACCCTTACCTCGCGATTTTTGGTGGGAAGGAGTCACTGGTTGTCGTGAGTATGCACTATCCACTTGTAGGGGTCCCTTGTGCGCCTGTAACATTTAGGGCTGAGCACCGTATCAATACGGTGTCTATACGGGTACCCATAAAATGGGGTTATGGTCATCAACCCATATATGGCCATACACCATATACAGTGTCCAACTGGCACCCAAAATATGGGTTATGGTTACATATATTGGTTGTGGTGGCCATATACCGTATACCGTATGATCCCGTATCCGTACGGTGCTCAGCCCTACGCGTGTCCACGCCTTCCTTTTCTTTCCTTCTCTTTGCCTTGGAAAGCTGAGTTTTTTTGTCCCCGAGAGAAAGTCAATGAAACCAATGACGAAACTCAGGCACGGATGTACGGGTTCCAGAATGGTACCCAGCTCAGGTTGCTTACTTATGACCCTATCCTCCTCACCGAGGACGAGTGGAAAGTAGCGCACGCCCAATGAGCGAAGGCGAATGATGTGATATCGAGCTCTTCCTGAAGGCCCAGGGTGGCTCCCGTCGGTGATTGATAGCGTTTCTGCATCAGTCTCCTGAGAATTTATTGATTGATCTCTTGGTCACGATCTTATCACGAAAGGCATGAAAGAAACGAATCTGGGCGTTGGGTAGACCGTGAGTCATTAGGCACCTGCTAGGGCTCGAGTATCACGCGCAACCTGCATGCACTTTGCAGAACCCTCGTATGGTTACATTCTCCTGCTCCCACAGCCCATAGAGAGAATCAGATCACGGTACAGTAACTGCCATCTCAGGAACAATTAAGGGTAAACGACAAGGGTATGAGTAGATGGTAGCACGAAATGTCAATCGGACGAAAACAGACATCGATTGCCAGCCTCCCGATGTGTTTAATACCGCAACTGCTTCCTTTACCGGTGGGTCACAATTACAGGGCGACCAGAGAGCTCTCGCGCAGCAATGAACTCCCCAATACCTCCTGGAAATGGACCCGACGACTGGAATCCCTCTAGAAAAATGGTTTGAAGTGCTGGTAAATTTTCTGTTGCTTGTTCCCCAACGAGCTCTTGCATAGCTGATGAGACAGACAAAGTAGCTGCTTCGTCTAGAACCAGATTCTTCACGGTAGTGAAAGGGCGTAAAAGTTCCATCCATTGGGTGATCGCAACCTCATGGTGCCATTGTGCGTAGATGCCGAGGTGTTCCAAGCTGGGGAGGGGAGGCAATAACAAGCTCCAGGCCCGCGCAAGCGACGATAGCTGTGAATCTAACATATCACATATAATCTCCAAATTTAACACCCCGAAATCAATCTCCCCTTTTCGCTGAAACAGTGAGATCCTGAGTTCGAAATTTGAAAAAGATGTGTCTGCTCGATGGGGTGCAACGAGTATTTTTGTGCGGCCGATGAAGTCGCGGAGTAGTGGAATGTCGAATACTAGTTCATCGAAGAACGTCATGGCGACGCATTCGAGAGATGCATCAATTCGGGACACCATGTCCTCCAAGTACTCGCTATCACCGGAGAAGGTTAAGTTGGTGAGAGCGGGGAGGACGACGCGTGTGAGCTCAAGGGGACGTTGACTCGCCCCGTGGGTCCAAAATTCAGCGGTTTCGATATTAAGCTCAAATGATTTGAGCCTCGTCAATCCGGACAGGATGGTGACCATCGACTCGGGTGAAATATATCCGGAAGGTGGAATGACTCCCAGGGAGAGGGTGACAAGGTCACGGGTAGACAAAAGGAGGTTCCCTATTCCAGGAAATGGAATGCCCCACAAGTCAAGTGATCGAAGACGTGGGACAGATCCACCCAAAAATGAATCGGGAAGGATCGGTGGGTCCGTCTTAAATGACTCGAGCTCGAGTTCGATCAGCGCCGGGAAAGGCTCACTTATCGTCGCTAGTTCTTCCAATAACGAAGTTGGAACACTGGAGATAAATATTTTGCACACTCGATCGTGCCGCTTGAGCACGGAAATGACGTTGGTCCCACTCGGGGGTTCACAAATTGTCCAATCATCGACATGTATGACAATAGGCAACTCGGGCCATATATCCAGCGTCTTCACCAGTCTTCTGTTCTTACAAAGAAGCCGCAGATTCAAGCGACGTGGTGAACCGAATACGACATATCGCCATCTTCGGCACACGTGGACTAGCGTATGCCATGCGTCTTCTTCAAGTTCGTGAGATGGAGGTGGAAGGGGACAAGCCATATAGAAGTCGAAGATCTCAACAAGAACTTCGTCAGGGAGTTCGTTGATGGCCATCCGAGTCCGTGGGCATGGGCATAGTTGGTCTGTACCGCCACGGCTCAGCGCTCAGTAGTCATCCTAGACGAAGCCTGCGATAATTACTCACCCCCACAGGCTCCACTTTCTTCAACCCACCACAACTTTTGTCGACGTGCAACATGCTCTCCCACGTTTGATCCATTGATTGTCAGCATGGTGATGTGTTGGAGGAAGGATGCTTTCACAACAGAGTTAGGGGTGAGTTGTCCGGGGGGAATCAAGTTGGATATTGGGAAGAATTTGTGTCGCCTGACAGTACGTAATCTATGCCCTGAACCAGTGGTTACACACGTTTCTCACACTTGTCGCGTCGGCGGGCACGAGTGGATCAGATAAACGCCCAATGTACGGTACTGTCGCATTCCGTAACTCTGGCCCGACTCTATGTTAGGCACTGTCAGGTTGTTCACATGGAAGCACGGCGTAACGCGTAGCCCTTATCTAGGCCTTATCGCTGGTAGAGGTGCGTCTGGGTGTCGCAACATTGTCGAGGTCGTGCTAGTGCATCTACTGGCTCCGCACCCGCGCGACTCATCATGTCACGGCCCTCAACTCAACGACCACAGCCATCGAATAACAGGCAGTTGCCTGCACTACGAAGTATTTTCGTACATGTTCCAGTCATCAAGATCTGTTCCGGAAGGTAATTGGTAGTTCATTGACGCGCGCAAGCTCTCTGGTCGCCCTGTATCTGTGTATCATCGGGAAAGAAGGTTGGGGTAATAGCAAATACCTATTGAGGTCGTTAACCGTTATGCACGCTCTGCTTTCCATCCGATCAATGTGGAAGTACAAGTCGTGGGCACACCATGCCCACGTCCCCAGTGTGCTCTTGCAGGGATAGTGCGAAAAGGGTGACCAACGGCGGCCCGCCCACGGCCCGTCTGAGTCAGAGGTGGAAGGGTATAAAAATTCTAGCCGTAGCATGGCCAAGTTTGGCTCTGGTAGATGTCGAGGTGTCAATGTTTCCAAGTAGGAAGAGGGGAGGCAATACCAAGCTACAAACCTGCATAAGTAACGAAAGCCGCCAATCCGAAGAATGGCACGAGACTCACAAATCTAGCATTCTGTGATCAAACCCCCTCCCCATCTCGCCGAAAAAACTCGATCGTAGCGTGGTAACCGAAAGGGTGCGTGTCTGTTTTAGAATATGCCCCGAATGTTTCTGTGCGATTGATGAAGTCGCGAAGAGGTGGAGTAACCAATACTGATTGATCGACGAAACTGATGGTGACGCTGGTGAGCAGAGGGGTATCAATTCGGGACACGAAGTCCTCTAGGTACTCTTTATCACCATAGAAGTAAATGTCGGTGAGGGCGGGGAGGATGACGCGTGCAAACGGGGGTGGATGTCCACTTGCTTGCTGTGACTGAAATTGACGCGATGTGTAGCGGAATGTAAGATGAATTGATTTTAGCCTCGTCAACAAGGACAGGCCGTTGATCATCGCCTCGGGTGATGTGTATCCTTGCCCGGAACGGGGAAGGCGGTGAAGGCGAAGAAAGACAAGGTTAGGGGTAGAAAAAGGTAGTTTCCCTATTTCAGGAAAGAGAATCTCAATGAATTCAAGTGATTGTAGACGTGGGGCAGATCCACCCAGAAACGAATGAGGAATCGTCAACCCGTTTTTTTCAAATGACCCGATCTTCAAATCCACCAGCGACGGGAAAGGTTTCTCCATTGCAGGGAGTATTGTCAACAACGAGTTTGGATGCCCCCCGAGAGCGATTTCACACACTCGATCGTGCTGCTCGAGCGCGGCAACGATGTTAGCCACAAGAGCTTGTATATGAGGTTTCCACTTCCCGTGCCCGTACAAATCGGCACGTATGGTAATGGGCAACTCTGGCCAGACATCCAGTAAATTCTTGACTGGACTTTCGTGCGTTAATAGGAGTCGCAGATGCAAGTGGCGTGGTGAAGCAAAAACGAGACATCGCCATCGTTGACACACGTGCACTAGCGCGCGCCATGCGTCTTCATTGCCACGTTGATGACCCAGATATAAGCTGAATATTTCAAGAAGGACATCGTCGGGGAGTTCATTGAGAGTCGCCCGTGGGCATAGTTGCTGGTCTGGAGTGGACGCCCACGGTTCGGTAATTAACCAAGAGGATCCTGCGGATCATCACTCACCTCGATTTTCTTCGACTAACACCTCAGACAACGTTCGTCTGCGTCCAACACGCTCTCCTGCCTTTGAACCGTTGGCATTTGTCATGAGGGATGCGTTGTGGGCGGATATCTGGCGATAGTACAGGGATTTGGGACTTCGACCAGACAGAAACAGCAGTTGACGAATGAAAGAAGGTCTTTTTGTTAGGCTGTGGCTTGTCAGGAGTGATGATCGCAGGGAGAAATCAAGTTAGAGAATGATAGAGTGATCATTACCAACTTCAAGTTCGCTACAGTGGTAAGTTAGCTCATGAGACCGCAGCATGTCACGTGCATCTTACGTGCCGTGTAAACAGGTACTGTGACTAATCTCATGCAATGCAAGGCTTCGCCTTCTTCATCATTTGACATTGGATGATAAGTACGACATACGACGCTCAGCGCCGTCAAGGTGCCATGCTATCAAGTATCGATTGGGGCCCGGCGTGTTCGATGTGCTATCGTACCAGTATTCGGTGTGTTTCAATCTTGGTTCCAAGTGGAGTCAACGCCAGCCTTCAAGCTTCAAGTTCAGCGACTGACAGTTACTCTCTTGCTCCAACGGACATAGAAATATTACTACCATTAGAGAAACTTGAAGCCCTCTCTGAGAATCGAGCCCACGATGACATTGTAACTGGGTGTGACACACAGTAATATTGTCGTGCATCTCAGAGCTGGCATGAATTCATGATTAAGATTCCCAGTGTGGTGATCGTTTTCGTAAGGAGGTCTGTGTAGCATCAGTCGCCTGACCATTCGTCGATTTAACTTATCTCTTGATCATGATCCGATTCGCGCACTTTTGTTACGAAGTGTGAGATCGCTTGAACACACCAACCATTGGTCCGCCCGGTTTACGTCTGCTATCACAACTTATATAAGACCTGTTGAACACTTAGTCCTACCCGCAGCTCCTTCCGCTACAACAATCCATTTCCTAACAATGTCCCCCACAGAGGTGCGCGCCGCAGTGTCCAATGGCATTCCCGTTCCCGACCTCGACCTCCCGGTAAGAGACAGCTTCAATGTCGATATTCGATTTGACGTTGCGAATTTGACGTTGCGCTGGCACTCTCAGTACCCGGATGGGCCAGAGGTCGTCACGGCTAATTTGCTCAAGCTTACTGAGCTTGCGCCAAATCCGTATGTAACGTACCCATGTGATGGACTGTATGCTGATGCATACGGGGGCAGACGCGTAAGGTTCATCTTCAAGAATCTTATCAGCAAGCTTCATGAATTTGTCGCCGAGACAAAGTCCGTTTTGCGCCGCGTTTTCTCCCCCTCCCTTTCCCGCTCACGCTAACTGACACGAACGCCCACGCCCTTCGCCTCCTCCTCTCGTCATAGCATCACCACGGACGAATGGATGGGCACGATCGACTTTCTCACCCGCACGGGCCAGACGTGCACCCCCCTCCGCCAAGAGTTCATCCTCCTCTCAGACGTTCTCGGCGTCTCCGCCGTCGTCGACGCGCTCAACAACCCGCCAGTCGGAAACGCGACGGAGAGCAGCGTCCTGGGACCATTCTTCACGGATGACGCACCAGACGGTCAGTACAATCACGCGTCCTCACCATCCACATCCCCTCTTCAGCTTTCATTTCCGTCTCTCTCATGCCCCGTTACGTCCACAGTCCCGCTCGGCGAGTCGATCGCATCGGAAGGGAAAGGGGAGTACATGTATGTGGAGGGTCGTGTGCTCACCTCGAGCGGCGAGCCCATCCAAGGCGCGGTCATCGAGACGTGGGAGACGGACGACAAGGGTGAGCAGTTTCGTCCGTTTCTTCCCTGCTGACGGGTCAACGGTCGTACGCTCTTCCTCCCACCCAAGGCTATTACGATACTCAGTATACCGAACGCCCCGCACCAGACTGCCGAGGTAGGCTGAGGACGGACGATCAAGGCAGGTACGGATACCGCGCCATCGTTCCGGTCGCGTATCCCATCCCTGGCGATGTGCGTTTCACCTTTCACCTCCTCCAAGCCATTTCACGTCCTTTTGGGGCCCATGTCGTGTGTTGTCTTCTTCCGTGGGACTGACAAAAAATAGGGCCCCGTGGGTGAGCTCCTCCTGACGCTGGGACGTCACAACCTCCGTCCGAGTCACCTGCACATGATGATCGACGCTCCCGGTTTCCACAAGCTCACGACGGCGCTGTACCCAGAGGGAGATGCCATCCTCGCAAGCGACGCCGTCTTTGGCGTGAAAAAGTCTTTGGTCGTGGTGAGTAGAGTGGGGGCGTCGTCGTCGCGCTGGGCGAGCGCCGAGGCCCATCTGTGAGGGTTTGTATTTTTGTTTGCGAGCTCACCCTGGTTTTCTCTGTAGAAACTCGCTGAAGTAGATGACGAGGCAGAGGTGCGGAAACGTGGATTCCAGAAGGGCTCCAAGTTCAAGTTGCTCACCTATGACTTCACCCTCCTCACTGAAGAGGAATCGGCGGCGGGTCGCCCCCAGCATGTCGCATCGAGCTCTGCTTGAGGATGTTATGGGTTCAAATGGGGAAAAGTGTACTTTGAATCGTAGTAGTCCCTCCAACTGTATTGTAAAGTATCGCACACAGAAAGTATGTAAGCCTCGAGTACAAGAAGTAAATGCCACCACGACCTAAGTGAAATGACGAGCAGGCGCGCGGTGTGAGTATGGAATATCGTACGCGGAAACAACCCGAGCCTTATAGGAAGGATGAATGGGACTTCCCATTCCCCAATCCTGCCATCAAAATTGTAGCATAGATGAACTTAGGAAGTAAAAACTAGGCACTGGAAAGGGCGCACATATTAGACGGGGTGAAATGACTCGGACCGCGCAGAGATGGGAAGGAAGAACCTACCGCAATGGGGTATCCAAGCAGAAAGAGAAAACATCCGTAAATTTGTTTCATTGAACGCCGCCCATCCGCGCCCAAAACATATCCTCGCGCAGCCGCGTGAGTTCCTTCCACGTGCGCTCCTCCCACGTCCCATCGCCAACATACGGCGTGCCATCCGGGGCGAACCCAGGCTGCTCCTCGAGCTCCACCTTGTTTTCCGCGCGCTTTTCCAAATCCTCAGAGAGCGCCCGCCGCTCCGTCGACGGCACCGGCACCGGCACCGGACGTGGATGGCGAGGCGGCGGCGGAAGCCGAGTCGGCAGTCTGGGAGCGGCAGTCACTTTTTCCACGGCGGCATCGCCGTGCGGTGGGGGGGACCCGTCGTCTCCCGAGAGCGCGCGCCACTGCGGCGTCCCGTCGGATTTGTCGACAGTGGGCTCCGCCGGCACCGCTTCTCTGGTGATGTCGACGACCACCCCCGTTTCAGCTCCCGATGCCGCCGGCACCGCAGATCCTTCCGTCGTCGTCTCGGCTGTCGGCCGTCTAGAGACGGCTTCTTTTTCGTTTTGTGGGTTGTCTGGCTGCCCGGAGGCAGGACGAGGAGGAGGAGGGGCGTCTGACTCTGGAGCGACGACGGGACTGGTTATATTCGGCTTGTTATCGGGCTCGGTACGCGTTTGGGGCTCTACGTGATGGCCATTTGGCTGCCCCACCGCCTCCTTGGCCGGCCTTGCATCTGCAGCGGGTGCAGGTGCAGGTGCGGACGGGGCCGATGGCGCGGCGGGGGGTGGCGGAGGCACCGCGCGCCGAGCGGCGGCCCGACGAGGAAGAGGCGGTCCGGAGGGCGAGCCTGTTCGTGACGGGGGGCTTACAGGCGACTCTGCGTTGGGAGCAGGCGAATGAGGGCGCATTTCGACATG
>Ga0307510_10011239_pt1 | contig 10644 bp, 7 predicted proteins | sample 12_EM_MG_FD_207224 | JGI IMG/M metagenome (GOLD analysis project Ga0307510, IMG submission 207224) | Populus trichocarpa ectomycorrhiza microbial communities from riparian zone in the Pacific Northwest, United States - 12_EM | ecosystem: Host-associated > Plants > Roots > Unclassified | place... | reverse complement strand
CTACGCCTTCCAGGTCGGCGGTTCGGCCTGCACGGTCCGGACCGTCGAGCGGCTCACGAACATCCGCGTCGACCACTACGTGGTCCTCGACTTCCACGGGTTCAAGGACATGGTCGACGCGGTCGACGGCGTCGAGGTGTGCCTGGCCGAGCCGATCCACGACAAGGCGGCCAAGCTGCGGCTCCCGGCGGGGCGGGTGAGGCTCGACGGCGAGCAGGCCCTCGGCTACGTCCGCGCGCGGAAGTCGCTGGGCAACGGCAGCGACACCGACCGGATGGACCGCCAGCAGCGTTTCCTCGGCGCCCTGGTCAACAAGGTGCGCGGCAACGACGTCCTGCTCAATCCGGTACGGCTCTACCCCGTGCTGGACGCGGCCACCTCCTCGCTCACCACGGACCCGGGACTGGCCAGCTTGCGCGCTTTGTACGAACTCGCGCGCGGGGTACGCGACATCCCCACCGAACGTGTGCAATTCCTCACCGTGCCCCGGGAGTCGTACGTCTACAACGCCAATCGCGACCAACTCGTGGAACCCGAGGCCGAGAAGCTGTTCGAGCGTTTGCGTTTGGACAAACCGGTCGCGGTGACGGCGGCCGGTGCACGGAATTCGGCGACTAAAAGCCGCAATTCGGCCGCGGAAGTCGAGGGCGACTACAGCGGGTACGTGACCGGCGACCCCAACGGAGTCGCGCACAAGCCCGGAAAGGCGACTGAAAAGCCCGCGGGCGCACCCGCGAGCGACGCTTCCCCCGCGCCCACGTTCCACGGCAACACGGCCGCCGAAGACCCCTGTGGGTAAAGCATTTGCCAAGGTCGTGAACCTTGGTCCGAGAAAATGAGCGAATTGCCCGGTTGTAGGGAAGTGGAATAGGTCACCGACGTCGCTCGACGCCTTAGTAGGCGGTTAGTGTGAGCGATCCGGTGCACCCGGCCAGGTCTGTCCTTCGGCCGTGCACCGTGTGACCGAGACCCGGGCGCCTTTTGGAGGGGGAAGGTGCCGCGTGCCCCGACGGAGGAATCTGACAACCGTGGACGCGCAAGGCCGTGGGCGGGCGGACGATATCGATCCCGCAGACCAGTGGGTGCTCAATCCGGACACCGGCGAATACGAACTGCGACTGGCTCCTTCCGCTCCGCAGCCGGCGGTACCCCGGCCGCGCGCCGGCGCCCCGGTAGGGGCGGGCGCGGCACGCGGCCGTACGGCGACGCCCGCGGCCCCCGGCCGTGGGGTCCCGCCGCCGCGCAGACGCCGTGGCGCGCCCCCTGAGGAACCGCTGCCGGGGCGGCGCGGACGCCGGCCGGTCAAGAAGAAGTCGAAGGCCAAGAAGGTCCTGTTGTGGACCGGCGGCACGATGGCGTTCGTGCTGGTGGCCGCGGCGGGGGGCGCCTACCTCTACATCGAGCACCTCAACGGCAACATCACGTCCATCTCCGACGACGGCGCGAGCACCGGCGGCTTCTCGAAGGACAAGGCGATCAACATCCTGGTGATCGGCACGGACAAGCGCACGGGCTCGGGCAACGAGGGCTACGGCGACAGTGGCAGCGTCGGGCACGCCGACACCACGATCCTGCTGCACGTCTCCAAGGACCGTACGAACGCGACCGCGCTCAGCATCCCGCGCGACCTCATCGTCGACGTCCCCGACTGCCCCACCACGCAGGCGGACGGCACCCAGAAGATCATCTCCGGCTCGACCGGCGTCCGCTTCAACACGAGCCTCGGCCAGGACGAGCGCACGCCCAGCTGCACCATGCGGACCGTCACCGAGCTGACCGGGGTCAAGCCGGACAACTTCATGGTCGCCGACTTCAACGCGGTCAAGACGCTGACCACGGCGGTCGGCGGGGTCGACGTGTGTCTCGCCAAGGACCTCAAGGACCCGGACTCACACCTGGACCTGAAGAAGGGGACGCAGCACATCTCGGGCGAGACGGCGCTCGCGTTCGTGCGCACCCGGCACGCCGTCGGGTTCGGCGGTGACCTGAGCCGGATCGGGCTGCAACAGCAGTTCCTCAGCGCGCTGATGCGGAAGCTGAAGTCCAATGACACGCTGAGCAGCCCGCCGAAGATGATAAAGCTGGCCGAGGCGGGCACCAAGGCGCTGACCGTCGACTCCCAGCTGGACAGCATCAACAAGCTGAAGGACCTCGGCCTGGAGCTGGGCAAGCTCGACATCAAGAACCTGACGTTCACCACGGTGCCGGTGATCGACAACCCGACGGAGAAGGTCAAGGCGACCGTCGTCGTCAACCCGACGACGGCTCAGCCGGTCTTCGACATGGTCAAGAACGATGTGTCGTTCACCGAGGTCAAGGCCCAGAAGAAGAAGGAGGCGGCCGCCGTGGCCGCCCGTCTGGAGGGCGCCAAGTCGGCCGCGTCCCAGGTGCGGGTGCGCATCCTCAACGGCGGTGCCGTGGCCGGCAGCGCGCAGGCGGAGCTCCTGTACCTGCAGAACGACGAGGGCGTGGAGAAGTCCGAGAACGCCGGCAACGCGCCCGCGGAGCTGGCCAAGACCACCCTCGAGTACGCTCCCGACCAGGCGGACCAGGCACGTCGGCTCGCGGACATCATGGGGTTGTCCGGATCGGCGATGAAGCCGGGCAAGAGCGTCACCAACTCCCAGGGTCTGCCGACGATGACGCTGACGCTGGGCAAGGACTTCGAAGAGGCCGGCGTGTCGCTCACCGCTCCGACGAAGGCGCCGGAGGGGATTCAGAAGTCCACGGCTGACAAGGTCGAGTGCGCCAAGTGACCTGACGGGCCTGTCGTACGTCTATAGGGACGTACGACAGGCCCGTTCGATGGTGCGAGGGTGGGGAGACAGGGGAGATGACGCGCAGCAGCGTGCATGGGGAGGGAACCCGACCGGACGTCCGGCAGGACGCCGTGGGCGGGGAGGGCGGCCGCCGTGGGGACGGCGGGACCGGCCGAGGCAAGGAGCGCTCCGGCGGCGAGGCGGGAGGCGGGGACGGCTCCGGCAGACCTGGCACGGGGGCCGGAACGGCGGCGCTGCGCAGCCGGCAGCTGCCCGGGCGCAAGCACCGGGTGCTGCGGTGGTCGGCAACGACCCTGGCGGTGCTGATACTTGGCACGGCCTGCGCCGGATATCTCTACTACGAGCACCTCAACGGCAACATCCAGAAGGGCAAGCGCAGCGGCGGCGACTCCAAGGCCCGCAAGTCGGAGCCGAACGCGGCCGGCCAGACGCCGATGAACATCCTGCTGATCGGCTCGGACAGCCGTAACTCCGACGCGAACGTGGCGCTCGGCGGCAGCAAGGACAACCGCGGCAACCCGCCGCTGGGCGATGTGCAGATGCTCATCCACCTGTCCGCGGACCGCAAGAGCGCGGCGGTGGTCAGCATTCCGCGCGACACCCGGGTCGACATCCCCAAGTGCGAGGACCCGGACACCGGCGAGAAGTTCCCCGCGACCAACAAGATCATCAACGAGTCGCTGGCCCGCGGCGGAGCCGGCTGCACGCTGACCACCTGGGAGAGCCTCACCGGGATCTACGTCGACCACTGGATGACGATCGACTTCGCGGGCGTGGTGAGCATGGCGGACGCCATCGGCGGCGTCGAGGTGTGTGTGAACCAGAACGTGTGGGACCGTCCGCTGCCCCGCGTGCCCGGCGGCTCCGGACTGAAGCTGACGGCCGGGACGAAGAAGGTCCAGGGCAAGCAGGCGCTGCAGTGGCTGCGCACCCGGCACGCCTGGGGCAGCGACCCGCTGCGGGCCCGGGCCCAGCACATGTACATGAACTCGATGATCCGCACGCTGAAGGACCAGAACGCCTTCACCGACACCGGCCGTCTGATGAACCTGGCCGAGTCGGCCACCAAGTCCCTGAAGGTCTCCGAGGAGATCGGCACGGTGAAGAAGCTGTACGACCTCGGGATGCAGCTCAAGACGGTGCCCACGAACCGCATCACCATGACCACGATGCCGACCGTGCAGGACCCCGAAGACGCCAACCATCTGCTGCCCGCAGGCGCCGACGCGGAGAAGATGTGGGCGATGCTCCGTGACGACGTGCCCTTCGACGACAAGGGCACGAAGACGGACGCCAAGCAGACCGCGAGCACCGAGGAGACCTCCGAGGACCCCGCCGCGGCGAAGGACCAGATCGGCGTCCTGGTGCGCAACGCCACCCGCACCTCCACGCTCGGTCCGGTGTCCGGCCGCGCGGGCACGATCACCGAGGCGCTCGTCGGTAAGGGGTTCACGAAGGCGGCCCGGGACTCCTCGGCGGCGGTCTCCGAGGACCAGACGGTGGTGCGCTACCCGAGCGCCGAACTGGAGGGCGACGCCCAGGCGGTCGCCAAATCCCTCGGGATTCCTGTGAGTTCGGTGAAGAAGTCGACAGACGTGTCCGGGGTCACGGTCGTCGTCGGCGCCGACTGGCGTACGGGCACGACGTATCCGAAGAAGTCGGCTCCCAAGGCCGGTGACCTGCCCAGTAGCTCGGATGCCATCAACGGCTCGGACGACGGTCAGTGCATGGACGTCTACCAGCCCTACCGCTGGTAGTCGAACTCCCACTCCACTCAATCCTCAGGAATATTCACTAGCCGTCGAAGTGTGCGGATAGTGTGAGCGATCCAGTGATCCCCGGCCACGAGGTCTGGCCCAGACGGAGGATTCCGACAACGGTGGACACACAAGGCCGTGGGCGGGCGGAGAACATCGACCCCGCCGACCAGTGGGTGTTGAACCCGGACACCGGCGAATACGAACTGCGACTGGCCCCTTCCGCACCGCAGTCGGGGATCGCACCGCAGTCGGCGGTCGCGCCGAAGTCGACGGTTCCCCGGCCCCGGGGAGCGAGTACGGCCCGTACGCGTACGGCGCCGCCCTCGTCTCCCGGGCGCGAGGTACCGCCCCCGCGCGGACGCCCTGGTGCGCCCGAGGAGTTACTGCCGGGGCGGCGCGGACGCCGGCCGGTCAAGAAGGCGTCGAAGGCCAAGAAGGCCGTGCTGTGGACCGGCGGCACCATGGCGTTCGTCATGGTCGCCGCCGCGGGCGCCGGCTACTTCTACCTCCGCCACCTGGAGGGCAACGTCCGGACGACCGACGTCGGTGACGCGGGCGCCGGCGACTTCAAGAAGGACGAGGCCTTCAACATCCTCGTCATCGGTACCGACAAGCGCACCGGCGAAGGCAACGAGGGCTACGGCGACAAGGGCAGCGTGGGCCACGCCGACACCACGATCCTGCTGCACGTCTCCAAGGACCGCTCGAACGCGACCGCGCTCAGCATCCCGCGCGACCTCATCGTCGACATCCCCGACTGCCCGACGAAGCAGGACGACGGCACCGAGAAGACCGTTTCGGGGCTGCGGGACGTCCGGTTCAACCGAAGTCTCGGCGAGGGCGGCCGGGACCCCGGCTGCACCATGCGGACGGTGACGGAGAACACCGGAATCCCGGTGGACCACTTCATGATGGCCGACTTCAACGCGGTCAAGACGCTGACCACGGCGGTGGACGGCGTCGAGGTGTGTGTGACGAAGGCGGTCGACGACAAGGAGTCGAAGCTCGTCCTGCCGAAGGGCGAGTCCAAGGTCGAGGGCGAGAAGGCCCTCGCCTTCCTGCGTACCCGCCACAGCTTCGGCAACCAGGGCGACCTGGACCGGATCAAGGTGCAGCAGCAGTTCCTCGGCTCGCTGATGCGCAAGATGGCCTCCAGCGACACCCTCACCAGCCCCACGAAGCTGCTGAAACTGGCCGAGGCCGCCACCGAGGCGCTGACCGTGGACAGCGCGATCGGCGACGTCGGCACACTCAAGGACATGGCCCTGGAGCTGAAGAAGGTGCCGACGAAGAACATCACCTTCACCACGACCCCGGTGCGGGACAACCCGGCCGAGAAGGTCAGGGCGACGGTGGTCTTCAACGAGTCGACGGCACCCCAGGTCTTCCAGATGATCAAGAACGACGTGTCGTTCACCGAGGTCAAGCAGCAGCAGGCGAAGGAGAAGGCCGAGATCGCCGCTCGGCTCAAGGGCACCAAGGCGGACGCCTCCGAGGTGCGGGTGCGCATCCTCAACGGCGGTGCGGTGTCCGGCAGCGCGCAGAAGGAACTCGACCAGTTGCAGAACAGCGAGGGCGTCCGCAAGTCGGAGAACGCGGGCAACGCGGACGCCACGCAGGCGAAGACGACGTTGGAGTACGCCCCCGAGCAGGCCGACCAGGCGCGTCGGCTCGCCGACATCATGGGCCTGCCCGGGTCCGCGATGAAGCCGGGCGAGAGCGTGGCCAACGCGCAGGGGCTGCCCACGATGACCCTGATCCTCGGCGAGGACTTCAAGGGCGCGGGCATCAAGCTCAACGCCGCCTCGGCCGAGACCCCGGACGTGGACAAGTCCACGGCGGACAAGGTGCAGTGCGCCGGCTGAGCCGGTGAGTGGGCCGGGGCGCCCCGGCGGGTGCGGTCGCCCCGGCTCCCCGTCAGCTGGAGGTGGCCTCCGCGCGGACCGCCGGTCGGCGCGAGGCGATGACCCTCTTCGCCAGTGACTTCGGGCTGGTCAAAAAGCCCCAGCCCCACGACATGTGCATGGTGGCGAGGGCGACGGGGATCCGCAGCCGGGCCATCAGCGGCAACCCCTTGCCCGCGGGAAGGGAGCCGAGGACGATCGCCGCGAGATAGCCGCCGGGGATCACGAAGCCCCACGGGGTGAGCGCGGCGCCGACCACGGTCCCCGCCGCGATCGCGCACACCGCGGTCGGCGGGGCGAGGTAGCGCAGGTTGATGGAGCCCTCGTGGTAGCGGGCGACGACGTGCCGCCAACGGCCGTAGTCCTTGTACTGCTTGGCCAGCGCCCGCACCGACGGCCGGGGCCGGTACGACACCTTCAGCTCCGGCGAGAACCAGATCAGTCCGCCCGCCTCCCGGATCCGGAAGTTGAGCTCCCAGTCCTGGGCCCGGATGAACTCCTCGTTGTAGCCGCCCTGTTGCTCCAGCGCCGCACGCCGGAACACCCCGAGGTACACGGTCTCGGCCTCGCAGGCCGCGCCCCCGGTGTGGAAGACGGCGTTGCCGACTCCGATCTTCGAGGTCATGGCGGCGGCGACGGCGTGCTCCCAGTCGTTCTCGCCCTCGGCGTGCATGATGCCGCCGACGTTCTGCGCGCCGGTCTCCTCCAGGAGCCGTACGGCGGTGGTGATGTAGTTCGGCGAGAGCATGCCGTGCCCGTCGACGCGCACCACGATCGGATGGCGGGAGGCCTTGATCGCGGCGTTCAGCGCGGCGGGCGTGCGGCCGGTCGGGTTCGGGACGGTGTGCACACGTTTGTTCGTGTGGGACGCGGTTTCCGTGACGAGCTCGGCGGCGATCTCGTCCGTGCGGTCCGTGGACGGACCGAGGGCGATCACGACCTCCATCTCGCCGGCGTACTCCTGCGCGAGGATCGCTTGGACGGCTCCGCGCAGATGCCGTTCCTCGTTGAGGACGGGCATGATCACAGAAACGGCGGGGAGCTGCACGTCGGGCTTGGCGTTCATAGGGGGCTCACGTTACCGCGAACGGGGGACACCAGTGCGCCCCACCCGGGGCGGCGCCCGTGGTCGCAGATCGTATGGACCTACGGTGCTCACGATCCCACGTTCGGCCCTAGCGGAGGTGTCCCGCCATGCCCACGCCGCCCCGCCGCTCCCCCGCACCGGCGCAGCGCAGCCCCGAGCCGCAGCGCCGCGCGCCGCGGCCGCCCGTACGGCGGAAGAAGCCGCGCTGGGCCATGCGGACGGTGACCACGCTGTCGGTGGTCGTCCTCGCGTCCGCCGGGATCGGCCGCGCGGTGGTCACGAGCCTCGACGCGGACATCGCCCGGGTCGACCCCTTCAAGGACATGAAGAACCGGCCGCGGGGCGGCCACGGCATGAACGTGCTGCTGGTCGGCACGGACGGCCGGGACAAGATCACGGAGGTCGAGCGGCAGAAGTACCGGCTCGGCGGCGCCCCCTGCCGCTGCACCGACACGATCATGATCGTGCACATCTCGGACGACCGTGAGCGGGCCAGCGTGGTGAGCCTGCCCCGCGACTCGTACGCCGTGACACCCGCGCACACCGACCCGGTCACCGGGAAGCAGCGCGTCGGTCACCCCATCAAGATCAACGCGGCGTACGCGGAGGGCGGCCCGAACCTCACCGTGCGCACGGTCGAGAACATGACCCATGTGAAGATCGACCACTACCTGGAGATCGACTTCACCAGCTTCATGAAGACGGTGGACGTCCTCGGCGGGGTGAAGATCTGCACCATCGACCACCTCAAGGACTCCTACACCGGCCTCGACCTCCCGCCCGGCGCGCACAACCTGCACGGCGGCCAGGCTCTCCAGTACGTCCGCGCCCGGCATGTCGACGGCACCTCCGACCTGGGCCGGATGCAGCGCCAACAGCGCTTCATGGCCGCCCTGATCGAGCGGGCGACCTCCTCCGGGATCCTCCTCAACCCGATGAAGTTCCGGGACATCGTCCTGGCCGTACTGGGCTCCGTACGCGCCGACAAGGGCTTCGGCACGGGCGAACTGCTGGACCTGGGCCGGGCGATGCGGAACTTCTCCCCGTCGTCCTCGGAGTTCACCACCGTCCCGATCGGGCAGATGGCATACGTCGTGAAGGGCGTCGGTTCCACCCTGAAATGGGACCCGAGGAAGTCCGAGCGGCTCTTCCGGTCCCTGCGCGACGACCGGCCACTGTCCGCGCACCGCAAGAAGACAAAGGCGGTGCGGGTGGGGGTGGCCCCGCAGCAGATCCGCGTCCAGGTGGAGAACGGCACGCACACGGCCGGCCTCGGCAAGCGCGTGGACACCGCACTGGCGGCGACCGGATTCCGTACGACGCACCGGCCCGTGGACGCGGCCGACCGTTCCGTGAAGCGGACCGTCGTCGTCTACGACCCCCGCTGGGACCGCTCGGCGAAGTCGCTGGCGACCGCCCTGCCGGGCAGTGAGCTACGGGCGGTGAAAGGGCAGGGAGCGACGCTCAAAGTGATCGCGGGGACGGACTTCAGGAAGGTACGGACGGTGGAGGCCGAGGATCCGTATCAGGGCGAGTTCGGGGTGATGCGGGGGGACGACGTGGGCTGCTCGTAGGGCCTCACACGGAGCCCTCGACACGGATCCGTCCCCTTGTTTTCGTCCGCCCCATGGCGGCGGCGGGCGAGCAGGCGTAGGACGGAGGGGCGGGAGCCGATCCCGCGGTTCCCGCCACCGAAGGAGGAACCATGCAACAGCCCACTACCACCGCCCTCAGCAAGGAAATGCAGGATTGCGTCGAGGCGTGCATGGCATGTCACAGCGCGTGCGAGGAGACGATGAGCTCCTGTATGCAGAGGGGCGGACAGGCCCAGATGCAGGTCATGCGCACACTGATCGACTGTTCCGAGACGACCCGTATGTGCTCGGACATGATGATGCGCCGCTCCCCGATGTCGGCCGAGATGTGCGCCATGTGCGCCAAGGCCTGTGACATGTGCGCCGAGGCCTGCATGTCGATGCCCGACGACCCCCAGATGATGGCCTGCGCGCAGGCCTGCCGCCGCTGCGCCGAGACCTGCCGCGCGATGGCGGGCGCCACGATGTGACCCGTCCACCGGACCCGGGGACGCCCTGCGGGGTGCCCCCGGGTCGCGCCGGATGACCAGGGCGTCCAGGGTGTCCAGGGTGTCCAGGGCACTACGAGAGCAGCGGCTCCAACGCTCGCGCCAGGTCCGCCGGGCCGCGGAAGTGGAGCGGGCGCATGCCCAGGGCGGCGGCCGCCTCGACGTTCTCCTCACCGTCGTCGACGAACAGACAGCGGTCCGGGCGGACGGCGGCCAGGGACGCGGCGAGCCGGTAGATACGCGGGTCCGGCTTGACCATGCCGACGCGGGCGCTGTTGACGACGTGGTCCGCGAGGTCGGTCAGACCCAGCGCGGCGAGGTCGTCCTCCAGGCGGAGGGTGGCGTTGGTGACGAGGACCAGGGGGACATGGCTGCGGGCCCGGCGCAGCAGGGACACCACCTCGGCGTCGGCCCGGAACGGCGACTCCAGCAGGGTGGTGCCCAGTTCCCAGGCCATCGGCTCGGGCACCAGCCCGGTCAGGCCCTCGGCGATCGACCGCACCCATTCCTGCGCGTCGATCCGCCCCAGCAGCAGCGGCAGATCGGTCTCCGGCGCGAAGGCCACCTTCATGGTGGTGCCCTCGGTCAGCCCGGCCGCGCGTTCCATGGCGTACAGCCGGGAGGGGTCGTAGAAGCGGATCACGTTGTCGACGTCGCAGAGCACCGCGTCGAAGGGTGCTCTGCCGCTCGGGTCAGTCACTCGACCGTGACCTTCTGATCGCTGTTCAGCTCCTCGACCAGGGTCTTCACCTTCGCCTTGTCCCAGACGAGGTTGCCGCCGGAGGAGCCGGAGATCGGCATGTTCATCGACTTGCCGTCGCCGCCGTTGACCCCCTTCATCGCCCAGAACATCTTGCCCAGGTCGTACAGACCCATGTCCTTGTCGACGATCAGCGAGTCCAGTCCCGAGCCCATGGTCGGGTAGAGCTTGAACGGGTTGAGGATGGTGCTCGGGGTGGCGACCTGGTTGGCGAGGGCGTTGAGGAACTTCTGCTGGTTCTTCGTGCGGTCCAGGTCGGAGCCCGCCAGC
>Ga0307510_10011238_pt1 | contig 10644 bp, 12 predicted proteins | sample 12_EM_MG_FD_207224 | JGI IMG/M metagenome (GOLD analysis project Ga0307510, IMG submission 207224) | Populus trichocarpa ectomycorrhiza microbial communities from riparian zone in the Pacific Northwest, United States - 12_EM | ecosystem: Host-associated > Plants > Roots > Unclassified | place... | reverse complement strand
CTGGAACTCATACAGGAATGCTGAGACACTAACCGCCACGCAGAACCGACGCCCCTGATCACCTCCCACTACATTAAAGCTTCCATGGAACTCATGGAAGTTTCCTCCACACCATGTACCACAAACCATTGCCCACGGGACTTCTGGAAACCCTATGACAATGAGGAATATGATTCCAGCCGCTCGGAGAACGACCATTTTCCCACCGATGACGACCGCCTCGTATGGCACACCGACAAGAGCGCTGAGAACACCCAAGACTTGGGAATGATTGTTGATTTTTCAGAATAAGGGAATGTAACATGTGTACATGTTCCAGTAACGTTACACCGAAGTGGGCAGTGCAGTATCTCCTGTGTTTAGTTGATTTATATTTGGTTTATTTGATTTGATGTCAGCTCAGCCACTGTCTCTGAGTCAGATAGGCTATGGTATCCTAATGGTATATTAAGTTTGCTTTGCTGCAAGTTACTACTTAGGATTCCGGGTATGGAATGGTCATGTAGGGCTGGTGGAGGCAGAGCTATATTTGTTGCTTTGGTCTTGGAGGATTGCAGGATTCGGGTATGTGCGCAGCTACTGGTAATCATGGTGGTTGCGGGAAGGCTATCGCTCTTGGGTTTTGTACAGTAGACTTCGACAGACCGTCATTCTAAAAATAGACTTGATTGAAGTGAAATCCTTGAGGCCCGAAAGTCTGATTTGTCCTTCAACCTTTATGCTTCTAGCCAGTGGTCGCTTGAAGCGTCCCTTACCACCAGTGCTAGCAGGTCTATGACCGGTTGTATTGTATTTTCGCTTCACAGCAATAAACCTGTTACACTTGGCCACCCTAGTCTCCAGATCTAAATGTAATTTCGCATTTAAGGAAGATGTGCAAGGGTCTGTTTTGAAAATAGTTTTCAAGGGTGTAAAAGGTTTATTCCATTCTAACGCGAATACAATAGGACTGGCCTAGACCTGCCCGCGCTGGTGCTAAGGGAGGCTTAAAGGAAGCGGTAGCTAGAAAGATCTTAGTTGAAGGAGAAATTGAACTCCGGGACTCAGGGATTGCCATTCAACCAAGTGTATTCTTTGACTGAAGGTCTCTGGAAGTCTGCGGTGTCCTGCTAGCCAGGAGACTGGTTTACATACACAACCCAAGAGCGATAGCCTTCCTGAAATCACCATCATTACCAGTAGCTGCACACATACCAGAATCCTGTAATCTTGCAAGACCAAAGAAAGAAACATAGCTCAGCCTCCACCAGTGCTACATGACCATTGCATACCCGGAATCCTGAATATAAACTTCCCACAAAGTAAACCGAACATAGCAATACGGTAGCATAGTCTGTGAGGTTCATAGACAGTGGCGAAGCTCAAATGGGATCAAATACACCAAAGATAAATGAACTAACGATAGGAGCTGCTTCCCTACCCGCTCATGTGTACTGTTACAGGAACATGTACACATGTTACACTTTCGGGCCATATCTACTTGCATTCTCGTTGCTTCATTGGCGTTTAAGATATCATCAACAGCTGGTACTTTGCTGGGGGATCTCTGAACATGGTTGCACGTCTTCCAGGGGCGTCCATAGAGGGCATAGTATGGCGAGATGCCTAGGGATTGATGGGGGGCGCCATTCATGGCTGCTGCAATAGCTGGGAGGGCAGCTGTAACATGTGTACATGTTCCAGTAACGGTACACAGGCGCAGGCTGTGCAGGATCTCCTATGTTTAGTCGATTTATATTTTAATTATTTGATTTGATTTCAGCTCCGCCACTGTCTCTGAGTCAGATAGGCTATGCTATCGTATTGTTATATTTAGTTTGCTTTGTTGAAAGTTTATATTTAGGATTCCGGGTATGGAATGGTCATGTAGCACTGGCGAAGGCTGAGCATTGTTTGTTTTTTTCTTTTCTTTGGTCTTGCAGGATTACAGGATTCCGGTATGTGCGCAGCTACTGTTAATGATGGTGATGGCAGGAAGGCTATCCCTCTTGGGTTTTGTATTTAAACGAGTTTCCTGACTAGCAGGAGACAGCATTCTTCGACAGACCTTCAGTCTCAGAATACACTTGGTTGAAGGGCAATCCCTGAGTCCCTGAGTTCAATTTGTCCTTCAACTATTATCCTTCTAGCTACTGGTCCCTTGAAGCCTCCCTTAGTACTAGTGCTAGGAGGTCTATCGCCGGTCCTATTGTATGTTCGTTAGACAGGAATAAACCTGTTACAGCAGCAGACCAGTTGTTCTTTCGGGGGTTAACAAATTTCTCATTAGCTGTTTGAGGCTACGGATCCAGCGCTCAACCTGGCCATTCGTTTGGTGGTGGTATTGGGTGGCTATCCAGACCTTGATACCAAGGGACTTCATAATTTGTGACCAAACCTTATAGGTAAAGCGAGAGTCCTGGTCGAGGACAATGCTGAGAGGGAGCCCGTGGACGTCAAGGATAGTACTGTTGAGTTTCTTAAAGATCTTGTCAGAGGTGGCCGTGTCCTTGACAGGGATCAGATGTGTGTATAAGGTAAAGGTGTCTATAATCACCATGATTAATGTAGAGCCATCGGACTTGTTAAAGGGGCCGGCGAAGTCTATGCATAGGGATTGGTAGGCTTCGTCGGGGTCATCGAGGGTAAGGGATCTTCCCTAGGGTATGATAGTACACTCGTTGTTAATCTGGCACTTAGCGTATGACCGTCAGGTATAGCACAGAGTCCTCACCCCTTTGTGGCCACAAGAAGAAACAAGCCACCTAGGAGTAGCATTTGTAGGATGAGAAATGCCTGAGGCCTTAATGGACAGTCTCGTGGATGAAATCGCCTAGGTATAACCCCTTCTCAAGAGGTCGTACCGGGATATAAAGGTTTTTCGTACCCATTGGTGTTCTAGTCAAGTAGAAGGCCATCGCGGATGGGGTAGTGCAATTTATGGACGATTTCCTTGACTCTTGTGTAGAGTGCGTCGGTCTTAAGGGCTTCTGTAACTCGCTGGGCGAGCATATCTATAACGCGCGAGTGTAGGGTGCTTGGAATTGGTTGGCATTGGTTGCCTCATCAGAGCTATAGCCTGCTTGGCTGTAAAGGGGACTCAAGGCCGGCGAGGTCATGGGCCGTGTTGCTAGAATGGTATCATTCATATGGAAGGCTGGGAGGTTCTCTGAGAGGGATGGGATATCGGGGAGCAAGGCCTATCCTTCCTGAAGGCCTGTATTCGATGTTGAAGTCCTATCCTGCTCTTGGCTAGAGTTCGTTACAGGGCGGGGCGAGTCCCCCCTAATTCCCTGCACGGGCCCCGTTTCTCCCCACCAGTTTCAACGGGGACCCGTCTGGGGAACAGGGGGGGCCACTGGCAGGGGCATGGAACCCTAAAATAACACGCCCCGCCCCGGGCCGTTCAATGCGGGGGGAGGGGAGTTGGGCCGGGGGCCAGCATTTTTCGGGGCCCCGGAGGCCCTGTAATCAACACTACTCTTTGCTGTTTATCTTCTTGGTTTGCTTCCGGACTCTCGGGTCCTTTGGCCAGTAGCCATCACCTTGTTTTTCATTCTATGTATTTCGCAGCCATCGTCCCTACATGACATCCAGCTCATTTCAGAGTGTCCTCGTTCCATTTCACTAGAGGTTCGGAGCTTTCTATTGTCACCCCAACAGTTTCCAATTGATATTCTGCTATGATTGCTGGTCGCGCTTGATGTAGCCAGCGAGCAAGCAGAGCCCTTACGCTACTGGGAGCGAGTTACTGCATTGCTGGTAATCTCGTCCATGTGGTATTCAGGGTGGCAGAGACTGATAGAGTCACTGCGGGGAAGGGTGGGAGAGGTTTGGGCTTCATCGGATTAGTACATGCGGTCGTCTGATTCAATGCTAAATTCGGCAGAGGAGGTATAGCTTGTATTGATTTGTAAGGGTTGGGTACGGTCTGGCAGCTCAAGACTGTCATAATTGATAGTGGGGTCCTTGAGGCTTATATCTAACAGCCCTTGGGTTCCATCATGCATTCTCGATAGGGAGTCTGCTAGGAAATACTTCGCTGCTGGCTCGTATTCTATTTTATAATAAAAGCGACTGCTATGCGGTAGCCATCTCTGCTGTCGTACATTGAGATTCTTTTGCGTCATGAGTTTCGTGAGGCTCTCATGGTCTGTGACCACGGTATTATGTGTGTGTAGCGAATGGAGAGCGAATACCACGATAGCCTCAATGTTTGGGGGCGTTTCGGCTTGGTGTGTAGGGTAGTTGCGTTGTGATGCCGTCAGCTTGCTGCTGTCGGTGCTGCAGGTCTGGCTGCATCTCTGGTTGGTCCTTGGCCTATCCAAGCAGCTGTACCTGTTGGGGATGCTTCAGTAAAAAGCCATATCATATCTGGCTTATTATAGGCGATTGGTCTACGCACTTTGGGCTTATCTGCAGCTCGCTTGCCCGCTTCGAAGGCTGCTTCGCCCAGATCCGTCCACAGCCATTCTGCGTTCCGACTCAGGGCTGTGGGCGGGGCTGTGAGCGTGGCAATATGGGGAATGAACTGCGAGATATAATTAACCATTCGATTGAATAGCTGTATTTCATTCTGGCTTTCTGGTCGTTTCCAGTCCCTTGTGGTCCGGATTTTCTCTTGCGCAAGATAGATGCCATTATCGTCTATCATATAGCCTAGGATATCGAGCTTTGTGGCAAAGAAAACACTTTTCTTTGGGTTGGCATAATAGTCGGCGTTCTGCAGCTTGCTGCAGGCACTTGTTAGGTCCTTTACATGCTCTTCACAGGTGTGACTGAAGACAAAAATATTGTGAATGTAGACCCATGTGTTCTTGCGGAGTTCGCCATGGAACAGGTCCTCCATTGTCCTCACACAGGGTCCAGGAGCATTCATGTCTTGTTGCATCATGACCGGGCTGGTCAAGCCGCCGAAGGGTGTCTTGATGGTATTGTACTTTACATCATCTGGATGCACTCTGGTCTGGAGGTAGCCGTCACTGAGATCTATCTTGCTGCGGAATCGTCCGCTAGGTACCGCATTTCGTATAGTGTTTTGTTCTGGGATCTTTGTGTGATTGGCCTTGGTGTTATCATTGCCGAAGTGGAGGTTTACGAAGGGACGGATTCTGCCATCGCTTTTTGCTTCCACCAACATGCTGGCTCCTCAGGCCACACTGGTCTTATCGAGGGTACCGGCATTCATCTGCTTGTTGATCCATGCCTTGGATTTGGTCATCAAGGCTTGTAGCGCTTTGAAAGTGGGTGTCTTTAACACCTTTGTCAGGTCAATGAGGCTTTTTCTGTGGATTATCTGGCGTACTGGGGGCAGTTTCTCAGGTACCCCTTAGACGAATACTAGGCGGAACATTGCCAGGAAGTCCGGTACTTCCTGTGCCTTTGTCATGGCTGATCGTGATTCTGTGGATTGTCCATCACAGGTGACTCTGATCTTGTACTTGGAGAACTAGATGCTGTTCTTTTTGCAATCGAATACTGCTCCTAGCCTTATGAAATCGTCCATACTCCTGAGGATATCGTAGTCTGATACTGGCGTAACCAGCATAGGCACCTTGTCGACTCTCATCTTGCCTAGCTGAATCCAAACCTCAACTGAGAAGTTGCGAGTTGATCGCGATCCTTTAACGGCCATCTTCCGAGTAACGGGATTCTTCCTAGCAGTGTAGGGGATGTTGTATGTTGTAACGAATTTGTTGGATATCAGGGTAACGCCCATGGTTCTTGTATCTTCGAAGGCTCTGGCCTGCTTGCCATTGATGTTTATAGTTAATTCGAGTGCCTGGAATGGCCTGTCCTTGGGCGTGTCTACCGTGGTCTTGTAGGTTCTGATAGAGCCGCTGCCATCTAGGCCCACTGTACTGTCTGTGTCCGGCTCATATTCGCCTTCGCTGCTCTATGAGCTTTTCTCAGAGAGGCGAACATGGTTGGTCTTAACTTGTTTCTTTGGGTACTCATTTGCCCTGTGTCCGCTTCTGCCACCATAGAAACAGGCTCCTTCTGCCTTGCAGCGTGCTAGCTCGGGATTACTTGCCTTGTTGGACTTGATATGGGTCCTCTTCTTGCCCGAGGCCTTTCCTTTGCCTGTATTCCTGGGCGTTGATCTGGTAGAAGCCTTGCAGTAGGTATTCTCCTTCTTTGGTGTATGGGGTTTGCTGCTAGAAGCTTGGCTTCTATCACTGCCTTTGTAGCCCCCAGTTCTGTACATAGTAGGGTCATAGCGTTCTGCTACAGCCACCATCTGGTCCCAGGTATCTTCTGGTCTGAGCTGGGGATCAACATTGCGGCGTGGTCCAGAGTGCACAGCATCGAGAAATCATTGCTTCTGTGCATAGTCTGAGAGAGATCCTGCGGGAAGGGATCCTTTGAGCTCCGCTAGCTCTCCAGCTATCTTCGTTATGCCTGCTGGCTCTGTACCTGCTGTCTGGCGCTCATTCTGCTATTCGTGGTAGGTGTCATCAGTGTTTGTAGATGCCTCAAATAGGTGCTGAAGGCGTTGTATTAACTGTACTAGGCTGAGCTCGTCTACCTCTCTGTCTAGCATTGGATATGTGTTATTGGCCTTCCCTTCTGTGGCTGCGCTGTAGTAGGCTGCTACTCCAGGGGAGTCGTCATTTAGTCATGCTGTTACCAGATGCTTCTTGTGTGTTCCAAGCCATTGCCTGGGTTTGTCTGGTTTCAGATCTTCTCCTACACCGCTAAACATGGGTGGTTTAGGGACCTTTGGAGGGGCAACCTGGCCGGGCCTGGATCTGGCATAGTCCCTGTAGGTGGGTCTGGGGCTGGTGGTGTTGGATCTGGGTGTTCAGGGTGCTCTCTGGCGCTCCTAGATCTTGAGGCTCTTTCTAGTGTGTCTGGGATGAATGTACCCTGTAGTGGTTGCTCTCGTTGCTCTGGGGACGGCGCTCTAGTTGGTGTCTGACTTCCAAAGACTCCTAGAATGATGGGTGCTGGCCACCTGCTTGTGGTGGGGCGTTCTGGTGGGGGTTCAGTTTCTGAGGTTTGTTTTGCTGCTGCTCTTACTACTGCTCTTGCCTTAAGCGGCCGGGCTTCTCTTTGAATGAGTGCCTCAGCTGGGAAGTTGTGGTCTTCGTCTGAATCTGTATCTAGATCTCCTGTGAGCAAGTGAGTGGTTCTTGATGGTGTATCTGCTGAGCCTGGCGTGGGCCCAGGAGTTGGTTCGCGTGTAGTTGGTTCTGGGGTATTGTCTGTGGGTTCTACTGAGAGACGGTTGTAGGCCCTTCCGGACCTGCTAACGCTTCTGCTCCTGCGGTCAGCTATTGAGAATGTAGCACCTGAGCCGGGAGTTCCTTTCCCTGCCCCTCCTGCTTCAAACTTGTTATCAAGATACTGGGATGGTGATTAATCCTCCCAGGCTGTTCCCAATCCTGTGAACAAAGGTGTTTCACCTGCTCTAGGCAAACAAATGTAACAGGTTTATTCCTGTCTAACGAGAATACAATACCACCGGTGATAGACCTGATAGCGCTAGTGCTAAGGGAGGCTTCAAGGGCCCGGTAGCTAGAAAGATAATAGTTGAAGTCCAAATTGAACTCAGGGACTCAATGATTGCCGTTCAACCAAGTGTATTCTTAGACTGAAGGTTTGTCGAAGTCTGCTGTCTCCTGCTAGCCTGGAGATTGGTTTAAATACAAAACCCAAGGGCGATAGCCTTCCCGAAATCACCATCATTACCAGCAGCTGTGCACATACCGGAATCCTGTAATCCTGCAAGACCAAAGAAAGAAACATTGCTCAGCCTCCTCCAGTGCTACATGACCATTCCCTACCCAGAATTCCAAATATAAACTTCGCGCAACGCAAACCAAACATGGCAATACGGTTGCATAGCCTATCTGACTCAGAGAAAGTGGCCGAGGTGAAATCAAATCAAGTAAACCAAATATAAATCAACTCAACATAGGAGATCCTGCACTGCCCGCTCCTGTGTACCGTTACCTGAACATGTACTCATGTTACAAAGAGGCTCTGGTCTGAATTTTACCGAAGATCAGCTTTGGGTTCCTGTGTTAAGGCCTGGGATGATATTCAACAAGAGAAGATTGCTAGTTTAGTTAAAACAATGCCTGACCACATTCAAGCTGTAATTCAGGCGGAGGGAGGACATCTGCAGTGGTAAATTGAGATATGGTATTCTAGTCCGCTCATTCGGCGATCCCGAGGGGGTGCCAAGACAGTCTTTACAACAGTGTACAAATGGTCCCTTTGAATGGACTCACAGTTACTCTTACCAAGATGTAGGCAACAAAGGCTACTCTGCTTAACTGCAAAGTAGTCTTCTTCCTCGACCCTGTATCCAGCCCGGTTAGTGTCCACTTGGACAGGCCGATAACACACCTGGTGGTACACAGAATCCCAACTTCACACTCAATGGCTGCCATTGCCACCGAACTTACCACCAACAACTCTGGTTTGGCCCTCGCTGGGCAACCCAGGTGGCTTACTACCGAAATATCGGGTATTGGGAAATCTGCCACAACCAAGGTCATTGTCATAACAGGCACGCGAGCTCCTGACTTCCTTGGCAGGGCCCTGGTGGCCTTCTTCTCAACATACAGGACCAAGCACTAATTGTCCTTCATCTTCCCAACTCGGTGTTCCAATTGCCACATTTTTGGTCACTACTGCCACAAATGCACTGACCCGGCGACTTGCTGGTGGTGCTCACTCTCTCACTCTACTGCCGCCCACACCTGCCCCACGGCCACCTGTGATGTAAGAGGCCGATCTTGTGACCACACCTCGCTTAATTGTTGTAGCATGTGTACATGTTCCGGTAACGGTACAAAGAGGCGGGCAGGGCAGGATTTCTATGTTTAGTTGATATATATTTCGCTTATTTGATTCGATTGCAGGTCCACCACTATCTCTAAGTCAGATAGGGTATGCTATCGTATTGCTATAATTAGCTTGATTTGCGGGAAGGTATATTTAGGATTCCGGGTATGGAATGGTTATCTAGCACTGGTGGAGCGTGAGTTATGTTTCTTTCTTTGGTCTCGCAGGATTACAGGATTCTGGTATATGTGCAGCTACTGGTAAGCATGGTGATTGCAGGAAGGCTAGCACTCTTGGGTTTTGTCTTTAAACCAGTCTCCTGGCTAGCAGGAGACAGCAGCCTTCGACAGACCTTCAGTCTAAGAATACGCTTGGTTGAACGGCAATCCTTGAGTTCATGAGTCCAATTTGTCCTTCAACTATTATCCTTCTAGCTACCGGTCCATTGAAGCCTGCCTTAGCACGAGTGCTAGCAGGTCTATGGCCGGTCCTATTATTTTATGGTGAGACAGGAATAAACCTGTTACATGTTTTTGCCTACAGCCGGTGAAACCCCTTTGTTCTCACGATTGGGAACAGCCTGGTAGCATTGATCACCTTCCCAGTATCTTGATAACTAGTTAGAAGCCGGAGCGGCAGGGAAAGGAACTCGCGGCTCACGTGCTACATTCACAATAGTAGAATGCAGGAGCAGAAGCGTAACCAGGTCCAGTAGGCGCTACAATCATCCCTCAGTAGAACCCACTGACGATACCCCAGACCCAACCACACATGAACCAAGCCCTGGGCCCACGCCAGGCTCAGCAGATACACCGGCAAGAACCAGTCACCTTCGTCCTGGAGATCTTGATACCAATTGAGACGAAGACTATGACCTCAGACCTGAGAAACTAATTGAATGAAAAGCCCGGCGGCTTGAGGAATGAGCAGCAGCAAAAGCAGCAGCCCCGCAAACTTCGAAAACTGACCGCCGATCAGAACGCCGCACTACAAGCAGGTAGCCAGCACCCAGCATTCTAGGAGTCTTTGCAAGTCTGACACCAACTAGCGCGTTCTCCCAAGAGGATACAGAGCAACCACTACCCAGTGCATTCATCCCAGACACACCAGATAGACCCTCAAGATCCGGGAGCGCCAGAGCACACCCTGAACCACCAGGTCCTCCACTTCCAGCCGCAGGCCCACCTACAGGCACCATGGCAGACCCAGGTCAGGCCAGGTTGCTCTCTCCTAAGGTCCCTAAACCGTCCATGCTTAGCAGTGAAGGAGAAGACCTCAAACCAGTCAAACTCAAGCAAGAGCTTAGAACAGTCAAGAAGTACCTGGCGAGATTAGGACTGAACAATGACTCCTCCGGAGTGGTCGACTACTATGGCTTTTACACAGGAGGGAAAGCAAACAACGCATTCCAGACAATAGAGCGAGAGGAAGTGAACCTCACCCTACCGCAGCTCACACACCGCCTTCACCAGCTATTTGATTCATCTACAAACACAGATGACACCTATCATGAGTGGCAGAATATCTGCCAGACAGCAGGTATATCAGCAAAAAAATCATCTTGCGCCCCATCTCTCCCCGCTCACCCTGTGCGCCGGACTTTCCAGGCGCTTATAACATAAACTCAAGTTCTGGGTGCTTCCGCCTGGGTTCATTCCGTCCGGAAGTGAAAGGGCCGCCTCCAATGCGTCCGGACGCCACAGGCAGCGTCTGGATGCATTGGACGCGGCCCTATTTCGTCCAGACCCCTTAGACCCCCCCCCCCAGAAACCCTCCCTTCAGCGCCCAGCCTCTTCCTCCCTTCGTGCCTAAAGTCCACGTTCCCATGCTGCCGTTCTGCGGACGCCTGTAAACCGCAACCTCTCA
>Ga0307510_10011236_pt1 | contig 10644 bp, 5 predicted proteins | sample 12_EM_MG_FD_207224 | JGI IMG/M metagenome (GOLD analysis project Ga0307510, IMG submission 207224) | Populus trichocarpa ectomycorrhiza microbial communities from riparian zone in the Pacific Northwest, United States - 12_EM | ecosystem: Host-associated > Plants > Roots > Unclassified | place... | reverse complement strand
GTACTTGAGCCATCCCGGGCCTACTCGCTCGCCGTGATAGTCGGTGTGGGCTTTACGACTGAGTTTGTCGTACAACGCCGCCAGAGACTCCTGAGTAACTGTAACCAAGGGGGGTGCAACGGGTCAGGCCGAGTATTCTGCAGCGTCAGGAAAGCGGTGGAGTGATAGTTACTTGAGTGGACGAGCGAGAATGAAGCAGTTGGAGTGTGGATGTTCACAACCGGCGGTTCGGCCATGGATGCGGTCTGGGCGAGAAGGTCGTGTGAGGTCACCGCCGTTGACTGGGCTACTAGTTGAGGGAACGGATCAAAGTAAAAAAACTCCCCAAGTCCGAGCCCGAATCTCCCTCTCCTGGCTTGGATGGTTCAGAACACGAGAGCGAAGAATAGGAGGAAGGTCTCGACGAGAACCGGTCGCGTGTCGCCGGCCGGAATCTATAGCATCCGTACTCTTCTCTCCACTTGTCGGTTTCTTGAACAATAACGGGTGAGAATTGTGCGTGGCAACAAATATGCCGGCGGCACACGGGCTAGAAACGGTGAGCGAGAGACGCAGAGCGTTCCTCGCTGCATCCTATATTCCAACCACTACGATGGTCCTGCATCTCCCTCCCTCCTCCGAACTGCGTCCTCCCCGCCCCTGAACCCGAGGCTGGACCTCAGCCTATACGATGGAGACTCGAGCCTGTCATCCGCTCTCGGTCCTATCGACTGCGTCTTCTGCGATTTCGAACCTACTGGCAGAACTTCTCATCCACTGGCCGCTTCCCCATCATGCTCGGATGGACCTTATCCTGTATATCACGTCTTGGATGTCCTCTGGGATGTCCTCAAGGCAGGTGAACCGTTCCCCAACGGTGAGACTCGCGGCGAGTCGATAACTCGTTTTGCGGATATCTTTTTGCAATGAAATCCGGGGTTGTCGAGACAAACAAAATGGGTAGCTTGCAGGTGTGACCATGGCACTCCGCCTTCGCATCGCGGTGGATACCTTCAGACCAAACATCAAGCTCTTCTGCCGTCCTAACATTGTTGAGGTATGATAATTCTAGTTCTCAGGTAACATTTTCCAGTTACTAACATCCCTAGAATTGACCCTCGGCCTTGGAGCCGTAGGGTTACCCTTCCAGGTATTTTCTCCTCTTCGCCGCTCAGCCCCACTTTCAAGAACAGGCGCGTGAGCCGGATCTACAAGTCTTTCGGCCCCAAGTATCACGACCAGCGACGGAAAGGTATCGGAGTAACATCCAGGTACAGTTGGATTCAACGTTAACGTGCTAGCACGAGAACCTATATCGAGCCGATACCATACCCTTCAAACCGTCCCTCCGCCTTGCCCCGCGTTTCCTCCAGGATTCCTCCACTATGTGGGGCGAGGTCCGGCCCCGATAACAGACGCAGATACATTAGGTCAACTTTACCTCGGTCCCCTCCACCCACCATGTTCGTCGGCGGCCGATCGTGGGTTCATGTCGTTTCATTTCCCTGGTCGCTGGCTTCACCATTGGTGTGTTCAATCTGCGGATGCCGCTTGAAACCGCGACATTCACTTCGATGGCCTTCGCCGGCCTCTCCAACGTCTCAACACACCCGATCTCGTTCGTGATTCACTTAACATTCCCGCCCAACGGGAGGACAGTGTAGAACGCGGCCCGCATCTTCCGTGCTTCCTGATATTGTCTGTATATGGTTATGGCGTTGGATGTAGCTTGAGAAATATAATGGTGGTAGCAACGAGGAATGTGCATCCGAGTAGCACGTCATCAGGATTCGAGAGATTGAAGAGACCAATTAAAAGAACATCGTTGCGTATACGGAACTGCTCACGCCCAACGAAAGGGGGAGATAAAACTGCCATCGGTGGAGAGAAGCCTTGCGCCTGCAAGATGAGGCACTGAACCTGCACTGAGCGCCGGCGTGGAAAAGAACCGGATCAACACCACGAGGCCAGCCATCCACTATCACAACCACCATCTACGAAGATCTACGCTGACAACACATCAACATCCTCAACATGGACAACATACGAAATTCGTTCTCCAGGATGAAGAAGGATCTCAAGCACCGGCTGAAGGGGAAAAAACGCGAACCGGATAGAACGGAGGCCAGCGTCGCTGAGGAGAGAGTTGACCCGTCAGATTCGCTTTCGCGACCAGAGTCTCGTTTCGCAGCGAGCGGTCACGACGGGGAAGACGGCGGAACCAGCACAGACGCACGGCAACTCTGTTCGAGGGCTCAATCTCCCCAGCCAGAGCCGGCACCAGCTGGTGGAAGCGACGACGGAGAGAGGAGAGAGGAGGAGATCGGCGGAAAGGAAGTTAGCCAGAGGCGTTTGTCTCTGGACCCAAACGCTAAGTTTGTGGTGGATAGTGGACCCAGCCAAGAAGTCGACCAAGTTCATCCCTCTCCGCCCACCCCTTCGATCCCGCCCACTGGGGGACCCGATAGTACGCAAACATCTACTGTACCCGACCGTTCATCCGACATCGCAGCCACCTCTGCCGTTCTCGATCGTGTGCCAAAAGACCACCCCAACGAAAGTGCTGAACCAGACACTGCCGTGGATAAGAAGAAATCGAACTGGAAGTCTACCATGTCCACCACTGCCAAATTGCTTCTCCAGGGGGTGAGAGACTCGGCGGATGCCTTTGGTCCGCTCAAGTCTGTCGCCGGAGGTCTATGCTTTATTCTGGAAAATTGCGAGGTATGCCCGTCCCCCCCATCCTCTATCCGCTGCACTCACAGGCGATTCAGCGAACGGGTGCAAATCAACAAACGATAGAGTCATTGGCACCCAGGGTCAAGGCCCTTTCTGCCTCACTCTGCGCATCTGTTTCTGAGGATGATATCAAGGAGCGGGAAAGGAGAGAGAAGTTGGAAAGGTAAGCCCACATTCTCTAAGGTTGAGAGCCGAGCCTGACTAGCAGGGGTCGCCAGGAAACTGGCAAATGTCCACAAGGAACTCGAGCCGTTGGCGGGACAAGGGAAGGTCGAGGGTTTTTTCAACAACGTCAAAAACGCAGATAAATTAGGTGGTCTGGTCGAAGATATCCGCGATGCGTTGATGGACTATCAGGTTAGCAATCAAAATGGACTCGCCTTCTCTGTGTCTGACATCCATTTTAGACTTCGTTGCAACAAGATATCTACGACAAGAGCTGCCAACTAATTGTAAGCTTCGCCCCCTTACTGTCCATTGGTGTGTAGTAACTTTCGAATAGGGGGACATGGAGCGGATGCTCTTGAACAGCATGGATCACACCGTCAAGGCTGGGCACAATTCCGGGGACAGGCAGGGGTGCCTGAGGGGGACGAGGAGGGACATCCTTTCGCAGCTCGAAGATTGGCTGGATGATGAGCAGGGGCAGCGTGTGTTCTGGCTCAACGGGCTCGCGGGGACCGGGAAATCGACCATCGCCAAGACGTTTGCCGATATTACGTTCGCGGGGGGAAAACTTGGCGCTAGTTTCTTTTGCTCGCGAGATTTCGAGGACAGGAGCAACATCCGCATGATCTTCCCGACACTCGCATTTCAACTCGCATATCGGTATCCCTCGTTTCGGAAGCAGTTGCTCCAAGTCTTGAGGGCCAACCCCGGGATTGGGCAGGAGTCTCTCTGTTCCCAGATGGAGAAAGCAATTGTTGGCCCACTCAAAGCTACCCGCATTCCAACCCTCATTATCATAGATGCCCTTGACGAGTGCAAGGACAATGAACCCGCCTCCGCAATCCTCTCTGTGCTCTCCCGCTACACGGATGGGATCCCCAAGGTCAAGTTTTTCATCACTGGTCGTCCAGAACCTCCGATCCGCTCCGGATTCCGTCTCAAGTCGCTCCGACCCATCACAGAAGTGTTCAGGCTGCATGATGTTAAACGTTCCTCGGTGGATAGTGACATCAAGCTGTTCCTCAGGACTCGGCTGTCAGACATCACCGAAACCCGAAGTGACTGCGACTCCACGCAAGATTGGCCAAGCTCATCAGACATTGACATTCTTTGCAAAAAGGCAGCGGGGTTCTTCATCTATGCCTCTACAGTTGTCAAACTCATTGGCTTCAAGCATTGCACACCCACAAAACAGCTGGAAAAGATCATCTCACTCCCACAAAGCACTGCTCATGAAGGAAGGTCTGGGATTGACCTCCTCTACACCCAGGTTCTGGAGCAAGGGATTGGTGATCTAGGCACAGATGGTGAGGATGAGGAGATTCTTGCATCCTTCAGGACTGTAGTTGGGGGTGTATTGCTTGTGTTTAATCCTCTCTCAGCAAGGGCACTCTCAGATCTCCTGGGAGTATCCAACATCTCCACTACCCTCCGTTCTCTCCACTCCCTCCTCCTTATCCCAGATAGCCCAAAAGACCCCATCCATACCTTCCACAAGTCATTCCCTGACTTCCTCACAGACCATGAGCGGTGTAGAGATGAACGGTTTCTTGTGGAGCCTACAATTCATCATGCAGAAATTCTACTTTCATGCCTCAACCTGATGCAGGAGAGGCTGAAGAGGAATATATGCAACCTTGATGATTATGCTGTTCTTAGTGAGGTCAAGGATCTCTCCACTCAGAAGAAAGACTATATTGGAGGTGCACTGGAATATGCATGTTGCTTCTGGACAAAGCACCTCCTGTGTATCCCCAGCAATAGCCCTTATAGTGAGGAATTGCAAAGAGTGATTGACCAGTTCTTCACAATACATCTGTTGCATTGGACTGAAGTCCTGGTAATTACAAGGAATCTTGGTGCTGGTGTCTATGCTATGAATGATGTTGAGCAATGGTATACATCTGTGAGTGCTTTTAGGACTGTTTTCCAAAAGCTATATTCATGGTTAATTAGGCCAGAGTCTCGTGCAAGTGGACAAATGATGCCAAGAGACTTCTCCTGGAACACTTTGATACAATCCATAACTCTCCCTCCTCCATCTACTGTAATGCTCTTCCATTTTCCCCTTCCTCATCTTGGCTCCACAAACACTATCCTGCAGAGCTGCTGCATGTGGTTAGGGTGGTCAAGGGAGTTCCAGCTAGATGGGGAAAATGTTTCCGCACAGTTTTATTGGATAGTGGTCCACTAGACCTCTCATACTGGAACAACACTATTGCAGTTGGGTCTATGGATGGTGTTATAACCATCTTTGACACAACTACAGGCAAACAGATAACTGTCTTTTCTGGGCACACAGATAAAGTGAACATACTCACCTTCTCATTGGATGGGAGGTCACTTGTATCTGGAAGTAATGACATGACTGTCAAACTCTGGGATATGCAGACTGGTGGGATTGTCAGGACCTTTGCCCACTCTGGAGCAGTCTGGTCTGTTTCAATCTCACCAAGCTTCACAATTGCCTCAGGATCTAGTGATGGGTTAATCCAGTTATGGGATGGTCAGACAGGGGAGTGCCATCATACAATAAGACAGCAGAGTCATGTGCAGCATGTTAGCTTCCCTCCTATAGACCCCCAACACCTCCTATCTGTGTCCAGTAGCAAAGTCTGGCGGTGGGATATCAATGGTCACCAAGTAGGACATACATTTGATAGCTACTATACTGCTTTCTCCCCAGATGGCACTCTGCTTGCTGCATGCAATAAGACAGCTATTATAGTTCAAAACTTCAATTCTGGAGCAATTATAGCTGAATTACATGTAGCCAATCACAATGCCAGATGCTGTTGTTTCTCTCCTGATAACAGGCTTATTGCAGTTGCAGCTGGGAATAATGCCTATATCTGGATCGTCAGTTCAGAACCTTGCCTCATTGAAACATTCATTGGACATACTAGGGGGATCAGGTCCCTTGCATTTTCCTCCCCCTCCTCCCTTATCTCACTATCCAGAGATAATTCAGTCAAGTTCTGGCAGATTGGCACCCCATCAATAGACCTAGTTATGGCTGATCCAGGGTCCACACCACTTGCCTCAGCTGAAAGTAAAGTCATCACTCTCCAACCAAAAGATAGGATTACCACTACAAGTGGTACAAATGGGGTGGTGAAGATCTGGGACATCTCAACTGGCCTCTGCAAGGGATTCTTCCAAATCCCAGCCAAAAACATTTGCCAGAAAGATTCCCAGCTGATTAATGGCAGGCTAATCCTTGTTTGGTGCACAGATAAAAAGATCAATATCTGGGACACTAAGAAAGGGGAACTCCTCTTTGCAGTTGATGGAATGCAGTTAGAGGACATTAAGATATCAGGGGATGGATCCAGAGTTTTCTCCCTAGATCCATTTTCAATCCAGGCCTGGTCTATACAGACAGGAGATTTTGCAGGTAGGGTGGAGATCAATTATTCAAGTGAGATAGGATCCCTCACTGTAGATGGCTCAAGAGTCTGGGCTTACCACACTGGCTCAGGATATCAGGGGTGGGACTTTGGAGCTCCAGGCTCATCAGCTATTCAGTTACTTGATGTTCCCCCAGATAGGATTGATCTCAATAGTTTGTGGGACACTGACTCATCTGAGATCAAGAATAAAGTAACTGAGAAGGTGATTTTTCAGGTGCCTAAGAGATATGGTAAGCCTGTTGATATGCAGTGGAATGGCCAGTATCTAGTTGTTTGTTTTGAACCTGCAGAGATATTTATTCTGGACTTCAGTCATGTATATGCTCCTTGAGTAGATATCAATAATACTTATGCTCTCTGTATTCACTCTTCTAGTTCTATGTGTCAAGTATTTCATTTCCAATAAGTATGACCCTTATGATCTATGCTCTATAAGTGACTGGTGATTTGTTTGTATTACTCAAAATAGGAAAACTTTGAGCAGAGAAAAAAGGACACAGATGCAAAATAACAAAGATAACAGCTGAGAAAATGGTATGGATACACAGACAGACACACAGATAGGTATAAAACAGGATGTAGACACTGACAGTTATAAGGATTTGGAGAGAGAGATGACTACATAAAATCCTCCAAACTAGGGATGAAAATACAGTTAGCAGTGGTTTGGAGATGAAGGGAGAAATTGAACAGACACGTGTTTCTTGGCTGGTGATTGCCCCCCTCATGATTTACTACCAGGAACAGAAGAAGGCTTTGAAGGAAAGTCCATGTTTGAAGCTGATGGGTTGGGGGAAATGAAGAGGATTAAGTTGGGTGAGGCTGGAGCTGGTGGCATGAGACAAGGGTACCCAATGTCAGGAGAGGGTAAGAGTCAAACTCAATGAAAATGTCGATGGCTACCTGCACTGAAGCAAACAGCCAAATACTGACTGTGGACATGCACCACGTTAGAATCATGGCACCCCACCAATCATCCTTGACCTTCTTGGGGAACTCATCCTCAGTCCTAATATCAGCAGAATCCCACCACACCAAAATACAAACAATCAGGTCTTTTCGGCGGAAGGGAAAAGAACTAATATGCCAGATGTAAAGCATGGGTTTGTGAGGTGGGTGCCAGTCGTTGTGAAGGATTACAGTGGTCTACACAAGTGAACCTGTTGATATGTGCTGTTTCCGCCAAAGTATAAGGGCTGACTGTCCATTTGAATACTGCTAGAGTACCTGAGCCCGTATGTACACCGTCGGCATGACAAAGGCCTACTGATCATATCAAGTGACCCGTTTCTCGACCAGAATCATGGTCACCAAGTCCTCATACTGCCAAGGAACAACAGACAGACTACCACACTTCCCACTAGATCGACACTCCCTGTCAAAGTCCACACACCGTTCTCACTACAGAACTTTCCAAACACCTTCCGAAACATTGGTCTTTTTAATCTCCTTGGGTTGAGGTGATCTATGCGGCCTGTGCAAGCGCTACGGAGCGAACGCGCGTGTGTCAGACCACCGTGTTCAGCAGTGGAGGTGAAAGCTTAGTTTGAGAGGAACATGGGTTTTGGTGGTCGTTTCGCCCAGGCAGCTGTCCATTGGGTTGCGCAAGTGAACGGTCGGCACACCTACCTCGCCTGGGTGAGGCGAAGGAAGCTTTTGTATCCATACAAAGATCGTATAGCCTGATTCTGTTCCAGTGCTTTCAGTCCCCCGGCTTACAACATCGAGGACAGAACAAATCCACCATCGTCTAGTTGCCAGGGCAGTGTGTTGTTGAACCTGTACACGAGCCATTCCGGGCTGACTCGCTCGCTGTGATAGTCATTGGCCCTACGACCTAGTTTGTCGTACAACGTTGCCGGGGGCTCCTGAGTTACTGTAGACTTTGAAGGAGGGTCAGACAAGTGGTGAGGTGAGAGTTACTTGAATGGATAAGTGAAAACGAAGCAGTTGGAGCGTGGATATTCCGGCGGTTCGGCCATGGATGTGGATTAGGTGAGAAGGTTGTATGAGGTCACCCCCTATGACTGGTGAACGGATCAAAGTCATCATTCCTTTCTAGCCACGAAAACCCTAAACCGCGGTATCGCCGAACTCATCATCCTCACCGCTGATACCGAGCCTCTCGAAATCCTCTTGCACCTCTCCTTACTTTGCGAAGAGAAGGTGCCGATTGAATTGACCTCCGGAGATAATGCTAGTGCTGACGATCAGGCGCGTCTGACAGAACGTTCCGTACGCCTTTGTCGAATCCAAGGCTGCCTTGGGACATGTTTGCAACGTTTATCGACCGTCACCGCCGCGAGCATCACAACCTCCGAGCACCGCGAGCTCCAGAGTCAGCTCAAGACCATCAAAAGGGCCATCGACCAGATCATCTACTAAGACTCCACCCGCCCTCATAATTACTCGACATTAACGCACCAGGTTGTGCGTGCAGGGTGGCGGTACCTCTCAGGTACTCAGCGAGTGGGAAAGGATTCTCCTATCGAGCCAATTTGTACACGTGAACAATAGTACATCAGCACATACATCATGACCAAAGTACGTGGACGGGACCGTCACTATGAGCGCTGCAACCTAGTAGGAAGGAATTAGAATCAAGCAAAAGCTTAGGGTAAAGGGTGTCAGTCAGTATGAAGCGCCTCACTACCTCAACTCGTGCGAGGGCGAAGAGAATGTTACAGGCGAGCACTACTTAGGGATATTCTCATGAGCTTGCGCCCGAACGCGTTTCCTTTGAATCAACGTGGTCAGTACGAGCGTGTGAACTTTCCGGAGTGCGGACTTACTTGTAGGCAATCCTATCGTTCCTACGGTGTTAATACGTATCAGCGGATTGTGGTCGGTGCGATATGCCAGGACTCGCTTAAACATAGTATACGTGTCGCCCCGAGTGGGATCGTTAACATTGAGGTCGTTCAGTAGTTCCTGGATGCCCAACAGGATCTAGAACTTTCCGGTCAGCGCAACCCAAGCCTGATTGATACGGGGGCAACGGAACTTGTTTAATGGTGATCGCGGGCTTCCAAGCTTTCTCCTCGTCCAAGATAGACAAATAGACGGTACCGGACGGGTAGACGTTTGGGTGGAAGAGCGCAGGGGTGAATTTGCCTAGACGTCAAGAGTAAGCCACGAGGGGGATAAGTCTCTCAACAGACGTGGAGAACGGACACCCGGGTGGTTTGGATGGATAATCTGTACACGAGAACACGCCAATCCTAAGTCCTTGGGAGCACGATAGTGAGGATAGAGGTAGGCAAACCTTCTGGGAAGACCATCATGAGTTCCCACACGCCGCCTTCCCAAGGTGTCTGGATATGTTATCTCGAATATCAATCGATCACCCAATGCACGGAGAGCGGGGATTGAGAAAGGGAAGACCCACGCCTTGTTTTCCCGGGATCTCAACCTCCCACTCCGTCAAGTTCATCGACTCGTCAGTTGATTTGGTGGGTTTAGCATAAAACCCCTACTCAACAACCACGCCAAGCACGCGGGATAGAAACAGCCGAACGACACGAAAGCGACTCATCAGCATACACGTGCCCCAAAGGGGAGTGTAAAGGGATCCGAGCGAGAGTGGGAAGAGGCGGAGATTGGATAACTCACGAACGGATGAAGAGACTTTGCGCCACTGTTTGCGTTCTTCGGCAAGACGCGTTCTGCAGATTCCGGACATGGCTCACTCTCGAGAGAGGCGATTTGGTGACGTTGTGGTAGGGGTTGTTTTGGCATAGAAGAAGTGGAGGGGTGAGGCGAAGACGGTTTTTGCCTTCTACAGAGATCTTGTAACCTGATTCTGTTTAGGTGCTTTCAGTCCCCCGACTTACAACATTGAGGGCAGAACAAACCTATACTTGAGCCATCCCAGGCCAACTCGCCCGCCGTGATAGTCGGTGTGGGCCTTACGACCGAGCTTGTCGTACAACGCCGCCAGGGACTCCTGAGTGATCGTAGCCAAGGAGGATGCAACGGACCAGACCGAGTATCATGCGGAGTTGGGCAAACGGTGGAGTGAGGGAAGCAGTCGGAGTGTGGGTGTTCACAACCGGCGGTTTGTTCATAGGTATGGTTTGGGTGGCAAGGTTGTATGAGATGAGGTCACCGCCTAAGTATCACCGGTGAACGGATCAAAGTAACTTGAAAAAATTCCCGAATCCGAAGCTTCCTCTCCCCATCGACGGCCAAGGATCATCCACTTCGTGAGGTCGTCCCGCTCCAAATCCAAAACCCCTCCTCTCCCTACTCTCGCGCGCACGATAATGGCCGATCCTCAAAGCAAGACTTTCCCTCTGGCAGAAGCCCAACTGAACAATCAGGTATTTCTTTCTTTCGTTCTTCG
>Ga0307510_10011235_pt1 | contig 10644 bp, 7 predicted proteins | sample 12_EM_MG_FD_207224 | JGI IMG/M metagenome (GOLD analysis project Ga0307510, IMG submission 207224) | Populus trichocarpa ectomycorrhiza microbial communities from riparian zone in the Pacific Northwest, United States - 12_EM | ecosystem: Host-associated > Plants > Roots > Unclassified | place... | reverse complement strand
CCAGTCCCTCCTTTGGATCAAGCGTATCCCGTGCTGAAAAACCCGTTCAACCGGTCCACCTCTTCACTCGCACAGAACCCATCTCGGCCCTCGATCAACACTGCCAGCCCACGCCCAATGACACCTGTTTCTGAAGTGAGGAGCTCAAGACGGACACCTTCACGTTCCAGGACCCACAGTTACGGACGTAACCAACACTCGCGCTCAGGGTCGCTGTTTCACAGCTTGGACAACGGAAGTGACGGCGGCTTTGGATACGGCCCATCTTCCTCCCCTCCTCCCGTTCCACCTGTCCCAAATGCCTTCGGACACAGTTTTAGGAGCGAAACCCCCCCCAGCTGGGAATACGAAGACAAGGTTTCAATTGAGCCGCAGACACCATCCGACTACGCTTTACACGCGATATTCATGCGATTCGCCAGTGCCGCCGAAGCCAAAATGGAGAGGTTTTTGAAACAGCCCATCGAACGGGAGCCTTCATTACCAGAGTACATGGGACCAGGGGTCGACATCAAGTTCGACGAGTTGTTGGACTCTCTCGGGAGGATAGGACAAAAGCATGCCAAACCTGTTCTGGAATCCATAATGAGATGGAGGAGAAGCCAGAACGATGGCGTGGGGCCAGAATATTCAAGAAGCCACTTCGTCCAGTCACCTCACACGAACCGTGGCGCTCGGTTTCCAGACGCCTCTGCCATCCTCAACGAACGGAAATCTCTTGCCGCAATTTATATCATGTGCCGAGCACTGATAGCGGTCGTTCAATCGTTATCCAAGGACGCTCTGAGTGATCAGACAGGGTTTAACCTCGAGGAGACGATGTTCGAGCAGTTCAGGAAACCAGATTTGAAGCTCCTTGCGCAGAGCGCGAACCACAGATGCAATGCGGAGCTGTTTGCAAAGTTACTGGGGTTGTTGGCCAATGTCAGGTCAGTGCTTCCGCTTGGAGCTGGCGTGCAACAACTGACTCGTTTTCTAGGTTTATTGGCGTCACAGATCGATTCCTAGCCGAACTTCAGCCCGTCTCTTCCGGTCAGGTACTGAAAGACATGGATTTGCGATACGAAAACCTCGTCAGGGGGCTGCGTCACGTTCGGCTCAAGGTAAGCCTGTGCACTCACTTGATCGATCGATGGCGTATTAATGATCCTACAAGGTCTGGCCGCCAGAAACGTTTGAAGAGAGCGCAGAGTTCCTTGAATCCCTCTCGAAATCCTTTGAGAATGCCCACGGAGTGCGATTCAAATCTGTATTCGCAGAGACTCTTGTGGAGATCCTTCACCCCACGGGAAAGGTGCGTTCTTGAGGTCTTATTCACAAGCAAAACTCATTCTCCGCTGGGTAGACAATACAAGCGGAGGTCAACGACCCCCAGTGGGCAAAAGCCATCAAGACGATCGTGCCGAAGGCCAAGGATATGGTTTCTAAACCCAGATACTGGCTCGTTGCATATCCGCTATACATCACATCACTATGTGTGGCCCCATTGGAGTATTTTCAGCAGAATTGGGTTGCGTGTTTCGAGGCTGGCCTTAACAAGCTGAAGGTAAGCATAATACAGCTCCGTCCTCCCCGTCATGTTACCCACCCCTCATTACAGGAAAAACCTGCTCGCGTTCCGGTCATGAACGGCATGATGCGTCTTGTCTGGACGTATTGTTTCCGTTGCAACGAAGCCCCTTCGACAGCAACCGCAAAGCTCGAACCGATTCTACGCCATTTCTTCCCTGCCAATCGCCAATCTATCTTCCCTCACGATGACCGCCTGGAGCCATTCATTTTCATCCTCCACTACATCATGAGTCGGCATCTCGACTTCGGGACGGACTTTTGTATGGAACTTTTGAACGAAGGGCCCATTCGCAATTCGCAGTCGCAGAACATCTCCAATCTTCTTGCTCCAGAGAGAATCAGCGTTGCCATTCAATCGATCCTATTGTCGCTGTACACCATCGAGAAGGAGGAGCCTTCGCCCCCATGGCCATCGAGTTCTGAATTCTCTCACCCCCCTGTGAGGAAGGACATGGAGATGTCTTCTGACGTGCTCCCTCCCTCGGTTACATCACACGCGGGTGTCAAGGACCTGATGGATCGCTGTGGACCAACTTTGGCGTTAATTGCCTCTTCGTGCGCGCACAACGTGGGGAATATGCTCGTTCTGGGTGACCAGTGGTCTTACGCCCGTATAAACCCATCTTACGAGGAAGCTCATGATTACATCACTCGTCGTCACCCCGAGGGAACCGTCACATATCCAATCAGCCTAGTTCCTCAGATCAATGTCCTCAAACTGTGCTTCCAAGCATGGCCTCGACTCCTTCACTCATCACTTCCACTTAACGATGCGCTGGATATGCTTATCAGGGGAACCGTGCACGTGGAACCGATGGTCAGGGATATCGCCGAGGCAACCCTCAAGAGATTCATGGTCGACCCAGAACACGCTTCGACTCTCCTTTCTCGCTTCGCCACTCTGTTATTCGACCCGAGCGGTATCTCGAACGAGGTGTCCGGGCTCAAGATGTTTATCGATTGCAGGCGGTTGCTCAATTCATGGGCAGAACTTGTGGAAGAATGGATCCAAGGAATCCTGCAGAGCGCATCCAAGGCACCGTCTACGTCATCCCCTACTGCAACCGGCTCACTCACCGAAGAGGAATGGAAGAAGGTTGAACGGCGATTGGAGGAAATCGAAGCTGCAGGACTTTTCCTCCTTACGAACGTTACATCTGAGATCCTCTCCGTCGGTGTAAAGATTATCAGGATGCTCAGAATATTCTACACCCAATTGGGTCTTCAAGCGTCTACCATCGTCGACGCCCTTCACGGACACACTTCTCGGCAATACCTCACTGGGTTCGATGATCACCTCGAAGAACCTGATCTGGAAAGGCTAGAACAGTGGAGGGCGTCCAAGAAGGACGACGTGCCGTTAAGGGTAGCCGATAGTGATGTCATCCGGGATCGCGACCTTTGGGACCACGTTTATTCCTCCATCATCCAGGGATGCATGGACCATCCCACTCCAGTCCTGATCAAATTCCGGGAGATGCTCATCGTATCCGCAACGAAGTACCATCCTTTCATCGCCTCTTCTGCGGGACTCAGCAGTCGGGTTCCACGATCCGCCACCGCCGGTGGGTCCAACGCTCACCATAACGCCGGACAGTCGAAGCTGGGACCTGCGGATGCGAGTATTCATGTTTACCAATGGAGGTCCTGGGTCAAGATTATCTGTGTAACAGCTTCCGTGTCGGATTCAAGGCCAGTACTCAATAACGTGTCGTCGATCAACACCCCACGGGATCATGCCCGGGTACTTTCGGACAACAATTTCGACCGGGAGAGGATGACCACAAGTCGAGGTTTATTCCGGTACTTTGCTCCGTTCCTCGATGCAGAGCATTCGGTCTTTCGACATGCTGCGGTATTTTGTATCAGCTCGTTACCACCACACGGGTACCCTCAGCTGTTGGAGGACCTGAACTCGTTGGCACAGAGACAGTTCTTCGACGAGTCCCGATCCAAGCCCGCCCAGTCCCAAGCCATTACCTGTCGAACACGGAGACACATCAAGTTCTACACCGCGGTGACGAGGATCTATTTCCTTACTGCGAGCTTGTTATTGGAACAACGGTCCGCCGGGCGTCAAGCTGCTCTCTCCCACGTTCTCAAGTTCGTCAGGCAAACCCAGAGTTACCTCATGTCACCGGAGAACAGGGATCTCTATACTCTTCAAAGGCTCAGGCGTTACTTCTGTGGAACCGTCGAACGGGTGTTCGAAGGGCTGGAAACGCTCAAGGATTCAGATCGGTTCATTCCACCCAAGATCCACCTTTCATTATACAGGTTATGCGAGGAGTGGTGCCAGTTTGGAAAACAGTCGGATGCGGTGAAAAGGAGATTAATTCTGATGCAGAAAACTGCTGCTACTGGTGCTCCAGAACCACAACTACAGGCGGAAGCGATCGAGAGATTCCAGACGGAGACAAAGCAGTTGTCCACTGCGGCAGTCGGGGCTCTCGCGTCACTCTGTGTAAGGTTCCCGTCCTTTCCCCAGTTGAGCGCATGACTGAAAATCATGGAATTCTAGAAAAGGGCCTTCTTCCCCCCAGATGTTTCATCTGGCTCCCCAACGGATACAATGGTTGTGGACCAACTCCGGCCTTTGGAAGCGTCTCCCACTCTGGATAGGCTCATTGCCTTCTTGGCTTCGTATAAATCAACCATCCAGGCACTCGGAAAGTATGTAGACCTTCGAGGTATAGAGAACACGGTGCTAATCACGTCGTTCCAGGAAAATGCTGCGGTCTCTTCTGGCCAGTAGCTCACAGGATGTCAGCCTGACTGGTGAAGCGCTGCGTCGCGCCTACGTCTCTACCAAGGAGCTCGATACAAGTAACGTTCGATTCTTCGAGGTCGTCGCAGAGGTCATTTCCAACGAGATCACGCACGGATTCTCCTTTGGTCAAGTCGTTTGTCTCGGTTTATCAAATCTCTGCCACCCGACCGCCCAAGTCCGCCTCCAAGCATTTAGCATGCTCGAAGGCATTCATGAACAACACTCTGGCATCATTTCCTTGGCCCCTCATGAAGCTGGAATCGGAAGTTGCGCCCCTGGAACCCACCTTCACGCTCATCGGTTGATCTCTGACGTCCTTGCGGGAGAACACCCGGACCAAGCGATGTCGGTCCTCGCTCAGTTGGACGATTGGCTTCTCTTCCTCCAGGAATACGGGACGCTCACCCTTACTCTCCTGCAGAGTTTGGAGTATTGGATCTCGAACATCGATTTGACGGATGAGAGTAAATCCCAACTGTCGAAGCAGGGGCGCACCTGCATGTATCACCTCATCGCGCTGACCCTGCGCTTCTCGGAGACTTACCCAGAGCAGGTCCTGGTACTTTGGACCAGACTCGTGGAGCCACCCAATCAGTCGAATGGTCTCGCGGCTGCCAGATTCCTCCTAGAACAATCCCCGAAGATCGCCAGCACCGCCTTCATCGACTGTGCCGCCAAAGTTGTTGCCTGCTTGGCTCAATCTGTCGTTGGGAGGACCCTCTATACGGAGATCTGTGAAATAATCGAGCCTGCGAGGATGCTACCGACGATCGAACACAAGCTCCGCCTACCCACTGAAGACGATCTCGAGATGTGGTCCGACCTGGATATACTTTTCTCCTCCGACCAACCGAAACTTAGCCTAGGAGCAGCGCAATTCGCTCTTCTCTTCCTTTCGGACGTTGCCCTAGACCGCCACTGGGAGACTGCGACAGAGCTTCCCGTCCTGCTCCACGCTTTGGTCGTGCATCTCGACCACCGCCTGCCGTATCTCCGTAAACATGCACGGCGGATGTTGTTCCAATTACTTCGCGCGTGGGCACCGAAATACGACGAGATTTTGGATCGTGCCTGTCACAAGAGCCGGTCCCAGGTCAAAGTGTTGATCGATGGCCTCGAAAAGGATTCGCAAGCTCTGGTTTGGACGGACGAGAACACTACGCAGGATGTTGGACCCAAGATGAAGGAATTCTGTAGCAGGATCCTCGAAATCCTAACTCCCCTCCATCCCAAACTTCCAGAACAGTGGGGTTCCGTCGCCCTAGCCTGGGGAACGGCCTGCTCCATTCGTGCAATCGCGTTCCGGTCACTCCAGATATTCCGAGCCCTAATGCCTCGAGTCAACAAGGGAGACTTGGCGCTACTCCTTGGAAGGTTGTCCAACACGGTTGCCTCTGAAGACGAGAACATACAACTGTTCACCGCAGAGATAATCCTTACCCTGCGTTCCCTCGTCGATCTCAACGACCTCGACCCATCCTTGGTTCCCCAACTATTTTGGTGTGCCCGCGCATGTCTCTCAACGACCGTCGAGTCAGAGTTCAAGGAAGTCGTATCTTTCCTCACTGCACTCTTGGAGAGAATCGACCTAGACGATCCTCGGACTGCGGAGTTGTTAGTGTCTTCACGCCCATCGGATTGGAGAGGCCATTCCTCGTTGCAGCCGCCCCTACTTGTTGGTTTACGATCTTCGGAAACCTCGGACGTTACCATCAAGCTCCTTTGTCGACTCGCGAGGGTCCAGGACGACCGTCTCATTGATCCATCTGAGGGTCGTGTCCGAGATCTCTATACCTTAATCCTTCCCTACTGCCTCCGCGACATGGTTCAGGATTCGAACACCGATTCCCTCAACGATTTCGCTCTCGACCTCGCTGCCCTTGCGCAGGAAGATGGCCGTCACACGATCGTTCGAGTCATGACCTCCTTCGCCAAACGCAGGTTCAGGACAAAGGAGGATTTCCTAAGGGAATGTGTTGCGACCCTTCGCGAACACTATAGCGCAGACCATTGGACGGACGTTGTCACCCTCTTGATGGGTTTGGTGCTCAACCAGGACAAGACGATGAAAGTTCACGCCATGCAGATCCTGAAGGTTCTCTTCCATCAGAAAGACAGCCGTAGCCCCGTTGGACTGGTCGGTTCCGAGCTGCTCATGCCCCTCCTGCGCATGTTGGAGACGGACCTGGCTGCTCAGGCACTGGATGTCCTGGACGAACCGATCATCATTGCCAATAGTATGCCCGCCAAACACGTCCTTAGGATGAGCATGCATATCGGTTCGCACATGAGCAGGAACATCGGATCTGAGGCAGATGTCTTTGGTGTTCCGCTGGAGTCCGGATGGTCCATTCCCAAACCCGAACTGGCACGCGAGATCTGCAGAACCAACGTCATGGCCGTGTTCGACACATGCAAGGTCCCGGCCCGGCCGTCGAGAATTGACTTCGAACCTGAAGACCTGGTCATGCTCTCCACCGAATCCATTCACGACGATGACCTCGGCGATCTCGTACAGAACCTCCACGAACTCAGCACCTTCTTCCAAGAGCCTTCCCCCCACAAGCAGTCTATGCCAAACACTCGGTTGGAGGCGCGTGTTGCGGCCATCCTTGCCAAGTCTGCCGCAGACGCTCCTCAAACGCCCTTTGTGGATGTCTTCAGGGTTGGCAGTTTGGACTACGGCGACTCCGATGATGACTCCGCCTCCGACAGCGGCAGTGACCTTTTCGAATATGATATGGCCATCACCTCTATCTCATCCACACATACCTCCCCGCCTGCAAACACAAGCCCACGATAGATATTGTCGATATGTTATCGGATCGTTTGTTTTTCTTTCTCTTTTCTTCTTGACTACTTGTTTCATTATTCGCTATCCTTCCAACCCTCCCTCCTTCCTATCCATACCGCTGTTTTGTTTGCTTTATTCCAGGTTTCTCTCGAAATGTCGTCGGTTGTTGAACTCTCTTGTATGATTATCACTTGTCCAACGGCGCAGACTCTTTACCCTCACTTCGCCCCTCTATACTCACCCTTCCACAATACCATATTTATCGTTCAACTGCTTTCCTCAATTTGATTTATCGAATTAACATTACCGAAAATTACCAGGCAGTCCATTAGAGTTCAGAACGTACGACTACAATCTAGTTTCCATGATCGTTCAAAAGCGTTATAAAACTCGTTGAGTGAAGTTTCTCAGCATCGTTCGAACACCCGGTAGAGGTCAGGAAGACTCGCCACCTGCACTACATCTCTCTCCAATAGGGACTTGGGCGGAACCAGGTACTTTCTCATCGCGGGGAAGAGTATATGTTCGATCTGCCATCTCTCAGCCTTCGATTCCTCGGTCTCCTCGGGGGTGGCCGGAGTACCATCCAGCGGACCTGGAATATAAAAGTAGGCCAGTTCACGAAGGATCGATTCGAAACACCGTTCTTCGTCTGTCCAGTCAACCTGAGAACGCATTAAAAGGTTAGCGGACATTCGTGGAGGAGCAACGGTCTTTACCTGGGGTCCCAGACGCATTAAGAGTAGAGGGAGCTTGTCGAGGTTCGGGGTGTAGCCCCTCAAGATGAGCGGCAGTGTTTGTACGAGCCCTTCATCTGTGATGGTCAGGCAGAAGTATTCAGACAGCATTTCGCGCCTGTCTGGATCCATAAGCGTTCTGTAAACAAACTGCGTTGAAATGGTCGAGTCGGAATCTGTGCTTGGCCCGCAGTATAAAACCCATCGCTCACTTCCGTTACTTGCTCTTTCGTCAGCTTTGTCCCGGAGATTCCATCCTCAGCATCCACCGCGATCGAGATGAGCTTCCGGAGAGGTGGAGACGGCTCGAGTCTGAATTTCGCGAGGTTGTTGAATTGCCTGAGCCCAAGTTGGTAGAATAACTCTTCGCTGTGGGGAACGTTAGGTCGTGCACGATCTCTACGGCTTAGAGTAGCTCACGCAAGGGACCCATGGTTCAGAAGGTATAGCTGAGTCGAATGTTGGACAAGAGAAAGAGATCGATCGAGGTCGACGATTCCGACGAATACATGACCTTCCAGGACTTCATGTAAGCCTCGAGTGGTCATGTCAGTACAATAACACCGAACCGGAAAAAAAAACATAGGCTGGTGGAGTACCTTGATGTTCCTTAATAAAAATTATTTTGCGTAAATCCTTAATGGATGTGAGTTCGCAAGCGTTTTCTGGTATCTCCTTGGTCTTTCTGCTGCTTTCGCGCCTCAGAGGTGCTGGGGGTTCCTCGCCTCCACCATCATTCCCTTCGGCTGCCGCCTGGGTTTGAGGCTGAGGTTGAGGTGGAGTCCTGTTGGAAGGAACGACGGGGAACATCGAATCCAAGGTGCGATCCGCGGCGGAGGTTCGGATGAGGTTCTTTGGGGCAACTTTCTTCCTAGCAGCCGAGGTTGAGGTTGATGTTATCTCTGCCACAGAAGGTTTTTGTTGATAAATGCGGTATGAATAATCTCGAAATGTTATTCACGAATATTATGGACTCGCGATGGACCTGGTTCTTTGTCCCGAGAGTCATCGGGTTGGTCCACATCCATCGGTGTCTTCTGAGTCTGAGTGAGCAATAACTGTCCGCAAGATGAGTACCGCCTCCCCTAGATGGTCTTCATAACGGACCTGAGTGGGGTAAGATCTAGACTGACTCTTGTTGAGCAACCTCTCCTGAGCAACATTACACACTCGCTCTACGATAGCGTCCTCGTTCAAGAAGTGTACCTCGCGCTTTGTCGGATGAACGTTCACGTCCACAGACTGGGGGTCAATCTCTAGACTACAAGAAACCACGGTCAAAACCAGCTTCATGATGCGACGAAGACTCCTACCTGAGGTACATAAAGGGAGAGAAACCTTTCGGTAGAATGCTCGTGTAGATTGCTTCCATTGCCCGCTTTATCCTCGCGGACTCAACAAGACGGTCTTTCGTGCAACTCTTAACGCCCCGCAATCAAATTTGGAGATTGAGGCATGCTTACGATTGATAAAGAGCAAAAAAACGAATCTCTTGGCTTGGTAACTTGCATTCGTGAACACAACCTCTGCTTTCCACGACGGCTCTGCATCCTTACTTGTGTGCGTCGCGGTGGGGTCCGGATCGCAGGTCACTTGCAACAGCGCCTTTCCGATGCTGGTGCCGTACAAGAGGTTGATTGCTTGCGAAACGGAAGACGTGGGGGATGAAGATAGATCTGGGGTTGCGGATCCCGCCTGGGGAGAAATGAATGATATCGCTCGCTGCAGACTGAACACCATAGGAGCAGAGACCAACCTTCTTGCAAACAAATGCCACCTTGTGGTTGTGAACGGCATACTTCGTCATCACGTCGAGAATCCGAGAATACTCCTCTGTAGATGATCTCAGCGCGGAAAGCCTCGTCGGGGTGTTGTAGAACAGATCTTCCACGGTGATGATAGTACCGTCATTTCCAGCGCACGGTTTTGGTTCCGCGGTCTGAACTGCCTTTGCGGGGACTAGCTTCCCATCCTCGTAGCAGGCTCTGTTGGACGTGAATCAATAATTAGGACAAGCCACATTCGCCCATCGACGAACTTCCAAGCATGTTCCGCGGCGGCTGTCTTCGTTATGACGCTCAAATGGGCGACATGGGATATCGAAGCCAACGCTTCCCCACGGAACCCATACGTAGAAATATGCGAAAGGTCCGAAAATGAAGATAACTTTGAAGTTGTAAAACGTTCAGCCAGTATAGGCAAATCCGAGTTCTAGTAGTTGGAATGGTTACTGATGATGAGTCGTGAGAAACGGCCAAGGGGTAGAGGGGACCTTGATGCCGCATCCATTATCCTGGATCTGCAGAAGTTTCATCCCGCCATCTTTGATTGTGACGCGTATCGAAGTGGAACCGGCGTCCAGGCTGTTTTCTATGAGTTCCTTTAAGGCAGAGGAAGGTCGGTGAATGATCTGTGCTTGAAAGTGAGTTCCGTTCTAGAATGGCATTCGCGGGCGGTACGGTACCTCTCCTGCTGCAATCTTGTTGATTACGGATTCCTTAAGCCTTATTATTTGCTTTGGCTCTACGGGAGCGTCCAACGAGGCAACTTGGTCAGGAGGCATTGCAAGCGTTTGCACAAAGTGGCGAGAGCTACGCGTCAGACGCGATGCGAGAGGTGGAGCAACCGTGAGAAATCCATGCTTGGAGTGAATCGAGACTACTGTAAAGTCATCTACATCAAGTAGGCGAGGGTGAGGGTCGGGTGCTGAGTAGTAACTAGTGGGTAAGTATGTACAACAAAAAATAAAGATAAACGACATTTGCGAAAGC
>Ga0307510_10011234_pt1 | contig 10648 bp, 10 predicted proteins | sample 12_EM_MG_FD_207224 | JGI IMG/M metagenome (GOLD analysis project Ga0307510, IMG submission 207224) | Populus trichocarpa ectomycorrhiza microbial communities from riparian zone in the Pacific Northwest, United States - 12_EM | ecosystem: Host-associated > Plants > Roots > Unclassified | place... | reverse complement strand
AAAGAAGTGAAGAGAGAGAGAGGATAAAAGAGGGTACGGGTAATGAATTGCCATCCACAAAGAAAAAGATCAACAAAATCAGGGAATCAAATTAAATTCTAAAGAATTATCACATTTGATGCAGTCGGAGGAATTCGCGTAAAGTTTTATCCGCAGTCGCACGTGGCCGGCCATAAGGGTGCTTTTTTTTTTGTGGAGGCGCCAAGAGTGATCCCAACCTCTGATCCAAAACCTCGTGAGGATCCTAAATCCCCGGCATTCATCCATTGTCCCAGCACCATGGTCTCAACGAAAGATCATGTGCAAGCACCGGTACTCGTAGGTATCGTGCCGTATCATACGAGGTTTACCACTATTTTACCGCTGCCACACATTCAGTCGGGCTTTGACGAAGGTACTCGGGTACAGCTCCTAAGTTTTGTATGTTCCACAGGGGGCAAGGGCAGCAAACCTCTCTCGTGGAACCTATGGTACAGAACTTAGGCTCTGTACCTCCGTAAAGCTGCAATGGTGGCGGCATCCAGATTGCAGATTCCGGTGATGGAATCAGCGGAAGCAAGAGTTTGCTCTTGGGCCTCAGTATCACCCACCAAATACGGCACAGGTACGCCCACATATACACATACCAGTACAATATCGTATGATACCAGTACGCCATTGAGTGAATTTCAGCCAGCCCCCGCCATCCCAGGACTCGATAGCACGGGTACCCTCCCGTCCCATGGGTTATTAAATGCTGCGAACCCAAGAATGTTTGCAGTAAAACATGACCCGTTGTCTGGATTATGCGCTGTGCTGGAGAGATTCTTTGGATTATGGTCATCCGGGATAGAGGGGTGCGACTGTGCTAAAATATTAATTGATAATGCTCGCAACTCGATTCTCCCCCCGAAACAATGGCAGGGTAGTATCGTATAGTACCCTGTTTGAACGGAGTGTTTATATTCCCGACCGAGAGCCCATGTGCCCACCCATTCCAAGGTTGCGGGTATCAAGATATCTTCCCGTTTCTTCTGCCGGAATCATGCCAAAATTTCCGGATACTTTTGAAATCGGCGAGCTGCACGATACGGAGCCTTGGCGCCAGAAAAAGCCAGCGCCCCAACCCTGATTTTGCAAATGTCTCTGGACCCCAATACGGTAGACAAGTGCATTTTGGTATGATAGAATGAAAATAAAAAATGGGGGCAGAAGTGGCGAAGGGAAGCTAATAAGCATAATAAACATCACTTAGAACTAGGATGTAGTATTGGCCTTGATAAAGAATCCAACCACAGGGGAAAATCTAGGATTATTTTGCAAAATCAGAGTTGAGTCTCGGCTTGTCTGACGCAAATACTTTTTCTCACTACCAGATTGGCAAGATTGTCGATCTACTTGTATGATGCTTGTATCCCGTGGGAGAGGGTCCCAACCAGGCCCCATGCCATCATAACAATATGGGATGGCAATTGGGATGGACCAGGAAACGACTGGTCGCTCTGGAGTCACTTTTTCTGCCGGTTTTGCAAGGGACCATGCAATGCAGAGACTGATTGATACACCACCATCATAAGAATGAATTATGCACAGTAGGAGGAGGAGATGGGTGGGGAATACCGGTATCACAAAACAAACTAACCGTGGCAGCACAAAACGAACTACATCCACGAGACATACCGGTACTGCTCATCCCTCTTGTCTAGTAATCTCTACCGTAGTGTGGTGCTAGGATCCTGCCTCTGAGATGCCGGCAGTTTAGTCTCCCAGAGCCACACCTCACAAGCACTCGTTGATTTTACGAATATTGCTCATAACCTAGTTTCTCTCGCAGAGGCTGTATCATCTCATCTTATCTCGACTGGCAGGTGTTGTCCTTGCCCTTACCTATACAGTGTGTGGTAGTAAAAGTGAGGATTTCATACTGCAGTTAGGTTGGGTGATTGCGGTTAGAAGGATTTGAAGGAGAAGCATTCTGAGAGAGGTAGTCGCACCTCGCTATAACGAACGCCAAGAATTCAGGTTTTTTTCTTCGATAGCAAGGTTTTGGAAGAAATTCCTTATAATATTATCATAGCGAGGATAATTTGTATGGGAGCAGGGTACAAATTCCCAGATGTTCGTTTCTCAACAGCGAGGTTTCCCGTATGAAGAGTTCTATTATAGCGACTGTAGAAAGGCTGACTTCCTTCACCTTCCTATCCCGGAGGCCAGCATTAACCACAAGGGCCACAGAGAGATGCACCAAAGGAAGCATCCCGCAAAACAACACGAATACAGTAACCACATTTCCTCTTTCCTTGCCATCGCTTTTTCACCACTGAAGAGATTACTCCCCTCTGCTTGATTACTCTACTCCATTCCTCTCCGTCTTCCTCTGACTTTTCTTCCGATTACAGCACCTGCAACTCTTCCCACCAAGCGCTCTGCAAGGCCCCTGCTGGCAGATTACCCTGACCCGCCCTCTCGGGTAGTCCTTTAACCCGAAACGGTAGGGCCAGGCCAGCCGGGAAAGAGTGTGTCCGAAGCTTCTACTGTACGTGTTTTCGAAGGCTTGCCGCCAAGAGAAATAAAACCCGTCAGCCCTTTTTCTTTTGTTCGGCAATTTCCTTCCACACAGGAACTAATCCAATGGCTTTGGGGCGAAAGCAACGGGGAGAGACTAAAAAGAAAGGAAAAGGGATGCTGCCGTGTCCATTCCTCGTTCCTTCTCTATTCCCTCGCTCCTCCTCTCGGTTTATGCACTTTGGTGATCCGACTCCACCAAATTGTTACAATTGAGTCCGGTTTTGTTGTTGCTACCTTCCGCGTCTATTGGGTAGTTGTCAATAGAAAAAAGGGGGCTTAGAGCAGAGGACACATACGAATTACGGATCCTATCATCTTGAAGAGAGTACAAACTTGGTCCCCAAAAGTTTGGATAGGAAGAAGGGCAGAAAGATATGGGCAGACCAAGACGAACATCCTCCCTGGGGGAGGACATCCGGGGTGATACTTCAGCTCCTGGAATATCAACCATGAGCACATCTCATGCACAGGTAATATTCCTTTGTCTCCCTGAACCTTGGCCTGGTAGCCGTTCTGCAGATTAACATTGTGTCATCCTAGAGAGCCGCTTCACGAGGTCGACGAAGGGCTTTATCCAAACCCCAGCCGGCATCCAAATCCCGAGTTCGGAGCTTTTTCACCTGGTACCGCGAGATCTCTTACCGCAAGACATGGAGTATGTTTCCATCTCTGGGTTTCTACAGTATATTTCGAATCAAAAACATCAAGTTAACCTTTGATCCACAGTAAACCCCCTGGTGGTTATGGCTCTCGTAACCGGAGCCTATAGCCTGAATCCCACCCCCGAGAACCCGTTACATGCTTGCATTTTCTTATCCTATCCCGAACCCCCGGATCCGACTTCGCATGCACCCACAGAGACGCAGTATGGTAAAGGAGCGAGCGATTTTCTCTTTGTTCTATTTTACATGTTCTTCTTCTCTTTCACCCGCGAGTTCCTCATGCAGCAGGTCTTGCGGCCGCTAGCGATCTGGTGTGGTGTCGCCAAGAAGTCCAAAGTTTCCCGGTTCATGGAGCAGACCTACACCGCAATCTATTTCTCTATCTTCGGCCCATTCGGATTATACGTAATGTCTAGAACACCAATCTGGTACTTTAATACTACAGCATTCTACGAAAGGTACCCGCACTATACCCACACAGCCGATTTCAAAACTTATTACCTCCTCCAAGCTGCATACTGGTCGCAACAGGCGATAGTCCTAATGCTCCAACTCGAGAAGCCGCGCAAGGATTTCAAAGAACTGGTATTGCACCATATCGTGACCCTCTCTCTCATCGGCCTCTCCTACCGCTTCCACTTCACCTGGGTCGGGGTTGCCGTTTTCGTCACCCATGATATTTCAGATTTCTTCCTTGCAACTTCCAAGACGCTAAATTACCTCGATCACCCATTTACAGGCCCATACTTTGCCTTCTTCATTCTCGTTTGGATCTACATGCGCCACTACATCAACTTGAAGGTCATCTGGTCTATCCTCACGGAATTCGAAACCGTCGGAGTCTGGGAACTCAACTGGGTCACCCAAGTGTACAAATGTCGCATCGCGCAGGTCATCTCGGGCGGTCTTTTGGGTAGTCTGCAGGCAGTGAATCTCTTCTGGCTATGGCTGATCCTGAAGATTGCGTGGAGATATGCTGTCAGCAACATTGCTCAGGATGAGCGCAGCGATGATGAAGATGAGGAGGAGAGCAGCGAGAGTATTGAGGCCGAGTATGTGGCCCCCCACCTCAAAAAAAAAATTCCTCTTACGAACTTGTGCTAATGCCAGGGCGCGGAGTAGCTCCCCAAAGCCGGAGGCCCCACGCGAAACCGAACGAGATATCAAGAAAAAGATATAATATACCCACCAGCAAGTGTTTTCCAAAAAGGGAAAGGACCTAAATGGCGTTTCCCTATGGTGTTAATACTGTCATGAATAGTGTCTCTATTGCATTAGATCCCTATTACTCCTTCACTTTCCTCTTGTTTCCGATTTCCGGGGGGGGGGGGGTTCAGAGCTTACGCTAGCTAGTTACCTGTATCGTAGTGCCAACGAAGGAAGGCTTAATGGTTAGAGAGGTATCATAAACAGGAAGGAAAGAGGTACACGGCGCAGGATGGGAGAGAACGTATAGGGCGCGGATAATTATTAGGGATCATGCATCGAGTGCTTAAGCTGGCAAAGAACGATATATGATATGGTGATGGACTTCTGGCTGGGCCCGGGTGGGGTGTTTTGTATTCGAGTAGCAAGCGTTATAGACTTTCTCTTTCTCTCTCCTTTTGCTATGATAATAATATTATGATATTATAATACCTTGTATAATATAATATATTATATTATATATTTCGAGCTTCTGGTGATCGGTAGCGGTCATATCTTATCACTCGCTTTACGAAATGGAAGACGGAATGGGAGGGGCCACAATGTAGCCGGCTCGAAACGCAATATAACACTGATCACCAGCGTATCCTACTAAAGGATGGGAAGAACGCGCAACACGAGGAGGCTGTGAGAGTAAAATTATAGAGAGAACAGAAACAGTTGTGGTCCCCCATGTGCATACCTAATTTATCTTCTAAACCAATACCCATATATCGCTGTTCCTTGGTATCATATACCGGTATACAATCTTCTGTACAAGTCATGCACAACCCCAAAAATGTGAGAAAGGAACGCAAAAGCAAAAGACGAAAGAGGCCAACGCCCCAGCCGAGAATAAGAAAGGTGGAAAAGCCTAGCACTCGATGGCTACCGTGGCCACACCCATACCTTCTCCTCCTTCTCTCTCTTCCCATCCAGTCCATACCCAATCATTTCCCGCCTGTCGTCTAAAAGCCTAGCGTACTCCAACATGAGCCGGAACATGTACACCTCGATGTCCTCCTTCCTCAACACTTTCGCGGCCCACTCTCTTCCCTGCCCGGCCAATCTCTTTCCGGTAGAATCGTGCGCAGGTATGTACACCCCGTCTTCCCCTTTCCTGTTCCCCAGACCAATAAAGTATGTGATAATGGAGTAAAAGTCGTCGAATCTATTATCCATAGGGACGAAATGCTGCCACGCGAACAATCGACTATCGTGCCATTCTCTGAATATGGTGGCTTTAATCCCTAGACTGCGACTTTTCAGCCAAGAATGCCAGCGGCCCGAGAAGCTGTGGCCGTCAATGTCCGGAAGGTACTTGTTTAGGAATTGTTCTGTTAGGGCCGTTGCGTTCGCCTCTTTTAGGAACGAGCGTAGCCAGCCGCATTTGCTGTCTGGGATGCACCAGGCGAGCTCATGGAAGCCGATATCGGTGTATTTTTCCGAGAAGAGGGATGGGTCCCAGCTCCTGGTCTCGAAGTAGGCTGGTGGAGCGGCTATTAAGTTTAGGGTAGGTAGGGTCAGGCGGGTTTCCGTGTTGTGGAGGTCGGTACTATTTGCCAGTTGGACGAAACGGTGGCGGTGAAGGCGGCGCCAGGTACTTAGTGTTTGGTGCCCACCCGAAGTTATGCCGCGCCAGAAGGCGATTGTGCGTTTGTCGTCCCAGGGGATGTCATTCTCTGGGTTGTAGTGGTAACGCGGGTCATCGCTGTAGTACATGTTTGCTGGGAAGAGAACTTTTGGGGTGGCTCGTCAGTACCGGTGTAACTGAGGGTGGGAAGGGGTTAATATACTATCGTTATTGACGTTAACTTTGCATTCGCTGAATACTGGAATTAGTTTCTTTGTGGCCACTATGGTAGCGGGAGCAAGCAGCATGCCGTGAAGATCTTGGATTGCTGGGCCAACAGTGCATAGATCACTGGATATATTGAAGTTGGAGATTAGCCCGCCGCTGTTTGGAAACTTGTATTTTGCTTCTGCTACGGCTGGGTCCGTGGTCATGTTATTCCGTGCGTAAGAGTCTGGAGGACAAGCTTTGCTCGCAAGGTTCATGTATGGATCTCCCGAGGCGCCGAACCACTCTGCCGTTGGGAATGACAGAGATTCATCTGCTCTGATTAGCAATGTAGTATATATAGGAGTATAAGATATTTAACCTACTTAGTTCTCTGTTCCTCGAAAACCCGTTTGTAACTGGTTTGTCTATATTACGGCTTTTCTCCTCAATGTCGAGGTGTTCCTGCAAGGCTTCCCATTCGACAATTACTCTTGGCTGGTCATGTGTGTTCATGGCGATCTGCATATCCGGTAATTCCTTGACGAAGACGTTCAGCATTTTCACGAATTCGTCTGTGCGCCAGTTTCCGTTGGTGACCTTTATCTCGCCATGTTCAATCTGTCTCGCAGTCAGTCGACAGTCTGGGGGGGGGGTTTGAGGTGGAGTCTGTACCGTAATTCCAGCAAGGCCACTCTGCCCGGGATCTTCTTTCAACATCCCCTTCACCAACTTCCTCAGTTCCAATGGCGGGATACTCCAAAATGGTCGCAGGTCGTCCCAAATTTGGTCAAAGTCGTCTATATTGTAGACGTTTCGTTCCCTAGCAAATCGATACCACTACACAACTAATTAGCCATGGGAACTTACGACAGTTATGTGGAAGGCCTACCTTATCGAAGCCCGGAGGAGGATGTCGCCCGTACTTTTTCCGGTATTTGCCTATGACTTGCACAAACGTCTTTGACCGGGAGTCTCGATATTGCTTAAAACCAGCTGCTGCCTTTTCCATCAACTGTGAAATAGGGTGGCCACCAGCCTTCTCGCTGCTATAGCTGAAGTCGTCTTCGTCTTCATGGATTGTGAGCTGCGGAGGCTATGATTGCGCAGAAAGTTAGCGTTACAATTTCGCATCTTCACCCCCGACGATCAGAATTGTCCGTACCCTATTGTGCTCCCCAGGATGTTTAAGTGACTGAGAAGTTTGTAGGACTTCGATCCCATATCGATAATCTGTCCCAGTAATAATGGCCAGGTTTGTGAGGAAAATTACAAATGCCGAAACGCCTAAAATAAAGAGTATCCGCCGTTTTGACGACGAGGGAGGTAGTGTCATACTTGTACTCCTGAGCTTTCCCGTAGCCTCTCGATGGTTGCGGTGGTTTCTATCTGCAGGGATTAAGTGTGCAACTGTAAACAAACAACCCCGGAATAATTGCTGCGCTGTGGAAAGTATGAGATGCGTCAAGAAGAAGAAGAAGGCAAGGGAGATCCGTAGGTTAAATAAATGGAAAGCACAACGGCACGGGGTGGTAAGGAGAGAAAGGAGGTAGACTTGTCGTCTTATCCCCTGAACGGATGAGACATTCAAATCTGCTGCGTGGCTTGTGCACGGCTTTTTTCAGAAACTTGGTTGGAGAACGGGAAGGGTGTGATCAGGAATTCTTGCGAATAATTTCCTATCACGAAGAAAGGTGAGACAGTCTTATTCGCCCAAGGGATAGAGTACCGTACGGTACCGTACAAGTGTACTTATATGGGTTGAGGTTTTGGGAGGATAACTGTGCGGTGGTTACTTGTACAAGTAGCTTGTTCCACTTTCGCCCAAGGATTCTATACAGCTCTCCAGCTCATGGCCAAAACCCCCCAAATACACAATGGGCTGAGCAGAGCAGGTTGACAGGGCTGCGAATAACCAGTTAATGAGATCTTCCAGGCTCAGCTCACCTAAGCTGTACTGCGTCTGGAAAAACTATTCCTTCTCGGGTGTTTTGCTTCTGATTGCTGGGATCAGCGATGGTGGGTTTAGCCAGTTGGTACTGTGTTCCCGTGCTAGTACAGCAGGGCGCTTCCGAAGGGCCCAAGATCTTCAGCGGGGATATCATGAAGTTCGGTAAAGGCTTCCAATGCCACGGGTTTTTATGCTTTGTCCCTCCCATACCAAGGTACTATTATTAGACTAACCTATCGGTGTCCGAAGACCATTAGACCCGGTGAGCACTGAGCGAGACAGCACCCTCAGCTTGAAACCAAATTTCGGTATAATAGGACCAACACCATTACACCTTATACTTGGACTGCTGGGGCATTGGAAAATTTTGTGTGGCCCCTGCCAGTGTCTGTACGAGTACTGCCAGTTTCCACAAGTATCCGGATGCTTTGGCGCTGGGAGGCCGAATCAGTCGATGGTGGGGGAAACCTTTAACCAGTACATCAGCCTATGATGCCCAACTTCAAACCGCTAAGGATCTTTCTCAACCACTTTTACATTGCCTTTCTCTCTGTTATTGCGTAGGAAATAGGCCGGAGATCCAGAGAGTAGAAAGATATTGTAAATAGACTAACCTTTGAGTGAGTTATAGGAATTTAAGACAGCGCTATAGTCATTAGTGTGCTCCGGTTTAAGGCTTCCCCTAACATATGTCGGTTACGAATCTTGGCGCCAGGGCATCCGGATACTTGTGAAAATGGGTAGTACTCTCCAGCAATGATGTGGGTAGGTACTATCACATAGCTAATATTAGCTATGGTCTGATGTTTGCGCATCTGCGAATTTGTAGTATGATATGATAACTAACAGAGAGTTTCTTAGTAACAATGTTTCTCGAGCACTGACAGGGGCTGCACAAAATGCTGCAGTGTCTCAGCAGTCCAGGAGATAAGTTTAGGGGCTGTTTGGCACGCCAACGTTTGTAAGGTTTCCCAAACTGCGTTTTGTAAGGTGTACCAAGCTGTAGTTTGTAGGGTATGGCTTGCCAAGCGCCAGAAGGAACTTTTATATAAGGTATGATATGATGGACGCAATGGGGAGGTTCTGCTAAGATGGTCGTAATACAAGCTGTTCTTGTTTTTGCGGCAAGTTACGTAGGTTGCAGCACTGTCAGAACGCTGAAGTTTTGGTAAGAACAGTACAAAATTTGGTGTGGGTTGAAAAAATATCTCTTAGCTTTAGTGTAAACTCCAATTTCTGGTAAACAACAGGGTATCCATAAACACAATTCCTTTATGACCATCTTATGTAAGAACTGTTCTTGAGACTTTACTAAAGTTGAGCCACAGGGCACTATTGCGCATTAGGAAAGGTTAGTGCGGTTGCTCTACTCGAGTAGTGATAAGATCAGTTCATCTTACGACCATCTTAGGCTCTTAGCAGAATCCCCCTAATATCAAGGTTAAGCACCGCGGTGCGTTCTTAAATCGCCACGCCAACCACACCAAACCTCACTCGCTAAACCATTTTTGGAGACATAAGAACTGCGGCGACCCTCTCTCGTTGCATATTTAGAACGGAAAAAAACTTGTTCGTGCTTATGTGAGGCATAAACAAAGCATATAATTGGTTTAAGATCAGGTTTTAGGGAGAGGAAAAACAGCTCTTACCCTATTCGTACTAGAATTCTCCACTGTGATATCATACCTTCGAAGTTCGAAAGCGACCGCCATAAGAACACGCAGTCGTGCTTGACTTCGCTTTCTTCACCCTGAGCTCGTCGCATAAAAAAAAGCAAAAAAATAAGAACGCACGCTGGTGCTTAACCTCGATAATACTCGAGTGCATGTGTGGCTATTTGGGCTCAACCCTAAACAGGAGTGGAGGAAATAATAATATTATGTAATGATAATATAATAATAATATTATGTTTTTTTAAAGGCTACCCGGCCTTAGCACTGAGGCAGGGTAGTGAATCATACCTGTTGCTCCTCACAAAAGTTTCTTGCATCTGCCCAGGCCGTTAACACCATCCCCCCCACCATCCCTTCTGCAACGACCTTAGACGAAGACCACACGATCTTGTTCTCTTATCTCTTGTTTCCGGTCCCTAAGCGAGATATGTCCGGAGAAACTAGCCGTGGCCCCTCCGCGGATATTGTAGCAGGGTCATCCCCCGCACCCGAGTCGGGAAAGCTTTCGGCCAAGGAGCTTAAAGAGAAGAAAAAGCGAGAGAAAGCCGAACGTCGTCAGCAGGCTAAATCTGATGCCCCTGCTACTCCTCAGCGTCCCCCAAAACCTCAACCGCCCAAAAAGGAGGCTCAGGGCAAAGGGAAAAAGGGAGCCCAACCCACCGCAGCCCATGACTCTGGCATTGTCAAGACAATATATAGCCAACAGTCTAGCAAAGTCCTCGCTGGAGGGAAGGTGCCGGAAGCCGCTCTCGGGGCAAGGGACAAGGATCTCCCGAGTCTTATGAAAGAGCTGGAGATCGAGCAGCATGAAAAAAAGAAGAAGCCTCTGTTTGGGGTAGGCAGTGCTCAT
>Ga0307510_10011233_pt1 | contig 10648 bp, 11 predicted proteins | sample 12_EM_MG_FD_207224 | JGI IMG/M metagenome (GOLD analysis project Ga0307510, IMG submission 207224) | Populus trichocarpa ectomycorrhiza microbial communities from riparian zone in the Pacific Northwest, United States - 12_EM | ecosystem: Host-associated > Plants > Roots > Unclassified | place... | reverse complement strand
GCCCAACGATTCTGCGCTCAGCGGACGAACGTAACGTTCCGGCTTGCTCTCGGTTTCCGTCATCTCAGCCGCCCTACTTCTTGCCGCCGTCATAGACCTTCATGCCGGCCGCCGGATCGAGATCGGTCTCGGTCGCCTCGGTGAGGCGCGCCATCATCATGTAGAAGCCGAGCGCGACGATGGATTCGACGATCTCCTGGTCGCTGAAGTGTTTTCGCGCAGCGGCAAAGGTCGCCTGGGGAACGCGGACGTTCTCGACGACCTCGAGGCCGAATTTGAGCAGCGCGCGTTCAGCCTCGCTCAGTGCCGGAGAATCGTAATCAGAACGCTCGACCGCATCGACCTGTCCTTGCGTGCAGCCGACGCCGAGCGCGATCGGCACGTGCTGGCGCCATTCATAGGCGCCGCCTTCGAGCTGGGCGGCCTGGAGGATCAGCAGTTCGCGGTTGACGGCCGAGAGCTTCTGCTTGTGCAGGATCGAATTGCCGAGCCGCATCGCCGGGATCATATTGGCCTCGGCATGGGCCATCATGCGAAAGATGTTGAGCTTGACCGGCATGCGGTCGAACGAGGCGCGGATGTCGCCGCTCGTCGTCTCCGGATCAATCAGGGGCAGCCTTGCCACGCGTTTCTCCCTTGGCTTTTCGTTTCTTGTTGTCGTTCGTCCCGCCATCCGCCGCGATCAGCGACAGGAAAAAGGCGAGATAGCGGTCGATCGCCTCAATCACCTTCGGCCGCGGCGAAGGCGTTGCGCCCATCACGTAATGCTCGAGGCGGATATAGATCAGGCCGGCCGCGAACAGTCGTGCGGTCTCGCGCGGATCAGGCGTCGAGACCAGACCGGCGAGCGCAAAACCGCGAAAATAATCCGTCATCATGCTCTGCTCGCGCGCATAGAAATGATCGGCGAATTTTGCGCGGATGCCGGGCACGCGGTTACGCTCGGCGGTGATCACCTTCTGGAACTGATGCTCGCGCGGATCGGACCATTGCTCGACGAGGTCGAGTGCGAACTGTCGGCAGAACGCCGCTGGCTGGCGCGCCAGCTGCTTGTAGCGCGGCTCTTCCAGCCGGCTCGCCGAGCTGGCAGGGCCGTGCTCGCTGACGATCGCTTCCAGGATCGCGGCCTTGCCGGAGAAATGATTGTAGAGGCTGCTCTCGCGGATGCCGACGCGCCGCGCCAGCTCGCGCATCGAGGCGCCGCCATAGCCGCTCTGCGCGAACAGATCGAGCGCCTCGGTGAGGATGCGCTCGCGGGTCGTCGGCGCAGCCGCTTCCGCCGCGCTGGTGGTGTGGACAGCCATGATGGCTTGACTAACGAACGATCGTTCGCTAGTCAACCGTACGAACGATCGTTCGTTTTGCCAGTCTGGCGGCAACGGTCGCGGCCCGCAAGGTCGTTGCGGGCGCTGTTCTCGCGTTTCAACTCCGCTCCCTCAAGAAGCGGAGAGCAATTTTGGGGAGACGATTGACATGGCGCGCTTTGCCCGCCTTCGCGTAGTTGCGGCCTGCATCCTGTTGCCGCTGCTCGCAGCCAGCACCGCCTCTGCCCAGAGCAAGTATGATCCCGGCGCCGACGACAAGACCATCAAGATCGGCACCACCGCGCCGCTGAGCGGCCCGGTCTCGGCCTTCGCGCAGATCGCGAAATCCGCGGAAGCCTATTTCCGCAAAGTGAACGACGACGGCGGCGTCAACGGCCGGCGCATCCAGATGATCATCGCGGACGACGCCTACAGCCCGCCGAAGACGGTGGAGCAGACGCGGCGGCTGGTCGAGAGCGAAGAGGTGCTGCTGATCTTCGGCGGCGTCGGCACGCCGACCAATAGCGCCGTGCACAAATATCTCAACGACCGCAAGGTGCCGCAGCTCTTTCTGGGTTCGGGCGCCGCGAAGTGGGATGATCCCAAGAACTTTCCGTGGACCGTCGGCTGGCAGCCGACCTATCGCGATGAGGCGATTGCCTATGCCAAATACATCAAGGCGAGCCACGCCAATGCGAAGATCGGCGTGCTCTACCAGAACGACGATCTCGGCAAGGACTATCTGAAGGCGCTGGAGGAAGGGCTCGGCAGCGGCGAAGCCATTGTCGCGCGCGCCGCCTATGAGACCTCGGCACCGACGGTCGATACCCAGATCCTGCAACTCAAGACCGCCGGCGCCGATGTGGTGCTGGTGGCGGCGACGCCGAAATTTGCGGCGCAGGCAATCCGCAAGATCGGCGAGATCGGCTGGAAGCCTGTTACCATCATCTCCAACGTCTCGGCCTCGATCAGCGGCGTGCTGGAGCCGGCCGGCAAGGACAATTCCACCGGCGTCATCTCCAGCCAGTATTTGAAGGACGCGACCGATCCCGCATCAAAGGATGATGCCGGATACAAGGAATGGCTCGCCTTCATGGACAAATACCTCCCGGACGCCAACAAGAGCGACTGGCTCAACGTCTACGGCTACACCATCGCCCAGACGCTGGTCACGGTGCTGAAGGCCTCCGGCAACGACCTCACCCGCGCCAATGTGATGAAGCAGGCGACTTCGCTCAAGGACGTCAAGCTGCCGATGCTGATCAACGGCACCGCAGTGAGCAACTCGCCGGAGCACTATACACCGATGACGAGCCTCCAGCTCATCCGCTTCGACGGCACGCGCTGGGTGCCGTTCGGCGACCTCCTGAAGAACTGAGCGATGCGGCAGGTCAAGATCGGCAGCATGCGGGTCGATCTCGTCAGCGAGATCCCCTCGCTTGCGTTCGAGAAGACCTGGCTGTTCGCCAACGTCACCGACGCCGTGATCGCGGAAAACCGGCGTTGGCTCGATCACCGCTATATCGAGCCGGAGACCGGGCGCTTCATCCTCAGCCACCATTCCTATCTCGTCCGGACTCCGCGCTGGACCGCCATCGTCGATACCTGCTGCGGCAACCACAAGAAGCGCCCGCGCGTGCCGGTGTGGGACGATCTCAACCAGCCTTATCTGGACAACATGCAGGCGCTGGGCGTTGCCCCTGAAGAGGTCGACTACGTGATGTGCACGCATCTGCATGTCGATCACGTCGGCTGGAACACGCGGCTCCTCGACGGCCGCTGGGTACCGACCTTCCCCAATGCGCGCTATCTGATGGGACGCGAGGAGTACCGGCATTTCGAGGCCGCACACAATGCCGCGCCGAAGAGCCCGGTGAACCACGGCTCGTTCGAGGATTCCGTGCTGCCGGTGGTCGCCGCTGGCCTTGCCGAATTCGTCGAAACCAACCATCACCTGTTCGATGATCGTGATGCTGCCCTGCGCTTTGCGCCGGCGCCGGGCCACACCGCCGGCAACATGCAGATCCATCTCAATGGCGGCCACGATCACGCGGTGATGTCGGGCGACGTCATCCATCATCCGATCCAGTGCGCCGCGCCGTGGCTGTCCAATGCCGCCGATGTCGATCCGGCCGCGGCGCTCGCGACGCGGATGGCGCTGCTGGAAGAGCTCGCGGACACGCCGAGCTATCTGCTCACCGGTCATTTTCCGGCGCCAACCGCCGGGCGCGTGATCCGGCACGGCGACGCCTACAGATTTCGTTTCGAGGACTAGGGGAATGCCATCATGATGCTGCGCACTGCCACGCTTTCGTTTCTCGCATTGCTGTCGGCGACGCTGCCGTCGCAGGCCGAAGATCCCGCCGCCTACCCCACGCACAAGATCCGTATGCTGCTGCCCTACGCGGCCGGCGGCGGCGGTGACGTGATCGGCCGGCTGCTCGCCGACAAGATGGGCAAGACGCTCGGACAGAGCATCTATATCGAGAACCACACCGGCGCGGCCGGCACGCTGGGCACGCAGATGGTCGCGACGTCGCCCAATGACGGCTACACCATCACCGTCGGCGGCATGACCACGCATGTGCTGGCCCCCGCAATCTATCCAAAGCTGCCCTACGATTCGATCAAGGATTTTACAACGATCGGGCGCGTCGGCGTCTCCTCGATCATGCTGGTGGCAACCAAGGATTTTCCGGCCAATGACATCAAGGGCCTGATTGCCCTGTCCAAGAAGGGCGAAGCGATCCAGTATGGCAGCTGGGGCGTCGGCTCGACCGGGCAATTCTGCGCGGAGATTTTGACGCAGCAGACCGGCATCAAGATGGAGCACGTGCCGTTCAACGGCATCGCAAAGCTTGCCGGCGACCTGCTCGGCGGCCACATCTCGCTCGCGACGCTCGACATGGCGACCGCGACGCCACTGGTAAAGGACGGCTCGATCAAGGCGCTGGCTGCCTGTGGCGAGCGTTCGCCAAGCCTGCCTGACGTTGCGAGCTACAAGGAGCAGGGCGTGCCGTTCGACCGTAGCCTGTCCTGGGCGATGTATGCGCCCGCCGGCCTCGCTCCGCCGATCGCGCAGAAATTGTCGGCAGCGTTGAAGGAAGCACTTGGCGACGCCGAGGTGAAGGAAAAGCTGCTGGCGCTCGGCATCACGCCGCAATTCGTCCCCGGCAACGAGCAGCGCGACATCAATGCGCGCGATATCGCGGCCTGGAAGCAGGTTGCCAAGGACGCAGGGATCGAGGTCAAGTGATCAAGGTGGCAACAGGAGCGCGGGCATGAGCCGCATCTTCGGCGCGGTGCGCCAGAACGGATATGTGGTGCGGGACATCCAGGCCGCGATGAAGCACTGGATCGAGGTGATGGGCGTCGGTCCCTGGTACTATATGGACCGCGTCAGGACCGACTGGTTCCGCCATCGCGGGCAGGATTCCGCCGTCGAGATGAGCATTGCGCTGGCCAATTCCGGCGATCTCCAGATCGAGCTGATCCAGCAGCGCAACGACGCACCCTCGCTGTACAGGGAGTTTCTGGACGCCGGCCACGAAGGCCTCCAGCACATGTCCTACTGGAGCCACGACTACCAGGCGCTCTACGACAAGGCCCTTGGGCTTGGCTACAAGGTCGGCCATGAAGGCCAGATCGGCGGCGACAAGGGTCGCTTTGCCTATTTCGACACCCAGGCGCATCCGGGCACGGTGATCGAAATCTCCGATATCAGCGGCACCAAGGGCCCGTTCTTCGAGAAGGTCCGGCTGGCGGCGGCGAACTGGGACGGGTCGCGGCCGATCCGAGAGGTTGTCGGGGCAAAATCGTAGGAGCTTTCGCCGGTAGGAAGCGCCGGGCGAAACCAAATAGAATTTGTATTGCGGCCCCGGTCGGATATTCTTGCCGCCATTGCAAATCCCGGCTTGGGGGCCGTGATGAAATTCTTTTGTCTCTTTGTTTTCAGCGCTGTTCTCAGTATCTTGGCGCTCGTCTTTCAGCCGAGCGCGGCCTCTGCCGACCAGCGCATGGCGCTGGTGATGGGCAATTCGGCCTATCAGCGCGCGCCCAAGCTCGCCAACGCCACCAACGACGCCAACCTTCTGGTCGAGACCTTCAAGAAGGCCGGCTTCACGGTCGTCGATGCGCGCAACGACCTGTCCGCTCAGGACATGCGGCGCACGCTGCGCGATTTCGGTGCCAAGGCCCGCAGCGCCGACATTGCCGTCGTCTATTACGCCGGCCACGGCATCGAGATCGACGGCAACAACTATATCGTTCCCGTCGACGCCCAGCTCGAGAACGACACCGACGTCTATGACGAGACCATCGGGCTCGATCGCATTCTCGTCGCCATCGAGCCGGCGAAGCGGCTGCGCCTCGTCATTCTCGACGCCTGCCGCGACAATCCGTTTTCGAAGAACATGAAACGCACAATGGCCTCGCGCGCGGTTCCGCGCGGCCTCGCCAAGGTCGAGCCCTCGAGCCCGAACACGCTGGTCGCCTTCGCCGCCAAGGCCGGCCTGACCGCGCTCGACGGCGACGGCAAGAACAGCCCGTTCGCCACCGCGCTGGCGCATCATCTGGCGACGCCGGGCCTCGATCTGCGCAAGGCGTTCGGCTATGTCCGCGACGAGGTGCTCCAGGCCACCACCAACAAACAGGAGCCCTTCATCTACGGCTCGCTCGGCGGCGATGATGTCGTGCTGGCTCCGGCGGCGACACCCGCTGCTCCGCCGCCAGCGCCGGTCGCATCTACCGACACCAGCGCATCGCGCGACTACGAGTTCGCCGAGCGCGTCGGCACCGTGGAAGCCTGGGACCTCTATATCGCCGCGCATCCGAGCGGGTTCTACACCGACCTTGCAAAGGCCCAGCGCAACAAGCTCGCGGCCGCGGCACGGCCCGCGCCAACGCCAGCCACCGCCGCGGTTGAGACAAAGAAGGTGCAGACATCACCCGTCCTGCCGCCACCGCCGGAGGCAATAAAGCCCATCGCAGCGCCAAAGCTCGCGGCTGCTCCTGCAACCGTCGCACCACTCGCGCTCACCGCCCCGCCGGCAACCGAGACGAAGAGCGTTGCCGCCGTCCCGTCCGCGAGCTGCACCACACGGATCGCGCGACGCGGCAATGACGCCGTCGGCGGTCCCTTCATTCCGGTCTCGATCAAGCCGAATGTCGAGGGTGCGAGCGTCCGCACCATCGCCGTCTCCCCCAACGGAAGGGAGATCGCCACAGCGGGCGACGACGGCGTGATCCGGCTCTGGGACGCATCCTCGTTCCGCCAGACCCGCGTGCTTCGCGGACATGCCGGCGCGGTCTACGCGCTCGATTATTGGACCGACAGTTCGCTGCTCGCCTCCGCCGGATGGGACGGCAAGGTCAAGGTGTGGGACCTCAGAAGCGACGGCCAGAGCCTGACCTTCGATGCTGGCGCCAAACAATTCGCGGTCGCCTTCGCGCCGGAGCCGTCGCTTAGATATCTCGCGTCGGCCGGCGAGGATGGCGTCGTGCGGATCTGGAATCTCGGAACCCGTGAACTCGCCAGGAGCAGGCTCGATCACCAGAGCAGCGATCCCGCACGTGCGGCGGTGCGGTCGCTGAGCTACGCGCCCTCCGGCTCCGGCGAGTTCGTCTCGGCCGGGTTTGACGGCAAGATCAGGTTCTATCGCACCAGCGGTGTCATCGACGCCAAGGACGCCTACGGCCGCAAGGCGCTGCGCGTCGCCTATTCGCCCGACGGCACGCGCGTCGTCACCGCCGGCTCCGATGCGGAGCTCGGCTCGGCGAAAGTTTGGGACGTGAAGAGCGGGGCGTCACGCCTTCTCGTCGGGCACAAGGATTATGTCGTGTCGGCGAACTGGTCCGCGGACAGCAAGCGCATCGTCACCGGCGGCGGTGGGCACGACAAGTCGGTCAATTTGTGGGATGCCGACAGCGGCCGGTTGCTGGCAAGTTTTGCGGGCCATCAGGAAGATGTCGAGGCCGTCGCGTTCTTTCCCGGCGGCACACGGCTGATCTCCGCCAGCGAGGACAAGACCATCAAGGTCTGGGACATCGCCGAGCGGCGTGTGCTCCTCACTGCGATCGGCTTCGGCGACGACGGCTATGTCAGCTATACGCCTGAAGGCTGCTACGCCGGCTCGAGCGGTGTCGAAAGCCGGCTCAGCATCTCCAGCGGCAGCCGCTACGAGCCGATGTCGCTGGAGGCCCGCAAGGCGATGCAGGAACCGGCGGGGTTCACCTCTCTGCTGGCGCGGTAGACGGCGATCTGTGGTAACAAGAGCCTCGCGTCCGAACCTTCAGCGAGGCAATCATGTCCAGCACTGACAAGGTCTTCGCCGGCTCGATCCCGAAAATCTACGACGAATATCTGGTACCGATGATCTTCTCCGTCTATGCGGAGGACATCGCAAGACGCGTCGCCGCTCGCTCGCCCTCCACGCTGCTCGAGATCGCAGCGGGCACTGGTGCGGTGACGCGCGCCGTGGCGGCGGCGCTGCCGCGCAGCGTCAGTTATATCGCGACCGATCTCAACGAGCCGATGCTCGCGGTCGCGGCGCACCGTCAGGCGGAGGATGATCGCATCTCATGGCGCCAGGCGGACGCATCGGCTCTTCCTTTCGACGATGCCGCCTTTGACGTGGTCTGCTGTCAGTTCGGCGCGATGTTCTTTCCCGACCGTGTCAAGGCTTACGGAGAGGTGAAGCGCGTCCTGAAGCCTAACGGCACTTTCGTGTTCAACGTCTGGGATCGCATCGAAGACAATGTGCTGACGCATGACGCAACGGTCGCGCTCGCCAAGCTGTTTCCCGATGACGCGCCCCGTTTCATGGTCCGGACCCCGCACGGCTATTATGACAAGGCCGTCATCCGAACCGATCTCGAACGTGCGGGCTTCCGTGACATCTCGATCGAAACGCGCCCCGAAATCAGCCGCGCGCCGTCGGCCGAATACGTCGCCATCGCCCTCTGCCAGGGCACGCCGCTGCGCAGCGAGATCGAGGCCAGGGATGCCAGCAAGCTTCAGGCTGCAACTGATGTCGTTGCCGAAGCGATCCGGGCGCGCCACGGATCCGGACCGATCGAGGGCAAAATCCAGGCTGTGGTGATCGAGGCGGGACGGTAAATGCCGAACCGTCAGCGCAGGTTCGCGCGAAGCTCGCGCACGCCGCGTCCGAGACGTTCGCGCAGGAGCGTTCGCAGCGTCGCACCGTCCTCGTAGCCGACCTCGGCGGCGATCGCGTCGACGTCGAGCCCACTGCCATGGAGCAGTGATTGCGCGCGCTCGACCCGGAGGTCCTGAAAGTAGGACAACGGAGATTTACCCAGCACGGACTCGCAGCGGCGCTGCAGGGTGCGCGCACTGGTCGCGAGCGCACTTGCGGCTTCCTGCAGCGAAAACCCTTGCTTGAGGTGCTCGCGCGCCCATCGTTCGAACCGCTGGATGAGCGGATCGGCCTGCGCAAGATGGTTGGGAATGATGAAGGGCGCCTGCAAGGAGCGCAGGTCGGCGAGCAGATAGCGCGACACGATCGCGGCAAGCTCTGGGCTCGCCTGCCGTATGAACCACAGCGCGAGATCGAGATGCCCCATGGCGGCCCCCGCCGTGACGATACGGTCCGATGTCACCAGCATGCGCGTTTCATCGAGCCGGACATTGGGGTAGCGCTGGCGAAACAAAGGCGACAGCCACCACGTGGTGGTCGCGTCTCGCCCGTCGAGCAGCCCCGCCTCCGCCAAAACGAAAGTCCCGATGCAGGACGCGGCGATGCGCGCACCGTCGGCGTACCAGGATTGGAGCTGCGCGACCGCCTGCCTGACGTCGCGCCGCGCGAGCGCCGGAATGAGCTGCTCGGGGCGGCTCGTATTCAACGCCGGCACGATGACCCAATCGGGTTTCAAATCCGGCGTGACGGGTTTGACGGGTATCGCAAAGCCCTGCCCGGAGCGGACCTTCTTTCGCACGCCAACGACCGAAACGTCGAAACGCGGCGCACCACCGCTTTGAGCGGCTGCGAAATTATTGGCGATCGTGAACGCATCGAGCGTCACGGTCAGCCCGGTGTCCCAAAATCCCTCCAAGGCGAGCAATTGAATGCGCATGGCGGAAACGCTCTCAAAGTTGTCGTTTACGACAATACCGCTGATGCGGATGCCGGCCTAGTTTCCCTCGCATCGGCAACCGGAATGAAGAACCGCCCCGCGAACGATAGATAAGCGCAATCGACTGATCAAACAACGTTTCTCCAGATGATTGGCTTGGTCATTCGATGGCGTAAACGCCTCTAAAAATGGCGTTTTTGCCAGCATCGCGAGCAGGCCCCTCCAGACCTGGTGCCGTCCTCGGACAAACCATCCTCCAAAGGAGAGCACATGAAAATCATCGCAATCGGCAACATCAACAAGGCGCCGACCCCGGAGCAGCGGCAGCAGATCATGCCAAGAGAAGTGCCCGCCACGCTCAAGCTCTATCTCGACGGGAAGATCGAGCAGTTCTGGTTTCGCCAGGACAAGCCCGGCGTCATCTTCCTGATGAACGTCGAGTCCCTCGAGCAGGCCAAGGCGACCGTGGACGCACTGCCGCTCGTGACCGACGGCTTCGCCACCTACGAGCTAATGCAGGTCGGTCCGCTCGCGCCGCTGGGTCTCCTGATCCAGGGCAAGTGATCATGTGTCAGACTGACGTCTGAAGCTTCCGAACCAGCCCGCATCGCCGCTGCCTTCCGGCGGCGATGCGATGCGAAGGAGAACCCGAATGAAGTTTCAACTCGCTGCCAGCCTTGTGGCATTCGTCCTCTGCGTGGCGTCCACTGTGCCCGGACGCGCGCAATCACAGGTGCCGCCGACACCGACCACCCGAATTCTCGCGATCGGCACGATCAACCCCGGCGCCGATGTCGCTGCCGCGCGTGCGATCCTGCCGGCGGAAGTGCGGGAGACGGTGAAGCTCTACCTCGATGGCAAGATCGACCAGTGGTATTCGCTGCAGAACCGCGTCGGCGTCGCCTTCATCCTGAACGTGACGGACATCGCGACCGCGCATGACATGCTCGAAAAGCTGCCCTTGGGCCAGGCGCATCTCATGAGCTTCGAGCTGATCCCGCTCGGCCCGCTCAATCCGCTGCGGCAATTGCAGGGCATGGCGCCGGCGTCACCTTAGACAGCGCGAACTGCCGATCTGGCTGGATCGCGCCCACTTCGTCGGCGGCCGTTGACGCCGCCGACGGCAAACGTCCCACGTCCTACCAAAAACTCCGCTGCATCGGCTGTGCCGGCTGGTAATACTGATACTGGCCGCCGCGCTGGCGGCGCGGATTGACCGGTTGCGGGTTCGGATCGCGCTGGAAGAAGAA
>Ga0307510_10011231_pt1 | contig 10649 bp, 7 predicted proteins | sample 12_EM_MG_FD_207224 | JGI IMG/M metagenome (GOLD analysis project Ga0307510, IMG submission 207224) | Populus trichocarpa ectomycorrhiza microbial communities from riparian zone in the Pacific Northwest, United States - 12_EM | ecosystem: Host-associated > Plants > Roots > Unclassified | place... | reverse complement strand
TCAGATTACAAAGTCGTCTTAAGTGACCCCACGGCTTTTGATCTAATCTATCTCCCTCTTTATTTTCATATTTTTCGCTATTTTATTCGATTTTCTATCACTGATTTCTCAAAAACATCGGCTCAAGTTGTGGCAACACTATCTATCAGCACCATGACCTTGCCCAAAATGGATCATCACTGCATCAGGCAAGCTGGTCGACCCTCAGAATACTGCCAAGCCCATTCCCCCCCACAAGTATGCCATCAAATTGAAATGGGCAGCTGAATCAGCTGACAAGAAATCTGGAGACACAGCGACTCCATTGAGTGGTGGCACTGGCGTGACTGGCCCTCTGGATTCAAGACCTTCTGGACACCAACCCTCCTTGTCAACCCTGCCTCCTACATTTTCCCCTCTCCTGAACCATGGACAAACACAAATAAGTCAAATTCTGCAAGGACTGTAACAGAGAAAGGCAATGGCGATGGTGAGGATAGTGGGGATGAACCTGATGAACATATTGAATGCCATGAGTAATCCCAGCACATTTGGAAATATTCAAGTTGGAGTGCTGATGAATTGGAAGGTATTCTTGAGTGCACAGAGAAAAAAGTAATGTTCTTATTTTAGCTGGTTGTATCAATGTCATTTGCTAACAAAGTTCTTAGTACAAAGACCGCTGACTGCTACCTTGAGGATGAGGACAATATCCTGGTTGTTGGGGATGATTCCAGTGGTCTGCATGTGCCACACCTATGCCTACATTTTAGGTACTGTGGTGGAGTCATCACCATCATGCCCATCTCCACATAGCTCAAATACAATATCAACATGGTGAATGGATACATCGTAAAGCAGATCCCAATCCTGTGGGGACTTCACAGCTTCACCTCAGACCCATGACTGATCACAATTTGTTCCTTCGATATGAACAAGCCTGGCATGGAAGTAGATGAACTCAAAGGCAGCCTCATGGGCAGCTCAATCTTCATGGGTGTGCTCTGCCTTGGGATGCAAGTCAAGATCTGCCTGGGCATCGTCACCAAGGACAGCTTGGGCTGTAATCCCTGCCAGCCCATTTACTTGTGCATCCCCTTGCTTCATGCCAAATCCAACCAGCTGCAGTTTACTGTGCCAGGCGGTCTTATCGATGTCGGGACCAAGATCAACCCAATCCTCTGTTGTGCGGATCGCCTTGTCGGTCAGGTCCTTGGGGCTGTCAGCAAACTGCCCCAAATCTTCACTGGTAACTCCCCCATTACTTTCCCCACTCACTCTTGTAGTTACATGCACACGACAATGTTTTTATTCAGGCAATTGTTTAGGGACATGTTTAATCAATTTACACTCTGAAGCCTGGGCTTAAGCCTAAGCCCAGCCTGAGCCCAGCCCAAGCCCTTGACCAGGGCCCGGCTCGATGTTTTCATGGGCCTGAGCCCTACAAAGCCGAGCCCAAGCCTGGGGTTTTGAGCCCAGCCCAGCCCTGCAAACCACTACATGCAAGGTAGGTTCAAGCAAGCCATAAGGGTACATGTAAGGAATACAGCAAGGCAGGTGTGTGGAATAGAAAAGTGAGACTTTAACTGTCTTAAGAGCTTCAAGCAACAAGCCAGATCAATCTTGGTCTATTGCAAAGCCACATAAAGAAAGTGTCTGCTCCTCCATTCTGGAGGAGCAAGGTTTATATACATGTGGTATCTACCTAATAAATTGCTCATTTGATGGGTTTCCTTATCCATACACAATCGATCACAAAATTTCCTGGGGTGTCACTGCTTGATGGTGCGTGATTTCGGGAATGCACTGGGGTTGGAGTCAATCGCAAGTGTGGGGGAGACACTAGTATTGATGTCTCCCAACGGAGAAAGTCGGCGTGATGTGTCTGGACTCGAAGAGGGAGCCTCTGAGGTATTACCACTGACAACTCCGCTGCTACTACTACCGCGACAAGCGTCATGCCACTGTTAGAACTCACGAAGGACGGGACCTTGTTGTAGTGTCCAGACACCATTTTTCCATCTTATCGCTATCCCTCGACTTGCATCATCTGACCAATTACCTAACCTATCATCTGACTTGTGCACCTGACTTGGTGCCACATGACTGGGGAGCACGTGACTGCTCCCACGACCCCGTGACTGACCATTAGATCTCAACTATAGACTTCGCACATGACCAGGCACATAACCTATCACGTGACACCATGTGACTTCTTGTGCACCTGACCAGTCAGGTGCCAGACCCAGTGACCATTCTCTGACATGTGACTTGGCTTACCATATTTAGCCTAACTGACCATGTACTATACTGGTGGCCCATATAGCCACGCTGACGCTGATTGACTCCTGTGCACAGCCTTGACGACTCCTTCTGACTGAGTACTATACGACTCTTACTGACTCCCTCGGCTGCTTACTGTACAAATGACTGATCGCTTACTGTACTATGACTAGGTCATACAATGACTCATACTGACTAGTACTAGGTAGTATATAAGACCTGTACTTCTGGACAGTCAAGCCTTAAGCTTGACTTGAGTCTTGCAATCCTATCATCGTTACCCCGAACTCCCTTGTCTGCATCTTCCCTCTCTAACTTGTGAACCATCTATCTTCGTGTCTCTACCTCCATCAAGGGTAGAGGACAACTCGTAGAACTCGCACTACAAGACAGACACCTAGGGTTGTACACTAAGGGCATTAGCCCAAGTACTTGCATACCAACATGTGTGCACATTGCTCGTACCTCGCTCGCGCGCAACCAGAAGACACACGACCCATTGTACTCAACTGACTCAAGGACTGGTAGCTTGGGGCACCAGCCCGACTACCGCAGGAGACCTTATCATCTCACCAAGGATACGTGCAGAAGCCAGGCAGTGCTAGAGCGCACGAAGGTGTTGTGCACCTACAAAGCACAACCCGCGGCCGGCTAGGAGCCGCCACACAAGTCAAGCTTTCTACATAGGCATCTAGTGCCTTGAACGATTGACCGCAAGGATCCGCAAGGTCCACCGACATGGACACTGAAGTGTCACCAGAACGAATGATATCATCACGCCTACACGAACTTGTAAAAGTTCTCACTCCCCAACTCACTTGAAACAGTGAAGCATTGCTTCTGTTACCCGACCCGCTAAAAACAAGATAGGCCTCTGCAATTAAAGGAGACCTCACCAGATCTAAGAAACTAGTACACAACGCCAAGCGTCACGAAGGATCGTTCTACCGACGTACCGGGAAGAAGTCCTACCAGGTCTTTGTAACAAGACATTGAAACGACCCGGTGCAAGCCTGGAGTGACTAATAGACCATCTCGAACGTCACAAGGCCCTATCAAAGCCAAAGGAACAAACGACAGTGACCAATAACAAGTGTGAACATCACTAGATCAACAGATCTCACAAACTACATCCTATCACCCAGTTCTCCCAAACAAATCATCCAAGACTCAGTACTATGTTACCTGGAGCTTGGACCAAACCCAAACAGGTGGACAGCCACCAAACGAATAGAAGAGGAAGCCCAAAATTAGGTGCCTTGGAACAATCCGCGAAGGATTGGATCAACCAACATCGAGTCAATGGTTGGTTGTCACTGGAAGACAAACAGTGATGTCTTCAAGAAGGCAGATGCTTTCGATGCCTGGAGATTGGACATAGATCCACTGACTGCCCAATGCTAAGGGAACGATGATGCACTAGTTGCCAACAAATGGGACACCACACACAAGAGTGCCCATTTGAAAATAACCAAATGTCGAACCAATGGTTCAAAAGCATGGAACAAACCAAGTCCACCCTGCAACCGCCACGAATGCAGCCACAGATTCAGGGAAGCCATCGCCCAGACTTAGGAGCACTTCCAATGGACTAGCTTAGACAAAGGATGATAACACAAAACCCCCCTCCTTGTGCCCCTGAAAGCGACCACGCTCGGGGCTGAGCTCAACCTAGCGTTGCTCAGGAGAAGCGACGATGTTCCAGCTGCCAGAAAACTGGGTGCACGATCCAAGACTGCCCTATCAGGGGCCTGACAACATCTACCACTCCTCAGGAGGAGGAACGCAGAGCCAAGGAAAACCTGGCTAGCATCATATGCAATATCAAAGCAATGCCCATCGAAGACTGACTGGGAATGATCGAAGTACTCTTGGAAAAAGAGTCTCTAACACCAGCAAGGATTCAAATGCGCCAAGTAGGGTCAATTAAACCTATGACCAAGGAACAGATCTGGAAATGCCTCTGGCAGTTCAGTGTGGAGGAATGAAAGGAAATTGCCCTCATCTTCAGACCAAGCAGAACATGCGAAGAGTCACGAAAAGTGGGAAACCCAGTTCAAATCCATATGCTTCAGATCGCGAAGCAACAGGAAGGGATGCCTATGGCATGAATCTGAACTGTGAAAACCAAACCTATGACCAAGAAACAGGTTAAAGAAAGCGTATAGCGCCATGACCTCAAGGAGCAAAAAGAAATTGCCCTAGAAGCCCTCAAAGGAATCCCTGATAACCAGCTCACGCTGAAACTACTGAAACTATGACAAAGCATGAAACCAGTGGTCATGGGAAACCTATCGGTCATCAACAATAACCCAATGAGTCGAGAAGAGCAGACCAAAAATACTATTGCTTGCATACGCGCTGTAAGCACCGCAAATCTGGCCCTAGGAAAATGGATCACAAGGGCATATGTAGCAGAGGTCATAAGGATTAAAGAACGTGAAGAGCGCGCAATCGATGAAGAACTGGCCACAAAAGCACAAAACTCCCAGAAAGTAAAATGGGATCACCAGACCATCCACAAACAGCTAGCAAAGCTGGAGAAACGGGCTAAAAGGGACCCTGGGCTGGGACTACAGAAGCTAAAGGCATACAAACTAGAACATCAAGAGGTAGCACGCAATGAAGGTCGACTCCCACAGAACTCGGGAGTAACCATCAAACCGAACAACCCACTTGAAAATCAAGAAGCGAATGCCTTGTACATCTCTATGCATGTACGCACCAAGTTAGGTACCCATGTCTTACCTGCGCTCATTGACACTGGAGCAACACAGAACTTCCTATCTCATGATGCCGCTGAAAAGTTAGGTCTCACCTGGAAGAAAGACAACATACCGAAATCCGTGGCAAATGCAGATGGCTCCAAATGTGGAACCGGGGTAATCATGCTATATTGTGATATCCCAATGAAACTTGACAACCTCTGGAAGGAGGAGCGGTTCTATAAAGCCAAAACCGGAACTGACCAAGTAGTTCTTGGTATACCTTGGCTGGCAAACTTCAAACCTACAATCAATTGGACTAAGGGGACTGTCACTGAAGTACTGGAAGTCCCATTGCACGTACCAACACGCAAGGTCAAAAAGAAGACCAGTTGGGAGGATGAATTATTGAAATCCGCACCAAGCTCTGTCAAAGAAGAGGAGCTGAACTCTTGAATAAATGGAGATCGAGAGAAGGAAGATGCCCCATGGTCCGGAGAGCACTGTCCCAGTCTAGGGACTAGGCTGGGTGGGGACCAAGATAAGCAATCAGACAATGCACTAGGGGATAAAGATACCCCCACAGACTTAGCTATGCTTCAAATAACACTAGAAGCGAAGAAAGCACAGTGCAATGACCTGCTAGAACGAGATCTAATCCAAGATTATTTAGAAGATCTGTTGTGCCTTACAAACAGGCAACAACCACATGAAACAACTCAGGAAATAGAACCTGAACATGCACAAAATCTGGAACAAAAGGTGGATAAACAGATATCACAGACCCAGACTAAAGGATCAAACTCAGAAAATGACGAATTGTGCGAAGCACAAGGGATAGAAGAGATCCCATGGCGACAAGACTACACGAAGCAAGTTCCATTACACCTAGAAGTGCCGAAAACCTACAAAGAAGCCACAAAAGTGTTGGGATTGTTCAAACCAACTACGTCAAACACAGCTGAACCCACAGAACGGCATAAAAAGGGGATCAAAGTACCAATAAGTGGGACAAGCAATGTGTTAACACAGCCAGAAAGCCAACCAAAACCGTTGCCAGGACTAGAATACCTGGAGGATCAAGAAGACAAAGATCCTATGGCAGAATCCGAATGCATGATAGTGGAAAATCATGGCATAAAATGGGGGCAGGAGGCCCAAGGAACGCTTGAATCAGTGCAGACAGCGCAGAGAGGAGTGAAGCATGATCTGTCTGATCCTCACGCTCAAGAGGATAAGCACCTGGACCAAGTGGAAGGCCAGGGACTGGAGCACATGGTCATGGCAGACCATGGACCTAAAAAGGGGATGGCACCACAATTAAAACCCCAATTTAACCCCTTCTTTTTCCCTTTTGCAATGTGTCTACCAGCCTTCTCAACACCACAAGACTACAATCTCAAGGAAGGACATAACAGGACGATAAAAGCACACTCCCAGACATCACCCATGGGAAGGGAATCGAACGATGAACTAGAGCTACACAACAAAAAAAGCTCAACAATCAACACGGCGTCACCAAATCTGATACAGTCTGAACTAACAAGCCCATGGCCTGATCAATGGCGGCTTGAAGAACAAAACGATGACATACCCAACCTTGAAGATCCCTGGCCAGATCTGGAAGGGATGAACGCATGGAATGATGCCTCAGATACAGAGGAATTCAATCTAACAGATGACACCCCATATGCAACTCCTTGGGGACTCGTTGGAGAACCTCGCTGGATGACAGAACCCAACAATGCAATAGGACCAGAACCAGAGGAAGACCCTTTCCCTCTAACATTGCATCATCCAAACAAAGACAACAAAACGAAACTGGAGGGAGAGCTATCCCCTCAAACATCAAACGATGTATCCGAACGAAAGGAGACAGTGTCTCTTCAAAACGATCAAGGCGACAAGAAGATCCTAGGTCAAAGGAACCCTGAAAACAAGTCGCAAGGTTCAACCTCAGATGACAAGAAAAGAACCACCGATGCTAGTCATCATTCGACCTATCAAAAACTAATGCATCCAATCTCAGATGACGAGGAAGGGACAATGATTGTGGAACCAACATCGCTAGATACAAGAACACTGCCTCAGAACAAGGAAGTCCCAGCGATAGACAACGCCACTAGAGGAAGGAATCCTCATCATAACCAGGAATCAATCAGTCATCAAGATATGACTCGACGGTGGATGACTCGACCACAGAATGCCACACACCAGCCCAAACAGGAACGATCAATGATGCCACTGCTACAGACAAGCACTCATTATCCCAAAACGAGTAAACAAAACGATCAAAGCCTAAGCGACGGAAACTTCGGAACACTAAGCACATCTCTGATCCAGGAACCTGCTGACAGTGCCAAGACATTACCAAGCGCTATGACTCAGGACACAGATGCTAATCGATCAAGCACACCACCAAGTAATGATCGAAGGCCAAAGAAGCACATAGCGCCACCAAGTCACGATCAAGAATTAACTGCTATTACTGTATTAGAACTAATCATCACCACAGTGCTTACAATGACACTCGTCCTACGGGAACACGGACTAGGCAACACGGACTGTTACAGCTCCTTCGATTTATCAAGCATTTACGCAGTTAAGTACCACTTAACGATGCGCATTCGCTTATATTAGCTCTCCTTCCTTATTAGTACAATACCTGGTCCGTGTTACCACTTTCCCGCATTCTCAGACTTACCTGTTATCTAGATATATAGCAGCTATCACTTAACGCATACTAATTACATTACAGCCACAGTACCTTCCTATTCCGACCGCTACTCCCACGCATTACATCAGCCATACTGTACAAGTCACTTCGACTCATTTAGAGTCATACCTCTCGGTATATCTCTAACGCGTGAAGCAGTTCTTTACTGCGGACTGTAATCTCTTTTGCATATGATAGTTTACCTTAGTAACTACTTACTCATCCATTACCAAGGCTTGCTACGCATTCCTTGACTCGTTAGATAGATGACTAGGTAGCTCATGTATATAAGACCTCCTGAAGAGCCCCAACTCTCCAGACTTGGTCTCTGCAGTAATCCCAGGACCTTAAAGCTCCTTAGAGCATTCACTCCCGTTCCCCTCACTCTAAGTAATCCTTTCGTGCTCTAAGTCAAGCACCTAGAGTCTGCTATACTATCTAAGTTAGTCTTAACTTAGCTTTGCACTAACGTAACTGTGCGACCTTTATAACTAAAGGTAGACTCTAAACGCTTACCTGTAAGTACTCAGTTGAGTCCTTACAAATACGCAGAGTCCGTGCATAACATTAGACCAAGTCTTATACTAGTCTAGTTACCACAAACGAAGGCAACTTCCCCTATAGTGAAGAACAATCAAAGGCGTTCCCAAAGCAGCAGGGTACCTTCCATATACAAACATCAAGACCTAAAATTGGTCATACTATATTAAGAATATCGAAGCGATATATCTTAAGCCTAAATTGGCAATACATCTTATCAAGTCAGATCTTATCAAAGCGCGCACCACATTATCTTATCGAAAGTTGTTAACTAGGCCAACCTCTTTGAAAGAATATATTAAAGCTCGACGCACCGAAGCTTTATAGATCAAAAAATAACTGATCTATACTAAAGGCCTTCAGCAGCTGAAGACCTTTACACATTGTCAGTACAGCTCAAATACTCGAACCGTTACCTGACCCAGAACTCGAATATTGACTTGTCGAAGTCCAACTTAGATCCAATCCAGATCTACCAGAACACGTTTTAGGCCAAATCCAGTGGCTTAATTTCTCTGAACACCCAGGTTATTATATTTGGGATAATCAGAGAAATACCAATCTACCAGTAGAATTTCTACAAAATCACTGGTATTACATTACAAGATTCGAAACAGTCAAAGGCACATACATAAGCCATAGTGATCAAATCAATCCTTATTCCCATAACACAGGTTATTGGAGAATCACAGATCCAGAACACCCAGATCATATCCCAGAAGAATTACCACCTGTAGCAGGGCCATCAACCCTCACAGTACCCAGAAGACGTGCAGAAACACTAGAGTCAATAGAACTCTCTCCATTCGAATCCGCACCAAACCCAGAATACGATCAATCCGATCAAGAAGACGAATACCACAAACCACATTTACAACAAGATACAGACGTATTAGCTGCACAATTTCAACACATCTTAGACTTAGAAGATAGAGAGCCAGAAAACCCTCTAACTCCACAAGAACCAGTATATCTGCATTTAATACAAGAAGTGGTAGAAGCAGGTTTCGATGTACCTCCTCCCCCTCCTTTAGCAGAACCAGAACAAGAACTACAAGTTGTAGTCTTACCAGAACAAGCAGAAGTACAAATCGTACCTGCACAACCTATAGTATTCGCACAACCACAAGCAGTAGTGCAAGTCGCACCTGTACAGCCAATAGTCCAACCTATAATGGCACAACAACCAGCTTAACAAGCTCCAGTGCAACAAGCCCCAGTAGCTGCACAAGTCGCACCACAAGCAGCACAAATAGTAGCCCCAGTCACTACAACAGACAAATTAAGAGGTACACCACCAGATACCTTTAAAGGCGATAGAAAGCATAGTGAAACTTTCCTACACCAATTCAATTTATATTGGGGACTTAATGAAAGTCATGAAGTGATGCAAGTTCCATACTTCCGCGCGATGTATGCACTATCACTCATGAGAGGACCTAACATAGATGATTGGGTAAACGACCAAGTACTCTTACTAAGAGAACTTACAACCAGAGCACAAAATCCCATCGACAGAAACGATCCAATTTTATGGAACGATTTCAATACTAGGTTCACAAACGCATATACTGATACTGCCAAAAAGCAAACCGCCCAGCAAAAACTAATGGCATTAAAGATGTACCAAGACGACTTGGATACATACATCTCTACGTTCAAACATCTCTGTACGCAAGCAAATTATGACATTACCACTGAAGGTACAATGCACCTCTTCGCTCAAGGTCTCAAGCAAAAGCTCTTAGAATCCATCCTTTATCGACAAGGAGGGATCCCCACTACTATTAATGAATGGGAAGACACAGCCAGAGACAAAATGAAGAAACATGCTTACAGACAAACAATGCTTAACCCTGGACGAGCTCAATTTAAATGGCAATTCACCAAATCTAATGGCAATGGACGCCATAGAAATAAATATGTTCATCCAAATGATAGAACAGTTCCAATGGACGTAGATCCACCAGTGTTCACTCAAGTCAATAAAGCATACACTGAACACGACAAAAAGAAGCACCGCTCCGAAGGACATTGCTATAATTGTAGTCGAATTGGACATATGTCTAGTGAATGTCCTATGCGCAAATCACAGACGTCTCAATTCAAATCATATAATCAATCTAGACCAAAGACAGGTTATCAGTCCACTCCACGCAAGTCTAATCAACCTAAGAAGTTTAAACGCACTTTTCCTAAACCTACAAAACTAGGAGCACCATCTCAATCCTATGCTAGAAGTGCACACATTGAAGAAATTAGTGAAGATGATGAAGAAGATATTCCAGAACTTGCCGCGCGAGCAGCAAAGTTCAATGAAGGACAACGAGAACAATGGGTAGAAGAAATGAAAAGCTTAGGAATAAATTTTTAGAGAGCCCAACACACGCAGCCATGTTGCGGGCTATCTTTCCTCAGGCTGTATT
>Ga0307510_10011228_pt1 | contig 10651 bp, 7 predicted proteins | sample 12_EM_MG_FD_207224 | JGI IMG/M metagenome (GOLD analysis project Ga0307510, IMG submission 207224) | Populus trichocarpa ectomycorrhiza microbial communities from riparian zone in the Pacific Northwest, United States - 12_EM | ecosystem: Host-associated > Plants > Roots > Unclassified | place... | reverse complement strand
CAATAACCCCCCGTCTATCACAGTGCAAGCACCAAAAAGCGGAAGATGACTCAATATACCATGAATAATACCGCTTTCTCGAATAATACCAACTCTGTTAACATACAGAACATCAATGTTGTTGCCGACGATCGGTCGCCACTCCTGAACTGGTTATCACCCCTAGAGCCTAAGCTCCGCCATCGGGACATCCAAGAGCGCCGCGTGGACAATGTGGGAGAATGGCTCTTGCAGACCAAAGAATTCAAAAGCTGGCATAACCTGAGTGAAGGTGAAGGTGATAAGGTTGTCTTGTTTTGCTATGGAGGCCCGGGGGTTGGCAAAACATTTATCAGGTAACGAGAATTATTCTTGAATGAGAAAAGAAAGGGAGTCAGTGCTAATATGCCACAATATCAGTTCACTAGTAGTGGACAGGTTGTGCGATCAAGCGAGAGGGAAAAGCACAGCCGTTACATGTTTCTACCTGGACTTCGCAGCCCGGAAGGAGCAGTCGGTGGCCAATATTCTGGGTTCCTTGTTGAGACAGATCGTTGGCGGGATGGAAAAGGTTCCGGAGGAAATAAAACAGGCTTTTCAGGAGCAGAAAATGGCCATTGGTGGACGAGCACCCCGACTCCCAGATATTGTGAAGATGTTACAGACTATCACGTCCTCACTGCGCACATTTGTATGCATAGACGCTTGGGACGAATGTGGGGCACCGCATCGGGTCAAGCTCCTTAATTCGCTACACCAAATCCTCGCAACATCCCCGCGAACACGAATATTCATCATTGGAAGGCCCCATGTTCGAGCTGAGATCGAAAAGCGTCTTCCCGGAAGAGTGATAAGTCTATCCGTGGGTCCCAGCAAGAATGATATTACCGAATACCTTCGTCTTAGACTAGACGAGGACGAAACCCCAGACGCCATGGATGAGAGTCTAGAGGCAGAAATTCTGGAGAAGATTCCCGAAAAGATGTCGGAGATGTGAGTACGGGCAATGATACCAGAAATCCCACCACAATCTGCTAACAGATATTCATCTAGGTTTCTACTAGTTTCCTTAAATATCGACGCAATCTTACACGAATCGACAATCTCTCGAAGACGAGAAAAGCTAAGGAAAATGACAAGTGGATTGGAATTGGGAGACGTTTACGGTACGACGATCGACCGGATAAGGGCGCAAGGCGGGGACAAATCGAGACTTGGGATGACAACTTTGATGTGGATCAGTCATGCGGAGCGGCCGTTGCGGGCGGACGAGCTCTGTCACGCCCTAGCAGTCGAGCTAAGCTCCCCGGATTTCGATGTTGGCAACATCCCTTCCATGTCAACATTGGTCAACTGCTGTCAAGGGTTGATTACTGTGGATAAAGAGGCATCAACTGTGCGATTGATCCACTTTACTCTCCAGGAGTATCTTGCAGCTCGCCCCGATATATTCACTAAGCCCCACGCGGCAATTGCCGACATATGCTTGACCTATTTGAATTCCCAACAGGTCAAAGCCCTTTGGACCGACCCTTGGTCGGATACCCAGAACGCACCCTTTCTAGAATATTGTTCAGTATTCTGGGGAGTGCATGCGAAAAGGGAGCTCTCAGACTATGGGAGATCACTTGCGCTGGAGCTATTAAAAGAGAATTATGGCGAGATATCGACCGGATTTCTTTTAGCGCAAGCAAAGCATTTCTATCCCGAGGATTTTGATACTCTCTATCCGTTCAGTGGATTACACTGCGCATCGTTCTTCGGAATTGTTGAGGTTGTAGCTGGTTTATTAGGGATGGGATGTTGTGATATTAACGAAGTGGACTTCTCGGGTTGTGGACCGCTTATATGGGCCGCTCGGAATGGACATGAGGGAGTGGTGGAAATACTACTCGGACGGGAAGATGTCGACCCTGACCAACCAGATAATGACGGCCGAACACCGCTCTCGTATGCCGCTTGGAATGGACACGCCGGAGTAGTGAAAATGCTACTCGGACAGGTTAGCCCCGACAAGCCAGATGATAACGGCCGAACACCGTTCTCCTATGCCGCCCAAAATGGATATGAGGGAGTGGTGAAAATACTACTCGGACGGGAAGAGGTTGACCCTGACAAACCAGATAGTGACGGCCGAACACCGCTCTTGCTTGCCGCTGAGAATGGGCATGAGGGGGTGGTGAAAATACTACTCGGACTGGAGGAGGTTAACCCCGGCATGCCAGATGATGAAGGCCGAACACCGCTCTCGTTTGCCGCTGGGAATGGACATGAGGCGGTGGTGAAATTACTACTCAGGCGGGAAGAGGTCAACCCTGACAGACAAAATAATTACGGCCAAACACCGCTCTTGTATGCCGCTTGGGATGGACATGCGGGAGTGGTGAAAATACTACTCGGGCGGGAAGAGGTCGACCCCGACAAGTCAAATAATTACGGCGGAACACCGCTCTCCAATGCCGCCAGGAATGGATATGAGGGGGTGGTGAAATTACTACTCGGGCGGGAAGAGGTCAACCCTGACAAACCAGATAATAACGGCCGAACACCGCTCGCGCTTGCCGCTGAGAGTGGACATGAGGGGGTGGTGAAATTACTACTCGGGCGGGAAGAGGTCAACCCTGGCAAGCCAGATAATGACAGCCAAACACCGCTCTGGCATGCCGCTAGGACTGGAAATGCGGGAGTGGTGAAAATACTACTCGGGCGGGAAGAGGTCGACCCCGACAAGTCAAATAATTACGGCGGAACACCGCTCTCGTCTGCCGCTTGGTATGGATATGAAGGAGTGGTGAAATTACTACTCGGGCGGGAAGAGGTCAACCCCGACAAGCCAAATAATGACGGCCGAACACCGCTCTCGTTTGCCGCTTGGTATGGATCTGAGGGAGTGGTGAAACTACTACTCGGGCGGGAAGAGGTTAACCCCGACAATCCAGATAATGACGGCCGAACACCGCTCTCACATGCCACTTGGGGTGGACATGAGGGTGTGGTGAAATCACTACTCGGGCGGGAAGAAGTCAGCCCTGACAAACCAGATAATGACGGCCGAACGCCGTTCTCGTATGCCGCTTGGTATGGATCTGAGGGTGTGGTGAAACTACTACTCGGCCGGGAAGAGGTCGACCCCGACAAGCCAGATAATAACGGCCGAACACCGCTCTCGTTTGCCGCTGGGAATGGACGTGAGGGGATGGTGAAATTACTACTCGGCCGGGAAGAGGTCAACCCTGACAAAGCAGATAGTGACCGCCGAACGCCGCTCTGGCATGCCGCTTGGGGTAGACATGAGAGAGTGGTAGCTCTGCTGCAGTCTCGTGAAGTGGTAACCTCCAGTACACCCTAAGGCCCAGGAGACCCTCTCCGTGGAAATACCAATCGCCCTTTGCTTCAGGGCATATTATTCCTGGTGATCCACTTGGGCATCACCCTCTGTCGACGGGGGTAATCCCATGAGATTGGAATACAGACACCTGTCATACCCTCTTGCGCCCCTTTGGCCGTTTTCTCTCGCGGTTGGGTGGGGATTTGTGACTTTCTGTTTACAAAGCTCCGCAGAGTCCACCTCATGGTAGAGGAGGGTTCCCATCTAGCCTGTAGATTTCATCCGATCATATATAATTCTTGTCTTTCTGTAAATTCTTACATCAATTTTTTATATATATTGTTTTTTCCTCCCCATTTGCTTTCTTTCCTCCTCCGAACGATGGATGAACCGCATATAATCTTTTTTTTATGATAGAGAAATAAAGTGTACGATAATGCAAGGATTCTTGAGGCCATTGTCAAGAACTAGATAAAGACAGTGTCTACAACAGAAGACTAGTCACAATAAATGATACTGTTCGGCCTAGTGAATAGGTAGATCCCAGCCATTCAAGCTACAAAGGCAAGTTCTGACGGCGGAGAAAGCATTGCAGACTCCCTTTTCACGCCCCTCATTAGTCTCATTCATCTTGCGGTCAATTTGATGCTCTTAATAGAACAACCACTCGATAAGCTACCGACTACAAGGCTCTTCCCGGTGGAAGGTCGCGTTAGCGCTACCAAGTGTCCAACACCCCAACAGTATGGCTCCCGGAAATTAGCTGCAAACATCATCTCCAGACGGCCTTCCGCAAGGCCGAAGGGCGAAATTCTCCCGTATACTCCGGAGGATTGTAATGGAAGTTTTTGGACACTAGACTAAGGCTTCTCCTTCCGAATAACTCATACTAACAACCACCACGTGACTTTGTCTGTGTGAATCTTACTGCGGGAAGTGGGATAATCTATCTAGAATTCCCTCCCGAGACAAATTGAACGGCGTGTTTCGTCATGTCTCGCATTTGCAACCCCCTGCGGTATTATTCGAGCAACTTCCGTTTCACGCGAGCCTTATGTTTTGCTAGTTGTAGCTAACATACCGGTAAGAGGAATTTAATAACTACACGAATAGGTTCCGGCAGGGTTTTTAGACAGCTGGCAGAGAGTGTATTACTCCTTACTTGGCCGTTTAAAATGTCACTAGACGCTTTGCATTTATTAGTACGTATCTTGGCACGAAAGGGTCTGGAGACTTTTTCAATAGCCAAGCAGCATATTCATCCCCTTCTATTACCGACGGAGAGACCATCGACTATGTCTGCAGGTGAACCTAATGTGGATGAGGTATCATATCTTTAATATGGGAGAAACCCTGGGTTTACGTTGAAAGAAAGCTCGCGAGATTGGGCTCGGACTGCGAGTTATCTCTGGGTTTAGGGCAAGCCAAGCAGGGTGAGGCGCCATCAGCGATGCGAACTACGGTATTCCAGTGTAACCAACACCTAGTCTACGGTAAGTTGGATGCCTCCATAAAGCGTGTGCCCGTTTTTTACTGTCCTAGGTTCTCGTAGCGGGGCGATCAGAACGTGACGTTTCCTCGCAGGTGTGTTACCAAATCCCATCAGACTAACCTACATGCTGTGCTACTGAAACGAAGAAATAGGTACGAGCCAACAATCTTCACTATCAAGAAATCCCACCTAGAAAGAGAAATCACACAAGTCACGACCAATTCAACTCTCCTAAGCTAATCGGCAAACCTCTCACCCAAGAACCCACAGAAAGAAAGAAATCCCAGCGAAAAGAAAGTCCATTCATGTCCAGTTGTCCGACTATCTCGCCACAGGTGATCCTCCACTTAAGCCTCCTTCTTATCGCGCACTCTCCCAAAGTTTTTTTCTCCTTCGCCCGTCGTCCGAACGAGAGAAAAACCACTGCTGTTGTCATCGGTGTGGAGAAAGAAAAGATAGATCCATGATAGAGCCTCTTCCCTCCCCCCTGTCAGCCAAGACTAAGAAACAACTACCCCTGTAGTTGCGGAAGTTCTCACCAAATATGCGGCTCAAGGAGGTATCCTTGGCAAAGACCGATAAGCAGTAAACGTGACACCCCTGCCCACAATTCAACACAAGGCCAGCATAAGTTAATTCCCTTCCCAAGCAAAGTCATATCATCAACCACGACTCCATTATCTCTGCTCTCTAAGTCAACTTATCCGCAAACTAGCTAAGATATGCAAACTAAGTAATGCCAGATTTCTCCCCCACAGTACTTTAGGTAAACGCCATCTACTTGCCCACACTCCAACCGCCGAGCTCCCCCTAATGGTCGGCACCATCCCAAGCTGGAAAATGGCCGTCTATGTAAACGAGCCCCCATAATTAGCCGTACTACATTCCGCTGTGTTGGTGATGACCGGGAAGCACCCTCGAGGCGCTGTCATAGAACGTTCCACCACTGCGAGCAAGACTTTTCTAGTATTTTTCCGATAGAACTTTAGTGTGCAACTTCAAGCTGGCTTGCGTTTCGGTCCTGTGGTTTTAGCGAGCGCGCCCCTTGCTTGATTCCGAATTTCACAGCTTTTAACATTGCGATAGAGTTGCCATCGACCACTAGTCAGTAACGAACAATACCTAGAATCCCCCTAATGCCTAGACCCATTCAAATGCTGGGCACTAGTGTTTGTGTAATCGTAATAAGAAACCTCGGCTTGAGAAGCAGTGAAGCGCGTAAAACCGCCAGCCCTCAGAATGGCTATGATGAATACAAGACTGTCTGAGCGTATTTGCTCCTAACCACTCAAATAAGCCAGGGCCCACCATTTCAAACCCGGGGTGGGTGCGAGGGGTTTGGGGCATAATGGTCAATTGCATAGAGAGCGATGCTCTTATTGGCACAGCGCTCGCGGCAGTGTCGTCGGCACACAGCGGGTAAGAAGCCCCGAAATCAAACGAAGGTTATTATGGCAACCTAGGGGCCGAGATCTGGAGACAGGGTTTTGGACTCATGCCGATTTCGAGTGACCTGAAAGAGATACAGCTTGAGATACGTGCCCTCTGGGCGATGCCGGATGGGGACTATTCAGGTTTTTTATATAGACTATTATAGTTTCACAAACCAATCAAGTCATAGTTCGAACCGTGTAAAGCGCCGGTGATTTACCTGGGGCGCTGGACTTTAGATGAGATAAATGGGTGACTTCTGTTCGCAATTGCAGTGGTTATGTATGCCGTGGGAGAGATTCGATTGATGGGGTGGAAAGGTCTAGTACAGAGCTTAAGCCCACGATATTACCACTTGCGATGGTTTTCGCGGCTCTCATTATACAAAGGATTTTTTATTTTTTGGCAGTGTCGGCTACCTAGGCTCCCATAGTTTACGTATAGATCTTGTTAGACTTGCTCTACCGCTAGCACTTAGAAGCTTTCGTGGACGGCTGTTTGTATGGTACAAGGCTTTGGTTCAGTATACTATAATGTGGTACCTGGAATGCTGCCTACCCCCGCTTTTCCCCAGCGCCCAAGAAACCACCAACCGACCATACTCAATAACCCCCCCCCCCCCCCACCGTCTATAACAGTGCAAGCACCGGAGAGCGGCATATGACTCAATATACGATGAATAATAGCGCTTTCTCGAATAACTTTAATACGAACTCTTTTAACGTACAGAACATCAATGTTGTTGCCGACGATCGGTCTCCACTCCTGAACTGGTTATCACCCCTAGAGCCCAAGCTCCGCCATCGGGATATCCAAGAGCGTCGCATCGGCAATGTGGGAGAATGGCTTTTGCAGACCAAGGAATTCAAAAGCTGGCATGACTGTGGTGAAGGTGAAGGTGAAAGTGATAAGGTTGTCTTGTTTTGCTATGGAGGGCCAGGGGTTGGCAAAACATTTATCAGGTAACGAGAATTATTCTTGAATGAGAAAAGAAAGGGAGTCAGTGCTAACATACCACGATATCAGTTCACTAGTAGTGGACAGGTTGTGCGACCAGGCCAGGGGACAAAACACAGCCGTTACATGTTTCTACCTAGACTTTGCAGCCCGGAGGGAGCAGTCGGTGACCAATATTCTGGGTTCCTTGTTGAGACAGATCGTTGGCGGGATGGAAAAGGTTCCAGAGGAAATAATACAGGCCTTTCAAGAGCAGAAAATGGCCATTGGTGGACGAGGACCGCGACTCCCGGATATTGTGAAGATGTTACAGGCTATCACGGCCTCACTACGCACATTTGTCTGCATAGACGCTTGGGACGAGTGTGCGGCGGTGCATCGGGTCAAGCTCCTTCATTCACTACACCAAATCCTCACAACATCCCCGCGAACACGAATATTCATCATTGGAAGGCCTCATGTCCGAGCTGAGATCGAAAAGCGTCTTCCCGGAAGAGTGCTAAGTCTATCTGTAGGCCCCAGCAAGAATGATATTACCGAATACCTTCGTCTTAGACTAGGCGAGGACGAAACCCCAGACGCCATGGATGATAGTCTAGAGGCAGACATTCTTGAGAAGATTCCCGAAAAGATGTCGGAGATGTAAGTACAAGCAATAATACCACAAATCTCACCACACACAATCCGCTAACAGATGTGCATCTAGGTTTCTACTAGTTTCCTTAAATATCGATGCGATCTTACACGAATCAACAATCTCCCGAAGGCGAGAAAAGCTAAGGAAGATTACCAGTGGATTGGAATTGGGGGAAGTTTACGGTACGACGATCGACCGGATAAGGGCGCAAGATGGGGATAAATCGAGACTTGGGATGACAGCATTGATGTGGATTAGCCATGCGGAACGGCCGTTGCGGGCGGAAGAGCTCTGCCACGCTCTAGCAGTCGGGCTGGGCTCCCCGGATTTCGATGTTGGCAACGTCCCTTCCATGTCGACATTGGTAAGCTGTTGTCAAGGGCTTATTACTGTGGATAAAGAGGCATCAACTGTGCGATTGATCCACTTTACCCTCCAGGAGTATCTTTTCTCTCATCCCGATATATTCACTAAACCTCACTCGGCAATCGCCGAAATCTGCCTGACCTATCTGAATTCCCGACAGGTCAAGGCTTGCCCGACCAATCCCCCACCTGATACCCAGAACCCACCCTTTCTAGAATACTGCTCAGTATATTGGGGAGTGCATGCGAAAAGAGAGCTCTCAGACTACGGGAGGTCGCTTGCGCTGGAGCTATTAAAAGTAAATTATAGCCCAATATCGACTGGATTTCTTTTAGCGCAAGCAAAGAATTTCTACGCTAGGTCTTTCGATACTCTCTCTCCATTCAGTGGACTACACTGCGCATCATTCTTCGGGATTGTCGAGGTTGTAGTAGGTTTAATAGAGATGGGATGTTGTGATATTAACGAAGCGGACTTTTCGGGTGGTGGACCGCTCGCATGGGCCTCTCGGAATGGGCATGAGGGAGTGGTGAGAATACTTCTCGGGCGGGGAGACATCAACCCTGACAAGCCAGATGATAAGGGCCAAACACCGCTCTCGTTTGCCGCCAGGAGTGGACATGAGGGAGTGGTAAAAATACTACTTGAGCGGGAAGAGGTCGACCCCGACAAGCCAGATAGTGACGGCCACACACCGCTCTTGGACGCCGCTTGGACTGGGCATGCGGGAGTGGTGAAAATACTACTTGAGCGGGAAGAGGTCAACCCTGACAAGCCAAATAGTCACGGCCAAACACCGCTCTTGTGTGCGGCTGGCAATGGGCATGCGGGAGTGGTGAAAATACTACTTGAGCGGGAAGAGGTCAACCCTGACAAGCCAGATAGTGACGGCCACACACCGCTCTTGGGTGCCGCCATGAATGGACATGAGGGGGTGGTGAAATTACTACTCGAGCGGGAAGAGGTCAATCCTGACAAGTTCGATACATGGGGCGAAACCCCGCTCTCGTGTGCCGCTTTGGATGGGCATGAGGGAGTAGTGAAAATACTACTCGGACGGGAAGATGTCGACCCTAACAGTCCAGGTAGTGACGGCCAAACCCCGCTCTCCCGTGCCGCTGCGTATGGACATGAGGGAGTGGTGAAAATACTGCTCGGACGGGAAGATATCGACCCTAACAGTCTAGATAGTGAGGGCCAAACACTGCTCTCCCGTGCCGCTGCGTATGGATATGCAGGAATGGTGAAAATACTGCTCGGACGGGAAGATGTCGACCCTAACACGCCAGATGATCACGGCGAAACACCGCTCTTGTATGCCGCTAGGAATGGACATGAGGGAGTGGTGAAAATACTGCTCGGACGGGAAGATATCGACCCTAACAAGCCGGATGATGGCGGAACACCGCTCTCGCATGCCGCCAGATGTAGACATGAGGGAGTGGTGAAAATACTACTCGGACGGGGAGATGTCGACCCTAACAGTCCAGATAGTGAGGGCCAAACACTGCTCTCCCGTGCCGCTGCGTGTGGATATGCAGGAATGGTGAAAATACTGCTCGGACGGGAAGATGTCGACCCTAACAAGCTAGATGACGACGGCGGAACTCCGTTCTCCTATGCCGCCAAGAATGGATATGAGGGAGTGGTGAAAATACTACTCGGGCGGGAAGAGGTCAACCCAGATAAGCCAGATAGTGACGGCCGAACACCGCTCTCGTTTGCCGCTTGGAATGGACATGCGGGAGTGGTGAAAATACTACTCGGACGAGAAGAGGTCGACCCCGACAAGCCAGATAAATGGGGCCGAACACCGCTCTTCCATGCCGCTGGGAACGGACATGAGAGAGTGGTAGCCCTGCTGCAGTCCCGAGAAGTTGTAACCTCCAGTACAGCCTAAGGCCCAGGCAGCCCTCTGTGGAAATACCCGTCGCCCTTTACTTCAGGACACGCCACTCCTGGTGATACTCTTGGACTTCATTCTCTGTCAGCGGGCGGAATCCCATGATATGGGAATACAGGCACATGTCAGACCCTCCTGCGCCCCTTTGGCTACTTTCTCTCACGGTCGGGCGGGGATTAATGACTTTCTGAGTACAAGGTTTCGCAGAGTTTGGTTCGTGGTAGAAGGTGGCTTCGATTCTTGGGCAAGGTCGTGTGTCTAGATTGTAGAGTTCCCCTGATCATATATAATTCTTCTCTTTCTGTAAATTCTTACATATTTATTTTTTCCTACCATTTCTTCCTCCCTTGATTTGCCTCCTTTCCTCCCCCGAACCATAGATGAACCGCATATAGTATTTTACGTTAGAGAAGTAACGTGTACTATTATGGGTTCAAAATGTGAACGCCAGGGGCACAATCTATTCTATGTGGATAATACTGCGCAAGTGCGAGGGGGGTTGCGAGGCACGCTTGGTGAGGAGTAGAGAGCAGATTTGGTAGGAGTTCTGGTTCTTAA
>Ga0307510_10011226_pt1 | contig 10652 bp, 6 predicted proteins | sample 12_EM_MG_FD_207224 | JGI IMG/M metagenome (GOLD analysis project Ga0307510, IMG submission 207224) | Populus trichocarpa ectomycorrhiza microbial communities from riparian zone in the Pacific Northwest, United States - 12_EM | ecosystem: Host-associated > Plants > Roots > Unclassified | place... | reverse complement strand
TATGTATTCTATCTCATCATATCACATTCTATTCTACGATATTTGAGAATCACCGTTAATAACAAAGAAGGAAGAAAACTCATAGCTCTTTGTCTTCCTATATAACATCAAACAAGCATAACGAACTATATTTCAAGATATGGATGGGAAACTGACTTTTTTTTTTAAAAAAAAAAACACTTAACTATTGTCTAGAGACTTTTATAATATTTCACTTTTTTAAACATAGTTTAATAACTTTATTGCCTTTAAAATCAAAATTCTCAAAGCTTAGCTACATGAACTTATTTTTAATTTCACAATGGTTTTTTCATAATAACTATATGGTCCTATTTTGATAAATAAGAAAAATCAAATAGTTATTGATGTTAGTGCGTCAATCGCTTAGCTGCCTTTGGGTTGTGTGTACGACTAATTCTGGTGGTGAAAATCATTGTTCTGTCGCGCCATTAGATTCGTAATGAAATCCTTTTTCTCTCTAGATTGCGTGTTTGGTCCACAGATCTACAATTCGGTGGCGGCAACCCCTTTTTTTCACTTTCTTTTCTCTATCCTCCTATAAATTCACGTCTGACCCTTCAAATTTGCATATCAACCCTTCAAGGGTTTTCTCTTTGGATTTACCCTCTCTTTTTTATTCTTATTTGTTTTATTTTAATTAATTTTCAAAATCAGATTTTTTTTTTTCAATTTCATCCTCTGATTTTTTTTAGTCTGTCAGATTTGGTCTCTATTTTTTTGTTTTTTTATTTTTTTTATTTGTGGTAATTTTTTAATTTGATTTGTTTTTCAATTTCACCCTCTATTTTTTTCCTTCAGATTTGATACTCATTCTTTTTATTACTATTTTGTTTGCTTAGGTAAATATTTTAAATTGAGATTTGTTTTCTGATTTCATCCTTCAACATTAAATTGGTTAAGAATGGAGCTTTTTAATTGAACCCGTGTCTATGATTTTATAGGTTGTGAATTGAAAAATTAACTCATTTTTAAAAGATTTTGTAAACCCCGAGATAAATTAAAAATAATATAATAAAAATTATGGCGCAATAAAATGAAATAAGAAAAAGAATAGAATAAATGTGGAAAGAAGAGTTAAAAAAAAGGTTTATGGCCAAATGTGTGCATTTTTCCAGAACCAGAAATGGTTAGACGAACTTAATAAATGGTCAGACCGTTTTCCAAAACAATTAGACTATTTTAGCTATTGTTCCTATTAAAACTCGATGGTGCAACCAAGAAAGAGAGATTGTTTTCTCTTTTTTTTCTTTCTTATCACCTACAGGGGTAAGATAAGTGATGATTAGGAGTGAAAAGAGGGGATTTTGAAAGAGAAAAACTTATTCACACAATAAATTTAGAAAAATCAAAGTGAGGGTTTCGAAGAGATTTGAAAGAGAAGAAGAAAGGTGAAGGGAGCCAAGGTATTCTTGCATTTTACACTTGAATTACCATCTAACTAAGGTAACAAACTCATCTCAAATAATCAATTTGATTGATTTTATGATATGTGAAATATTGGGTTTGGATTTTGGGTAGTTGAATTGTTGTTTGTATGATTGATTTATGTTTGTTAACATTAAAGATGGTTGGGTATCAATCCAATTGAAATAATTGAAAAAAAAAAACTATTCCCTTTTATGGGATAATTTTGACCTAAAATGGGATAAAGAGAGAGGTATAGGAAAAATTTGACTGGTTATAATATGAAAATCATTTTATTGCCGGGTTAGGGACATTAGACTTATATATGTGAGCCTAAACGAATTCGATTAAGAAATGATATTTAAATCATGAATTTTGGGTTAGGGTTTGTAATACAAATTTGAGGGGAAATGCAAGTGGATGGTGAATTGAATCAATTGAGTTAGGTTAGCTTGTGATGAGTGTTGAATCATTAAGAAATAATGAAGAAAGGCAAGGTGTTTTTAGGGGCATATAGGGTCGGCCAAGAGAGAACAAGTTAGCATGCAATGAAATTGTGTTTGCTTAAGAAAATTGTGAGAGGCTAATACATAATGTTGTGCGGGAAATGAATTTTGAATGAGTTTGATTATATTATATAAAATGAGTAAAATTTGCATATGGTAGTTAACTGGAATGTTGAGAAAGGTTATTTCATTTAAAGGTAAAGATTATTGTGTAGTGCTTAATTTATCATGCAAGGGAAAATTTTGATTAAAACTTTTAAGAATAAATCATGGTATAAAAGAAGAAATAAATTGAAAGTAAATGTGACGACTATGATCATGGTTGTGAATTGTTGTAATATGTATGCTTTCCTTGAAATAATTTTGATTATTTTAAATAAAATGTGAGTTGGATTGATTGGTTCTTAAAAAGTTGAAATTAGAGATATTATTACATAGTTGAAAAGGCAATTCTTGTTTGAATGATGAGAAAACAAATAGAAATGCTTAGTTGTTTGTAAAATTTATAGATAAAAACTGGACAATTTCGTCATCTAATTTTCAAGGGAAATTAGGGCGTGAAAATGATAAAATTTAGGATAAATTTCTTCATAAAAGTTATAGTTATAGATGTTAGCTTTCCAACTGAATTGACCTTGCATGATTTGAAGTTAAAAAAAACTCCAAATATGGGTTAAAAGCTGAAGGGGAGGTCGAACTGGAACCACATTGAAAAGTTTTATGTATTATAATAACGAGTGATTTTAGGTGTGTTAATGAAAAACCTAGGCTTTAATTCATCAATGAAGTTTTATATCTATGTTTTAGTTTTTTATAAAGATAAGTCATGCCTAAATTTGAATTCTACAACTTTAAAAATAGTCAAAATAGTGACCAGTGTTGATAAGGATTAAATTAAAAATTGCTAGAGTAGCAAATTCCTGAAAATTATCTAGAAATTATTTCCGGTGAAAGACTTAAATAATAGAGGTTATATGAATAAAATACTCAACATGAACTATGTGTAAATGATGCTTTAAGTGTGGGTAAAATTAAACTAAAATTGGAAAAGAGAGGGAGGGAGAGGGAGGGAGGGGGAGAGAGAGAGAGACTATGATTGGTTCAAAATGTTATGATGTTATGTTAAAATCATGTTATATTAAAGCATGGAAAAATTGAGTATAAAGTTAAATTCATGATTAATTAAAGATTGAATGGTGTATTATGTTGTGTGCCAAATGGTACAGGAGAGGTACGGGTTTAGTTCAATAGCAGGACTTCCTCATGAGTTCAGACCCTAGTTAAGTGTTCTTCACCTCCATTATGCATATGTTTTTTCTTTAGAATTTTGAATCATTATGTTATTAAAGTAATTGTTGTTAATTTATGTGATATAAATATTATTATGGAAATGATATGCATAAACTAACCGACCTTGATGGACCTAATATCATCTATTTTTGGATGATTAAGATTGAATGTTTAGACTAGCTGACTTTGATGGGCTAGTGGCACCCGTATTTGGATGACCGAGATTAAATGTTTAGACTAGCCAACCTTGACCAGGCTAGTGACATCCATGTTTGGATGATCAAAATTAAATATTTAGACCAGCTAGCTTTGATAGGGCTAGTGAATTGTATAGATTGTAAAATGTTGACAGGTACCTCTAATCTTAGAACGGATTAGTAGATTTCTGTCATTATTTCTCTTTCAAATTAGATTTAACTATGTAATTGGTAGGCAAGCTTTGGTATGTATTTAAATATTGATAACTTTCTTTTGAATTATTTAACTAAGAATAATATAGATGTTTATGAAATTAATAACTTGTAATGCATTAAATTATCTTAGTAAGTCAAAATATAAATGTATGTGATGATGGATATGAAATTTATTGTTTTTGAATGATGTGGTTGTGAATGAGTTTGATAAAAGGTCAGGATGGTTCATCCATGATTATACATTGTTTTGAGATGTATATAGAAATTTGTTGATAACTTGAGATGGTTTTAATATAAAAAAAACTCTAACAAAATTTAAGTAGAAATTTGGTTAGACTATATACAGTTTACAACGCATGAGAAAAGAAAAAAATATATAATAGTTTTTTGTTAACCTATGGAATAGACATGGGATTTTGTATGATAAAAAATAGGGTTGTTATAGATTTGTCCGCGTCAAATACTGTTGATTAGATATTTTTTAATTGACTGAGGTTATTGTTTTCTTTTTTACAATATTTTTGTATGGTTAAATTACTAGTGCTCTTAAAAGCAAAATTCTTTAACTTAAGTCTAGGCTTTTTTTTTTTGTTTTTTGAAATTTCACTTTTCAAAGCATGGTGTAATTATTCTATTGCCCTTAAAATCAAAATTCTTAAAGATTAACTTCAAGGACTTATTTGTAATCTCATATAGGTTTTGTTTTTGTTATATTCATTTGGTCTTAGGGGCAATTTGGTCTTCTAATTAATATCAATAACAATTAAAAAAAATTATTGATGCGTGAGAATTGAACTTCTTGATTGAGTTCAGGTTTGAGATTTAATAGGTTGTGATTTTTTAAGATTAACATAAGTTTTGGATATTCGTTTAAGTTTGCTTTGTTTTTCATATTATTAAATTAGGGTTATTTTTTTTATATTATTAAATTAATTGAATTTATTAAATATGGTCAACTCAATGAACAAAATCTTATATTGTTTCTTCTTTTTTAGAAATCCTAGTGTAACCTGAATTTTTACCCTTTTATGTTCAAAAACATCTGGTCCGGCCTGCAGTGTTGCGCTGACGACCACAATCTAGTATCTACTAATCTTTGGGGACTCATTTCAAGATTAGCAGAGAAGTGGATCTGGCTATTATGTGGGCCGAGAGTTCTGCAGCACATTTGTTTGCAAAGTCCACCAAGTTAGGAGGCAATGATAGAGAGAATTACACAGGAACTATGATTAAACATGAGACTATCGATGGTTTGCATCAAGGCAAGTGCAAAGGAAATCCAGGTCCTGGCACACACACCGCAGATGTGTTGCGTGTGTAGAGAGAGAGAGAGAGAGAGAGAGATAGAGAGATAGAGAGAGAATCATTGTAAATTCTATAAAAGAAAGGATCTTCTTGAATCAGAATATTTACATTGTTTTGAGCAAGTCCCCAAACCACCCACCTATGTATATATTATATACTACATAAGACAGATTTAAGCCATCACTAATATTATAACTTATAATAAAACAAATAACAAATGGGGAAGGGGGGAAATAATATTATAAATGATTATAATCATACAACAAAGAGATTCTGTTGTAAGAACCGCATGGGATTGCATCATGGATGCTGTAAACTGGAAATGCATTATTCTATGCTGAACTTTCTCCCGAGCTGCGATAAATTTCATCAGCGTGAGTTGCAGGCACATAGACAGCATCCAGCAGTGAGCTGTGTGTCCGCCCATAGAACGTATATACAAGCACTCCAACTATAAGCCATACAGAGACACGGGTCCAAGTGGCAGCACTGAAAGGTCAGCGAGAGAGGGAGGGAGCATGTTATATGACATGTTGAGAAAGAGAAATGAAGATCCACAGAATGAACAAATCATACAAGAGGATTGTTGGATAAATACACAAAGAAATGTTCAATAAATAGGCAAAATACTAATTCTCTGAATGGTAATCGCATAGTAACTGCGGCTTGATTGATTTTCACTCACCCAAGATTAATCAAAAGGTAGATGTTGACAAGAAAGCAGACAATAGGAAGGAGTGGAACAAATGGGCAGATAAAACCTGAAAAGATATATATTTTTTCTTAGTTCACCAAACTTTAATCAAACGAATTCTTAATAATGTAATACCAACATAACCAGCTATATGGTACATATACTTGTGTGTGTTTACACTGCAAATGAATGCCTGGTAATACAAAACCTACCGAATCGAGTAATGATTAGAATTTAATGCACTAATAAAATGCAGTGGTATGAGATAAGACTCGATTGGAAGACGAGCATGCACATATAGAACACTCCTCATGTGTGTGCAGATATGAGAGCCAATGGAAACCTAGTGGTGTCCCATCTAGGAACTATCTCAGGATGCTACAGATAATGGTAGCTTAACCGCTGGATTTACTTGAATGTCCACATGTTATGAGCAAGTATTGTGGCTAGACTGTTGAAAATACCCTTTCCTCCAGAGTGATTCGAGTGAGTAGTTAACCTACATGAGAACTCCTTTATTTGGGAACACGACACAAATTAATTCCTAACTGTGGTAGGGCATTACTATAGTTGAGCATTTTTTTTATTCTGTAACATAAAGGCCTGTGGTCAGACATCCAAGTTATCCTATATAAATGGCATGCTAAATGCATGCACTTGACATATTATGACATTTCCATCAAATTTATGTGCATGTAGTAACTAGACTGACCTTATGAAAACAAGAAACTGCACACGGTATAAGAGCAAAAAGCCACATACCTCCTGAATGCCCAAAGGTGTGCCTCGCATCATCTTGTTCTATACAGGTCAGCACAATCAGACCAAAAAGGAGAAGTGCACCACCAATTCCACACACTATAAAACGAAGAAGTCTGATGGAGGAACAATCCAATCAAATAATAGCATTGAAAGAAAAACAGAAAAAAGTTCATGTCTTGTCCAAAAGCATTGGGAAATGTATGTATGTAACTGGAAATTACTGTTACGGTCAATATTGACCCACCTAGGAAGATTCAAGTCTGAAGCTGCATAAGCAAGGAGAAATGCCCCAACACATGTGGCTGTTATGGTCCAGCCAGCAATTTTTCGCCTGCTCCCTTCATTTATAACAACTGAAACAAATTAAAAATAAACAAGAATCAAAGTTACAAACCATCAGATGAAAGTCAAAGTTGCGCAATAAATTCAGCTCAGGTGCTACACTACATTAAAGTACTGGGAGTCAGGTCTAACATCTTTAGATTAAAATCTATAGATGAATACCATCTGTAAGCATTTCAAAGCACTGTAATTTAAGCAATATATCTTTTACGTATGCCAAGTAGGAATTCTGAAACACATGCCATATAAATGGGCGGGTGATTGGAGATGATGAGAGATGTTTAGATTATTTACAGATCCTAATAAGTAATATTCATATGCATGCCAAGAAAAGTAAAAAGCGATAGCTGCAATGAACTTACAATTGCCTTGAGCCTCTTGTTCTACAATTATTGGATATTCAATTGCTGTTGCTTTGCCTAATAAAGGCAAATTGCTATCCATAGAGGTACCGGCATAAAAACCAGACTTTTCCTTAGTGACATCTGGGCTACCTGTACTGTACCGTAATGACACAGAATCAATAATCTCCTGAAGTGAAGATGGAAAAGGCACCTCATTTGGTGGTACATATCTCAGTATCAATACAGAAATTGCTACCATAGTGAATGCCAGAAGCGTTCCCACACTGACCTGCACAAAATGACATTATTCAGAATTGACGTTACAGTAAGAAAAAATTATTTGAAAGTGTAGAGGTTTCCCATAGTCATTATTCATATACCATTATGTTATTGCATGCCACTCTCATGCCACAATCCATAGTTTAGGTACTCATAATTTGAACATAAAAAATGTGGTCAGACAATACCTCAAGAAATGTGACATCCATCTTGAAATTAGCACCAAAGATGTGAACTTTCTCCCTTTCTTTGGGTTTTAACTTTTTCATATTAGTGGATTTCAAGGGGAGGTCACTGTTGCTTAGTGTAGGTGGGACATTTATGTATGTATATGTACATAGAAATACACATGCATGCAAAGTATATAGAGCAGCAGTCTCTTGAATTTTTTATGTACATGAGCTTGCCAGAGAATGAAGCAATCATTAATTTTCTTTTGATTTTGATTTGAATGTGTTGCATAAGTTGGATAATAGAAACTGGTAAAAATCTTAAAACAAAGGGGCAGGTCAGAGGTTGGGAAAAACTTTGGTTTTACATTTACAGAAAGACAACCTATTTGTTCATTTACCAAAGTAAAGAACTATTAGCAGTAACAACCCTCATTCACGCATGAAGATGGAAGCAGGAAATCTCCTATTTCCTCCATCAGGAACTGATGGCGCAGGAAACTATTATTCTTGGCAGGTAGGAAATAGGAGAGGGAGAGACTACTCAGCCGTTTCATGTCCCATCACCTTTCCTACTTAAACTTGAAGTAAATGGGTCCAAGCCCAACCCACACAGGCCTCATCCGCGACAACAATACTATATTGCACATTCACTTTCAAATTTCACTTACCATCCCAGCTAATTGTGAAACATCCATAAAAAATGCCAGTACTGCAGAACCTAAGCCAGTCACCAATGTGCTCTTAACAGGAACTTGGCTCTTTTTATTAATATCTGAAAAGAATGATGGCAGCAATCCATCTCTAGCCATTGCCATTAAAATTCGAGGCTGAGAAAGACAAAATCTATGTGTGAATCAACCACTTAGAGATAAAGACAAGGTCAATACAATTCACCAAGAAAAAAAAAATTCACAAACAAACAGAAGAGTTCAGTTAACATTTGGCGGATCTTCTAAAGTAAGAGACAAAAGAAACAGATTAAGCATTCCTTCACACTAAGGCAGATGTACAAGATAACCACCAATTAGAGAAAATTTAAGCTGAGTTATTGCCTCTCGTAAATAACACATTCTAGCATTAACCAGCCAGTTGCTGTCCTCAAGTTTATTACACACATGGTTTACTTACTCAAGAATCCCTTTATGAACCTATTGCAACAAGCTTTTCATCTTGACAATGGTGCTCGATGAGATTAACACCAATGACTTGTTGCATATTAGGCATCACAAGGTCTTCTAATATTTGTGTTATGTTCCATCATGATAGAGAATCTCGAAGTCAATCTCTTTCTGCATTGCCCTTCAGCTTGATATCTGCAGCAAACATTGTTTGCGTTTGTTACCGTTGAAATTATGAGGATGGTTGAACAACTGTTGCTGATTTCTTTTGTGGTCAAGGGTGGGAGAGAGATTTTAAGAACCATGGAGATATGCTTTTAGTGCAGTTTTTGGTGCATTTGGAAGGAGGGCAAGGCAGGATTTTCAATCATCATTTCACATTGAGTCAGTTAGTGTGGGATAGGATACTCTTCCTGGCTTGTTTGTGGTGTCACATGGCAGGAGCTTTTAGGGGCATTTCCAGAGCTGATATTCAGAGGGATTGGAGTGCTTTATTATTTTGATCTAGATTACTGTGTATATTTCACTTTCCCAGAGGATGACTTACTCTCAATGTTGTTGTGTACAATTCATTCTTTCTAATAATACTCTCTTCCTCATCAAAAAAAGAAAGAGAATCATGATAGAAGGAAAAGACAGTGTGGAGCCTACTGATAAAGTACTGGAATGTCAGAAAATACAAACTAATACAACACAGGTTTTGAAGGATCAGCCATGTTTATGAAATAAAGGAAATCAAAATACACTTTGTACTTGAACTAAAAGTTATAGTCTATGTGGGCAGTCATGAGGTGCATGGCTGGTTGAGAACAACCAAGAACAATATTCATCATATAACAGATTGCATCCAGGAGTAGCAAGTCAGAACAATATGGTATGCTAGCACCTTGAAGAGTCTGTTTAATTACCTGAGGAAGTATTGAGCCCATCAATGTTGAGCAGAGAGCCATAACTGCTCCGGCAGCTACTAAGTACCTGCACGCACAAGCAACAAAAGGACTTGTAAACCAAAACAGTTCAATTACTTCCTATATAATTTAGGAGAAAACAGTAATGTACCACGCATTTGACCAAAAGAAACAAACTTACGCTGCCCATTGCATCCCATATGCAGCGAATGCAGAGGAAATAGGGGTATCAGGATCCATAGCATAATAAGGTACCAGACCAACAATGACAACAGAGACCAGCATATACAAACAACAACAAATAGACAATGCGAGACCAATGCCTAGAGGTAAATCTCGCTGAGGATTTTTAACCTGTTAGAAAATATGCAGGCACAAAATAAGATTCCCTCAAGTCGCTGTGTTCCTATGAAATGAAGACTGCACACATAAAATAACTACTGTAGGAAAGAATAGGGAAGGATTAACCAAAAATAGGGAGATGCGTACCTCCTCAGCAGTGCTGGCAACTGAATCAAAACCAATGTACGCAAAAAAGACAGTTGCAGACCCTGCAAGCATCCCGTCCACCCCAAAAGGAAAGTACCTATGAGTTCAGAAACATCATATCAGTTATGAACTTTTTACAGAAAAAGTTTCAAAATTGAATCTACAATCTGGGATGTCTACTACCCAGCAGGAAGTTCATATCCAGCCCATCCAGTCTTGAAGCCAAGATAACTACCAGCTATTATGATGAATAGCATGGCACACACATTTATGGAGGTTACTACAGCTTGTGCCAGAGTACTCTGCACAATGATGTTACTAGAGGACATTAATATAATAACGAGATAAGAAAGAAGAACTTTACCCAAGTATAATTGCATGACAAAAGAGAAAAAAGGAACATGACAAAGAGTTATGGTAGGGACCTCCTTTATTCCCACGCACAAGAGCCCAGTGACAACCAATACCAGAACAGCAGCACAAGGGTCAACCACAACATCAAGCCCAGGTATATGTTGACGAGCCAGAAAAAATGGTAGACTGTCCTGACCTCCAAAGAACAATGCCTATAATCATAAAACAAATAAGTAAGAAAAATAAACAG
>Ga0307510_10011225_pt1 | contig 10654 bp, 7 predicted proteins | sample 12_EM_MG_FD_207224 | JGI IMG/M metagenome (GOLD analysis project Ga0307510, IMG submission 207224) | Populus trichocarpa ectomycorrhiza microbial communities from riparian zone in the Pacific Northwest, United States - 12_EM | ecosystem: Host-associated > Plants > Roots > Unclassified | place... | reverse complement strand
CAGAGAACATGGCTATGTTACAGTATGAGTAATCGCACAGTAATTTGTTTCCTAATCCGCAACATCCAACACGAACACGACCTCGGAACCCCCGGGTCCCGTGCGTGCAGTCAGCGCTGCTCTGCGACAAACATCTATGCCACATGAGGAAATAATAGTCATCTGAAAAAGGGGTTTCTCCCTTGTCCCGGGGAATTATTCTCGGATTACACACAATTTCATACAATTAAATAAAAGCAGTTAGAGAAGGAGAAAAAGTATATGGAAAGGGGAAAAACGGATGATACCACTACATCATATATACATCCTAAAACGCCCGCTGGACACTCCTCTTGGAGGGAAAAAAAAAAGACATGAAAAAACGTCTCGTCCTTTGCATCTTACTTTCTCACTTGCCCCTCTTACTCCCTTCGTTCGAGGACACAGCATCATAGTCATCATCCTGGAACATTCCGGGAAAAGCTGCCGCGGACGGTGGCCTTGCGCTCAATTCAGCTGGGGGCTGAGGTACTCCAGCGTTCATGGCCGAGGGCGTTGGCCTGCGGGGTATGGATGGAGGATAGTATCCTCCCCTGGCAGAAGGGGGTGGGGAAGAAGGCACATATGAGTATCCGGATGGCGATCTCATCGAGTTGCTGTCCGAGATGACCGATTCAGCGGGGTATCCGCCTGCGACCGGAGAGGGACCTGAGGAGGAGTACGCTGGTGGACGGTAAAATCCCGTGTTATCCATGTCGGTCTTTGGGGGATCGGCTCCTGAAAAGACGTTTGTCTCCGCGGTTGCTTCTGCTTCCTGTTTGCGACGGCGGAGGAGGCAGAATATTATTGCTCCGACTATTGCCAGGACCGCGAATCCTCCCACTGCTGAACCAACTATCACTCCGGTCGGAGTCTTTTTATTTGGCTTCGGGGTGGTTGTTGCATTAGTGCTTATTGAAGATCCTCCGCAGCTTAGAGGCACAAGCTTTGAATCCGCCTTTGCACGATTGGTCTTTGCTAGGGCGAAGGTTTGGGGTTTGCTCGCATAGTCAACGACAAGGTAGGTTTGAGAAAGGAAGGGCGCGCCGAGGAAGGGGAGAAGAGGGGTAACTCCCGCCGCGTAACCAGCTGTTCCAAGCGTTGCTTGAACGGATCCTGCAATATGGTCAGATTCGATGCTTCACGAGCCCATCACTCGGTTTCTCATACCCGGTATTTTGTCCCAATGTCCATCACCATTAATCTGAACTGCATCATAAAACCATTCTTCACGTGGCATCGTTACCGAAAACCCTGAGTCAAGTTCGATAGTGATGTCACCATCAGGAATTGGGTCTGTTAGGTTGTAAAAATAATATTCCCAAGTGGCCCTCCAGAAGGTTGTGTTAGAGCGACCGTTGATCATGGTGTTGTTGAAATTTTGCTGGACTTGATAGGGCATGATCATTGACCAATATGCCGGTTCTACGCATGCCATAAATGGTTCTACAAAAATATTAGTATAATTTAAATTAAGCATAATCTAACGAGTAGAGTAAAACATACGCATTCCAGTCATCAAATCGGTAGTCCCCCACGTCATCTTACTAACCGTCACCTGTAAAGGGCAAGGCTTGCTCTTGTCCGGAGAAACAGTAAAGTTGTGCCAGTCTTCCGGTTTGGCCTTGGCTGCGTTGTAACCTCCGACCACAAATTCACCTGGAACATCCGCGGCGGTGAGACCGTAATCGAAAGCCCAGGAAGCGGAAGGTGTGATGTTGGCGGAAACGGCTGACTTGAGAAACACGGAATCAGAGGCAAGGCCGATGAAGCCAGCGCTTAGGGTACACTCCGTCAGTTGAGATCAATCAGAAATTAGCGGGTTAATCATACCCAAATGGAAACTTCCCATCATCGATAATGGTCATCGGGTAGCCTTGAATGTCAAGATTGTTGCCAAAGCCGACCGTGTCCCAACCTAAATCGTGTTAGTTTAGTGTATTACGAAAGATAATGAACATCAACATACCTCTTGGGAAACCAGATAGCGGATCCTTATCATCCTCTGCAGTCCATTAGTTTCGCCAAGCCTCCCATCGTTTATGCATAGTTTCGCGGTATACATACTGGTATACATATCCTGATGAAGATAATCCCATCCCTCATTCCTCACAGATCCATTATATGGCACAACGCCGGTATCCTTCATCCAGGAGCTACTCTTCGCAGGTTGAAAGAGTCCTCCTCTCCAAAATATGCAACCAAACTTCCCCGGCGGCTCATCCGTCGTTCCATCATTCTTGCACACCTTGTCGCCATCAGGGATGAAGGTGGAGTTGAGTGTTGTCCCCAGCTGCATGGCGAGTATTTGGTCGCCGGAACCTACGCGTCGTAAGCAAGCCGTCGCTGGGGAGATGCGAAAATGCACGAGCGAGATATCTGCACAACATACCAACTTGCCATTTGATGCTTCTATGAGCGGCGGATCTGTCGGGATAGTTCAAGATGGTGGTATTCTGCCAGGGAAGAGCGAAAGGTTTAATATTGCCTAGAGAACACTAGTTAGTTGAGGATCTTATCCCCCCTCCCGCTTCCCCTTCGTGTCCATCCTCTCTCCTTCACCCCTCTCCACCAGAAAGTCGTGTCATACAATCCGTGCTCTGAGCCCCAGAAATTAATCCCCCCAGCAGAACGCCAAATCCAACCCATTTTCCCACAGTGCTAAATCCACCTCGAGCCATGATTCAACGCCTGCCAGCGAGCGTACCGTACCAAACTGAATGAACCTAACGAAAGTCGTGAAGGAATTATCCGCAACCTGATCCAGGGAATCCTGCTTTCAAGATGTGGGCGGAAAGCGGTTGAAGAACGGAAGGAAGGGGAGGAAGGGTGGGTGGGTGTGTTATCCAGCAAAACCCTCCACCGGCATATCTTCCATGGGCCTCGAAGGGTCAGCATCCAACTTTTTATTCGCCGAACCAAAACCCGATATGGAGAGGCGTGTGGTGGAACGTGACACGGCTGAGTGAACTAAGCCTGGGTGAGAAGGGAAAAATAAAATAAAATACTGGTTTCTGGACCAACTGAAGCGAGGGGCTGAGAAAAGCACACTTAGCCCGCTAATTTGATTGGCGGAAATTGGCCACTTACGCACATAGCATATTTGGAGTGTTTATCGTGAGACTTCCACCGTAGCGCCGCGTTCCCGTTAATGGGAGGATTACCGGCAGCCTACACCAGATAAGCAAAATTTGCTAAATTGCTGACACCCAACGCGGAGAGAATCCAGTAATCTACAGCCAAGGCTAAAATAAGCGGGACAGAGGAAACAGGTTAAAAGCCTGTCCCAGCTGTTCTCAGAAAACAAGCTCCAGGAAGCCTCGAACTCCTTCACATGAAATCGACAATTGGCACCAGGAGCTAAAAGGCAAAAGGCCTTCGTGGTATGGGACAATGCGGGGCTGAGGATTTGAGACAGACCTCCTGAGTCAAACCCCCACATGACAATACTGTACTCCAGTTCGTGCCGTGAACCATTTCTGTCCAATCCGTCAGCAGCGTTTCACTGCCAGTAAGCAAAATCGGGAATTCCTGCCTCACACAATGCCGGCAAGTGCATTGAGGACCATAGGATTACAAGTAGATAGAACACCAGTAACAGAGAAAGAAGACAAACTTCTGCTCAGTAAACTCCTCCCAAAGCTCCATCATCGCATCTCAAATTTTGGAGGGAACCCTCCAGAAGGATTTTAGGGGGGGTTTGGGGGGAAACCACAGCTGATTTGACCGTTCTGAAGTACGGGTACCAAACCGACAATGTATCAGTCTTTGCACTTGTACTGAAGACAGAGTTAAGGCGAACCGTCGAACGGGGGGGAAAAGGCCATTTCTCCTGGTGGACACCTCCCCTGTGGTACCGGTACTTTGGGGGCGAGAATACCGGTAAGTGCGATAGGCATCCGGGTGACCAGAAGAAAAAAGGAGGGTTTTGCAAAAAATTGTATGATATGTGTCGTACTTCGCCCCCGCGGCAAAATATTTTCAAAATTCTTGTCTGCACACCCAGACACTTTTGCCAGCACCAAGTACTGTACTGTACTCGTACAAGTAGACTAATCGAATATTACCATGAAAACCAAGCGCTGCAAATTCAGTGACGAATCACCCTTGCAATCTTTCAGCTTTCCCCTCCAAGACTGAGAATGGCACTACCAGATTCGTCGGTTCTGAAGAAGCAAATACTGCACTTACCCATTGTCTCCTGCCAAGTCAGCCAGATCTCGCAGGGCGAATGCAAGGACAAGACGGTGCCTGTGGCCGACAGAATCAGCCCCTCAATTGCGGACCAAAAATAGCGAATCCCAGAATGCATGCCGGCACCCCGGTTGACGTGATCCACGGCCAAGACTCAAGAGGCGGCGGGGGCTCTCTCACGGTATCTTGAGGATGTATAAAGTACGATACTCGAGTACGGGTACCGGTGCTATAGACACTTTGTTTGAAGCGAGTTTAGTGCCTGTTTTACACAGGCGCTTAAGCTTCTTTCCCGATGCTTGATTTCGCTGCAAAATAGGCTCGCGAGACCCCACGTCGGTTAGGTGCTGATCATCATGCCACGGCATCCTAGTGATTAATAATCTGGAGAGGGAATTATTCAAGGTCAGCGGTGTGCCTCCAGCAGTGTTACTTGGACCGTGCTTGAGCCCCAGCCACCGTGTATGGCACAGCAACGGGGCTGCCAGTTCAGTCAAGGAGATTTAAAGACGCCCGCTGCTGAAAAACTGATTGAGCCAGGAGGCACCGTTGGGGCAGCACAGTTTTAGGTGCTCGGAAATTGGCTGGTTGTCGATGGTTTCGCCAAATAAGGTTTGGGGAGCCGCTGCGGTACTTTCCCATCCCGGCCGGCGCCCGGAAATGCGGCCCCCGTTTCGTTTTGATTGGCGAGAATTTTTCAAGAACAAAAAAACGGGATAGATTGCTGACTCCGGGTGCCGTCTTGGAGCCAACAATGCCGACCACCTGTCGGACGCATCCTGAGATGACTTCCTGGCTACTGGTACCTGGTGCCTTACAATTCACGGCCAAACTGGCTCTCATAAGCCTGGGAAAAGGGGCTTGGGAGATCTGTGCTTGATGCGTGAAGTGTCATGGCTGGGTCGATACCTGCAGCAACCATTACGGGTAAATATAGCCTCGGAGACAGCGCTGTCATAGGCTGTCTGGTTGATTGGCAGGGCCTGATTATCAAGGACTGTTGTTTTTAGGCAGTATTAGCCCATTTTTAAAGTAACCGGGACTGGGAAAATGGGTTGCACTCAGGCGTGCTCAGGGTCATTAAAAATCGGGGGACATAAGCCTTGTCTCTGTACTCGGGGGTGTACGTGGGTGATCGGACGGACAAGGGTCAGAAAATGTATGTATCAGCATACATTTTCTGACCCTGCCCGTCCGATCACCCATGCACACCCCTGAGCAGAGATTTGTATGTATCGGCTGAAATAGTTTTCCGGTTCTTACTGACCCCCCCACGGATCATGATACTAGCTGGGAAAAGTCAAGTAGACCACTTACAGCCACCACTGCACAATAAATGTCTCTAGTGACTACCATGTATCAAAGGTTTAGTGGCTTTAGGGACAATCTACTCGAGCGCATACCGGTATCATACTTATTTATTTTGGCAAGTAAATAAAAACTATTAGAAGTACAAGTACAAGTTACGGACATAAAGAACCCGAACACAGGGATGTTCGGGTTCTTTATGCCTGTAACTTGTATGTGGGATTTGCTTCTTCAATCATCTGTAGATTATCCACCTGGCCGTTTTACTTACACTAGCCACTGGGGTAGTGATTGGCTTATCCTGATTTCTTTAACAATGACCAAGTACCGGTACTGATCTTGAGATTATTCAAATAAGGTACAGGATCATCATCAGTATTACACAACCTCATATGAAACATAACTTGACCAAGTAAATATAACAATGGAATCCTGATCCTAATCCGTTGCCAGTCCGTTCCGTAGTTCAGTTCGGCAAATCGCTGAACCTGGAATAGTTAAGGCATTTTTGACCTCAGCCACTACACAAAAGTGTCGGCGTCGGCGAGAATGATGGCCACTAGTAATAGGGCTAGCGCTAGTAGGGATTGTGACAAGCCCTCGTCCCCTTACTGGTAACATGTCATAGTCCTGGGGACGAGTATCCGCGGTTGGCGTTTCCAACGGAACCCTGACTTAAACTTAGGGGGAAAGCTTGTTGGCAAAGCGCATTACCTGATACTTCCACTCTTATCTTCCTTGGGAAAAACCTCTCGGATTTTTCACCAACAATCAATACGTGAGAGGGAGGGAGGGGGATCAAAGGCTAGAACGAGGGATCGAGTTTTCTTTGAAGAGCAAAAAGGACTGGTCGCATTCTCCCTCTGTTTATAGAGCGGGAATTACAGTGTGTGTTGGTGATAGCGATCTATCTGGGAGTCCTACGGGGCTCCTATAGGGAAGCATAATAATTCAACTCACCGGTATTGCCAGCAAGAATGCTCAGATCTGGGTCTCTAGAGGTCTGAACTGAACCGGAGCTCGACAGTTTAACCTATTCCACGGCATATCCCGCTCCCGGAATAGCGAGTCATGCACCTAGGCACCAACAACTACCGGTATTACAATTTTAGCTGAAGCTCAACCTATTGCATTTATCGGACCTGCATATGGCTTGCTGTACTAACAGGTACAATGGAAGACCCTGATACAAGGTGTTTAAGGGTGTTCTTCCTCCTTCTCCATGGGCGGTGGGTTCTGTGATGGCTCGGCTTGGCGCTAGTGTTGGCTTACTGTTGTGCCGAATCGTTTTTCGTTTCTTTGAGATGTGGCAAACTTGCAGTCTCCCAGACTTCTGGCTGGCTGGTTCACTTTCGCTCTCCCTCAGCGATCCCCATCTCCAATCCGACTCACAAGGGGGACCTTCATTCCATACAGCCAAGACTAGAGATATTTAGAGAGGCTTGGGTGAAGATATTTATTATGAACCCCGCAACGCACTGGCTTTCCCCAACGTGCGGCTAATCCTTCGTTACCGGTATTTCTCCCGTACCCCGGGACCACCCATCTACTACCCCCCCCGCTTCCCACAAAACATGTGCTTGCAGGGTATTCCGGGGGATTTAGATGTGACACACGGATTGGAAAGTCCTGAATCATGAGTTATAATTTTACTTTTCCGAAATTAGTCCATCGACAGTTGTCCAGGGTCGAGTGAGGGCTGATGAACCACTGTCTATACGACCTAACGCAGGGGATGCGAGGGGTTTGTGAGGGGCGGGCGATTCATGGCTATAAGTACCCGGTATGAAGCGCCCGAGCACAGGGATCAAAAATCGCATGGAAAATCATCTGCGTACATCTGAGTGCCCATACTAAACTCGGACTCGAAAGTTCCGGTACCTCGAACACAAACTCGTGGGTGCTCCACACTCGTATCCCGCGCGCCCTATAGATCTCCTCGGTAGGAACAGGGCATTAGATGGTAGATGGTGGGTGTAGATGCATCCTGGCTGGTAGCGTAATTTAAACAGATTGACCCTAACCACGACCACTATGCTTAATGTTCTAAATAGCCTAATAATGCTATCTAAATGAAAGAGTTGTAGGAAGACCGATTCACCGAGATAATTGTGCCTTGCAGTTGGACCTTAGAAACGATTGGTGCTTCATAAATCTAATAACTAGTCGAGGAGGTGATGGGAGGTACGGGAGCGGGGATGGGAGTGGATGAATCACCCCTAACAGATCACTCTTATCATTTCAGCTTTCCCTGGAGTCAGCTCTGGCAAAGAGTCTTTGAATTGCTTCTGATGTGCTACTGCTCAAACGTTGGTAAGCAACACTATTATTTATACAGCCCCTCTCTATCCTCTCTCCGCTAGGAGGGTAGCGCAGTCAAGCGCAGGCTTTATGAGTGCCTAGGGAGAATCCGAAAACAGCTTACACGATAGACGAGCCCTCATAGTACTGCTGAGAATGCCGAGGCAGTCACTCTCCGCAGTGAGGCTTTTTGTTTGCGGTCTTTGCCTAGTTATTTGCTGTGCTTTTACGGTGGTGGTCACTCACTGTATCACTCGTTGACACTCTACAACACACAACATCCTACCGTAAGAACTTGAATAATTGGACGGTTTGTTATGTCGTTGGACTTTCCTCTCTCGCAGTAAGGCTAAGTAATTTTTTATTTCTTTTCTGTCTCGGAGGGGGGGAAAGGGGCTCTGTTTTTGCTGTGTTTTTTGCCCCCTTTCCAGAGAAGGGAATTCTGAACCACATAGCACACGGTCCAATTATTCAAGTTCTCAATTTACGGTACTCCACTCCCGGACTATTGGCATCTCAGTTTTTCCGGTTTGGGGGATGGCCGGCTCAGGGGATACTATCAGGATACAATACTCGTTTTCCAAGAGAAAATGTCACTAATCATTGAACACTGTTTATGTTGTATTCGGAGTTAAGTAAACAAAAAGGCAGTAGTATCCAGGGCGAGTGTGGGAAGGCATGTTCCCAAGGGGTCCTTGATTCAGCCTTGGTATTAAAGTGGGGTCCTTACATCCGCCAATTTACACATATCACACTTCCTTTCGGAGGAGGGAGTAAGATCTAGTCGCACCGCGTTATAAGAGGGGCCGGGGGCTCAAGGGGTTTCGTTCGTTATAGCGAGGTTTTGGAGGAAATTCCTTATAGCGAGGTCCGTTTGTATGGGAGCAGGGTATAAATTCCTCAAAGGCTCATGCATAATAGCAAGATTCCCGTATAAAGAGTTCCACCACGGTGAGAGAGTGCGACTGTAGAGCGAGATAAGATCACATGCTATTTTGCTTGCTGTAGCTTGCGTAACAACTAACCATATCATCATTTGGTCGTATGGGTTCCTCGGCGAATGGGGAGTGACTGAGGACCGCGCCGCGGCCTGGGGGGCTAGCGCCAGCATAGGGAGAGAGGGGATACCCTAATGAAGGGAGAAAATGTACCTATCAATAACAACTTCTTTTCCGAGTCTGCTCTTTTGTTCAGAGAAATTAGAACAAGGGCACCGGTGCGCCAGGGGAAAATGTATACTCTGCCATGCACGGGCATGAACTCGAAAGGTTTATGTGCCACACTGGGCTAGGCCCAATCTTGTCAAATGCTTGACATTGGTAAGCGAAATCGGGTTGAGCTATCATGATATTCATGCCTCGTAACTCCCACAAGCTGCCCTGTCCCCACATGCCTCATCTCCATTAGAGAGTTTGCGCCGTCTGGGCTGCGTGCGAGTTATCAATAGTGCTCCCGGAGGCCCTCGCCCGCAGAAAGAACATATGGAATCCCGAAAAATGGCCCTCCTCTTGAACTGCGTCCAGTCAAGGGGCTATACGCGGCCAATTATCGAGTATCTTGAGAGGGCTCTCGTCAAAAAAATTATACTTCAAGAACATGGCTACAAAATCACACTCTTAGTATTGCTGGAGTTGGTATTTAGGACTCTTAATTCCTGGTGAAATTTTACACCTTTTACACCTTGGCCAGGTGAAATCGGGGAGTCAGGTCAGCAACTTGCCACTAACTCGGATTGACGCCGCCCAGCTCTCTCTGCGCAAACCCTCTATCGTGCTAGGGATCCTAATGTCGGTGGCGGACTGGGTGAAGTCTGCACCGACTTCCTCATCCTCCCTCAGGTAGAACAAATATATCGATCAGGACGATCAAGACTGAGAATTGCTCGAATACGACTGCGCCTTTTCAATTGCGCTAACAGCCACTTGAAAAATGCCTTTTCGAGTCCCCGCGCTATATCCTTTTTCAGGGCCGGGACATGTCCATAGGGAGCGCATGGCATGAGGGGCTAGGTCTAACAAGGATCCAATGGCTTTGGAGACAAGTTGGCCGGGGCTATGGTATACCGCTAGGTCATTTCCCTAACGATATATGCTATGTTTTTCTTTAGCTCCTACAGTATACTCGTTGGGCTGGAAGGGAAAAGAAATGGACGAAATGGATTGAATGCCTGTGGGAATCGCCCTGTTAGGCTACATGCGTTAAAGCGCGATGTCACTTTAAGATGGCTGGAGGAGGTGAGGGCAATAGACAGGAGAAGAAAACCTCCAAGGACAAGATCTCTATGTTTAAAGAAACATCCGCGGAGGGAATATTAGTGATAGGAAATGCTCCCAAGATAGGATTTAGAAGCTAGCCTCCGGTTTCACATGTATCCTTTCCAGGAATAAGTTCCGTCGTTTTAATGTGGTATCCCCTTAAAGGCCTTTAGGATTTAGGAGTGTTAACAATTCTTACTGTAGGAAGAGGACTGATGGCGCTAGCAATTTTCCACGGGCAGAAGTGCAATTACTCTGTATGACTTGAAGCCGCAGATCTGTGACTACTCATAGGAAGAAAGCCTCCTGCACTGAACTGCAGCTCTGAATCGTTGCCGGATGCAGCCTCCGTGGCTGCTTGCTTGGTGTTCACATTGTTGGACTTAGTTTTATCCGCCGTACAGGAGTAGTTGTTCTTTTACTCTTGTTCGCTCCCTTAGTCTTCCTTTTCCTTCCTCAATTTCTAAGCTGCGCATTGTTGAACTTATACTTTCGGATATGTACTCTCTATCTTCTTGAGTACGACAGTACTTCCTAGTTCATACTAGTTTCACTTTAATGCCGTCAGAGTTTAAGCT
>Ga0307510_10011223_pt1 | contig 10654 bp, 14 predicted proteins | sample 12_EM_MG_FD_207224 | JGI IMG/M metagenome (GOLD analysis project Ga0307510, IMG submission 207224) | Populus trichocarpa ectomycorrhiza microbial communities from riparian zone in the Pacific Northwest, United States - 12_EM | ecosystem: Host-associated > Plants > Roots > Unclassified | place... | reverse complement strand
TCGCAGATGCATGTAGCGTGTCTGCTGGGCGCGTCAAATCGGCATGGGACACAGTATAGACAATAAGCAACGTGTAACGGACGCTGTGTAACTTCCTCTGCGACCTTTCTACGCCCTGTGTTATGTGAGTGGTAGACGAACGCGGGTTGATATAAACAACGCAAAGCAAAGAAATTTTCGAGTGATGCCATTCAACCAACTCCGATTATCATTTCAATTTCAAGTGTGTGCCGGAAATAGCCGAAAAACGTCGTTTTGGGTACTCAACGCTTACTTATCATGGGATCGGTAATTGGCTGTGCAAGGGCTTGTTGAGTGTTGACTCTGACTCGCAGGTGGTCAGCTCCCCAACGGAGGACCCGTCGGAAGCCCCACAACTTACATTCGCCGTCGGGAACCCGACGGCTGACAACCGGTGAACTCGGGGAGAGAGCGACCGGGCCGGAGCGTTCGGCACAACAGTCGTGACGTCGCGCCTTCGGCATGGCCACTGTACAACTGTACCCGGCCGCAGTACCACAGTGCTACTGTGCTGTAGTGGTCTTGATCAGCGCTTTAGCCTCACTTGAAATATTGGGGGGGAGTGACTTGTTGTTCGTGAACACCCGTTGGACCCCACGGCACGACATATAACAAGCCTCGCTTCCGTCACACAACTCGAGTACCGCAGTCTCGTGAAGGAATCATCGCTTGACCATGCCTGTCAGTGAAAACCTTACCCTCCAACTCGGGCAATACTGTCTCGTCCCGGTCCTTTACTCCCTCTTCATCGCGACGTTGGGGGTGTGCGGAGTCGTGGTCGCATACGTGCTGTACGTTCTTGTGTGCCGCCGCATCGCCGCGTATCGCTCTCCCCTGCAGAACGTACCCGGTCCCGACAATGTGCACTGGTTCAAGGGTAACTTCGTCGACGTGCGCGAGCCGGATTCGACGCGCTTGCAGGAGGAATGGGTCCGGACGTATGGACACGTCCTCAAGTACTATTCTGGTTTTGCTGTACGTCATTTTTCCATGGCTCTTTGTCGTCGTTTTCCTTTCCTAGATAATCGCACAACGTTTTCGCATTTGGTCTGACTCATCATGATCCGCAGTTACCGAAACTTCTCGCTCTCGATCCTGTCGCAATCTCCTATATTCTGCAGAATAGTGACACCTTTCAAAAGTCTGAAATCTTACGATTTTATCTGGGGGAGGCCACTGGTAGAGGTATGTACGATAGTCCTTTTTTTGAGTCAGGTCCGACATACCTTGATACTTCACCCAGGCCTCCTATTTGTCGAAGGTATGTTCCTGTCTCTCGAACTCAATTCCCATTCCCTAAACCACCATACTACATTAGGCCCACAGCATAAGAAGCAGGTGACTTGCAGGCATGTATTTCTAGTTGAGTAGCTCATCCAAATTGCGAATCTACAGCGCAAAGTCATGGTAAGTGTCGGCTACTAATTGCTGTAGATGTTTTGAAAACTCTTCTACCTATGTTCCATTTCAAAGGGTCCTGCGTTTGGTCCCACTCAAGTGCGAAAGTTCACATCTATTTTCATCGAGAAATCATTAGAGGTATGCATCTGCGAATAGTTGGACATTGATTTCGACCGACGCTTGTTTCAGCTTCGCGAAATTTGGGTAGACCTCATCTCCAAGTCATCCCGAAAGGACGGAAGGCTGAGCTTGGATGCATATATGTGGTTGAATAAGGCCACACTGGATATCATTGGACTCACGGGTGACTGGCCCTCGTCTTCCTTGACGGGCTGGCTCTAATCGCGCGTCTCGAATATCTTTCAGGGTTTCATTACACTTTCGACTCGCTACATTCACCGGATGAGGGACAGGATGCCCTTTACGGGGCCCTCCGCAATATTTTAAGTGTCAGTTTGAACAAGCTCGTCTTCACGCTCCAACTCTTCTTCCCAATCTTCCGCAATATCGTAAGCATCAGGGCTCTTCTTTCACAGCAGAAAGTATTAAAAAATCGGCATCGCTCCCCTGCAGCCAACCCGTCGCTCTCGTGTTCTCAGTCGCGAATTCGAAAAGGTTCGACGCATCGGATCTGAACTGATAGAGAACATGAAGACCGCCGTCCTCGCTGAGCGCAATGTTGGTGGATCAGGTGCCATAGGAAAGCAGGACGTGCAAGGTCACGATCTCCTTAGCTTGCTAATCAAGTCGAATATCGCCTCTGATGTCCCAGAGAGTATGCGGATGAGCGACTCGGAGATCTTATCGCGTGAGTCCCATTTCTCTTTTCCGTCATCTTGTTCAAAGTTTACGGAGAATAATGTACGTTTTAGAGATTCCTACATTCCTACTTGCGGGGCATGAAACTACGAGGTGAGGATCAAACCCATACTCGCAGTTGGACACACAGTCAATCCTCTTTGTTGCAGCACCGCAGTTGCCTGGACGCTGTTCGCACTCTGCTGTCAACCCGCTGCCCAAGCCAAGCTCCGCGTCGAGTTGCGTACCTGCACCACTGATACTCCGACTATGGAGCAGCTTAATGCGCTCCCGTACCTCGAAGCCGTCGTCCGCGAGGCTCTGCGTCTCTATGCTCCTGTAAGCTCTACTAACCGCGTTGCCATGCACGATGCGGAAATCCCGCTGCAAAAGCCTTTCAAGGACAAACGAGGGGTTTTGCAAAGTACTATCCGGTACGAACAGTCCTACGAAATGTATGTGCGGCGGGTGATAGAATTAACTGAATTTTTGGTGATATGAAAGGGTATCCGAGGGCGACGTGGTGTCCATCCCAATCCGCCTGTTGAACCGCTCTACGGAGATATGGGGAGAGGACGCCAACGAATTTAGGTACTCCGTTGTGTTTTGCTTTCCTGCCATATCATTTTGACGGTGGGAGTGTTGTAGGCCCGAGCGATGGGAGGATGTCCCGGAAGCTGTGAAAGCACTTCCGAGCGTCTATGGCCACTCGTTGACCTTCATCGCTGGCGCCCATGCATGCATTGGCTACCGCTTCTCTGTCGTAGAGTGCGTCGATTTCGTCGATTTCTCCTCACGTCTCGCATGTCGCCCGCATTAGGAACGTCCGAGGCGGTGGTGGTTCATTCGTCTGATTATCATCACCGTAGGATCAAAGCTCTCTTATTCACGCTAGTACGCGGATTTGAGTTTGAACTGGCCTTGCCGGCAGAGGACATCGTACGCATGACCACGATCGTCGGTCGTCCAACGATCGCATCGAATCCTGCCGCGGGATCGCAATTGCCGCTCCTGATTCGGCCAGCGAATATGGACTGAGAGCGGGAACACCGTTACGGGGGAAAGCTACATGTCACACAGCAGGGGTGGTGTACTCGGGGGCGGGTGAATGCGTGTGGTTCTTGAGTTTCGGAGCGAATCGAAGTACCATTTCTACGGAGACTTCGACGTCAGCCATCGCGCCTAAACGGTGCTGTATACTATACTTCCGTGAAGTTTAATCATGAATCCAACTTTATACAACTCCTGGCCGTACATGGACGTTCCCTAATACAGGCTCTACCCAAAAATGAGGGCTCGCTGTTCTTTTTTTGTATATAGCTGTTCTTCAGCACGAATGAAACGCGCTTTGTCTGTAAGCCTCCGCATATACACAGGACGCTAGACAAGGGAGCCCTCCTTGGGACAGAAAGTCGGCGCGAGTAGTTCCTAACAGTACACCACGAGATATGAGGTGTTCCCTATGATGCCACCCCGAGTCATTTAAGCCAAGCCACTTGCAAACGTACAATAGGAAAGAAAGATCCGCAGGGATGAGCTGCAATAATGTCGTCAAATCGCTTACTATGAGGTTCTCAGCTCTCAACTGTAGTCCCTTCCGCTGCCCAAAAAGTTCTTCGCTCCCATGATCTGTCCAACGAGGCCACAGTACGTACGACTCGGACATGCTCTAATTTTGAAGATGTTAACACGGACCTGAAGTATATGCCCGTGCTCTACCCCAATTCGAGCAAACGGCGTCGAGCGTCGTGTAATGACCTCAACTCAAGTGGGCAATCGATACTCAAGCTGAACCCCCGCGCCGATCTGTGGACAGAAAGGCGGAGAGGCGGACACGTTTTCGGACGTGTTGATATCACTGGCGCTGGGTGATGTTGTAGAGAAGGCATTGTGGCATTAGACGTGCTGGTGTACTATCTCGAGCTTGGTGTACTGTAGATGGCGAATTACGGCCAATGAACGTAGATCTAAGAAGTCCTCGCAAAATTTTCCTAGGTTGTGATACACTATGTTGTAAGTTAGTTGTGACGGCTGGACCGTGATTGCTCGCATACAGCTAGAGGAATAGAATGTGTCGCCTTCACGCGCTTACAGTATCCCTTCGTTCGCTAGTGATGAGCGCCATGAGCAAGTCCTTGGGGGTGCTTCCCTACAGTGGTTGACAACGTCGATCACGGATCTTATCTTATCTCATGATCATGGCACGCTCGACAGTTCCAATTCGAGTCGTCGTTAACCTAACCAACGACTACCATGGACGATGAAACTGCAGAGATAGAGCTCGTACGCACATTCCCCACATCGACTCCCGCCTACACGTCTCTTTGACGACATGTCCAGCTGGAACAGAACCTCAACAAGACACGTCAGATATCCCAGAGAATGACATGTGAGCAACTACAGCCCTCTTAGCACTTTTTTTTTGTTTATAGTCCACCTCAGCCATCTTGACAAGCTTCGATAGTCGGTTGGTAAAGCTTGAAAAGTCCATTTTGCCTCTTTACACATCGACACAACTTCTCACGAAGCGGGGAAACAGTATGAATTTCTTACCTCATCACCGTTTTAGGCTCTTAGCGTCTGTCAGACATCGAGAGCGCTCTCCTAAAGATCGATGAAGTTGCAAGTAACCAGGAAGGGATAGCTGCAGAGGAGGCATTAATCCTGCGAGGGTGCGTCACCACGCAATTTGTCATATTCCGAGCCTGGCCTTATACAACTTTGGCCCCCTTTCCGTTCTGCCTTTCCAAAAGTCCCCAACCAAGACAACTTGATGTCTACACCAATGCCCTGGAACGCCTAAACGCCAGCATCGCCTTCGGGTCCGCCGCAGACAATCAACGTGATACTGTCAGAGCCGAGTTTTTTCCATCCCCTTTGACCTTCCTCTTATTTTACTTTTTGCAGGCGAGGCTGGTCGAAACCGGCGCCAAAAAACTCGCGCAGTTGTTCACAAAAGTCGTCGCCTCTGGCTCGTCAGGCAATCCCCCCGCAGGCTCCGAGTTCCAGCTCTCCCTCTTCCCCCGGGAGGAGCTCGTGACTCTCCAACCTCTCGTCAAGTTTCTTCGCGGTCTTCCGCTGCCCGCGACGCATCCATCTCACCCAGCTGCGGCTGCTATCCTATCTGCTTTGAAGGATGCCCAACGGGGTTACGCCGAGATGCGAGGAAATTGGGCAAGGAAGTGCTTGGAGGTGTATGGGCGACGTGTCGTGGATCGAGCAGAGACGACCGATGGGATTTCAGCAGGGGTGGAATTGGGGAAATGGACACGCAATCTCCTTGATGTTGTTGAGGTCAGTTTCTCCGGCTAGACTGTCGTTCCGCCTGACTTGGCTCTAGGAAGAACACGACCTCCTCACCCTGCTCGCCCCGCTCCCCGCCCAATCGCATTTCTCTTCTACCTACATCGCGCTTCTCACACCGCTAACTACTCTCTTCAATTCCACGCTGTCTTCACTTTCTGCCCTAATCAAGCGTTCATTACACAAGTACACCTTTCACGCCCTGGCTTCTTACTCGGCGCTATCGACATGCAAGGACAGATGGGACGAACTCATCACGCGACGTGCCGAACGGAAGGAAAACGAACTTAAGGAAGGCCTGCATGCTCTGCGTGGGGTGTGCCTGCGCAGCTTCCCGGAGTTCCTAGCAGACGTAAAGCTAGCAGGAATGGGGAGGGGCGGAGAAATTGGGACGGGATGTGCCGACTTTACGATCACGGTGCGTTCCTGTCGCTATTGCATGTAAATGCTCGTTTCATATATCTCCAAGTAGACCATTCGGTACCTCGAGCAGCTGTTAGAGGTTCGCGATGCTGTAGGTTCCGCCCTCATGTTACTGGGTGATGGAAATTGGAAGATGGGCGACGGTATCCAAGTGAGACCTAACCAAGGAAAGCCTGCGCCCGGAAGCGAGGGGCTCCTCATTGAACATTATGCGTGTACATAGGTTCTCTTCTCGATGCTACCTGATCTCTCTCACACCTTCCGACTACAGATGATGTCGTGTCCACGTTGATGGCCAGCCTCACAACGCTCTCGCGGACGCGAGGACGGCCAGCATTTGGTTCTGTTTTTCTACTGAACAATACCGCCTACATCTGCTCAAAACTTTTGGACCCACGGTCACCCGTACAGCCAATTCTCTCACGGCCAACCCAAGAAACGATCAACTCGAACTTCCGCACTGCCAAAGCGGGTTACTTTGATTCCAATTTCTCTCCACTCGTGCAGGCGCTCGCTGAGGAGAAAGATAAGTCCGGTAGTGGGGCCAAGGCCGCGGCTAAGGAGAAGTTCACGCGGTTCTTCGATCTCCTTGAAGAGACGAAGGAGAGGCATCAACTTGCGCGGGTACTAGATGATGATGAGGAGCAGCGCCGGTCGCTCGAAGATGAAGTTGTCAAACTGGTCGTCCCAAGCTTGCAGCGGTTCACACAAAAGATGCGGGAGAAAGAGTTCAGTAAGAGTAAGTGTCACGTGATATATACTTGGTAAACGATATTCTTAATTCATCGTTGCAGATCCCTCTAAATGTAAGTTTCGATGTTTGTTTGCCACGCAAGGGTTGGACCTGACTATGTTCCAGACATTAAGATGACTCCTGAGGAGGTGGAGGCGCAGATAAGGAGCTTTTACTGAGCGTGCGGGACGCATGGAAGGAGGTTTTCCAGACCTCAGGCGTTTCATTTTTCTGAAATGAATCGTGCGTCTAGATGTTGTACGTACACACCGAGTGGGGGATCTGGTCGCCCGGGGTCCGCACCTCGTACACCTTGACTTGCGATCTCGATGTGATTATGGGAAGTGTATGTACCCCCTCGTGCCCCATCCTGCATGCTACCATGAGGACGCGGGATTCTTATCCACAGGGATTTGGAACCATGGGCGCTGTGGCAGAACATGGACTGCCTTATCGCGCTTTGATCTAATCAGGATGAGCATGTTGATCACCACTTATTACCGCGGGTCTCGGGTCAACAGCAACCTTTTCGAACGGTACCACATCCGAGTTTGTCTTGGAATACCTTCCTTGTCCTGGAAAAGAGCCGCTGCCCGTTTTGCTCTTCGAAGGCACTCTTCCTACGGCATGGGGGTTGTATTACATAATCACGAACTGTACAACATGACATGAGGCTGGAAAATCAAGGCGGTCGGTGGTGTGCAAGGTACACGACACGACGCGGTTTGGAAGCGCATTACGCACGAGCAGCAGTGCCCAGTCCGAGAGTCCATTTTCGTCAAGTCGATATGTTCCGGTACCCGATGAAAGATACGTTGCACGCGGTCACGGTGATCGCAGTACGCCATTCAAGAAACATGGCTCAAGGAAGTCAAGCAGGAGCTCTTGATTTTCCGGCGAGCCAAAGGGGTTTTTCCGCTTGTACTGGCTCTGCTATTATTTTCATCTGCCCGACTGGCGGAACTCAGCTGTGTCTGGCGGTTGTAGGCCCACTTTGAGGACACTCAAATGATCTCGAATACATGAAGCACGATGAGCCACTACAGCCCATGCAAGTGTGGCCGCGTAGTAAATATGTTCCGAAAGTACTTGATGCCAAGCGCCGCGACCGCAGGAAGAACACCGGTTGTCGGCACGGGAAAACAGACAGAGTCGCATTCGTTCCGTTCAGCGGACGAGGCTGAGGGCGTGGACGTTGAGGCGAGTTAGGCGGGGGCGGTGGGAAAGGGGGGGAAGGAGAAAATAAACCTGAAGAAGTTCCGTGTGTCGTACATTTGTCAGGCGGCTTTGTCCTTGATGGTCTCTGGACTTTGCTTCGCTTCTTGAAATGCGCCTCCACCTCCACACTTATGCAGAACCCTAATAAGGACTTCGCCTCTTCCGAATCCAGGTATAAGCGCCGAGGTCGGAACGCGCCGTGGGCTATATTTTGGCCTGGGGATTCATCCGAACCTCGCGTATTTGCGACCACGTGGCAGAGGCTCTTTTCTTAGTGAAGGACTGCTAGTAGGGGCCCGACAAATGGGATGAAATCCGAGAACAGGTGAGCGAGAAGAGAAAACACTCAGGTCTGTCAAAAAGCAGTAAACAAAGTTAATCATAGCCATGGTGTGCCAGGGGCAGAGGGTTCGTTGGCGAGAGTGAGAGTACCACCGGACCCGAAAACACATCGAGATACCCAGGTACGATCGATCGTCGATGTGAGGAGCACCGTTTTAGTTGAGCTATTTGCGTCCCCATCTCTGTCTTGTTACGGTACTGTGCCGTGGGCAAACCATGACCCCGTGATGTCGCGATCTACACCCGAGCCTCACCTCAATGTACGCCACCAGGTTCACTCGAAATCAAGTCCCGTCTATCGCAAAACTCGTTCGCACATTTTTTCAGTTCAGTGGGGTATGTCAGAAAGTGATTGTATTCCCATCTGACTTGGCATCGTTTTTCTTCCTTCGATGGATTATTTGGATGATTGAAGTGGACATCGAAGAAGATCAGGGGAAGTCCCATTGGTGAGGTATGACAGTACCCGATTGAATCTTTGATCAGGTGATAGTTGTAGCCCTGAGCGCCAGACAGACTACCCATCAACGGAGGTATGGTAACGATGCGATGGAACAGGGAGGTCACGGAGCAGGAAGGCAAAAGTTTGCAGGATAGCATAAATGAACTGGTAGTGTGCTATGGGGGAAGTTAACAAAGGCCAGGATTGGACGAAAGATTTTTGATATGCAATAGCGAACTTACAATGAATCGTAAGCCATAAGACATGCCATAAAGAGCCAACCACTCGGATATTCATGTTAACGGAACATCGAATTTATTAGTCAGAAGAAGCCACCCAGCCCTCCATCACACGTAGTGTGCATGGCGGTGGAGCGGAAGCAAGTTCGATCCGTTCCACTGTTCAGAACTCGCCCGGGAGATCCGAATCGTGTTTCTGTATAAGGGAGGAAAGATGGCGGAAAGTGAAACGCTTTGGAATCGATGTTGGAACGTGGTAGACGGCCCCGTATGGCTGTGTGGTGCCAAGGCAGTGTTCGAACATAGTTTTTACAATCATCGGCATTGAGCGGGATCAAATCATCAGTGAAGCGGGGTGGAGGAGCCCCTAATGCAGTTCTCTGTCAGGGTTGTGGTACTGTACTAGCATAGTAGTCTGCGAAGTGAATTGTTAGTCGTCGTTGAGACCACTCCCTAGGAAGGGCTGGCCACTTGAATTACGACAAGGTCGCCGCAGTAGTAGATTACAAGGTGTGACCAGTTTCTGTCATACACACACGACAGAAATGACTCCCAAAGGGAGATAGGAAGCTACAAGGGGCAGTGTGCGATCATCGCACCACGAAGTTCATCGGACGTCCCGGCAGCGGCAGGGCAGTTCAAAGGACAATCCAAGAATGGAGGATTTGTGCGAGGTACAGAGCACGAGCGCGTCCTTACACTATCATGTGGTTGTCAGTGAACGCATATCAATGGTAATTGGAGAGTTCGCGGTTGCCAGTGTGCTCTGATCTGCAAATTTCCCGAACAAATATATACCAAAAGAGGACCTGAGGTCGCGCTGGATAGCATGGCATGGCATATCATCAAATGAAGCCGCTGGACTGACAACGCCACTCATTGCATTGATTAGCACATATCGAGAGTTTGATGTCAAATGTGAGCCCATGGCGGGAGTAGGAGAAAGGGGCGATGTCCCTAACGAGAGGTCGTTGGCCGTGAAAATGGGTAGGAAAAAATAATTCGGGTCGGGTCGGTCACCTCCCGGCCCGGAGAGGCCAAACAGCTTGGTTGAGACCATCCATGGTCGGCCACTCAATTTTTTGTGGCAATGAAATCAAGCAAACGACATTGGGAAACGATGCCATTGTGTAACACTCTTTCTTCTAGTCTGTTTGACCACTCGCTCGGAATTTTGAAACACAGTAGTCTGGTGAGTTCGAGGCTGTTCGAGAATCACACCACACTACATTTGCCAGTCCACGCCTGACGCGCTAGGTGTGTCATCGACACTTCGATTTAACGTTTGGCCCTATGATCTTATCACATTAAAGCGTCTAACCTTGCTCCTTATGGGCTTTGAGGCGCGCTTCGCGGACATCTGATCCCCTTGTCCCTGAATTGTCTCCAACCCTTGCTTGCGCTTGTACTTAAGAGTTGGCCTATACGGTTTCATCTCTGATCCCCATGTGCTTACCAGTAACCACTTGAATTTCCGATCAGCGAGTCGTGATTGGAGTGTATGACTCGGAATTTATTTATTTTACCAAGTACAGACTTTGCCTGCGGTCAGTCATCGTATGAGCAACGATAGACTGTTGGTTACTTGAGCCGAAAGCCGTAGCCATGACCTTGACAGCTCAGGGTGGGTAACTACAGTGATGCATCAAGTGCACAAGAAGAAACAACATAACATAATACTCTCCTAGCATTCCGGAATGTGGCGATGTGCCGACATGTCATTCAATGAGCCTT
>Ga0307510_10011222_pt1 | contig 10655 bp, 16 predicted proteins | sample 12_EM_MG_FD_207224 | JGI IMG/M metagenome (GOLD analysis project Ga0307510, IMG submission 207224) | Populus trichocarpa ectomycorrhiza microbial communities from riparian zone in the Pacific Northwest, United States - 12_EM | ecosystem: Host-associated > Plants > Roots > Unclassified | place... | reverse complement strand
GCAGCGTCTTCGTGGTCGACTTTTCGAATGAATTACCGGAGGGGATGACATCTTTTGTGCGCCTTTTGATGATGTCAGTGCCAGAATGGGAAAAAGCCAAGGGCAAGTCCAAGTTGCCAAAACCTAAGGTCAATGATGCCGTATTGACCCTGGTTGCTGACGTCGTGAGAAGACGTTTGGGAGAGTATCCGACGACAATTGAGGCAGGTTCACCGGAGATTATCTTATCAAAATTTCTATTCACATGCCACATTTTGCAGCATGACGAAACTTTACTCGGAACGGATACGGAGAAGGTCCTCCCATTGAATTTGATGAATGCGGTGGTAGTGCGACTGGGCGAAAAGCGTATCTTGCACGGCCTCCTGCAGGCGGCGACTTGCCGGCTTGAAGGTAACCCGAGCGCGTCGAGCGAAAGCAGGAAACGCAAGGCGGATGGGACACATGCGGATGGTGGTAGGGCAATGAAGCGACTGTAGACTGGGTGACTGCCATCTACGTATACGCGGCTGCGGAGCAGTGCCAGAGGCATTCGGAAACTGCTAGTGCCTGATGTAGTTGTTACCTCTTCACTTTGTAATCTCCACAAACAATGTCCGATGAACCACATTTGCCTGGCTACAAGGTCGACGACGACCCGACTTTAGAGCCAGATAGTCCAAACGACATGGTGTTGGTAGCTTCCAGCGCTGGTACTGGTGACACAGTCCGTTCTGAGGCTACTACCACCTCCTCTCAAAGTCCACAAGTCTCGATACAATCAACGCCCGTTCCTCAGAGCCAGCAGCAGCAGGCAGAGGAATGGACGGATGTTACAGCCACCGCTGCCACCGATACTACCTCCATTACTAGTACTGCTCCTACTCTATCGCTTTCAGAACGCACGGCGTCGGTCGACGAGTTTGCGGATCCTAAGATTGCCTCGCTGCACGCGATCTTTCCTGATTACGATGCGGCCCTCCTGTGAGCCTTGATATTATCTCAGCTTGTCCTTTTTGCATTATCATGCCAACAAACGCGTCCCCCTCCTCCCCTGCTCATCTTTTGTGATGTAGGTACACTGTCGTCGACTCGGTAGGAGGCGACCAGGACCGCGCGGTCGATGCTCTACTCGCCATGAGCGATCCCAATCACGTCCCGACTCACCCAACAACAGCTCGCGAACCGTCCGTAGTACGTTTACGTTCCTCCTACACACTTTTGTCATCATTTATTCTCTTTCTCTAACCGACGACATCTCGCCGCATCAAACATCGCGCGCCACTCATCTTACCTCACCGTACCACCACCACCGCTTACGGCCCCTCCCCGACGCATACACCCTGCTAGGCCGAACAAACGCAGCTAGACGAGGAGTTCGCGCGTCAGCTCCTGCTCGAGGACGAGCAACAGTATGCTCGCGATCAGATCGCGCGTCGGCAGCAACAACAGCAGCAGCAGCAGCAACAGAATCGCCAATTTCCTTATGCGCAGCGTACACATGCGCCCGTGCCGCAGCAGCAGCAAAACGGTGGCACATATGGAGATGGCGCTGCGCAGCAGCCCCCGCAACGTGACAGGGACAGGGACACGATGGCAGAAGTGCAGGAGCAGTTTAGTAAGCTCGCTGAATGTAACGTATCATCTTTTCGTTTCATCTCTCCATCCCTCAAACTTCGCCACCCCTTTCCTTCCCTACCTTCCTTCCCCTGGTTGCTACCTACGGTAGTCAACGCCCTCGTTCAGCCGCCATCACTTGTGGCTTCGGGAATCACCCGCTACTCCTTTGCACGTACTCGCTTACCGTAATGCCTCCGCTCCCTTTGTAGCTAGCAAGCGCACGTTCACCTCCCTCGTATCAAAAGTGAAAGCCAAGGTCCAAGAATTCGAACATACGAGGTATGCGAAGATCTTCACCCTATTTTTCTCCTCCACCCTCTTTTCACTTTGCACATGGCCCTGCAATTGAACCCCCATCATGCCTCCGCGGACCAAGAGGCCCGCAACATTTCCGTTGATTTCCCACATCCATATCATTTACTCACTTCTGCGCCTACATCTCATAGGAATACCCCCAACAGCTCTTCCTCTGGCACTGGCACAGACGCTGGTTACGCTGCTCAGCCCCCTTCGCCTGTGCTAGACCGACACGCGCAACAGGCGTATTACGCACCCAGACCGGTTCAGAGCACTCCTCCGCAGTTTCAGAACATTCCTCCGAGTGGAGATAATCGCACTGTGAGATCATCAGTACCGCCCTCGTCAGTCGAAGAGGACCCGGATGGTGTTCCACCCCCTCCTGCGACCAACAGCGGGCGCCCGGTATCGAATAATATTGACCCCGGTTCGGCTGTTCTCGTCTCAGTTTGCGCTGGTTGCTGTTTCGCTGACGCTCATCATATGGCATAGACAAGATCGGTCTACTTCCCAAGCGACCTGTATCACTGGTGAACACCGAGTCGCAGCCCAGCCGCGCGCATGACGATGACGAGGAAGAGCTAGAGTATGTCGAGAATCCATTCGAGGAGGGACAGTTCAGATAGGTAATGCTACCCGTGGCAAGGCATGAGACGATGGTATTTTTCGGCGAAACCTCCTTTAGTGTAACAGAATCGTCCGACGATGGATGGAGAACCGGCTATAGTATTGTATGCATTTTCGATTCATCCCAGATCCGACACAACCATATCCGATGCGTGATGAGAAAGAAGCTCCAAAATCTGGATACAGTACTACGCGTACTTCCTTCCCGAAATTGAAATGTGGGATTAAGGTATGCTAAGGATCAGTGCGACATGAACGGTAGCTGTACCGCCGCCCCATTGGGAGTAACGGCAGCCGTGAACTCCGTGGCCTTGCTGATCATGAGCAGCCCCACTGCATGCCAACCCGACATCAATCAAAATGAAGGGGGAGGGAACGGAAGAACCCACCAATGAGACCGAATAGACCTAAAATGCTGCCAAACACCTCCACGATGAGGATCTTCACGAACAACGCAGGATCCGCGGCGTCAGACAAAGCTGCCGTCGAGCCAGTGATGCCCACGGAGATACCGCAGAGCAAATTACAGAGGCCCACAGTCAAGCCGCCCCAGAAGAGCGCATAGCCTGACACGGGGGTTGTTGGCGTTGGGCATGCATTGCATGGACTCGGAGGAGATAACGTAGATACGAACCGGTGAAATAGTTCTCCCTTGTATAAAGCAGGTTCTCAGCGATGGGCGCGAGCTTTGAGGAGTACACGATCCCGATTATCTATGAAACGATGATGAGCGATGCCCAAGACGAGAAAGCTGGTGAGAGGGTTGGAGACCAACGTACAACGCCATAGATCGCCACAACTTCGCAGAATATGATGCTACATGCGGGGGGGGGGCATTTCAGTGAACCGTGGATTTCGGGGATGAGGCAGGTGGGCTGTGCACACCTGATGAGATTCTTGGTCCGTATGCGGGGGGCCCTGACACCACCGCCGAGGATGGATGCGCCAGTGACGAAGATGCCCCTGGAGCGAGAGCATGCGATCAGCGAAAAGGCGTGACGCAAGACGGGTTGGTGAATCGTTCTCGCACCATCCTGCCCCGAGGACGCTTAATCCTATGCAGAGACCGATGCCTGTCGACGCCCACAGGTACGGACTTGACTCTTCGAGGAACCTCCCGACGTTGAACGCTTCTCCAGAGCCTGCAGTGCCGAGGGCAAGCAGAAAAGGGGGGGAAAGGTGAAAATAGATGGCGTGAGCGAACACGGTGGCAGTTTCAATTTGTAAGATGAAGCGAGCGAGGGACATGGTTCGTACCTGTGAAGAGAAGATAGAGGGCGATTATTGTGAAGAGAAAAGTTGGGAGCCCGAGGGCATAATAGAGGAAGAAGTAGCCCATGAGTGTGTAGAGTACAGTGAGGTGAGATACTCGTAACGCAGCCCGGGCCAGCTCACAAAGGTAAGCGCAGTCGCGTCGGCGGCTTGTCAGTTCAGTCCAACAAATGCAATAATGTACCATCTCCTCAAGGGCCTCCATGAATACCTGACAAGGTCTGAAGCATGTTTACGCCTTTTCCAGACCGCGTAAATCAATGCTCTCATGCTATAAATCACAGGAAGGACGAGTTTTCCGTCATCATTATTGGCCTCGACGGCGCGGGCAAGTCGGTGCGCACATCCACGCTACTGGACTGGACAGTAACAAACAGATTGAGCCCTCCTCTCACCCCCTTTCGGCTTCACAGACGCTCCTCGAGAAGATCAAGACCCTGTACAATGACACGCCGGGCTTACCACCAGACAAGATTGTCCCGACGGTGGGCCAGAACAGTGCGCACCACTCGCGTTCCTCGCTCGCAACCTCTTCATTAAACGTCACACACACACATAATTTTCATCCCTCTTTATTAATACAGCCGGGAAGATATCCCTCCCCTCAGCCGTGCTCCAATTCTGGGATCTCGGAGGCCAACGCGGGATTCGATCCATTTGGCCGAAATACTACGGCGACTGCCACGCAGTCGTCTACGTCGTCGATGCGGTCGACCACGAACGCCTCGGCGAGGGCTGGGAAGTCTTCGGTATGTTCCCTCCTTCCTCCCATCACCTTCGAAGGTGACCAACCGAAGACTGAAAACTGCAACTCCGTGGACTGCTAGACACGGTCCTCTCCGCCCCGCAGATCCTCGGCGTCCCGCTCCTCCTGCTGGCGAACAAGCAGGACCGCCCCGAATCGCTTTCTGTCGCGGAGATCCGGCACGACTATGAGGAGTGGTACCAGCACAAGATCGAGAGCGCGCGGCGGAGACAGGGCAGCGAGATGGATAGCGCGGAGAGGAGGGAGCGCATCGCCAGTCTGGACGTCATGGGCCTGTCCGCGTTGGAAGGGTGAGAGAAAATTCTGTGCTCCCTTCAAGTCAGCCTGCGGCCAGCGAGACTGACGTTCAATGTTAGAACTGGCGTTCGTGCCATTGTCGACTGGCTGTTCATTCGAGTGCAGAACAGCAAACGGAGGTATGCCATTTTTCATCGTCGTTTGCTTCTAGCGTGTGTTAAGCTCTCTGTAGGGACGAATCTTCCTGAAGTGGTCACCATGGGTGTGTGCCCATGCCGTCATCCTCATGTTCTACGGCGTGGTGCCTGTTATTCAGAGCTGCGCCCAAAACTAATGCGAGGCCGTACGAACCGCCCTACAGGCCGCTACTTTTTATCAACTGACCCGCACCCTTGGTACCTGCTATCCGCTCCATTCTGAACCAATCATACTGCGAATACAACACGCGACATGTCACATCTGATGGTTCGACGCCGTCGTCCAAGAAGGGATAGGTTAAAAACTCTGTATAAAATACGGCGTGATCCGGTGGACCATAAAAGATGAGGTTTCGAATGCCTCTGATTTTGTACCTGCCCGCGGTGGATTAGTTCCAAGGTCTGAGAATCCTTATCTCAGTAACAGACCTTCGATAGAAGTGAAATCGCTCCGTGATGATCAGGAAAGATTTCTTTCCAGAGAAGAAAGCTTCTCTGGCTCGTGAGATGTCTTGATTTGTTGAGTACCTGTGGTTGATTGAGGCCGAGATATTATGCTTTCGGCCGAAAGTTTGCTTACTCCGATAGCACTACAAACGATAACTGCTGCTTCCGGAAGTGGTTTTGGATCCGAATAAAGTCCAGAGATGAAGGCACGAAGATGACCGTGTTGGCACTCTGGACAGCTGACCTTAGCACAGCTGGGAGAAGCTGGTTGGTGAAGTGCGAAAACCGCTTTTCGATTTCGTCCTTGGCGCTGGAGCAATCGAACTGAACAAAGTTCTGTGCATCGAGGTAAGCTAATTGATGACTGTGTGAAGAACGGGGAGCGACCTATTCACCTGATCAAGACCCTCGGGTATTTGCACTGAGGCCCAGCGCCGAGACGTACGCACTTTGCCCTCCAGGTTCTTGAGAGACTGGTTGTAGATGCTGCGGATCTCTGGAGTCTCATGCGCAGACAGCAAAACTGTCTGCCGAAGGTAGGCAGCGCTGCAGAGAATTAGTTCCCATGACGCGACCAACGTTGGAATACGTACAGCCCATCTAGGTACCAGGGCTTAATACGAGAAAAATCCGTGTCGCGCGACTCTTTTGGGAGCTGGTTGAGGTGGGAAAAAACAAACTAATGGTACATTCGTCACGAGAGTGATATTCGCCCGCCAAGACACGTACCTGTGTGTGCTCCCAATTCTGCATTGTCAGACAGTCAACCTGGTCGGTAACGAGTATCTCTATGGAGGACAGAAAGTCAAAATTCCTGACCGCGTCTAGGTGAGCAGTGTAGGCAAGTGACCATCGGAGGGCGGCATACTTTTCTTTCTCAATGGACATCCGCAAGCCTAATGGGCTTGCTATGATGATGTCTGATCCGTAAAACTCGGTGAACAGGCGAACGCTCTTCCTCGTCAGCTTCAGGCCTAGTCGAAAGTTGTCGTCTGGATTTCCTTCAAGTGTTTCGACATGGTCGCGGGGATATGCGTCAGGTTCTGCAGAAGCAAATTTGTCCACGACGCCCTCTGGGAGCCCAAACTCCTTTCGGAAACGTGTCATATTTTCTATTTGGAACGATGGAGGGGGCATATGGGCAATCATAGATTCTAACCACCTAACGGCAGAGGAACGGAACGGGAGCAGGACGAGGACAGATGGTCTGGTGAAACCTTGATCTTGAACATCCTCCGGTGCTTGCGTGCCAGCTTTGACGGCGTGCGCCAACCGTTCATTATTCTTAAGAACACGTCGTCGCTTTCTGCACGGGATGTGAATATGTGACCTGTGATGATGGCAGGACGCACTTGGTGACATGGTCTAGGATGTGCAGAGAAATAGAATCTCGGATGACAGGAGCAGTGCCTTGTGATGTATGCGTATGGTAAAGGTCACGATGACTAGCCAATACGGAAAGAACCTCGTCCTGAAGTTGGCGCAAGTCTATGCCAGCCAAACAAAACACTCAATATAAGATTGTTGACGGGGAAAAGTACCTTACCTGGTGACAAACTTGCCTGTCGCTTCAGAAACGGTACTCGCTGTCGCTGGGAGATCTATAGACGTTCAGACCTAAGAGAAAGGCAACTCACACGAATTTAACATACCTGTGACGAGCCAGCCTTCATCTTGTCAGGGCTGGTTGTCCCTGGTGCTTTCGATATGGCTACAGAGCCGAATTTTGGGAACGACGAGTTAGATGTCGACCAGATGTATTTGTTCACCGACTCAATCACCGACTGATTGAGAAGAGATGGTGCGGCCCCAAAATGTTGCTCATACGTAGACTCTTGCTCATCGTATAGTCAGACAAATACTTCCTTCAATTGAACCAAAGATATTCCACACCTTCCGTGTCCGACAAGTCTGCAGCCTCATTGGTTCCCACATCGCCAGGATTTTTGTCCTGTCCTACTCCACCTCCCCCAGGCTCAGCGATTTCCACGTCGCCATTCGCTTCGACAACAGGACTCGGGGAAACGCTATCTGGGACGCGACGTTTGTTAAGCTTGCGAGAGGGTGAACTCTGCTGATCCAAGAATTTTCGCTTCAGAGATTTGGCGGAAGAAACATTGAGAAGGGTAAGGAGTTTCGTAGTTGGAGGGTTCCAATCATTTAGTTCCATGTGTATCGGCTTGACTTTGGCTGCAATTTTGAGGAACAATAAATTATCTCGGCGCTCCGGGGACACGTGACACGTGACTGGCGCGAGGATCATCAATGCAACGCGTCCCGCGTGGAAACACGGTAATTCCATGACCATCACTGCCGTGCATGTCTCAGCGCCCTCGGCTTTTTTAATATCATATCAGGCAATAATACTCTGTATTCAACCACAGAGTCTATACTATTGGCCACTATCGTGGCATAGTACACTAGGTACTGCGACTGAGGAGGCATAGCTTGAGGTTTGTCCCCCTCATTTCCTTGGCGATTGGATGCGCTGATCTCCACCGCTCATAGCAGGGGCAATGATTGTCCTTTGCGTGGCGGAGAAACCCTCTATCTCCAAGTCCATCACGGGCATCCTTTCCGGGGGTCAATTTCGAACTGTGAGTTTCATATACTGCCAACTCTAGTGTCCATCTTATGACATTAGCGGAGCACACGGAGTAACATCATCAAGAACTATGACTTCGATTATCCTCAATATAGAGCAAGCTTCACAGTCACATGTGTTGCGGGACATATATTGCAACACGACTTTCCTGATACCCACCGTAAATGGCAGTCTTGTGACCCGTTTGAACTCTTCGATGCGCCTATTGAAGTGCAAGTCGCCCCTGATAAGAAGGCTATTGTCGATAACTTGTCATCCGAAGCACGAAAAGCTCATCAACTCATGGTCTGGACGGACTGCGACAGAGAAGGAGAAAATATCGGATCAGAGATCGTGAAAATATGCCGCAAGGCAAAGCCAAACATTGTAGTGAAACGTGCGCGTTTTAGTGCTATCATCGCTCAGTACGTCCTCTTCTCGCCTGCAAGGTTCCCAGGCGTGTCAATGATACAGACAGGCAGATACATCATGCTGCACAGCATCCAGTTGAGTTGGACTATTCCCAAGCATCGGCGGTTGAGGCCCGCATCATTTTGGACCTTCGTATTGGCGCCGCATTTACCCGAATGCAGACACGCACGTTGCAACCTCTCTTTCAGCAGATCACTGGGGTGGTTTCTTATGGTGAGTGTTACCCAACATTTTTTTTCGACCCATCCCAACGAGCCCTCCCAGGTCCTTGTCAATTTCCTACCCTGGGTTTCGTTGTGTCGCGTTTTGACCAAGTTCAGGCTTTCAGGCCGGAGAAATTCTGGTATATCTACTTGGCTCTATGTCACGACGTGACTAGAAACAGGGAAGAAACCCCTTTCACCTGGAGCAGGGGTCATCTTTTTGATTTTTCCGTGGCCTATGTATTATATGAAGGTGTGCTCGAGGACAATGTGGCACGTGTAACGAAGGTTACAAAGAAAAATACGAAGAAATGGTAAGTACATGCATGTCTAAGCCGCTGTTGCTAATGTTGCGAGCTAGGAAGCCACTCCCTCTTACCACCGTGGAACTACAAAAGAGCGGTTCCCGTTTACTCAAACTTTCACCGAAAAAGATCCTGGATGTGAGTAGCCCTCTTACTCTTTCGCTGCTCTCAATAACTGTGATTGAAAGGTTGCCGAGCATCTCTATCAGCAAGGGTTCCTCTCTTATCCAAGAACGGAAACAGACCAGTATGACCCACAATTTGATTTCGCGTCATTGATTGCCAAGCAAGTTGTCGACCCAGCCTGGAGTGCTTTTGCTTCTAAGTGAGTTCCGCGCTGGCACTTTCCTGCCTTTTTCTGAGCTTCCAAAGTCTTCAAGATGGCGGTGGATTCTCCCAGCCCCGCAAGGGCAAGAATAATGACCAGGCGCACCCTCCCATACACCCGACAGCCCATGCTGGAAATCTAGCCGGTGACGAGAAACGTGTCTATGAGTTTATCACCAGAAGGTTTCTCGCTTGTTGTTCGAAGGATGCACTTGGATTCGAGACCACCGTTGAGATTGTGTACGGCGGGGAAGATTTTTTTGCGAAAGGCGCGTGACAAGATATTTTGTCCTTCACCCTGTAGCCTGATTGCTTTACAGGTCTCATAATCCTGGAACGAAACTATCTGGATGTCTATCCGTATGACAAGTGGAGTGACAAGGAGTTGCCAGATTTCGAAGAGGGAGCAACGTTTGTTCCTTCAGTCTGCGAACTTCGGGACGGTACCACAAGCAAGCCTTCCCTTCTTACGGAGGCAGATCTTGTTGGTATCATGGATAAAAATGGTATTGGAACTGATGCAACCATTGCTCAACATATCGAAACGATCATCAATCGCGAATATGTCATCCCTCGCATGGAGGGTTCGGTAAAGTACTTGGTCCCGTCTACCTTCGGAAAAGGACTTGTAAATGGCTACAACGATATCGGCTTCGACAGGAGCCTGAGCAAGCCGCAACTCAGGCGAGAGGTACGGTAAATTACACATCGACAGCGCTGACGAGCTGAGGGTATTACTAGACAGAACGCAACATGGTCGCAGTTTGTCAAGGTACGAAGTCGAAGAACGATATGATCGTCGAAGCAGTCGAACAGTACAAGGACATGTATGTCAGGGCGAGGTCTAACTTTGCCAAAGTCATTTCGGTATGATGAATCCTTAGTTGCATGAAATGTCGATTGGGACTGACACGTCTCAGAGCGTTCGGAGGCATATCGAAGGGGATGCCAGACAAGATGGAGGTGGGAATAATAGGCAGGGTGGACTGCCTCCTGGTGGGAATGGCGGTGGCGGTGGCGGTGGCCCTCCACCTGGCGGAAATGGCTGGAATGCTGGTCCTCCTCGCGGCGGGAACGGCCGGGGTGGTGGCCCTCGTGGTGGGAACGGTGGCCCTCGTGGTGGGAACGGTGGCCCTCCCCCTGGTGGAAATGAAGGAGGCGGGAGGAGAGGGCGCCCATCTACGCGAGGCGCGCGGAACGCCACAGTCCCTAGACGGTCGAACGCTTCAGCAAGGTCGGACCGAACCGCCCCTGGCGCAGGTCCTCGACGAGATCCTGACAGTGATGACGGTGCGTCTCATCCGTATGGTGTACCTATCTTTCGACCGCCAATCTTATGTTCTCCATCCGCTTCCATTAGAA
>Ga0307510_10011221_pt1 | contig 10655 bp, 12 predicted proteins | sample 12_EM_MG_FD_207224 | JGI IMG/M metagenome (GOLD analysis project Ga0307510, IMG submission 207224) | Populus trichocarpa ectomycorrhiza microbial communities from riparian zone in the Pacific Northwest, United States - 12_EM | ecosystem: Host-associated > Plants > Roots > Unclassified | place... | reverse complement strand
TTCGTGAGTTCCACGGATTTTATTAGGCCGGGCCCTCCTCGAACACTGTCCGGGGCGTCGCCTTCGTATTTCGTCGCTTGGGCAGTATGTACTTTCATTTTCGGCTTTCGAACGTTTTATGGAAACTTGTATAGGATAAAGTCTCCTTGGACGCGAAACTTGCCAAAATATTGGAATGGATTGATCTCTCGCTAAACGAACGTCCTCAGCTTATTCTTGGTACGTGCTCTGAAACTTGCGCGAGTACCTGCCTCAAGCCTTATTTAGCGTACGAACCCTCCTTGGATCAGGCAGGGCATGCAGCAGGACCTTACTCTCAGAAAGTCAATGTAATTCGATTCGTACATTCTCCCGTCATGACTGGCTCACTCCTTTATAGGATACCCTGAAATACGTCGATGCCTTCGCGAGAGACTTGCACAAAGCTCTGGTGGACCGGAATCTAACCGACATTGTGGATGTCGCCTTTGTGAGCGACCACGGCATGACAGATACCAGTCATCCGGAGCTTGTCTATATCGATGATATACTGGGCGAGGATGGGTGGCAGGCCGTCAAGCACGAGGATGGTGGGGTACTTCCCACGTCTATCGTTCTAATATCCGAATCTGACGAGAAATTTAGGCTGGCCTTCCATGGGGCTTCACTTCGATCCTTCGGCCGACGCTTCTCATTATCTTGACGTCTTATTTGCAGCCGCCGCCGAGAATACCGAGAAGTTCAGTGTATACACTCCGCAGACAATGCCTGAAAGGTATCACTTTGCACACAGCCCCCGAATTGCGCCCGTTTATGTGGTCCCGAACATCGGTTATGTGTTGACGACGCGCAAAGAGGGAGATGTCGGTCTATCGAAAGGAGTATGTTGGCCCTCTGTGACCTCGATCATCACCTGACAATTCATGTGATTTGCAGAACCACGGTTATGACAACAATGAACCTGCTATGCACGCCATATTTGTTGCACATGGCCCGTTTTCTTCTGTAGCGAAAGCTCTTCATCATGGCCGTCGTTCCCTCCGCCCACGCTGGCTGTGGAACCCCAACCAAGGCTGGCACTCAACCTCGGACGAGACTTACGTGATGAACGGGTTCCAAAACGTCGAAATCTACAACCTTGTCATGAAGTTGTTGGGTATTGAAAAGCAGGCAGCGAATACAAACGGAACGACCGGGTTCTGGGATAAATATCTCTAGGCGACTACTACACCTCCGATTTCCTGCCTCGGCTTGTGACAATGCCTTTTACCCATTAACGAAGTATCGGGTATATAAGCTTTCTAAATGTTTACATGGACCCGGATATTGTAATGTTCATTCTCACTTGACATAAGAGTGCAGAAGCACCGAGCCCACGGAATGTTATTTATTATTGGAGTTGATAATCATCTCATACGTCCCGCTGAAAGAACTTTTGTGGCACGCTTTTAGGGGAATATGACGTGCCATTGCCTCCAGGCTAACATCATGTGCTGAATATACAGTTGGAGAAATCAACACTGGCATAAGAATCGGTATAGAGCGCCACTGCTGTCGAAACCCGCACGAGCTAGTTTGCCCCTGCATCGAAAACGGTTTGGTTCCCAGGATGCACCCGAAGATGCTCGCCCGTTTCGGATGGGACATATGACTCGTCTGGTAGTCCGGTCTCATCGAGACCTTCCGCGGCTTCTATAATCTCGTACAGTTTCGAGGCGACCTCTGGTGGTGGTACGCGTCCGCCCAGGATGTCACGGGCCGGTATTGCCGAGCCGTAAAAGTCCTTATTGGCATCCTTCCGCTCAATCAGGGCTGTGCCCTCGAGCGACAATCCGGCGAACAATCCTATCAACCAAGGCCATGCAGTGAATGAAGGACGAAGATGGCGTTATTTTTCAAGGAATAAATAACGCACCCTTAGATTTGGAGTACGAGAACATCGGTGCGGGATGTGCAAGGCTCGCTTGAACGCTCCCTCCAGTGCCGATAGGACCAGCAGTCGCACTGACGTTCCCACCAATGGTGAGGTTTCCACCGAGAGAGAATGCCCGAACCGCGTCTTCGCTGTTGAGGACGATGACAAAGTCTGTGATATCCGCGCCGATCTGGAGACCCCAGCCGACACCGCCCGTCGCGATACAGGACGGGGCAGACCACGAGCCATCTGGTAAGCGTGCTATGACGAGGCCAGAGCCCGCTTTGCCAGAGAAAACAAAGCCCGCCTTGAGGACCTGGAAGACGGCGAGGCCTACGTTTGGAAAAAGGGAAGTAAAAGTACGTCGAGTCAGTCGGAGATGGGCGGAGGATGTGGGAGTGAAGGCAACCTCGTGCACGCTGCAGAACGGCCTTGGGAATCGAGTTGAGAGCGGATTCAGGGCGATCAGGGTCAGCTTGTGAAACGATTGAGCATGATCCCGTGCGAGGTGAAGGTGGGGAACACAAACCAAGAAAGGTTTCGAGGATCTTCGCGGCTTTCTCGGCCTCTCCGGGCAAGCTGAAGCCCTGTGCGAACGATTGGGATGACGATTGCACTCGGCTGGAACCTTCCTTGAAGAGGACCGAGGCCTGTATGCCAGCTTTGACCGCACCTTTCTTGAATTTATCGAAGACTGACATTGGGAAAATAAGAACGCGGAGGTGAACACGCAGAGTGACAAAGGGATATTACATCATATCAGAATCGTGACAAAAGCGTGACACAACATTCTGTCTCACTTCGCACTTCTGACCCTCGAACTCTCTCCAACCTGTTTGCTCAAATTTATCTTCTCTGCTTTAGAATTTGGAAGAGTCGATGCATCACCGGATCACCTGCTATCGCCGTGCTCCATCCAACATTTTTGGCCCTGGGCCCGCTACTGCCCCAGTACCCCAAATTCTGGTAATGTCGATATTCTGCTGAATCTGCTCTCGAATTCCGCCCTACATTCCGAGGACACTTGTCCTCGGGCGCCGTCCTTGAATTTGGGGCACCCCAAGATTCAAGTGTCGCCCGCCAAATCTTGGCATCAAATGCGGATCTTGTTCCGCTGGAGAACCAAAGATGGGGACCATTCTACGCCGAGGCAATCAGATGTCTGTAGAGAACAATACTCTCATCATTTTCGAACGTAAAAATAGCTCACATCTAGGATTCCTACAGTAGCCCTTTCATTGGCGCCACGCTCAACCGCGGAACCGTGGACCATGACCCCAATATGTTACTGCATCACCGGCTCAGATATATCACCTGATTATCGTAATGGTCATGGGCCGATTGCGCTTGATCTCAACAAAAATCGATGCTCGGTTGTGGACTTGTTACGCACAAGCAGGGTGTAAGCATCTCTCGCCCTCGAAAAACTTCGATGCTTACTTGTACGTTGGCCATAATATCAATACTTCCGTATAGTCATCGCTTGGAGGTCCATCACTGCCCCAAATTGCGAATCGGTGCAGATGTTGACGTTACCATGAATAGCGGCAAATCGCGTGTGCTGAAGAGGGGATTGTATTATCAAAAAATGTCCCATCAATCTCACCGCTGTACTCGGTCTGGCCATCCTGCCGTTGGGATCACATGCTTGGCATGTGGCGCAGAGGCAGCTGAGCACCACCGTTATGCAAAGGGCGCTGAGATGGCCAAATTTGGAAAGAGCTCACCAAACGGAGGGGAGGGAATATTCCCGCCAAGTGAACTGTCCTTCGTTCTTCGATCCTATTCGCTTTGCACGCACTTTGCACGGCTGTAGGTTGTGCGCCCACCCTCTAACGGTATCCGGTGTTTCGCCTCGCCCCGAGCCGGAAAAAGCGACACGACATAACGGCGGAAGGCTATTTGTCTGCTTTGATCGTTGGAGTATAAAAGCACCCTCGATGATGATGGCCCCGACTTCTTCCTCACCACTCTCCATAACTTCTAGCTTACACCCAGCATGTCTCACTTCATCATAACCGGCGCACAGGGCGGCAATACGCAAGGTGCTGCCGCACCAAACCGCCTCGAGATCAATACGCTCATCAAGAACCAGAAGCAGTTCTCCCTATACATCCAAGCTCTCAGTAAGCCACATTCTAGGCAGTCCTGATCACCCACTGAGCCAATGACCCCCAAACAGGAGTCATGTACAGGACCCCTCAGCCCAATTCAACCTCTCATTTTCAAATCGGCGGGATTCACGGTCTCCCGTACGTGCAGTGGGAGGGTGCCGGTGGCACGGGCCCCGTCCAAGGGTCCCGATGGAGCGGATACTGCACCCACGGATCTGTGCTATTCCCGACTTGGCACAGGCCCTATGTAGCCCTATACGAGGTTTGTTGCATTTCGCGGGGTCTTGCGAATACAACAATATTTATGTAATTATACAGCAAGTGATGCAGCAGCATGCTCTTGAGATTGCCAAGACGTACCGTACCGATCAACAGCAGTGGTTAAGCGCCGCCCAGAACCTGCGAGCGCCTTACTGGGATTGGGCTACCAATACCGTCCCGCCTCCTGAAGTTATCTCTCTGCAGACCGTCAATATCATCACGCCTGACGGTAAAACGACTTCTGTTCCGAACCCACTGTACCAGTATACTTTCAATCCTATCGACCCATCGTTCCGTGCTCCTTGGAATTCTTGGAAGACGACGATCAGGCATCCCGATAACCCAAACAGCCCAAACGCGACCACTGACTCCCAAGACTTGCAACGGTATGACTTTACGTTACCTGATCCAAGCACCTATCGCTTATTCTTCCTACCAAAAGTGACCTTCAGGCGATCCAGGAGGACATCACCACGAGTACCTACAATCTTTTGTCCCGTGTTCACACTTGGCCTGCGTTCAGCAACCACACCACGGGTGACGGCGGCAGCTCTAGCAACTCTCTAGAAGCCGTACATGACGAGATTCATGGTATAATCGGTGGTCAGATGGGTTATCCCCAAGTTGCTGGTAGCTCACTGTGTTCTCGCGAGTTCTTGGGTGATATCTAACCTACTTTCCTTCAGGATTCGATCCAATTTTCTTCCTCCATCACTGCAATGTTGACCGTATGCTCTCCCTTTGGTCAGCAGTCAATCCCGGAGTATGGGTCTCAAAGGGCCCGGCGGAAGCCGGAACCTGGTCCATCCCCGCCACTGCCTCCATCGATGCTAATACTCGTATGTTGAATACACTTGGAACACATGTCAGATCACTCACAGCCATCGCAGCCCTCACGCCTTTCTGGAACTCGCAGACAGGGTACTGGGCTTCGTCTGGGACTACGACGACCGCTGGCCTGCATTATTCGTACCCTGAATTCAACAAGCTCAACTTGGGAGATCCACAGGGTGTTAAAAGGGCGATCTCGAATTGGATCAGCCAGCACTACGGCGGGGGACAATTCTCACTAACCAGCAGTGCCGTACCTGCTGTGAGCCTCCTTGCTCAGCCTCCCGCCGCAGGCTCTGCCCCTGCACCAGCAGCGGCACGCGCACCAGCAGCTCAAGGTCACGAGCCGTCCACCTTAGAAGCCGTATCTTCTACAGTCAAGTCTGCCGCCGCAGATATCGTCCATCAAGTCCAGGCACCGCAAGGTCACGGGCAGTCCGCCTTCGCAGCCGTTTCTGCTACAGTCAAGCATGCTGCCTCAGATATCGTCCATCAGGTCCAGGGCCATGGAACTCACCCTCATCCACCTCACCATGGTCAACACCCAACCGTTATCTACGATTGGGCAGCCCGAATTCACGCCAAGAAATATGAGCTCGGCCACGGCTACGTAGTGTTGATCTTCTTAGGCGAGGTCCCAGACGATCCTTTGCAGTGGCGTGCTTGCCCCTCACTCGTCGGCGCACATGTCTCATTCGTGAACACCGACGCGGATCAGTGTGCCAATTGTCGCGACCAGGCTGAACTCGAAGTGGAAGGTTTCGTGCATCTCAACGCGGGCATCGCTAAGCGGTCAGGTCTGTCGTCGTACGAGCCCAGCGTGGTCGCTCCGTATCTACGCGACAACCTGCACTGGCGCGTTCAGGCCGTATGCTCCTTTCAACTACCTTAGTTCTCTCATTTTGAAGCGTTGACACATCTTTCCCGATTTTTATAGGTCGATCGAACTGCGGTCGGGCTGGACAAACTCACGTCTCTGGAGGTCACCGCCGTGTCGAACACTTTGACTCACGAACCCGGTGCTGTCTTCCCGATTGCTGGAGAACCGGAGTACCACAACCACGTTACTCACGGCCGCACGGGAGGTACTCGCGCCGCGCAAGCCTGAAATATTTGGAGAACGATATGATCGAAAGGAATGGTCGACGTGGCCCTGTGCTCCGATGCTTATCCGATGTAAGATAGTCGAGGGATTCGGTGATTACCAAGTTGTTTTGTCCCGTCTGTCAGTAGTCCCGAAAGGCTTCCGAAGAAGCAATATACATGTGTGTTAGGTAGCTGACAGCCCGCGCTCGAGTTAACTCCCCTGGGCCGAGACCCCAGAACTGCGACAGCGCAAACGGACTTGATGTCACGGTACCTACCTGTACCCCTTGCTGTTCATGATGCGGCATTTACCAGGATGCGGCATTACCATGGAGCCGCATTTACGCCCTCCATCACAGCGCAACGCCCCATCACAGGCTCCCTGCCCAGCTACCGTCTCGCAATAGTTCACAAGCCAAGTCCGGTTTTCAGAGATCCCCGGGCCCACCTGACCACGCCGTCATGTAAGTAGTGCATTCATGTCCGAATCCAGATGATGTCTTGTCAACTGTCAACTTCAAGGTCAGGGTGAATGCCATGCACAACCGAGATCGTGTGTCTCGGAATCGGCATGCCGCGTGCAGTCCTGCGCCTCCTTCCCTTCCTGCACAACCACTTCAATCGTACACCCACCTGTGCCACACTCCATCCTTCATGATGGCTCACCTTCCTGCTCGTGATTCATTAGTGTGATCCGGTTTTATTGTAGACCAGCACACATTTTTTTGGTTTATCTCTAACTATCTCAGTGTCCCATCTCCCGCGCCTACAATACAGTGCCTCATTTTCTTTCTTGACATCTCAGAGCCGCAGTTGCATCTCCGCGCTTTGCCCTTCCTTTCCCCTTAATCTCCTATGATCATGGGTCCGAACGACATCAACACACACTGGCACATGACCATAGTTAATTGAGACAAATGTCACACGGTGATGTTGCTACCAAGGTTACGTGATGGGCGGCCCGTCGTCCCGCATCTGGCGAAACGTGGCACAGGCTTTTCTCACCCCTCATCGGCTGTGGTCAACTCAACACCAGCTTCCCCACTCGATAGATCATCGATATCGCTTGTCTCTTTCAACTGTCAACTGCATTCATGTAAATCGTGAGTAGAGTTATCTTTCCAAATGGTGACCACCTGCAGGGTCAAACCCTCCGCCGGACAGACTGACATATGTACAACCACGATATCATCATTGCGGAGCGATGTCGGGGAGGCATGACGAAGATATGACACGGTTTCCCGTCATACAAGTGCTTTTGGTATGTCTTCTCTCATTAAGACGGGGTCTCAACTCGTACAATTGATCTCCTTGCGCCCAATACCGTGCGCGTCGTGGGTGGTGGCAGGCGCAAGGAACTGATGGACTGGCTCCAGATCTCATGACACACCCCCTCCCCCTTCGAAATGATGGAATGCCTTGACATATTGGGGGCCATGAATGGTAGCTACCATTTAAAGCCCCAAATTGGCTAGATTCATTCCATACTGCGGGCAAGCGCTGCTCCAAGTTGGGGTAAAAGTTCCTCCACGACAAACTGAAGAGTTCCAGTCCATTTGCGGTTCCGTCTCGTTTTACCGAGGTCTACAGCAGTCGCGCGCCCATCACGTCAACGTTCTCCGGTCTTTCGCATGTCCGTAAGCGAAGCCAGAGCAATGGGACATGACTGCGGAGAGACTTCCCTAAGAATGAAGGACACTTTTATATTTAGAAGACTACCAAATATAAAAAGCCCTCATTCTTACCCCAACGTCTCCATCCCACTATCCAACACTATCATCTAACATCATCATCTAACACCTCCAAGAATGTCTATCATCACTACCGGTGCACCTAGTATCACCAGTGGTACTCCCCCAAATCGCCTTGAGATCAATACTTTGATCAAAGACAAGGTTCAGTTCTCCCTATACATCCAGGCTCTCAGTAAGCCCCCTTTCCGGTTCCAGCTAACGCCAAATTGACCCACTGACTTCCAAATAGTTGCCATGTATCAAACATCGCAGGACGACGCACTTTCTCATTTCAGTCTCGGCGGAATTCACGGTCTCCCATTCGCGGAGTGGCCCGGGGATGCCGTTGGTGGCGCCCCCGCCGATCCTCAAGCATGGGGTGGATACTGCACTCACGGATCCATGCTTTTCCCGACTTGGCACAGGCCTTATGTGGCTCTGTACGAGGTCAGGACGATTTCATAACGTCTCGCCCACTTCACTGCAATATTGACCAAATAATACAGCAAGCGTTGCAGAAGCAGGCTCTCAGAATTGCCCAAAATTACTCGGATAAAGCCCGCTGGGTGAATGCAGCCAATACATTGCGAGCCCCTTACTGGGATTGGGCTACCAATAGCGTCCCGCCCCGCGAGGTCGTTTCTCTGACTGCTGTCTCCATCCTGGCAGCTCCTAACGGAACTCCGACGAACGTGCCGAACCCACTGTACCAATATGCTTTCAATCCCATCGACCCATCTTTCCCATCTCCCTACGACTCTTGGCAGACAACAATTAGAAGTCCTGACACAGACGGCCCGGACGCGACCACAGATGTCGACTACTTGATAAGGCATGACTTCCCTTTATCCGAATCAAGCATTTCTCATTCGTTTTTTTCTCCACCAAAGTTCACTACGATCAATGCAGAATGACTTAACCCAAAGTACCTACAACCTTTGCATGCGTGTGAGTACCTGGCCTGCTTTCAGCAACCACACACGTGGCGATGGCGGCAGCGCCAGCAACTCCCTGGAAGGTATACATGATAGGATTCATGGTGGTATTGGTGGTCACATGGGTGACCCTGCCGTTGCTGGTGGGTGACTTTGCGTTAGCGGAGTACCTGGGTAACGCCTGACTCGATTTACCTTCAGGATTCGACCCGATTTTCTTCCTTCATCACTGCAATGTTGACCGTATCCTCTCTCTTTGGGCGGCGATCCATCGCGGAGTGTGGGTCACGTCTGGTCCAGCTGAAGGCGGATCCTGGACTATCCCTCTGGATGACACCATCGGTGCTCGTACTCGTATGTTGAATGCCCTCGTACATTATATCAGGTAACTCACGGACGTTTCAGCCCTCGCTCCTTTCCGGAACTCGCAGGAGGGATACTGGGCATCTAGTGCGACTACGACGACTGCTGCCCTGCATTACTCGTACCCCGAATTCAACGGCCTGGACTTGGGGGGTCAGTTTAACCCGGAGGGCAATCCGACGGCTGTTCGGAATGCAATCATCCAATACGTCACCAATCAGTATGGCAGACGCAGATCCTCTGGGGTTAGCTTACTCGCTCAACCAGCCGCCGGGGATGATGCCCAAGCCCCAGAAGCTACTCATCCGTTCCGCAGCCGCGGAGGACCACCGCACACAGCCCACCAAGCGGAGCACGGGAATGAAGGTCCGGCCGTTATCAACGACTGGACTTGCCGCATCCACTCCAAGAAATATGAGTTCGGCGGAAGCTATTGGGTGCTGATCTTCCTAGGCGAGGTCCCAGAAGATGCTTCGAAGTGGCGTACCTGCTCTAGTTTCGTCGGCGGGCACTATTGTTTCGTGAACGGTGTGGCGGATAAGTGCTCCAACTGCCGCAGCCAGGCAGATCTTGTAGTCGAGGGTTTCGTACACCTCAACGACGCGATCGCCTCGCGATCCGGTCTTTCTTCATATGATCCCAGCGTGATCACTCCCTATTTGAAAGAGAACCTGCACTGGCGCATCCAGACGGTACGTGTGACACTACTCTTTGTCGTCGCGATCGCCGATCTTTCCCAATCCAATCTGACTCCTTTCCGCCTTTTTTTCAGGCCAACCGACAAGCGGTTGAGCTTTCGAAGCTTCCGTCACTCGAGGTCACAGTCTCGGCAACGCCTTTGACGTACGAACCTGGCACCTCCTTCCCGAGTGCTGGAGAGCCGTATTATCACCACCACATCACCCATGGCCGTACGGGAGGTGCTATCCATGCGCGGGCGGCCTGAAGTATTGGAAGAATAACACAATTGGAGGGAACGGCCGTCGCTGCCTGTCGTTGAAGCCCTGTAGGATAGTCGGATAGTTGGAGAATTCACGTACCTCGTAGTTTCGTCCGTCTGTAGTGTTCTTGGAGCTTGAAATTGAAATGAATGTGATGCAAGTGCTTTCGAATTTTCGAGGGGGCCGGGCCGCGATCCGACGAGCGCTTGGCGCACAAGTACGGGCGCACGTCATGTGCTCCATTCCACGTGCACACCCTCACCCGGTCACTGGTTGGCCGACCCAAATCGGGGCCTACGTTCGGTTCCCGGGCTGACGTGGGACCAGGGTAAAGTTAGAATGAATCGGCGTCACAAAACTAGAGCGATGGAGCGACGAAGAATCACATACTGCGGAATTTGAAAGGATCCCTTCAAGGCTTCCAAGCACTCTCATCTACCTACAAGACTACAACATCTCCACGCCATTCCCCCACATCCTCTAAAATAACCCAAGCA
>Ga0307510_10011219_pt1 | contig 10655 bp, 16 predicted proteins | sample 12_EM_MG_FD_207224 | JGI IMG/M metagenome (GOLD analysis project Ga0307510, IMG submission 207224) | Populus trichocarpa ectomycorrhiza microbial communities from riparian zone in the Pacific Northwest, United States - 12_EM | ecosystem: Host-associated > Plants > Roots > Unclassified | place... | reverse complement strand
GAGGAACGAGCAATCGCCGCGAGGATGAACGATCTCAACCTGCAGGTCACTCCGGCTCGGAAAATCCTGGTCAGCTGGCCGTCGTGCTTCTTCTGGGTACCGCGACTCAAGGGGCTAAGCGAAAGGCTCGAGAGACCCGTTGACGATCATCGGTGGGAAGAGTTCATCTCGATGCAGTCCTGGGATGTCACAATTGACACTGCTTCTCAATCCGGAGTTTCCATAGCCGTTCAAGGGGAGGTCGGAAGGGTCAGGATTCCGCATCATTTTATCCTCTCGGAGCTCGTTCTCGCCGTTACGCTCAGCATCAAGTCAATGAAGCATCTAGTGGAGGTTGTGGATCTGGGGGAGTTTAAGAAGATGGATATCCCTGCGAAGGAGGACGCGAAGAAGGTTCCAAAGATGGTCTTCAAGATTCGTAGATTGATTGGGGAGGCTGCGGACGATCCCTTCGAGAGCAAGCTGGGGCTAATTACTCATGCCGGGTTCAGGGCGTCGGAGATCATCGCCGCACACGAGTAAGGAAATCGGGACCATTTAAAATGCGATGCTTACCTGATTGGTTCTTTTGCAGGGATGCATTTGAGGCGAAAGTTGCCGCTGTCCTGGCTGCACAATCTGCACGGAATGGTCGGGCTAATCATGACGAGCTCGATGGATACCACTTCACGACTCAACACTCTGTTCCTATCGAAGAAGCACGACAACGCCTGCTCGCTGTCCACGCGAGGACGTGGAAAGAGGTTCACCAGCAATACCATGCTAAGCAGATCCAGTGGAACCAATCGTTTTACACCCCTGCCAAACCTCGTTCACCGAACGTTAGGAACATGGAGTCCAATCTCATCCCCGTAGCGCCCATTCCCGACGGGCCTCCCCTGATTCGACTCGTCATCAACGGTGTGAACCTCCAGATTGGTGGCCCTTCGTTCCCCATGGAGGAGCTCCCTGATTTCTTGTTCGACATCGGAGGTGGCCAACCTCGAGACTCGGAGTACTCACTCCTCGTCCCCCTCAACCTCGATTTAGCGGTTAGTTCCATCACAATAAACCTCAGGGATTACCCTCTGCCACTTTTCGCGGTCAAAGGGAAGCCAGGGACGGAAGCTACCGCTCTGACATTCCGCACCGACCTCGTCATTGCCGAACAAATGGGCCCAATACAGTCTGTTGAATGGTTGGATTGCGTTATCGTGGAAGAGGATTTCGGTGTTCGCGGGGCAAGCAAGTTCCATTTCGATGTTCCGAAGACTATCATGCCGGTAAAGACATACGCGAACCCTGAGGTCAATGCTACCACGAAGGAGACTACGGAGATCTGTTGGGGAATCAGCTACAGTTACACGATCCAGGATGTGATGAGGATATTGGAGACGCTGTCAAGTGCTCCGAGAGACCCTTCACCTTCCGTTGGGTTCTGGGACAAGGTGAGCTGGTTTCTTCAGTTTGTCGATATTCGGCGTTTGTTGACGATGGGCCCCAGTTGAGGCTCATCCTGCATTGGAAAGTCAGAGCTTCCTTCAAAGGCGATGTACATTTCCACATCAAGGGCTCGAGGGACCCGTACACGGTCCTTCATAACGGAGCGGGGTTTGCCTTGTGTTGGAGCGGCAACACCAGAATCTTGGTTGGTCAGCCTAATCCAGATGACGAGTTGATCCAAGTCATCAGCGATACCATGTCAGTCGTAGTGCCGAAGTAAGTTCCCTGGGTCAAAAATATGGTTTGCGTGGTCTAATTTGTATCACCCAGTTTTGAGGCAACCCACGCTGGCGCGGACCCTGCACTCTCGTCGGCACCACCGAAGGATGGAGGAAAGTCTGGTCACCGAAACATCTGCGAGCTTCGCAAGACCTGTGCCAAACTTAGCTCTGGGGTTCGATTTGGAGTTAGGTTCGACTTGGAAAGGTCCTGTGGTTCCGAGTGCAAAGACTGTGGAGACTTGCCCGCATTCAAGCGCAAATGCCGTCACTTCACTTTCCGTCCCCACTACGACGTGGCACTTGAGGCTAAACAGAACCATCCGGAGAGAAAGGTTTGTCAGAAAATTCCTGCATGACTCAACAAGTTACTGAGTGTACTTGGATTGCCATAGACACCAGAAGATTCCTACAGTGGCTTCCGGTCCGACTTCATACATATGTCTCTTTCCTTGACGTCGTCTGTCGAGCAGTCCGGAGAGTGCGACAACTTCTCGTTCAGCAGCTTCCACCTCACGCCCAAGACTTTTGCGCTTTTCTGGCATTGGATCGGTCTCTTCGATGGTCGAATGTCCCTCCCGATTCGTCAGGGCAAGTATTTCAAACACAAACTCTTGAACCCGAAGCTCGGCCAGCACCTCGCTACTATCAAGTATCGTATCACTGTTCCCCGCCTCTTCATCTCTCATGTCTATCCCGACGAGAGCAGGCAGTCCTGGTCCGATGGTATTACACAATTCGTTGGGACGAAGGCATTGATCGACCATTTCCACGCGGACATGCACCAGCGTGACGAGGAGAGTACCCAGTTCAACCCTTCGCTTGGAACTTCCGAAGTCGTCCGCCACAAGTCCTTGCACCACGTCGAGGTCGTCTTCAGAGGATTGCATCTCCGTGCGATGTTGGGGACTTTCCAAGACCCCGTCAAGAAGGTCGTGTTGCCAGACCCGCCCGAGGAGGCAACTAGTAGCAGCAAGTTCCGTTCTAACCTCCCTGTAGCTGAACACGATTCGATATGGTTCGACGAAGACGATTTCGTGGAGTTGGACTGGTCGTCGAGTAATGTGCCAGTGGTCAACTTGCTTCGTGCTGCTGAGTGTCCGCACTTCGTGTATTCGAAGTGTCCGGTGGAGAAACAGAACGCAAAAGTTCATCAGCAAACCGTGTTCAGCAAGTTCGGTAACGAGGATACCCATAGTTGTTACCTCGGTAAAGAACCGTGTAAGGTTCCCCTACCCGTCTCCAATAATGTGGCACTTATGTTATACACCCCTCGCAGCTTCCGCGCATATACAAGCGAAGCTCGTCAACGAACGAATCGAAGATTTGCGGAAGACCCTGTCCCCGTACAATCGCCGTGAGGACACTACGCTGAAGATGATCAAGCTGTTGGAGGAATATGCGGCGGTGTTGAACCAGGCTGAGGAGGGCGCGGGGCCGCGTCCTGGAAGCTACTACATCGCGACAGATACCGTTCCGATGTCGGAATGGTTAGGGTTCGAAAACGTGTACCAGGTTCATTGCCCCCGACTTTTCCTCAATGAGTCCGTGCGAGACGTGCGTATCCTTTATCTCGAGGTTGGCTACCCTGTACTCACGAATCCCCCCAGATCCTGATGCAGTATTATTACTGCTCACGTTCGAGGAGAGGGTTCGAATACCATCTGGCCACACGGTAAGCCTGCAAGGTGCGACAGATTTGGACACGACTTGAGTTTTGCTTAGAGCTGTCAAATTCATCCGGGACCAAGAGATCCAGAAACCGACCAGGCCGACACCGCGGAAATCCGTCGATGCCCAAATCCCTCAAACCAAGGGTATCGTACAGGCAATGCATATGTTTCGACAATCGTTCGGCACTAGGGACACCGCTGGTGGTTTGGAGAATATCCTCGCGGATGCCTACACTGATGCGCCGCTCCCCGGCTTGAATCCTCTTGAAGGGTGGAAGGAAGGGGTTTCCCTAACGCAGAGTCATTTCTGTGTGTTGTTGAAACCGCAGATCGTCCTCCATAGCGAGTCGAGTGAAGATTCTACCTGTGTCGTCGCCGCGGGGGTTACCAAGTTCAAGATCAACAATATCATGGACAATGAAAACGCGGATGATCCTATCAACGGTACCATCATGAGCAGGTAGAGTTCCGTGAGATCCATCGCTTTTGCGCTTGCTCATCTCGTGTAGGACATACATCGAACTTCAGGGCGTCCAGATCTTTGCGCCATCCAAGACCAGCTCAACAAAAGACGGATGCGTTCCGGTCGAAGTGCTTGTAGATTTCAGATGCGAGAGCAACGATTTCGATCGACTGGTTCCACAAACCGAGGCAACGATTCGCTATGACAGGTTCAACCGATTGAGGTTACGGGGCAGCACGAATGTGCACGATCCCTTCCCTGATCCACCCAATATCCATCTCAAGTTCCAGACGGTGAGTAATACAGTTCACTGTCATGCACTCGAGCTCAACGCACCGGCCTGAGCAGGATTTGATCAACATCTGGGTCCCTCGGTTCACCGTCTCCGCTAGCGACGCCCATTTCTCCGCAATCTCCGACATTGTCACGAGCCTCCTGCTGTTCTCAGACCCCGCCCAAAAAAGTCGGTTGGAGAGATTAGAAACGCTCCTCTTTAGCTACGACTTCACCGACTTCAAGTCCTCCGCGAACGTCGTTTCCGGCTTGCAGAGTCGGCTTCGTGAAGCGGTCAACCAGGAACAGGATGCTCAGTGGCGCCTCCGTCGTTTCGCTGCCACGGAGGACCAGGCGAAGTTGGAGATGGCCAAGATTAGAGCGGATGTTCTCGCGTTGGCCGACGAGCTGGCTTTCATCTTCGAAGCAATCAGGCTGGCACAGGACAGGAGCGAAGAAAACTCGGAGCATAAGTCGGCTTTACTCTTGTTAGCGTCTTCGCCAGAGATATCCTGGAGGATGCTGGATTCTCGTCGAGATTTGTTGGCCAAGCTCTCCGTCAACGGAGTCAAGTTCTCGTGGCTAAATCGTCAGGATAGCGCGGTCGTGAACACGCTCAGAATAGGGAACCTTCACGTCTTTGATGGGCATCATGAGGCAATCTGGCCGGAGATCCTTTGCAAGCATAATGAGCCGAAGGACCACCATCTAGTTAGGGTATGTGTTTCACCTTTGATTGTATTACCCCACGCTGATATCCCTTCGCAAGCGGGACGTGTTTGCGATCCTATCGTGGATTGTGCTCGCACCGGTCGGCGGTATCTCGATCTATGAGAAGTTCGAGGTAGATCTGCACCCGCTCCGCTTACAACTCGATACCAAAGTCGGACAACGGATCATGGAGTACATCTGGCCAGCGAGGAAAAACCGTCGTAAACGGGAAGCAGAGCAGACCGACTCTTTCACCAGCATTGCAAGGACCCAGTCTTCGACTCCGACAGACCCTAGTCCACAGGATCTTTCTCCTGGTCCATCCGGAAAGGGTCGGAAATCCATGGACCACACGCTATTAGCACCTATACAGACGAGGAGACTTGGGGGTTCGAGGTCGTTCACGGATCTCAGAAGCGCTGCGAGTAGCCCCATGAGCGCGTTGCACATGAATCGTTCCACGGACGCGCTCTCTTCTCCAACCCAACCCCTTCGACGAGGGACGAGCCTCGCGCCTGGCGTTGCAGGGTTGAACGACGCGGCGATCATGAAGACCAGATCGGCTCAAAAGACATTCGTCGCTGTGGATATCGCTAGTATCTCCGTCCTGTTGAGTATCCAGAAGCAGGCCGCCTTCCTGCTGCGTGACGCTCGCATCAACACTCGGGATCTGCATTATAGGAACCAGACTTGGAGTGTGAGCGTTCTTTTCATGCTGGCGATTTTGTCTGTCTGGTTGCTGACTTTGTCCAGTTCGAGGAACTCGTGGAACAATTCATCCCTTCCGATCCAACATGGAAGGGCTGGGTCAAGATGGCATTACACCAACCGTTCTTTGAGGTCATCCCCGTGGCTCGAGAGTTGATCTCCAAGACCAAACGGATCGCCTCAAAGAGCGTTCAACAATCTACTGACACTATCACACCGCGCCGCGCGAAGCCAACGAAAACATCGGAACGACAGCCACCCAAGACCAAGGACAACTCGGACCGGTCAAAAATTCTCGCTAGTCCGTTCACGGACGAACCGGAGGTGATGACCCAAGTAGAACGATCAAAAACCCCACCACAGATCGCGAGGATCAACGGAAGCGGCAGCCCAACCAACAGCAACTCGCTCGATAGAGATCGTGCGAGGGTCACCAGCATGTTTAGACGGACCACAACATCGCATTCGAGGATAGGTGGTGACAACGTGAGTGCGTCCCCGTGTTCCTCACTCAGACACTCACGCTTGAAGTAGAGCATTGCGTCGTTAATATCCTCAGCACACAGTGTTGCGAACCACACCAGCCGCACGGTCCATTCTGATTCCAGTAAATCTATCACCTAAAAGCGAAGCCCCCTCAGAGACACGTACCATCATTAAGTTATAATTTCTGGCGCAATTTTGACCACACTCTGTATCCATAGATCCCTTAGTTTCGTTGACCGCTAATCTGACTTGCTTTGCTTGTTTGCTTGCTCTCGGTTTGACCAGTTCAAAGAGATGACAAAAAGCGCGAAGTGCGAAAAGGTTGTCGAATTGGTGGCGATGAGGATGAATGCATACAAAGACTTGCAATTATCTCGTGATACACAAATACGCATACGGGCATAGTCAAAGGAGCCCGCGGTGTGGATTCGTTTAGTGACCCGCCCTCCTGCTCTCCTGGATGATACCCGAAAGTTCCTCCAGCTTGCGTTTTGAACGGAGAAGGGTGCCGAGCTAGATAACGTCGAGGAAAAAAAAGTTCAATCAGCGTCCACGCAATGCAGGGTGTGGAAAGGTAGGAGGGGGGAGGGGTAAAATGAAGTACCCTCTTCTTCGTCAATTTCCTGGCCTTCTTATCCTGTACAAGATAAACGCGGTGAGATCGGGCGAGTCGTGAACGACCGTAAGGTAGGATGCAGACCTTGGAGTTCCTCAACAACTCGAGAACTCGCCTCTCATATGGGGCAAATCCGACGACCTCTCTCACGACGGACCTCACGAACTGGGTCTTCTTCGATAGCCGGCCTTTGAGGTGGCTTGGCTTGACCTTTTTGGGGATGGGAGTGGTTTCGTAGCCCTTGTTAAGGCCAACGCGAATTCCTAATAACGTCCACCGCATCAGCACTCCAACCCGAAGAAGAACACTGAAAGGGGCGAACCTGATCGAGCCATTTTCTCAAGTCTTGAGGTGGTTTCTTCGGGCTCGTGCCAGGCCAAGATATGGACGGTGAATTGATGATCGAGCGTGGGAGAAAACGTGGCTTCAACTGTACAGTCACGTGGTATAATTCCAACTAGACGCCGTATCAACCTTTCCCCGTCCTGGGGCTCCGTTCTTCCGTGAGAGGATTACTTAGTTTGTGCGATCGAGGGGACGAAGGGGGGGAGGACGGACGGAAACATGGTATTTACATCGAGGGGGTTACATCTAAGTGTATGTGCACATGCAGCGGATCTATGCTGTGGTCGTCGCCCATTGACGAACCACCTTCACTCTCGACGATCCGGTCGATCCTGGGGACTTTGCAACACCTACAACGTTAGACATGGTCACTGAGATCGGCGTCCGAGGTGGAACACTCGATGCTGGAGAAGACGGCGGTGGCGGATGGGGAGACGAACCCTCTTGCGACCCCCGGACCCTCATCTTAGGCTTGTCCGCTGGAAGCCGAGGGACACCACCGCCCTCTTCCTCTTCCTCCTCTTCTTCATCATCGTCATCTTCCCCGTCCCCAGCATCCTGGGAAGAATGTATAAGGGACCATCTAGAACGGTCATCAGATAATGCGCTCACAGGATCAAAGTCCTCCATCTGTCTATCCTCCTCCTCTTCCTCGTCGTCGTACTCTTCGTCATCATCGATCCACCTACCTCTCCAGTCCACCATATCAAGCTCTTCCGGTGATACGGGCCGCATCCGCGTCCATTGCATTCTTGGACCGTTCTTGGCACGGTCGCTAACCCTGAAACCGTAGATCTTCGGGGTGTAAACTTTACCCGCAGCCCGCTTTTGTCCCCCGTGTGGATTCGGATTTGTAAATGCGGATTGATGAGAGGAGTTGCTCTCTGTTGGTGAAGTGGAGGCGTTCGCTCCGGTCTGAGGTTTGTAGAAAGGTGCTGGGGCGAGTTCTCGGTAGCTTTGGAAGAATAGATGTGGAAATGTTGTGCCAAAAAATGCCCCTGATGTTAGAGTTAATGCTTCGCGAGTTTGCGGAAGTTGTTGGGAACACACCGTCGACCCCTTGGTATCTACTGCTGGGAGGGGCGTAGATGTCGTGACAATTTGGACAGTACAGTTTGACGGTGTCCAAGCCGGGTAGATCGGACCTTCCGCATGGAACGACGTTGGTGCCCTGGCAGAAAACCCTTGGGCAAAGCCCAAAAATCCCGGCCTCATACTTGTCAACCTATGTCGCTGTCTGAGGCTCCATCCAAGGAAGAGCCGTTTAAGCTTCCGTACCATAGCTTGTAGCCCTTGCCTCGTTAGGATATATCGTTGGTGCACAAGACCGTACAAAAGTTCAGCCGATGCCTCGACAATTGAGACATCCGGGATCTTTGCACTCTCTTCGTCTTCTCAAAACACCACACCGGTTAACGATCCGTACGGAACGCTGAATACTACCGCAAACTTACCAGGCTCCACGTCCAAAACCATGTCCATAGCCTCCTTCCAGAACGGAACCATAGAGTTCAATCCGGTCAGGTTAAAGTCGTCTTCGATGAAGTCTTCGGCGACTTCGCAAAAGTATTCGTGCCCGGGTAAGGAGCAAAACCAGGATATCCATGTCAGGGTTGATGTTGGTGTTGATGAAGCTAAAAGGCCACGAGAAGAGAGAGTTGAAGCCGACATAGATGGCGTATCGTAGGCAAATCCGAGATGTGATAGCAGGTTGGAGAACGAGAGATCTAGTCAGCTGTTCGCTCTGGGCCACAAAAAAAATGAAAAAGATGATACGCACTGTAGCCCTCTTGCTCTTCAACCTCCTCCATGCCCTCATTGCCATCGACTGTAGCGTTTAGACCCCCGTCCTCCGGCTGCTCGGGATTGAATTGATTGCCAGCGTCATCCTGTCGCCTAAACCTTTGAGACATGGGGAGAGCAGCAGATGGTTGAGGACCCGATTATAAGAGATGGTGGCAATCGTGATAATTGTCGGCCAGGCTTTCGAGGGATTACGTAATACTATTCCACCCGAACATTCGGATGTAACCTAGCTACTGTTCGTAAATGCAAGTCCGAACGAAACGTACATTAGACAGGGCATGGGCAGGTAAGATTATGACGACGAGCAGCAGCTGGCTAATGACAATGCTGAGCCCACCGTATATCCACGCGTATCTACTGCCATTCATGACGTTGAGTTCGACCGCAAACGTGCTTACGGTCGTGAGAGTGCCGCAGAAACCATCGATGAGCCCTTGAAGGGTGGAACAGGCGTGGGGAGACACGTGCGAATGTTTGTTCTGCAGGACGTGGAACACGCCCAACAATCCCGTTCCAAGAACGTTGGCTGTCATCGTGCCGAGAGGGACCTTCTTCATCACCGTGTTCATGTAGATGGCGAGGAGGTAGCGTGAAAGAGTCCCGGGAAATGAGAATAGTAGGGAGGCGAGGGCTTGTGACCGATAGGACAGCGGGTGTCTTGCGTAGGCTGGAAACGTCGCGGCGTAGATGAGGACGCTTACAGCAGACAGCGTGTATCGTACCGTGGGTCGAGGGGTAGGAAAACGCGGAAAATGTGGACGTATGATCTGCGCGAGGTACGAACCAAACGAGACGGATGACATTGATATCATAAGGGTGAAGACCACTTTCGTAATACCATCAATGACCTACGACAAGGACGTAAGTCGAGACGAGTAGAAAGGGTGGTTCAGAATCACATCTCTCAGCCAATCCCGGTCAGCATCGGAAGAGTTTGTCCAGGAACCAAATACGTCGTATTGCCAACTGGAGAAGGTTGTCAGGGACCCACAAAAGCCTGTGACTCGTCAGCGGGGGATAATAACGTGCCGAGAGAAAAATGCTTACCGGTCGTGAGCGCAATGTAAACGGGGGTGTAGCTGGTTGCGAAGAGCGTTCAGCACTCAGAAACCGCCAAGGTTCCGGAACCGATGAGACGCACCATTCAGATATGGGGACCTTTAACGCCAGGCAGAACCCCATGACGAGACACCCGACACCTTGTACGTAGGCGAGGGGAAATATGCTCTCCCCGTTATAGGAGGTTAAACTGACCAACCCCAGCCTCGCAAGAACGCCAAAGACTGACGCCGGCATGAGAAGAGCGAGGATCTCCCAGTTCAGCGGGTGAAACAGCTGCGGCGGAGGCTCCAGAACCTCTTCTGTCGTTGCATCCCCTTGTACTTCCTTGGGCTCTGGTTGGGGATCGGCAGGACTCTCCTCAGAAGCGATCGGCATGCAAGCTAAGGTCCAAGGTTAAAAGTATTAGATTCTCACGGACGCGTCTCTGCAGAATCAAAAAGACGTGGATTGGAATTGCTCTGTCATACTACATGTACCGCGTGCCAGCTCTGTACAAAGAGTAAGAAAGGAATGTCAGAAGAAAGCGAAGCCCAAAATCCCTTGACCCAGAAAAGATGAGCATTATAGACCCTCTGTTTAATTCTCGGATTTTGCCATTTAGGAGAATCACCACGACAGGATCCAGTTGTCTCCCTGGGTTATAAAAAATCCTGAAGATAAATGTAAGATGAAGAAAGAAAAAGGATGGGAGAGACGCGGCCTCGGTCGGTGGGACCATTCGCTTTAGGGCAGGACCCGGCCCCGCGGCGCAAGCTCAACTCGGGACGTGGGAGGATCACAACTTTAATACACGTTACATTAACATGGCATCC
>Ga0307510_10011218_pt1 | contig 10656 bp, 9 predicted proteins | sample 12_EM_MG_FD_207224 | JGI IMG/M metagenome (GOLD analysis project Ga0307510, IMG submission 207224) | Populus trichocarpa ectomycorrhiza microbial communities from riparian zone in the Pacific Northwest, United States - 12_EM | ecosystem: Host-associated > Plants > Roots > Unclassified | place... | reverse complement strand
TCTCCCCAATCTGGTGGAGCCAGCTCCATTGTCTGCCACCCCTTTCCCCTCCGGAGTCTGTTCTTTATTATTATGATTATTATCCAAGAGCCCTGTAACTCGATAACTTTTACCCTATTTCATTGGAGTGGTCTTTGAATAACCCTACGCTGTTCTCGAGCACTATATGTCTGTCGTCAGAGGTGTCAATAAACACCGCTAAATCTTTCTTTCTTCCGCGTTTTATTATTCATCTACCTATTTACTTTACTTTCTTTATTCCTTCAGCCTTTCTCCGAATCTTTTCTTTCTTTCCCTCCTTCCCTCCTTCCTTCTTTTTATATTTCTTTCGATCCTTCTACATCCTCTGTTCGAGTCAAAGCCTCCCGCTTTGTATGATATGTTATCTTGGAAAAAATGAAATAAGATGAAGAAAAAGAGGCTCAATTCATGGCCGGGCCACTCTTTATGCGTGAGTAAAAAAACTAACCAGCACCAGGCTCAATCAATCCCCGATATGCAACCGAACATGTGCTCATTACCGTGATGGAAATAACTATACAACTAAGCCAGTGGTGCTACTCGAAATCGACTTTCCCCCTTAACACGTGAGAAACATACATATCGCAACCCCCGTATTACATATCACGATACGTACAGTTGCACCTGACTATAATAAACCCCTTATAGTGAATCTCTGGTTATAAGGAACAGTTCCTCGCAGCCTCTCTAGTGAATTACTGCAGAGACCAGTCTGCTATACTAGTAGTAAATGCCCATTGTAAAAATTGGTGAACATGGGGTCTTGATTCTTGGCGTTCATTATAGCCAGGTACGACCGTACAGTACCTATACTGGTACTGGACCAGATTAGATTCAATATAGATGGCCTCCATCTCACATATTATCCACTCGATCTTCCCCGGGGGAACCTGTCTGCCTACCTACCTGCTTACTGCAGGGTATAATAGTACTATCATACCGAGCGAGAGAGAAAGCCCCGAGTAGAAAATCTACCCTACCCTACAGTGCCCTACTCTACTATACAGCACTTCCCTGTTCCCGGCGGGCACGCACGTATTATACTCAGATATTATGGAAGTGAAAATCGTGTATGCAAAGAACCCTGCTATTGAGGATGAGTTATTGAGCTGCGCCAGAATACTCGAGTGGAGCTAATTAATAGAAAAGATCGGCACATTCAAATACGGTAGAGGAGTCCGGACCAAAACTTGGCAGACATAACTTAACACATCACTGATGATGTGTATGATAACCACGGCCCGCACAATTTTTCTGCAATAGTATTAAGGAATGAAACTCGAATGCAAGTGCTCGGGGGTTTAACCTCCCAGCGGCCCCCTCTCTCACTTAATCTGCAAGATTCCCGAGCCTTCCAGGTCTTATTCTTGTCATGCTCGATTTTTACTTCCATATTCGAGCACCATAGAGAAATCCCTTCTGACACACACTCGATAATCTCTGGAATCAGACCGACCGGATGAATAGGACGGAGAGTGATGAGGTATGATTCACAGCGGAGAGACCCAAAGATGAAAATTTCAATCGTATGACATCATGATACAGGGACATATAATTTTTTATGTCAGTATTGTTTTATATGCTAGAAGTGGATAAATATACTCATCCTTTTACTTGTATAAGTTTATCAATAAAGATTAAGGAGCTGACCAATCTGCACCCAGCCCCGGCCAGCATTATTACAAAATATAATAACCATGAAATGCTCACCTTGTAGATTTGGCTCCCAAGTCTGTGCCTGTAGGCCAAATGTGATATGTTGTGATCTTCTCGCCAGGGTTCATCAAAGCGAGAAACCTTGTGTAATCAGATGCGAAATACACGTAGACTCCCGGTACCCTCACAGCCGAACACAGTACTTGTAAGAACCCAACATTCTCTCTTTCTCTCTCCGCAAGATATGATTCGCTGGGAAAGCCACCGCTGCGGGTAGTATTCCTTTGTCCTCCCTGCCTTCCTCCTTCTTCTTCTTCCTCCACATGGAGGATTGACAACTAACGACTTTCCCCAACAAGTGCCCAGGCAGTCAGCCCTGTTTTCGAAGAAGCAAAGCAAAGCAAAAAATAAAAATAATATATAAAAATAAAAAAAGCATCAGCGTATGATACTACAGTACAAGTACAGGCACTGAGCAGCCGGTACGTATTAGGAAAATCCCGGTTTCCGAAGAGGGCTTACGTACGATATGAAATAGCTTGGCTAACCGGTCCGGTAGGATTTGTCTCACGGTATCATGCAAATTGTCAATATAACGAATGAACGAACAAACAACCTTCAGCTCGAGCTCGCAGTACAGAGAAAACGAAAACTGTCCAGCGCGCGGAAGAAAAAACTAAAACTTGGAGCCAATACAGCAGCACCCGAGCAGAGTGTGCCGGCGAACCGTAAAACCCCCACTTAATCATGGGATTGGATGGATGGGGAAATGGTTCAGCTGGACTGTGCTCGTACAAAATAGGTATCGCATCATACAGTTAGCGGAACTGGGGATGGTAGTCTAATTAACTTTTTCATTTATTTTTTGATTACTATCGCACCAGGCACCCCCGTTGCACTGGTACCGCATACTAGACCAAGCATTGAGTTCCATATTGTGCCTGCGTGAGAAAGCCTTGCGGGCGGGAAGCAAGGAAGGAAGGAGGCAAGTAAAAGAGTGGAGGAAAGCGATAGGGAAAGAATGGCTCTTCTGGAAAAAGGACCAATTAAAAAAAAATTTGCCCCAGATTCTCCTCTCTTGACCCCGTCGTTTGATGTTGCTGTTGTTATTTTTTTACTTTTTTCAGAAACTATTCTTAGCGACAAGTGAGAATTGGGTTTCGAAAATTCCTCAAGGTTGGTCGGTATGGTGGTGGGGGCGGGATTTCGTTGGGTGAATGAATTGCATGCAGTGAAAGGGGAGAGGGGTGGGTTCCATCCGTCTGCTTGTTTGCCTGCTTTCTTTGGTGGTTTGGGGGCGCGGTTAGGGGGCTCACGCGATATCACTCGGGTTGTGCCTTCTTTTTTCTTTTTTTCCTCCGCGCGGGAGAACTGGTGGGGTATCGCGAGGAATGCGCCCCAAGAAAAACATCCGGACTTGTCGCGAGGTACGATACCCGAGAACGGGGAATTCACGAAACATTTGGCAAAAAAATGCCCCTGCCTACCCGAGCCGTCCATTCAGATTCGCAAAGCCCCTGTTTTGGGATATTGGACTCGTACTACTGTGCTGGGAGTATAATACTTTCCGACCTGCTGGTTGGGAGCGCCTGTATCACGGTGTATAAGGAAAACTTTACTAAACCCGTTCGTCCCGGGTTTTCGCAAAATTTTCATTAGATCCCGAAGCGGTACAAAGTGCCGGTACTTGGGGACTAGTTGGTCGGTCGCTCGTGCCTTTTCCGGGCCAATCAGGGGTAATGCAGGAGGGCTCTCGCTAATGCGGAAAATTTATCTTCTGGGGTATGACCCCCCTTGTCCTGTGCGAGTATTCTGGGCAATGAACACGGATTATCAGTCTGCCCGGGCTGTGAAGGTTTCGAAGAAAGGAGAAAAGACGGGAAACAAAAAAGTACCGTGTTTCTTTATAATTGTGGATGTGAACACGAACGAGATGATGTGATGGTGTTGTTGAGATACCGGTACTTTATGACTTTGCGTCAGAGGGAAGAAAGAGGGGAAGGAAATGCACTTGTAAGATGACACCCCCGTCGGATGCTGCTTTGAGACAGGACAAAGCAGTGCTGTGCCCGAGTACAGGCACAGTAGACCGTACGGTACTAGTACATTGCTATTGTACCAGTGCAATAGAGTTACAGTAAGGTGGAGTCATTTTCATTCTTTTTTTTCCTCTTTGATCCAGTTGAATGCTCATTTTTCGCCCTTCGAGTGGCTTTGATTTGGATAGCCTCCCCGGCCCCATAAACGGCGACAGCTCAGACACGCATAAGATCGGCTCGTTGAGACTTTTGAGAAAAGGCCACCGGGATGAGTTCTTTTCTCGATTTTGATAGTCCTTGGATTTATTCGTAACTGTAGGATGATGCTGGCGGGTACCCTAAGTCCCGGTATAGCCTAAAAGACTCCTACCGTAAGAGGGACTTAAAATACCCCCATTCCAAACAAGTAGACAATAACACCGCTATCAAAATCATCAATCGTGGACAGAAGAATGGCCCTTGGTTAGACCCTGCTGTGAAAGGATTAACCTCCAACCTAAATGAAAAATTTAGTACATTATGTTGAATGAGGAAAAAGGAAAGACTTTCTATGTACCTCCTTCCACAGCTGTTCTTCCACAGGGCTAAATCTGACTCTACAATACCGGTATTTGGCCATATTGTATCCTGTGGGGTAAGTAAGTCTTGTGGTGCTTAGCATGATGGCCGTGCTCGAGCGCACTTGTATGGCGGGGGTGTGATGCCGTGCTGTATGTCTGTGCGAAAGGTCGCAACTCACATTAATGCAGGCCAGCCCGTACCGGTAAACGAGGAAGGAGTCTGGTTGGTGTGGGCATGATAGGGGAAGTGGGAGAAGCGTGTCCCAACGATCAGATCGCGCCACCGACACGCTGATTGGCACTTGTACCTTGCAGACCGGATTGGTATAAAAATTACGGATTTTGGCCTGCTGTAACCGTACAAGTGCTTGTAGAGTACCGGGACAAGTACCAGTGAGTTTTGTGCAACATCTCATGACCACTGCTGCTCCACTGCTGCTGTTTGGCTTGAGGAAGCGACCTTGGAAGATCATTGCAATTTCCCTTCAAAGAAGCTGCTTGTCTCACGATACAAGGGGGGGCCTTTTGATTGCCCCCTGGCTTGCTGATACCTACCGGAGCCCAGTTTATCGATGTGGCGTGTGAGGTATCGTCGCAGCGCGCGACGAATGTGCGACAACTGTTGGCTCAGAATGAATATTGGTGTCATAGGGCCACCTCTTTTATGAGAATGAACAATGAGAGTAGGAAGGTAAGAGCCAACACGAGAAGGGTCTGATCGTGGTGCCTGGGGGGGGGGAGGTGTTTATTTGACCTATCGCAGGTGGATCAGAGTTGCTTTGTCCTTTCCAGCTCAAACGGAATTTTGGAGTGCGAAGCTATTATTTGGCGAGATTCCGTAGCCTTCAAGGTACTGTGCTGCCACGGTACCGCCCTCCTCTCACTACAAACGGATAGGGTATGGTGGGGTCCTCCAGGGAGGACCAATCCACTATATAGACAAATCAGCGTATTTCTCCATTCAGAAGAGCTCCGTGTTTGTCCCAATTGGTTTTCCTCTGGTTTTGCCGAAAAATAAATAACTATTTCACTCAGTCGCCATTTATTGATTTCGCTTGTTCACTAATTAGTACAAGCCGCTAACTGCTTCCCGTGTTCTCTCGATCCCCGCCCCTCCTCCTTTGATACTGTATGTACTGGGCCCGCCTACTCAACCAACACTTCCTTTTTCTCCCCCATCCTTTTTCCTTCCCTTCTTTCCCTACTCTTTCTTTGCATTGAGCTGGAAACTGCAGAAGTAGCACCGCCAACTGCGATTGGTGGTCTTCTCGCTCGCCCACTCCCTCTTCACGCCGGACCACGCCTGCTCGCTCATCCTGTCACTCGCTGATTCGTGGCCGTTCATTCTTTTTTTGTTATCCCGCCCAACTTGGCCCTCAGCGGCTCTCACTGTCTCCCACTTTCTCCGCCTTTAGACACAAACTTTCTTTTACCACTGCAGCTCATGTTTCAATCCCCCCGCTGCTCTTAATATCGACTGCCTTCCCATCTTCAGTCACTCCCTGATATCGAGGAAGGAAAAATCTGGCCGACTCGTCCAAGGGTGATCAGTATCCGGCCATGCATATTGGCCGCCCTTCCGTTCTCCGTGCACTGCTTGTGCTTTCACTTTTTGGTGAAATCTCTCTATCCAGAGGGGAAAACATATATCGCCGTCAGGATGGAAATGTTGCAGTGACGACTTCAAACAATAAACCTTCGCCCTCAACAGATTCCCAAGCTCCAAGCCAGACGTCTGCCTCTCGCGCGGCCACAAACACGGTTTCAAATGCTCCATCATCTACAGAAAATTCCCAGAGCTCGGGCCGTCCTAGCTCAACATCTGGGGGAAAGAAGGCTGATGAGACGACCAAGAACTCCCCCGCGCCTACCATGGCCGAGGGCGGAGACGGCTTGACCTCAAGCAATACGAGTGGGTTTTTTCCCTTGCGATCTATTATCGTTGATACGGGTTCGTGGTTGTTGGTATCATCGTAACTAACCTCTTGATAGCAAACCCCGCGGACGAGATCTACCGGGGAGGCTTGCCAATAAATCCTATAATAACACCTGGGATTGCAGTTGCGGGAGTGTTGCTTTTACTTGCTGGTATACCATACTGCTTGATTGGGATCAAAATCAAATTGTAGGAGATATTCGTCTAAACGGGTATGACATCTACTAACAATATTTGGGATAGTCTGCATATTTTCCTATCTACAGCCCTACTAGCTAGTTTGGGTGTTACTGTCCTAGTTGTCTACGTCATGAACCCACCCGTTAAATTCGCAATTCAGGGAGCCTATGTTACTGCTGCAACGATTACTGGCCTTCTGACAGGTGGTTTGGCCGTTGTATTTCCTGAAGTTACGGAAGCCCTGGGTTGTTTGTTGGGCGGCTTTTGTGTTTCTATGTGGTGTCAGTGCCCTATTTCCCGTAAGCTGGTTGGCGGTGTTTTGCTGACTCAACCCAATCAACAGTTCTTGTATTGAAACCTGGGGGGCTGGTAACATCTGTCTACGGCAAACTTATACTAATTGCTGCCTTTTGTTTCGCACTTTTTGCTTTAGCATTTTACCGGCTTACTAGGCCATATTCTTTAATATTTTCTCTTTCTTTTTCTGGGGCAACCACAATAGTTCTCGGGATCGATTGCTTCTCCAGGGCTGGCCTCAAAGAATTCTGGCTTTATATTTGGGGTAATGATCAAGCCTCCTTTTACCCCCCAGGGTTGATCTGGCGGTGGAGAGATGCTAACCGATGACAGCCCTTAATGATAATATTTTCCCTTTGGCGACCAATAATTATCCACATACCCGTGGTATTAGGGTTGAAATCGCTGTCATCGTCCTCATCACAGGTTTTGGCGTTATGTCACAGGTCAAGCTTTGGAACATTCTTAAGGGGCGGCGGGATGCTAAGGACGCCGAGAGACGAAGACAAGATGCAGATATCGAAGCTATGGATGCGGATGCTGGATTGAGGGTTGAAGAGGAGCACAAGTTGGAACGGGAGCAATGGGAAGCAACCTTTGGGCACAAAAAGGTAGATGGGGTCATTATTGAAGAGAGACCGGCTACTGGAAGGATAAGCCGAGCGGACTCGGGGCTTGGGGATGATGTGGGCTATGGAAAGAATAGCATTGACCAGGTTGAGGAATTTGTGGAGACCGAAGAGATGAGAAGGGAGCGTGAGGGGCATATTCAGATGGCCCAAATGAAAGGTATTGGGTCTCAGCCGATAAACGCATCTGGAGGGGGCACAACGGAAAGCCAAGGACCTCCAAATCAGGACCAAGTATCCGAGGATGCCGACAAAATTGAGCCAGTTGAAGGCCCGGATGCTCCGAAACACGAAGGGGCCCCTACATCTGGGGCTGTTTCAAGACACCAATCATCACAATCTACCACTCCAGATGATTCAAATCAGCTTACCCCCAAACGGCTCTCCTCCCAATCTGTGGCGTCGCAGGAGGCAGCTGTGCAAAGGTCTAATGTCCCACCGCCACCTGTGGTGATCCCTCTTCCGGTCCCAATCCCGGTTGAGACCGAAGATGACGATGACGAAATATCTTCTCTCGCCACATTTGCTGGATCTGATCGGATTATCAGCCAAGAGATAGATGAGGATACTATTAGATCAGTGGTCAAGATGGTTGATGAGGAAGACAGGGCTTCTAGTGTAGCGGCAACCCTTGATGACAATGAGGATGAAGCGGTTGACCCTACGGAAAGGGATTTCTCACCCATCGATGAGGCTTCGCACGAGGATTCCCCCCCACATGCACCACCGGCCAAAATTGAAGTGGAGGAAGTACCTGACGAGTCCCACAATAGAGATTTGGGTTCGATCCTCGCTGGGGAAGAAACACAGGTAATGACTGAGAATAAATCCGAGGGGGCGGAAGCGCCAGAGCCTGGAAAGAGTGATGCCCCATTACGGGACAATGCTGAGAATGACAACGTCACCGAAGATCACTCGAAGAGAACTGATTCCCCCGATGAGACAACTCTTGCTGCACCAACATCCAACTCCACGCCTCCGGGCACCTCGCCGCCGTCGGTGGCTTCTACGGCCCCAGCGAATCTCGCCCAGATACGGGGAGATCTAGCACCAGCATCAACTCCCAAGTCCGAATCGAGTTCACCCTCACCATCAGTCCCAGAAACACAGCTCCGGGCAAAGTGCTCAAAAGTCGTCAAGAATTACCGAACGAATGAATGGGCAAAGCATCTCGCAGATGCTGAGCTACCAGAACTGGACATGTTGGAAGAAGCCATCGAGGCCACCGATGCTCCCGAGGAGACTCCTGCGCCAGTCCACATTGAGGAACTCCAGGAGACTGCAGCTATTAAACCGTCTGCACCCTTAAGGGCGGTCTCTAGAGTATCCAACTACGAGAATCCGAGCCCAGCGCCGGCTCCAGTTAACCGCCCACCTGTGCAGCTAGGAAAATCACGTTCCTCCATTCGCATAAGCTCTGCACCGAATCCTTTACCAGAGAGTGTTTCGCCTGTTGAGCGCTCTATGCCGTCTACCGGCAGGGCAACGCCGGTGCCGTTTACGCAAAATACCTTAATTGGGAAACGTGAGAGCATGGTTCGAAGTAGACAGAGCTTCAATGCTCTGGCCGAGTACGGGACAACGTCTCCCTCCCCAACCCCACAGTCACCCCCAGAACCCAAGCATCAACAACCTGTAGCGGTTGCTGCCCCAAATGCGCCTTCCGGCTTTCAACGCCAATCTACAGGCCCATTTTCTCAACTCCCCACAAGTGATAATAAGTCTGCATATCAGTATCGACTTAGCATGCTCGACGACGATATGCCTTTGGCTGATCGCCGTAACGAGCTCCTTCAACACGTGCCTCAGGCCGGCGCTGTGCCGGTACCTCCTCAACAGCAGCAACGCCGCAGCCTCTCGCCCCAAGTGGATAAACGTGAAGCCATGCTCAAGAATTGGCGTGAGACAGTAAAGGCAGAGCTCCAGACATCTGGTCACACAACCCACGCCATCCAAGAGAGAAGGGGTGAAATGTTGAATGAAAGGATTCAATCAATCCAGAACGAACGCCATAAGAATCTGAAAGAAAATTTCAGGGATGAGATGTTCGACGAGAGGATGCGGCAGAAAGATATGCTAGACCTTCACAAGGAGGCCATGAGGAGGATGCAAGCGAGTGCGAACAAGCACATCTAGGAAAATGCCCCACTCGGGGCGTGTGAGAAATAGCCTCCACTTTCTTTTTCCATCTGACGTTTTGGCAGATTTATGATTTCAAGTACATACTTTAGCGTGAATTTTGCATGATTGCTTGCACCTATGTACCTACCTGCGTGGGATATTTCTTGTCATTCTCCTAGATTGGTAGGGGTTAGCGTAGGCGACGGGTTAGTTATTTTGGAGCTCGATTGTTTTTTCCCTCTCTTCATCAGATGCCTATTTCTAGCTAATTTTTTCCCCTCGAAATCCTACCTATTTTTGGCATTTTGTTTTTTCCAGTTTAAAATCTTGCCCAGCTTGCATCCGAGGCCTTTTCTCACTCACTTGCTCATTCATGCCTCTTTGTCCCCATAGCCCCTACCTCCTTTTCCCTCACTCAAGTGTCGCGATATTTTCACTTTAAGGAAAGGGTATGGAGAAGAGACAAGGGGAGGTGCCGGAATGAACAAGGACTGTTAGCTAGACTTGACTTTGCATGCTTAGATGTTGGTGGTGACCAGGTATGGCACGGGTTGGTACCGTACATAGATGAATGGAGTTTGAGGGGAGAGATCATAACTTCGAAACACTGCTGGTGCGAAAGTGAACATGATATTACTAGGAGCGATTCTGTGGCGGGGCACAAGGCTTGGTACGCGGAGCTTGAACTCTAAGATACCATGCACTGTATTTATACCTGGCACTGGTTTTTATGGTAGGTATACACTACTCACGAGTGATATTGCAACTATCGCCCGAAATTTCCTACTACCATGTCTTCCAGACCAGACCAGACCAGACCAAATACCACCTTATCACCGGCGGCCATACCCATTTCCGCGAGCGTACATACCACATACCAACCAAACAAGCTGTGCTGTAATGCACGATAAGGGTGAAGTGGGGTTGACTTGGTGCACTACACCATGCTATAACGATATCATAGCGGTTATAGCATGTCGTTAGATACGCAATCAACTATTGAACGTGATGTATTCTAGGAAGGAAGCACCTGCACAACCCCCCCTCCCCCCACCCAGTCCATATCAGATACCCACTGGCGCCGGCACAGCGCTTCCAGAACAGGAGAGACCTTGTTATACATAGACAGACGGAATGCGCATGCTATGGGGACAACCCCCTCCCTCCCTCCTAGTTAGTTATTTATACGAAGAGATAAGCACTGCGAGTGACGGTTT
>Ga0307510_10011217_pt1 | contig 10656 bp, 6 predicted proteins | sample 12_EM_MG_FD_207224 | JGI IMG/M metagenome (GOLD analysis project Ga0307510, IMG submission 207224) | Populus trichocarpa ectomycorrhiza microbial communities from riparian zone in the Pacific Northwest, United States - 12_EM | ecosystem: Host-associated > Plants > Roots > Unclassified | place... | reverse complement strand
CTGGAGTTGCGCGGCGGTCAGCACCTTGCTGTCGGCGGCGAGCTTCGCCCCCGTGAGCAGCGACTTCCGGGGCGGCGGGAAGAACTGGGCCAGCTTCGCCGAGTTCGCCGGGTTCGTCATGTAGGCGAGGAAGTCGGTGGCCTGCGTCTTGTGCTTGCTCGCCGTCAGGACACCCACGCCCGCCTGGCCGATGACGGAGTACTTGCCGGCCGGGCCCGTCGGCAGGGGGTACAGCGCGTACTTGAACTTGTCGGTGAGCAGCGAGGCGCGGGAGACCTGGGCGACGGTGAAGGCGGCGTCACCGGCGAAGAAGTCGGCCGTCGTACCGGGGCCGGGCATGGCCTTGGTCTTGAACGCGGCGTCGTGCAGGAAGGTGAAGGCCTGCTGCATCTCGGGGCTGGTGAAGGTGCACTTCTTGCCGTCCGCGCTCCACGCGGCGGCGCCGAAGCCGGTCCATACCGTGGCCAGCGTGTTCCACGACTTGTAGTCGAAGTCCCGGACGACGAAACCGGCCTTGCCGGTGGTCGCGTGGACGGCCGCTCCGGCGGCGGCGACCTGGTCCCAGGTGAGGGTCTTCGGGTCGATCTTCTGCTTGGCCTTCGCCAGCAGGTCGGTGTTCACATACAGCGCGAACGGCGAGGTCGAGAAGGGGTAGGCGTACAGCGTGCCGTCCCGGCTGAACTCCTTGGTCGCGCTGGCCTCCAGGTCGTCGTACTGCCAGCCGTCGGTCGCCTTCAGCTTGTCGGTCAGGCCGACCAGTGCGTCGGAGGCGATCAGGTCCCTCGACAGGTCGCCCATCCAGGCCAGGTCGGGCGCGTTGCCGCCGGCGATCTGGGTGGTCAGGGTGGTGTTGTAGTCGTCGAAGGGCAGGCTCTCGAACGTGATCGAGGAGATCTCGGGGTGCTGGGCGCGGTAGGCGGCGGCGATCGTGTCGAACAGTTTGAGCTGGTCCTGGTTCGAGGTCCAGACGGCCATGCGCAGCTTGACGTTCGTCGCGTCCGTCGCCCCGGATCCGTCGCCGGACGCGCCGCAGGCGGCGGTCAGCGCCAGTGCCGTCGTCAGCGCGACCGCGCCGAACAGCTTTCTTGCTCTGTTCATAGGAGTGGTTCCTTCGTGCTCTCGGCGCGCTGCGCCTCGGGTTGGCTAGTAGCCGGCGATCTGCGGCCAGTGGAGTTCGATACCGGCCGCCGTCAACCTGCCCTGGAGTCGGTCGACGAGGTCCTCGTCGGTCGCGACCCGGCGTGGGCTCAGGCCGAGATCGAGGCAGTACGCCACGAGCTCGCCGGCCGATTCACCGACGTTCCACTCGACCGGATGCAGCCGGTAGGCGCCGTTGGTGATGTGGGTGGTGCCGATGTTCTTGGCGGCCGGCACCAGGTTCTGGGTGGCCACCGGGATCAGCGCGCCGAGCGGTATCTCGAACGGCGCGCACTCGACGTCGATGTAGTTGTCGCCGCCGGTGGAGGGATGCAGATCGATCCGGTACATCCCCACCCCGACCGAGCCCTCGAACCGGGCCGGTCCCGCGTCCCCTCGGGCTTTGACGGAGATGTCCTGCTCGCGCACGGTGGTGAGCGCCTTGATCCGCCGGGATTCGCGGATGTACGGCGCCTGCGCGAACCCATCGGCGGTGCCGACCAGGTCGCCGCGCAGTCGCAGTCCGGGCCAGCCTCGGCCGCCGTCGGGGCGGGGCGCTTCGGTCTGGAGCCAGTACACGTAGGCGCGGGACTGTGCCTTCGCGGCGTCCAGGTGACGCTGCCGGTCGTCGGTGTCGATGATCGAGCCGCTGACGTAGTCCAGTTGGGGCCAGTTGGCGAGCACGATGTCGCTGTCGTAGAAGCCGTCGGAGAAGTTCTGCCGGGCGGCGATCCGCCGGAACTGCCACAGGTCCCGGTCGCCCGCGTCGAAGCGGGGGTCCCCGGTGGCGTCGCCGGCCGGGTTGACGTTCATGGTTCGCTCCTCCGGCACGAGGGTCCGTGGGTTCGGCGCGACGAAGGACAGCATCGGCGCACCCCAGTACGGCAGTTCGAAGGAGCGCCAGAAGTCGTAGTCGTCCGGCCGGGCGATGGTGTGGTCGCCGGCGACATGGTCGAAGACGAAGCACCACGCGATCGACTGCACGTTGCCCGGATCGGCGATCTCGGGGGCGCTCGGTTCACCGGTGTCGGACCGCCCCTCGGCCCCGACGACGTACTCGGTCCCGGTCAGGGGCAGCAGGTCGCCGGTCTCGGTCCCGTCGAGGACGTACTCGGCGGTGATCACCGTCTCGGCTCCGGTGCGCGGGTCCGCGACGGTGACGGTGCGGACCGTCGCGTCGCTCACCTCGGCGGCGACGGGCACCGCGGGTTGCAGGACGGTGAGCCGCCCGGTCGACCGGTACGGCGCGAGCAGGGCGGTGATCACCGCGTTCGCGACCCTCGGTTCGTGGCACAGCCTGCTCACCCGGCCGCGGCCCGGGTTGAGTTCCCGGTCGGCGCGAGCGGCCGCCGTCAGCGGGTAGTGGTCGCGGTAGTAGCGGCGGATGTCCTCCCGCAACGCGCGGTAGCGCGCGGTGACGCCGAACTGCTCCACCCAGATGTGCTCGTCGGGCGGCACGGCCTGCGAGGTGAGCTGCCCGCCGAGCCAGGCGTACTCCTCGGTCATCACCACGCGGCGGCCCCGTTGCAGCAACGCCAGCGCCGCCGCGACGGAGCCGAGTCCACCGCCGATGATCGCCACCTCGGCCGTGATCCGGTCGGTCATGACGACGTGTCCGTCCGCGCGACGATGGTGTCCCCCGGCTCGACCTCGGCGACCAGCAGCCGCTCCGTGTCCAGACCGGCCCACTCCTGCGGGTCCGTGGTGATCAGGAGTTGCAGGAGATCGAGCGCCTCGGCCGCCAACTGCTGCCTGGGGACGTGGAATCCGGCCAGTACCCGGCCGTCCACCCGATGGCCGCGCACCTCACCGAGGGCGGCTACCGAGATCTCTTCCGGTACGGCGACTCCGGCGCCGGCCAGCGCGTGCGCGACGTCCTCGGCCAGGAACGCGTCCTCCGCGATGATCAGGGTGGCCCCGGTCGCCCGGGCCAGCCGGGGCAGGTCGCCGATCCGCTCCTCACCGACCAGCAGGAACGCCAGCCTGCCGTCCGCCGAGGCGGCTTCGACGGCACCGCGCCGGTCCCGCGCGGTCGGCGTGTCGCGGCCGCGGTGGACGTACAGCGCCTGCTGGTGTCCGTCGGCCGCGGCCTGGTCGATCAGTGCGGTGGTCGGGGTGACGTAGTCGATGGCCACGTACGGCACGGCGGCGGCGGTCTCGTCCCGGCGGCCGATCGCGACGAACGGGAACTGCTCGGCGACCAGCCGCTCCAGCTCGGAGGCGACCATCTGTTGGCCGAGCAGGACGCAGCCGTCGGTCAGCCGGAGCCGCGTCTTGCGGTGGAAGAGGCTCCGCGTGCCGTTCTCGACCGGCGAGGAGGTGAAGAACAGCAGGTCCCAGCCGATGTGTTCGGCGGCCCGCTCGATGCCGTTCAGCAGTGGACCGTAGAAGTCCATGCTCTCGGGGGACAACGCGGCCTCGTAGGTGAAGACGCCGATGATCTGGTTGTCCAGACCGGCCAGCCTGCGGGCCGCGGGGTCGGCGACGTAGGTGAGTTGCTCAATGGCCGCCTTGACCCGCGCCCGGGTGGCTTCGGGGACCCGCACGTTCGAGCCGTCGCGGTCGTTCAGCACCACCGACACGGTGGTCTGGCTGACGCCCGCCAGCTCGGCGATCTCGCGTTGGGTGACGCGGCGAGGTCTCGGCGACATCGATCCTCCATCTTGATAATGCCTATCTTCACTTGCAGGTGATGACCGTAACTCACGGATGCCCGCCTGGACAAGAACCCGTTGACATCGACGTAGTGGCCTGGAAACGTACCGTTCACGGATTTGAAGATAGGCATTATCAAGGCGCGTCACCGAGCGCCGGACAGGAGCAGACGTTGACCTCCGAGGCCTTCTCCAGACCCACTCTCGATCGCCGGCGCTTCCTCGGCGCGGCCCTGGCGGCCGGCGTCGTACTCGTCGCCGAGTCGACCCCGATCGCGGCGTACGCGGCGGCCGGTGACGTCACCCTGACCGCCGGTGGCATCAGCCTGCTGGCCAGTCCGGGCGGCCGGCTCGCCATCCGTGACGCCGCCGGAGTCACACGGTCGGCCGGCTCGAAGTTCCAGGTCAAGGACAGCGCCACCGGCATCCACCTGTCCACCGGCGGCACCCCGGCCCTGAGCGCGCTCCCGGACGGAACACCGGCGATCCGCATGGACTACACGTTCGACGCCACCGCCGGCCCCACCACCGTCACCGGCTGGTTCAGCGTCGGCACCTCCCACGCCGTGCTGGAGTGGCGCGTCACCGGGGCGGACACCCTGGTCCCGGACGGCTTCCTGTTCAGCCGGGCGATCCAGGCGCCGACCGCGCCCGACGACTACATCGCGATCACCGAATGGGTCCGCGACGCGGGCGGGGGAATCCCGTACGAGGACACCCTCGGCGTCGCACACACCTCCACCTGGGGAACCGCTCTGCACGGCCTGTTCCTGCTGGACCGCTCCCGCCAGGCCTGGACGAACGCGACCTGGGTGCACGCGCCGGGCGTGGCCGACCCGGCCGGCGGCTGGACCAGCCGGGCCGACTTCTTCTTCTCCGAGACCCGGCCGTCGGCCACCGCCACCATCGGCCGGGGCCGTGCCCTCGGCCTCGAACTCACCACCGACCGCGACTTCAACCTGTACGAGTCGCCCGGCGACCAGATGCAGCTCACCGCCCTCGTCGCCAACGGCGGCACGGCGGCCGCCTCGGTCGACCTGGACCTGTGGGTGCGCGGCTTCGACGGCACGCTGCTGGCCTCCACGACCACGACCGGCAGCGTCGCCGCGGCCGGCACCTGGCAGCACACCTTCACCCTGACCGCGCCCGCTGGCGGAATCGCACTGGCCGAAGTGGTGGTCAGTTCGGGCGACGACGAGGCGTTCGCCCGGACCAATCTCGCGGTACTCCCGGCGTACGACTACCAGGCCGGCGCGGACAGCATGTTCGGCATCGCCAACTACCCGTGGCTCCAACGGCCCAGCGCGGACGCCCTGTTGGACCTGTGGCAGAAGGTCGGCATAGGTCTGGTCCGGATCGCGTACGACGGTGGCCCCGGGCTGCCGCCCGCCTCCTTCGACGCGCGCGGCATGCGGCACAACATCGAACTCCAGCCGTCGCTGACCGCGACCGACGTCGAGGCGACCACCTGGGCCGCGGACAATCTGGCGGTGGCGGCCGACGCCGGCGCCGGCTTCTTCGAGGTCGGCAACGAGCTGAACAGACCGTTCAACAGCGGCGACGCCGCGCAGGCATACCTGAACACGGCACTACGGCCGGTCTTCGACCGACGCGCGGCCACGGGCGACACCGTCAAGTTGATGAACAACGGACTGGCCGGCATGGACAAGCCGTGGGTGGAGAACTTCATCGCGGCGGGCGGCTGGGACCTGATCGACGCCTTCGCCTACCACCCGGGACGCGGCAACTTCACCGCGGACTACATACCGCCGGGCGACGACTGGCACACCGACGGTGACGGCACCTACTGGAACTTCTACGGTGGCCTGCGCCAGTTGAAGGCGCTGATGGCGGAGCACGGTGAGAAGGAGATCTGGCTGACCGAGGCCTACGCGCCGACCAAGCCCAACAGTTGGTGGCACGACACCTACCGGCACGCCGCGGAGAACGTGCTGCTCACCTTGGTGCTCGCCAAGGCCGAGGGGGTCCGGTGCGTGTGCTGGTACCAGTTCCACGACAGTGTGCTCGGCATGCCGCAGGTCGCCGACCCGGACAACGTCGAGTACCACTACGGCCTGATGAACCGCGACCTCAGCCCGAAGCCGTCGCTTCTGGCGTACGCGACAGCGGCTCGCACGCTCGACCAGGCCACCTTCCGGGGCCGGTTGACCTTCGCCGACCCGCAGACGTTCGGCCTGTGGTTTGACACCCCCGACGGTCCCGTGGTCGTGCTGTGGAACCGGGCCGACGGCTACCTGCTCAACACCGCAGGGCAGCGCACCGACTGGCACTTCCCCGCCCCCGAGGTGTGGGTCGACCCCTGGCCGACCAAGACCACGGTCACCGTCGCCGCCACTACCTCCGTACGGCAGGTGGACGCGGTCGGACAGGTCCGCCAACTCCCGGTCGCGGGCGGCCAGGTGACGCTGACGCTCGACGGTGCGCCACGGATCCACTACGGCCTCCTACCGCGCACAAACAGCCAGGGCAAGCACACCTTGGCGTGCGCGCCGGTCCAGAACTGAGGCGGGCGAAGTGCCCCCGCACGACAGCGCACAAGGACAACCGGACCGAGGAGCAACGCCCATGTCCCCCACCACCGCCCCCTGGTGGCGCAGTGCCGTCATCTACCAGGTCTACATCCGCAGCTTCGCCGACGGGAACGGCGACGGCGTCGGCGACATCGCCGGCATCCGCTCCCGGCTGCCGTACCTCAAGTCCCTTGGTGTGGACGCTCTTTGGATCAACCCCTGGTACAAGTCCCCGATGGCCGACCACGGTTACGACGTGGCCGACTACCGCGAGATCGACCCGCTGTTCGGCACGGTCGCCGAGGCCGAGCAGCTCATCGAGGAAGCACACGCGCACGGGATCCGCATCGTCCCGGACATCGTCCCGAACCACTCCTCCGACCAACACGCCTGGTTCCGGGCCGCGTTGGCGGCAGGCCCGGGCAGCCCCGAACGCGAGCGCTTCGTCTTCCGCCCCGGCCGCGGCCCCGACGGCTCCCTGCCGCCCAACGACTGGGACTCCCGCTTCGGCGGCCCCGCCTGGACCCGGGTGGCCGACGGCGAGTGGTATCTGCACCTCTTCACCCCTCAGCAGCCGGACCTCAACTGGCAACACCCGGACGTGCACGCGGAGTTCGAGTCCGTCCTGCGGTTCTGGTTCGAGCGCGGCGTGGACGGCTTCCGTATCGATGTGGCCCACGGTCTCGTCAAGGACCCCGAACTGCCGGACCTGGCCGGCCACGACGGCAGCGCGCACCCCTTCTGGGACCGCGACGAGGTCCACGACATCTACCGCGCGTGGCGCAAGGTGGCCGACGAGTACCCCGGCGACCGCGCCTTCGTCGCCGAGGCATGGACGGACACCCCCGAACGGCTCGCCGCCTACCTGCGCCCGGACGTCCTGCACACCGCCTTCAACTTCGACTACCTCATGGCCAGTTGGGACGCGAAGGACCTGCGCGCCGTCATCGACGACACCGTCGCGATGCTCGGCACGGTCGGCGCCCCTGCCACCTGGGTCATGTCCAACCACGACGTCATGCGCCACGCCAGCCGCTTCGGCCGCAAGGCCGCCAGGAAGTGGGTGGCCAACGAGTCCTACGTCCCCGCCGGCCCCGCCGACCTCGAACTGGGCACCCGGCGCGCCCGCGCCGCCGCCCTGCTCACGCTCGCCCTCCCCGGCGGCGTCTACGTCTACCAGGGCGAGGAACTCGGCCTGCCCGAGGTGGAGGACCTGCCCGAGGCCGCCCTCCAGGACCCCGTCTGGGAACGCTCCGGACACACCGACCGAGGCCGCGACGGCTGCCGGGTGCCGATCCCCTGGTCGGGGCGGACCACGCCGTACGGCTTCAGCCCCGTGGCACCCGAGGGTGCCACGGCCACGCCCTGGCTGCCTCAGCCCGCCGACTGGTCGCCGTACACGGTGGAGGCGCAGACGGGCGACGCGACCTCGATGCTGGAGCTCTACCGCGCCGCCCTTCTGCTGCGCCGCGAGCACCCCGCCCTCGGTGACGGCGGCCTGACCTGGCTGGACGCCCCCACCGGCGTCCTCGCCCTCCGCCGCGAACCCGGCTTCGTCTGCGTGGTCAACCTCTCGACCGAGCCGTACGAGTTGCCCGCACACACCTCGGTCCTGCTGACCAGCGACCCCGTCGAGAACAACCGCCTGGCCCCGGACCAGGCAGCGTGGCTCGCGGTGTAGCGAGCCACATCCACGAGTCCCCAGGGCCTGTCCGGTCCCACTCCCCGCTGACCGGACAGGCCCTGGCCTCCTACGCCTCCCCGAAGTAGTGCCCCGTCTCCAGGTCGGCGATCAAGCCCACCTCCACCGGCTCCCACCCCGTCTGCTTGCGCGTCAGCGTGCTCGACGCCGGGCAGTCCAGCGAGGCGACGAGGCCGAGGAAGCCGAAGTGGTCGACCGCCTGTTCGGGCTCCACGCTTCCGGTCGGGACGCCGAGACGGCCGGCGATGACCTCCGCGATCTCGCGCAGCGGCAGCGCCTCGTCGCCGACCGCGTGGTACTGCGCGCCCGCCGGGGCGGACTCCAGGGCCCACCGGTACAGCCGGGCCGCGTCGAGCCGGTGCACGGCGGGCCAGCGGGCGGAGCCGTCGCCGACGTACGCCGACAGGCCCTTCTCGCGGGCGACGGCGATGAGTTGGGGGACGAAGCCCTGGTCGCCGGTGCCGTGCACGGACCGGGGCAGCCGGATGACCGACGACCGCACCCCGCGCTCCGCCAGCGCGACCGCCGCGATCTCGGAGGGCTGCCGGATCGCCGCGAACGACCCGGGTTCGACGCTGTCCTCCTCCGTCGCCACCCTCCCGTCGCCGAGCCCGGGCGTGCCCGAGGTGACCACGAACGGCTTGTCGGTGCCCGCGAGTTGCTCACCGATCGTCTCGATGGCGCGCAGGTCGGTGGCGCAGTTGGCGGCGAAGTCCGTGAAGTCGTGGATGAACGCCAGATGGCAGACCCCGTCCGCCGCAGCGGCGCCGCCGCGCAGGCTGTCGAGGTCGTCGAGCGAGCCCCGCCGCACGGCGGCACCCACCGCCGTCAACGCCTCGGCGGACGCGTCCGAGCGGGCCAGTCCGGTGACCGTGTGCCCGGCGTCGAGGAGTTCACGGACCACGGCTGAACCGATGAACCCGGTGGCGCCGGTGACGAAAACACGCATGGTGCGTTCCTTCGATGAGGTGGGGTGAGCTTGCGCTGCGATGTGTTGCGCTGTGCTTCGCTGTGATTCCATCGTGGGCGGGGCACGGGTTCCGGGTCCAAAGCCTGTTTCGTATGAGGCAATACGGATCAGGCATCACAGCAGCTCACATGCCGCTTGTCCGGAGTCGCCTCCGTTTCACGCCGTACACTTCAGGCATGACGGACCTGCCTCCCGCGCCCGATCTCGAACTGCGTCTCGTGCGGTACTTCATCGCCGTCGCCGAGCAGCGTCACTTCGGCCGTGCAGCCGAGGCGCTGCACATCACCCAGCCGTCCCTGAGTCGTCAAGTCCGGCGGCTGGAGGAGCAGTTGGGGGCCAGGCTGCTGGACCGTACACCGCAGGGCACCCGGCTCACGGAGGCCGGGGAGGTGTTTCTGCCGCGCGCCAAGGCGCTGTTGCGCTCCACCGCCCAGGCCGCCGCCGAGACCCGGGCCGCCGCGGAGCCCAGCCGCCTCACCGTCGGGTACATGGCGAACCTGTTCGTCACCCCGGCGGTGCGCGAGGTGCGGCGCCGGCATCCGGACGCCGATGTGCACGTCGTACATCTGGCCTACGACGATGTGCGCGCGGCCCTGTTCGAGCGGCGGGTGGACGCGGTGGTGGCCCGACTGCCTTTCCCCACCGACCAGTTGGACGTCACAGTCCTCTACGACGAGCCGCGCGTCCTGCTCGTACCCCTGGACCATCGCCTGGCCGGCAAGGAGTCCGTCACCCTGGACGACATCGCGGACGAGCCGCTTCCCCGGATGCCCGGCGCGGACCCGGCGTGGAGCGCGTTCTGGCGCATCGACCCCCGGCCGGACGGCCGCCCGGCACCCGGGGGGCCGGTCATCCGGGCCCTGGAGGACAAGTTCGAGTTCGTCGCCGACGGACAGGCGGTGGCCATCGCGGCCGGTCTGCGGCCCGGCCAGACGATCCGCCCCGACATCATGGCGATCCCCCTCCACGGCGTCGAACCGAGCCACGTCGCCCTCGCGACCCGCGCCGGCGAGCACAACCGTCTGCTGACCGCGTTCCGGAAAGCGGCCCACGCACTCCTCAGGGCTCCGGCGGAGCAGGCCGAGTAACTTCCCCGCGGTTCGACGGAGGCCCCACCGGTCACCTGCCCGGTGGGGCCTTCCGTGCCGGAGCGGGTGCTCGGGTCAGCGACCCGCCCTGGGGCGGTTGCGCCGGTACAGGGCGGCGCCGCCCAGGAGGAGGGCCACGCTCGTGACGGCGGCCGGGACCGTGTTGTCACCACCTGTGTGGGCGAGCGACGCCTGGGCGGCGGGTTGGGTGGGGTGCCCCTCCACCTCCGTCACCGGTCGCGGCCCCGGGTGCGGCTTCGACGGCGTGGGCGGCGCCGGGGTCGGCCGCGTGGGGTGGTGGGGGTGGTCGCCCGAGGTGTTCGTGGACTGGTTGCCCACGGTCGGGTTGCCGACGCCGACCACGCTGACGGAATTGCCGCTGAGGTTCACGGGGAGGTGGATCGGGAGTTGTACTCCGTTGCCGGAGAGCACACCCGGCGAGTCCTTTTCGCCGCCCTGCGCGACAGCACCGCCGTGCGGCCCGCCGGGGCTCTTCTCGCCGCTCCTCCTCCCACCGCCCGCTTTCGCGCCGCCTTCGTTGGCGCACGTGTTCCCCCCGGCGGGATTGAGGAGC